>Ga0209367_1004146_pt1 | contig 19945 bp, 14 predicted proteins | sample WorMetLIZISLAND2_FD_187412 | JGI IMG/M metagenome (GOLD analysis project Ga0209367, IMG submission 187412) | Marine gutless worms symbiont microbial communities from Max Planck institute for Marine Microbiology, Germany - Olavius geniculatus... ...
CGTTTTTCCATTCATTTTAACACGTATTATGCCTAGTCTGATTTCCCCAGGTAGTGCAAAAGCAGACGTTGGGCGAGGTAAAAACTAAAACATTTATTTCATAGCCAGTTGTGTCATAAATATTTCTGCCAATTATTATTAAAATCTGCTAGTCTTTATTCAAGGTATGATCGATAATGTTGGGGATGTTTTTTCAGGTTTTCTGTTTATTTTAATGCATATTTTGCTTGATCTGCTTTCCCTAGGTAGTGCAGAAGCATACATTGGGTGAGGTGGAAAACTGAACGGTCATTTGATAACAAGTTGTGTCAGGAATAGTTGTGCCAAAAATTATTAAAATTTGGTGATTGGTTTTCAAGATACAGTTGAAAATGTCGGGGATGTTTTTTTGGGACACAGTGTAGTTGTTTGGTGTGTTCAGGCTGCGGGCGTTGGTAACCGGCTGCCCATGGCACTGTGTGTACTAAGCCCGGTGAATGAGGCAATGTTCTATGACCAGCTGCTGCATGCCGTCGAGAACAGACTACGATTAGTCAATATTGATGCAGCAGAGGACCTGCTACGCACTGCCTACAACTCAGGACTGCCCAAACCTAGCCACGAGATCAACATTCGCACTGCTGTAAGTACATGGCAACAATTTACACGAGTGATAGCCAACAGTGGGTGTGGTCATAGTCACTAGTGATTGCAATCCTATAATTGATTTCTCAACCCCGTGATTTAAACAACTGTAATCCCGCAATCCTGTAATTCTGTTTGCGGGATTACAGAATTAGGCTTACAGGTTGGTCGCTATTTAGTATCCATACAGTAGCCAGTAGCAGCAGTGTATGGGAGAGGTGTGGTCTACCGCCCATATAGCTGAGTTGTGTTTGCACTCGCTGCTGGCTCAGGGCCTTATAAACGGAGATGAGCACCTACCCGAAGGTCTGAGCTGTGAGAGGGCGTGGCTGACTATGGGGCAAGTTATGTTACAGCAGCCTTACTAAATTTATTCTATGCATAGGATTCACAATATCAAAAATAAGTTAGCCATCAGGAACACAGAGTGACTGTGGCTGTCAAAGTCCAACATTTCACAGCAGTGTCTCTTTTTGTGCATTACATATTTCATTAGATGCGTAGGATTGTTATTTTATTATCTATAACTGCCAAAAAAGTATCATTTAATGAATTTCTGGTAATCCCGAAGTCTCAGATTGGGACATTGCTAATCCCGGGATTACAGATTGGTGTAAATGGCTGAGATCCCGGAATTGCAATCACTAACGGTCACATTGCGCCACAATGTGACTTAATCGTTCCAAGTTTTTTGGAGGTGCTCTGCATTTTGTTTCATTGACTTACTGCATAATACACAACTTTTTTAACCATATGTGCCAAATGTAAATCTACATTTTGCTTACTTGCTTTTTTAGCTGACCATATACTAACAGCTGTGCATATGAAAAGGTGTTGTGTGCGTCTGTTGTATGTTGTTGATCGTCTGTCTGTCTGTTTGTTATGATTGCAGCTATTAAGTGCGTATTATCAAAAACTGTAAAGAAACAAATAGGGTTGCTTTACTGCTACCAAGATTCCAAGTCAGATGCCCCATGGCCTCTCATTTCCACAAACCAGAGTAGTGGCTGCACTCCCAAATATTTGAATTGCACATTGCAGCCAAACTGCTTCGTTTGGTTACTGTTTACAGTTTACCAACGCTTTATCAAATGCTGTCATCGCCGACTTCCTACAGACACCTGTTCTCCCAAAATAAGGTTCTAACCCCCCCGAATTTGCATGGTAAGTATTTGGGGCATTGCTGGATCACAACTTGTATAGTTAAGTAAGAAATTAAGTTCACATTTGCTGTTCTTACAGGGTACAGACAGCTCACTTCAGTGACAGCTGGTTTTTCTCAATTGCCATGTTATCAACAGTCTAGAAAAAAACAGACTCTTTCTTCTTTCTGAGCATGCTGGTGAAGGTTTTGCCATATTCTGTGACTGTGTGAAACACTTGGTTGTGCATCTGTATACATGTGTCAGGGTTTGGATGGGCGGAAGATGATAACACTAAGACGTCCTGCTGAAAGTCGGTCAGATAATGTGAGTTCTGCTATTATTGGTGGCATTTTTGCTGATTTCAGCCATTTATGGCTTACTAGTAACTACAGTATACAGTTGAAAGTACTGGCAGTGTATGTCAAGAAAGAAATTTTGAAGACTTTGGGATTATTATTCAGAGGATGCCTGTCAACAGTGGATTGTGTGATGCATAATGACAGCCTTGTTGACTTGTGTGTCGTGTCATTTATGCTGTGAACTGGGCTTGTGTGTCAGGTCTGTTATGACAAGCTGTTGTCTTGTCTGTCTGAAAGTGTTCTTGTCAACATCTTCGGCTCCGTTCTACTGGAGCGACGTCTCATCTTCTGCGCACGACAATTTAGGTACGATTTATATTACGTTCTGGCTGCTAAAAAATTAGTAATGCTATTTTTTTATAGTGCTGTCATCATGGCACTGCTGGTTCAAGAGTTCACCGTGTTCATTTGGTGAAAGTGCCACAAGTGACGGGCAGCTGTTGATCTTCCGGCAGCTTAAGTCACAGATCGGCCTAAACTGGCAGCAGCTAGAATACTACATTTGTTATTGCCATTTATTACCACTCAGCCTAATGGCTGATACTTATTTTACCATTCTGTGGACACCACCAGACAGTAGAGGGCTGAGTCGAACTAGCTGGCTGGCTTCATATTGAGTTACTTTACTAGCCTGGAGGCAGTCACATAATCGAGTGATAACCCATCTTGCCGTAGAGCAACTTCATTGATTAGAGACAACACCACATCAGCAAACAACATGCAATTTATATATGATCACATTGAGGCTGCTGAATTAAAGTTAGTTAATAGGATGGCATGCTTGTTAGAATGCAGTCATGATCATCAGCCTCGTGAGTTAAAAAGTAGGTGGGACAAGAAGTTACAATTTTTTTCACAGACAGCTGCAAATTTTTCACAGCAGAGATTATGTCGCTCAGAATTTCAATCTGGCCCATAAATTTGGTCCAGTATGGGGGTTTTCAGCTTAGATTTTGCACTTTTGGTTGAAATTTTTCAATTAGACGAAGATTTTCCGACAGTTTTCCAACAGCTTGACATTTAGGGGGGCTTTTGCCTTTCTACTTAAATGTTTGCTGATTTCATTGATCGCATGACATTAGCTTGAAAGCTCAGTATTGTGTTTGGTTGCTAATTGCAGTACGTTGACATCGTGTATCCAGTCCATTCTGTCGTTGCTCTATCCCTTTGAGTGGCAGCACGTCTACATCCCTGTACTACCAGCAGGCAGGACTGATCTACTGGCCAGCCAGTCACCTTACGTCATCGGCATTCTCAACTCTACCTATGCCCAGCTGCTTGCTGATACCAGCTTCTACTTCAACGAGGTATATCTTGCTACGTTTACCACTTCTAGTGTTATCTTGTCTGTGTTTCTTCAAAGTTGACACCAATAGTATATCACAGGAGGAGCAGTAGAAGTAAGTAAGTACATGATTTATATGGTGTGTCAACCGTAATAACCTCAAATGTGCTTGGTGTGCTACTAGAATGAAAAGTAACAATGTTTATGCTGCATTACGTAAAGTTTTTAATTTAATTTTTTTAATTTTGCAACATTTTACAGGCAAAAAATATCACACTGCTTTCCGACTTTTTCTGGCCTGTAGGGCTTTTTTTTCTGGGGGCCCCTGTTTATCTGAACAGGCTGAACAGGCCTAAATCAGGCTCTCCAGTTCGTCAGTCACTGGGTCGGTTTGTTGGTTTTGGAGATGGTTGTGATCAGTTATTCTAATTGTTTGTCTGTGTAAGATGTTGGTCGTTGACGTTGATGGCGGTCACCTGCTGCATTGCTACGGAGACGAGCAGCAAATTATTCCGCACAAACTACAGAAGGCTTTAATGTCAGCCATCAAAGACGACTCCACTGGTAATACTGTAGTAATAGTAGTAGTAATAGAAGTAGTAGTAGTGGAATTACTACCACCACCACTACCGCTACTGCAGCAAAAGGTTTCAGGGTTTGTGCATAGTTGTTCATGTTAACCCATCTTAGAGCCACGAAGCATCACTTACTGGATGAGATTGCACAGGGTTACTAGCCACCTGACACAGGTGAACGCAGCAGGTACCGACCAGGCCGGTACTCGATTTACCTATCCCAGAGGGATGGAAGGCTGAGTTGGCCTGACTGATTACTTTTCGGTGTATCAGTGTATATGGAGACAGTTCACTGTCCACAGGAAGTCTCTCATCCATGTAGTAACTGATCCCAGTGTAGATAACCGTGTTGATTAGATACAACGAGTTAACTACCGATTTGATCGTGCTAACGCCATAGCAGACAGTTCACTGATGTCAAACATAATACAGCTGCTACAGGTCTGCATCTCATGAGTTTTGCTCGAATTGCTTGTTTTCTATGTGAAGCTGAAAAATCTGTTTTGAGGAAATTTTGAGTAAGTTAAAATTTTGAGCACTCATAATCTCCTGTGTTGGAAATTTGGAGCTCTCTGTCGGAATTGTTTTCGAAATTTTGCGTGCTTGCCAGAAAATTGCAACTTTCTGCCTTGCCTACTTTTTTAATCGGCGATGTCGCTGGATATGTCAACATCATTTCGTGGTGATTTGATGTCTAGATGCAGCGAGTGTGCGGGATGCAGTTGTCTCGGAAGCATTTCTGCGTTTCTTTGTTGAAACGTGTGGCCACTACACCGACTATGTCTGTACCCAGCAGGATGGACAGAGAGTTTTTGAGGTATTTTGGGGGTATTTTTGCTGCTTCAGTACATACCAGTGGCCGGTGTATGCTGTTATGTATGCTAAGTGTTCAGTGATACATCTGCTAAGCATGAGTATGGGGCGTGGCCCATTTTGACTTTTCTACCGATTACTTACATCGCTGTGTTGACAGTGTGAACGTCTCTTTATTGAGGTGGTGTTTTTTTATGTGTATCGCATATTGCAATTTGAAAAGTTCTTCAAGGCGGTATTCAACTGTTTCATTTATTCATCCAGGCATTGAAATTTTTTTGTGGCTCATTTACTCATTCATTCATTTCTTCAGCCATTCATTTATGAATATCGGTGTACTGTATTGTAGCTTGAACAGTTCGTCAAGGCGGTGTCGTCACAGACTACTCAACTGTTTTATTCATTCCTTTATTCATTAATTCATTCACTCATTAATTTCATTGTGGATTTGTTCTCATGTATCATTTATTGTAGCGTGAACAGTTTGTCAAGGCGGTGTCGTCGCCAAGTATTCAGCTGTTTCTCGAGTGGTTCACGTCAACTCAGATGTTTGAAGCATTCACGAATGATCAACTCTTTGGACGTTCTTACAGTCTGTGTTTGTTTGCAATGTTTGATATAATATTGTACAAGGATCATTTGACAAATAAGTTACAAAATGGCACCATTCAATTAATTGCTAAAATAGGACAAATTCAAAATATATGTCTTGTATGAAATTTAATTTTGAACGTACATAGAAATTTTTGTGATGATGACATCATTATTTTGACGTTATCTTCATAGAACGCAATCTATTTGAGTATTATTTTTTCCACACTATTCGTTATGGGGCGACTTCAGCAGCAAAGTTATGAACAGACTTTGTGGCAGAACTGCTCATAGCCAAGCGAGGAACCAGTTAAATTTTGGTTGTAATCCGGAATCTTTTATGCAGTGTGGCAAAAAAAAGCATCTCTGAAAATTGTTACCATTTGCAAAGCAACCGCTTGAAAGTATAATGCCACATTTTACTCTTCTAATTAATTCAGTATGGTTGACATGTGTTTAGTTATGTGCTTGTACAAGTGACCGTGAATGTTCCACTTGTACGATTGAAGCTTCTACGGGGCATAAGCCAAAACTCGGACACGTACTCGTACTCGTGTCTGTGTGAACGCAGTCTTACTCCGTTTATATGCACGTAAAACTGCCAAATAGCATGTCGGCTGTAGTGGAAATGTTAGCGGTTGTTGGAATAACTTGCTGTTACTGATACAGGAACATTTGAGTCGCGTGTCGCGGAGTATCGCGAGGAGATGACAGAGTTGTCGTCATCGCTGCGTCAGAATGTGAAGAATGTCGGCAAGAAGATCAAAGAATTTCTTGTCGAGTCCGGTTAGTTTCACTCTGTTCTAATTAAGGGCTAAATGTCAAAGGTTGTGTATGGGACACCTATCACAAAGTGGCACCTGCTATATGGGATCGCACAGCGTTACTTACCAGCCGACATGGGTGAACGTTTCATGCCTTGACCTCAGCCAGACTTAGTTTACCTACCCTGAAGGGGTGGAAGGCTGAATTGACTTGGTGTTAGTTGTAGTAATAATCGGATGATGCGTATATATGTTCTGTGGTAACACCCTATCCAACAGTACCATTTCCAACCCCACAAGACTTTTCTTTCGCCATTTAGTGCAACGTCACCAGCGATTGCAATCCCGGGATTGATTTCTCAATCTCAGGATCCAGGATTCAGAAATTTGTAATCCCGTGATCCCATTTTTGGCTTACAGATTGGTTGTCATTTAGTATCTGTATAAACCCTATTAGACATTTCATTCGTAAGATGCATTAGGCTGTTACCAGTAGATGTAGGGAGTGAGTGTTACTGTCAGAATGCAACTTACAGTGCGCAGTAAGGACTCCTGCATGAATGAAATATTTAATTAGACAGCTAGAATTGTTATTGTCTAACAGTTGAAAAAAGTACTATTTTAATGATTATCGTAATCCCAAAGTCCCGTGATTCAAAAACGGCCAGGATTCTGGGATTCAGGGTCTTGGAATTGCAGTCACTCGATGCCAAATTACTTTGGCCATTGTTTTAAAGCTGACCGAGTTACTTCTGACAACCTTAATTTAGTTTGCCAATTTCTGACTTACTAGATTTCACTTTGTCTTTGTTTCATTTGTGTGTTGCTGCAGGTGGCAAGATAAAGAAGAAGTTTCAAAGGAATGTTTTTATTTAACTCTGCGATATTCAAACTGAACCGGTTAATGGATTCAGCTATTAACCAGCAAGATATGTAATCACGAACGACTAACCTGCAGTCAGATTAGAGGTGTGCAGAATGGTTTTTAAAGTTTGTTTCGGTTTCAGTTCAGTTTGTGAAATAATTGTGTTTTTAGTTCGGAATCGTCCTCGATCTGGTTTGTTAATAACTCGCTTCTGGTTAGGAGTTGGCATGTATCTGTTTTTGTTTTTGTAGTTTCTGCTGGGAACTGTATTACCAGGTAACAACATTCAACTAGTCATCTACCCTCTGGAGACAGTTTACACATTTGAGTTTGTGTGAAATTTAGTATATTGCCTTTTCACCTTAGATGGGTATGTTTGCACTTCACTTGTTGACTGTGCAATTCTTATGGTCAGCTGATCTGGTGGTTTTACAAACCTGCTAAAACCGCATTGAATTGAAAATTCTAGATGGTTCAGTTTTTTGCCAATCAGTTTTCTTCACACCATTATCAACGGCACTGATTATCGGATACTTGGTTTACTGACTGGGTACTAAGGTACCAGTCCTGTCCCAGGTCCCAATGCAGGTAATACCGTTCCAAGCACTATATTGAGAAAGCCTGACAGTTTCTCATGCATTGCAGTATAGTATTCATGAGTGGTGTTTGACATATTTATTATGATTTTATCTAATTTCATTTGCAATAATGGGAATATTTTATTGCGTATTGTGTGTATATTACGTTACTGTCCGAGTTATCATTTTGTACATGTTTGCTATATATTGTGGCTTTAATTTCTGCATTATGTCATGATAGGTATTTGCTAATGAAAACATCGTGTCATTGATAGATGCTTACGTGTAGGTGCAGTCTATTTCATCGTCTGGTCTGTCAGATACCTTAAGTTCTGACGTGCTTTCACTGTGTTACCAGTTTCTGCTGTCATTGTTTAAACTCAGATGTGTGTAGTCCTTCCAGTGTAGAAACTCGAGCTGCATTTCGTTGTTGGAAACCTTGTTCCACATGTTTGTTTATTTGAGTATGCGCATTGATCTCAAGTTGTCACAGCTGAGTTTGTTTACAGTGTATAATGTTGGTGTTTAGTCACCATGTTTCACTGAGGTCACTTGGGCTAGTCGTAGTTGATGTATGTAATATGAATTCGCTATGTAGCAATGTATTCACAGCATGACCACTCCTCAGCCGCTGTGAAATTCCTCAATATATTGCAGATGCAGTGTCGTGGTTGCCCACATCGTGCATAAAAGGTAAAGGTGTCAATCTGTATAGCGCATCTCGCATACAACGCCTCTAATGCGTTTTTTGTCACTAACCCGAGCCGCCAGTGGTGTGAACTGTAGTGCCCTCTGTCCTCCAATAGACAGACAATAGAAAAACTTTTCAATGATGCTGCTTTCAGTGTCTAAAAAATGCTCAGTTTTTTGTCCCGTAATTTGCACTACAGGCATTGTCAAAAAGTCTCGCAGCAAACTTTTGTTGCCGATGAAGTCACGTTCTATAGCAAAGTTTCAAAATTGTTCGCATGCTGCTGTAGAAAAGAAGATTACAAATTGAACACACAAAAGAACGGTCAATTCTGTGATGCATAACAAAGTGAACAACGTAAACGTTATCGACAACCATGTCACATGCGATAAACAGACAAATATCATGGTGGCCGCATATTTTGGGGCTACGACTTCTTTCAAGTATTTTCCCCTAACTTTAGTCTTGTGATATTTTACCATGCCATGTTTAGATTACAAATTAGTTACTAAATTAGTTTAGTTTACAAATTGAACACACAAAAGAACGGTCAATTCTGTGATGCATAACAAAGTGAACAACGTAAACGTTATCGACAACCATGTCACACGCGACAAACAGACAAATATCATGGTGGCCGCATATTTTGGGGCTACGACTTCTTTCAAGTATTTTCCCCTAACTTTAGTCTTGTGATATTTTACCATGCCATGTTTAGATGGTTCTGGCATCATACAAAAATTCTAACATTCAAGACCCTATTTGGTTTTAAAGAACTTCACGGATCCTGGAAAATGGAAAGAAATTTTTCATAAGACTTACAACCACCCTGAAATAGTCCATTAACCCTTCAACGGAAAGCCGGGGTCAAATTGACCCCAGACCCTATAGTTTAATAGTTTTTTAAAAAGTCTTAAACTGATCTAGACAAGATTTCATGACTTTCATGGCACACTTAATGTTTTTGCCGATAGGGGGCACTCCTATTGAAACATTCTCAACACTCCACGCAATTATGTGCGTCGACATGTCCATGAACATAGCTCCCGTCAGATATGCTTAGTAAATTGATTTTTTTGCACATTTAGTTGCATTTCGTGACATTATATCGAATAATAATGAAGTACACATTTTCTGCCCTTCAGTGACCTTCTGTTGCTATGGTAACAAAAAGCCCTTAGCAACAAGCTTAGTGTGCTATAACACAAGTTTTAAGTGTTTAAATGTGCTAGAAATCATGGCGATGGTAACTTATTCGTATGCTACTAGCTACATTAAATCTAACGGAGTATGCTTCACATACCAACGGTAGCTATGGTCAACAATTTTGCATAGCAATGGCCTATTCAACAGATATATTGACACGGAACCGTTATCAAACTTTAGTTACCATACGAAGTAAAACAAAAACTAATCGTTATAGTTTTGCATGGCATCTGTTGCTATGGACGCGATAGTGCTTAAATTTTGTGCATAGGCAACAAAGTTTGTGGTAATAAAATTTTTAAAATGGCGTTCAACTGTCCAACTCTAAAAACCCTCTGTTTGATACAAAGATTTTTTAGATATCTCTTATAAAAGCTTTAGTTACTTTCTGTTGCTATAGCAACAAAAACCCCTTAGCAACAAAATGAGTGTGGCTATTCTTAATGTGCTAGAATTTATGGCTGCAATAATGCATTCGTATGCAATTCACTACAGTAAATTCAGCAGTGCATGTTTCACATAGCAATGGTCGATATGGCAACAATTTTGCATAGCAACAGCCTATTCAGCAGAGATACTGACATAAAATCTTTACCAAACCATAATTATCACATGAAGTAAGACCATTGGCTATATATTCGTGTAGCATCCATTGCTATGGATGCCACAATGTTTATTTTTTGTGCATGTTGTCTAAATTTCGTTACCATGGCAACAAAAGTTGGTAGCAATAAAATTTAAATAACACCACTTAATTGCCCGAAACTGAAAACTTTCCAATAATTCATGTAACAACTTTGGAGATATTTCGTGTAAAAGCCTTGATATAGCATATTTACTGTTTAAATTCTCCAAAATCTGTTACCATGGTAATGCAATTGATATTAGATAACAGAAATAATACTAGCATTTCTTCTGAGTGACAACAACTGGTTGCCATTCAAACCTCCACTCAAAAGTGACAGAATGCAGGATAATATTTGTGGGGTCAAATTAAACTGACCCTGGCTTCCCATTGGCATTACAAAACTGGGCTTTCCGTCAAAGGGTTAAGCCATGCTGCTTGTGTTAATGAACTCAGATACATATGATAAGCTAATAACAGCAACGCGGGCAGTAGAAATCCGCAACGCAAAAATGTGCAAACAAAATCAGACAACAAATGTTCTATTCTTCAAGTTTTAATACTAGAATTGTGTCAGTAACGTATGTTGACTGGCTAAGTGTTGAATGATGCACAACATTCATAATTTTGTCGTTAATAACTTGATTTACGCCGGACTGAACCAGTTACGCCTGGTCGAGAGGGAGAAACTAGTGATAAGTTGCCGTTATGCATACCAACTTAATAGTTAGTCTGTCGTAACTTGGATTTAGTCCGAGACTAAAGTTATGACGTTGTTATGCATACGGCCCTAGGAGCTTCTATTCAAAGTTTTATAGTACATGTACACAATAGATCTACTATCCACTACGTACTGAAGCTTAAATGACAACTGTCTGCAAAGTTACGCACCACCTATGAACGAACAGTAATATCTAGAACAAACCCTGAAATCAAAGCTAAAAAAGCTGCACAACTAAAATTACCAACACCAAGTACATTAATCTACAATTTGAAAATACATAATGGAAATCTATATAATACATACATTGCAAGTGATCAAATACCAAAAAAATTGGTCATCTGAATAGACCAATGAATGAAATATCCAATTACTTCGCTAAAACAACAATCATGCAGTGGAGAATACAGTACACAGTAGTACACAGTAATATTAACTTTCAGCCAATGGCATTTGAAACTCACAGTGCTACCCACTAATCAACAATATTTTGAATGTTGTGGGTGGCCGATCACCTGCCGTTAGTGGAGACCCCCTAAACATCTTTCTGTTTCTATGTTATAAGTCGTATCTTGATCACTGTTTATCGCCATGAAGCAGAATAACTTATGTTAAGATTCAGGGGCCGGATACAATCACTGGAAGTGGTTTGTCATGACTTTCCAGGACTTTAAGCACAATGTTCGACAAATTTCCAATACTAATTACATTCATTCTCCATGTCATTTTGCAACTTTGCGAATACAATTTACATGTACTAAATTAATTACATTTTGCAGCCTACGTAAGGCTAAGAAACATGTGGCATGTGGCATAACACTGAACAGGTAACACAGTTCATCATACTAAACAACGGATCGGACAAAGTCTGTCAGTAGACAACGATAATGAAAGTAAACGCTGAAAATGTACACAGCTCTAAAATTTGACAAAAATTGGCTTTATTTTCCATGGCCTTCCAGCACATACGCCTGACTGCATGACTTCCAAGCACAGAAAATCTGAATTTTTAAATTACATGACTTTCCATATTCTGTGGGTAAAATAATAATTAAATTATAATTATTATCATTAGTAGAATAAAGAACTGTCAGTGGGTAGATGGTCCAGGTCACTGGCTTTGCTGACGTCGTCTGGCCGTTCTCTGTCGGTCAAATCTCTGTTCCATTTCTTCCAACAGCTTCGGTGTGTACCGAACCACCAACTTCACCGTTCCTGTGCATATAACATACATAACTTGCTAAGATTAACAACATTAACAACTACAGTAATGATACAATACAATAATGATGATAATGTCTTCTACAGCTTCCATATGTATCTCACCAACAACTTGCACACAAAACAGCAACGTTTATGGTGCTGTCATCAAGACTCAGCCAGTGCAACAGTTCGCCCGACTGATCCGATTAACGTAGCACAACCGCCTGGCAGTCGGCGATCTTTTGACCAAGCACATCAGTTTGAGCCAGAGAACTGCCTAAACTGGCAGTCATAGTGCTACACTCACTGTCGCCATTTATTAACAGAATGTACACGTCACACAACATACAAAAAGCTTGCTAATAATGACAATAACAATGAACGTCAGATGTTCCATATGCCACAGCAGCAGCTTCGATCCTTCACTGCCAAAACTGTTCAAATATTACGCGTACACCACACATGCATGACTTGATAATAATAATTATTAATTAGAGGAGAACAAAAATGGATCAAAACCATATATACACCCTGAAGCCAAATTAACATGTCTGGCGTAATAAAATGCAGCTTTGAATGATGTTTTGAGATCAATGACAAATATAGAAGCACTGAACAAATTATATGTTTGTCCTATGTGGCTCAAATGTCTGTGAAGCACTGTTGTACAGCACAATTATGCAATGAGTGACTGAATACACTGATTGTTAATGAAAATTGAAAACAAACAAATTCTAACAATTCACTCACAATAAAAACTAAAAATAAACTGAAAATTACTGCAACTGTTGAATTAGTACATTAATGAATTATTACCTTGCCAAAGAACTAATCACAATTAAAAAATAATGCAGTTAAAAAGGATTAACGAACATATTTATATTCCATCAAATAGGAATTTCAATGTTCAATCAAACTGCTGTTAGCTGACAATCAAACTAATGGTGAATTCATTATTATGTCGCAGTTCCATCTCCACTTTATGTTTTCAGTTAACAAGCTAATAAAATAGATATCTATGCATGCAATGAAAACATTTATTGTTTGTTGGCAAGTTTGACAGTGGTCAACATCTTGTACATGAGACATGCAGTTTGTTTGCTGATGACAGCCTAGAACACAAATAGTCCTGTCAAACTGATACATAAATTAGTGTGTTAATGTACAATAAAAATAATTATTTGCACGCATGAATGCAATTTCAAAAATTAATTGCTCGACAGCTGTAAAATTATTCCTAAAACTAAACAGCACATGTAAAAAAGGAGCACACAAGAATGGGTGATTGAGAGACAAACCTTGCGCAGCTTTCAGCAGTTCAACTGCCTTCTCATGAGGCTCTCCCTCCACACTCTGCAACAGCATAATCAACATCAGTATCATCGTCAGTACAATATGAGTGTCACTCAAAAAGTATTTAGAACTGTTGACGTCGCAGCGGCATCTTGGGTTAAAATGTAGAAAGGGCAAAAGAAAGTGCACTTTCCGACAGACACAGCAAATTTTTGACAAAACTGGCTCCTAAATTTCTCCAAAATGAGTGGCTTTCAGGTCCAAATTTTACATTCTTGGACAAAAACTTTCCAACAAAAGGATTTTCCGACAATTTTCGTACAGCCCAAAATTTGGGGTGAGCAACTGTTGCCCTGCTCTCCCTGCCACAATGCCACTAGATCCTGGGTCTTCTAGCCTGGCTCCTTGACACTTTGCAGACCAACAGTTTGCAGACATCACCATTTTGCTCGCTTTGTGTTAGGTCTCCTTGCAGTTAGATTAGTCCCTTATGGCCACGCAAAATCAACTCACACCATAATGATAACATTCAGAGTGAAAAAACGTCTAAGCACTTCAGTCACTTTATGGTGAACTATGGACAACAGACCAAAAACTGTCAAGTCTTGAGTTTTGACTCTGGAATGATCGCAGGCACTTTGATCAGAAGTAGTCCGAGTAGCAGGATATTGAGCAGTGTCTAAAAGGACACGTGATACATAGTAGTACTAGTATTAGTGGCAGCAGTACTGTGAGTGGTAATAGCAGTAGTAGTTGTTGCTGTTGTACTATTGTAGTGTGAGTAAGCAAGTGAGCCAAAATGATTATAGTGTCCAAAAGCAACTAAGCATCACTGCACAGGTACTGTACAGCCACAAAGAAATGATAAACAGGTGGGCTTTGAGCAGGGACCGGAAGACAGCCACGGAAGGCGCAGAAGTCACAATATCAGGCAGACTGTTCCAGACACAAGCAGCAGCGACGGGAAAAGCTTGGGTCACCGACTGTAGACTGTAGTAGTAGTAGTTTACTGACCACTCCGTTGACAGACATGAGCTGGTCTCCACGCTTGAGGTTGCCATGTCTGTCGGCCACACCGCCAGGAATGATGCGCGATATGTAGATCGGTGAGTTCTGCTCCTTGCCTCCCATCACGTTGAAGCCGAGCCCCTCGGCAGTCTTGGGCAGTTCCACCACTCGCGGGTGAGCGTGACCTTCGCTCGCAGCAAACGCTGCCACCGTAGCCTGGCACACATACAAATCACCAGCTGCAATTGCTCATCCTAAATTTTGTGCTGTCAGAAAATAGTCGGAAAATCTTTTTGTCCAAAAATGCAAAATCTGTGATCGAAAATCTCCATTTTGTGTTAATTTGAATCCAAAATTAAAATTTCCAGCACCCATAATTATTTCCTTCATCGGAAATTTGCAGCTGTCTGTCAAAAAACTGAACTTTCCTGTCATACCTACTTTTCTAGCCCACGACACCACTGCAAATCACATGCACAGTTATCAAAATACACACAGCCATACACGTCCAATCGTTTGTTAATATTTTCGAACAAGTGACTTAGCGGTATAAAACCATCTAGGCTGCACCCCTACATCTACTACTCACTGTTCATATGTGCTCATACAGACAACAACATAAAATCCAAGCTTTTCAATTTAGCACTCTCTTTACAAAAATATTTTACCTAAAATTTTTCTTAAACAGCCTTCATGATACACCTTTTCTTTCCTAAGTTTTCCTGTTACAAGATATGCCTGCATTACAATAAGCAATCGCTGATTCCCTCTTCTTTTCCAATAATGTGCAGATCATTTTGCAAGTAATGTGAGGCTGTGGTAAAGTGCGGACCTGCAGACCTGCGGACTGACCAACAGGTAAACTGCGGACCAAAACTTGCGGACTGCCAGTGCGGAAAAGTGGGTAAACTGCGGACCACTAAATTGCAGGCCCCGCGCAATAAATCACCTAATGAGAGATGTGCCATAATGTGTATAAGCTTAATATAGCATTCATGTTTTAAGTCCCTGTCTAAGCATTTACTGCTGCTTAATTCTAGCAGTTCACAATTGAATTTCATATATGTATACGTAAGACAAAATATCGGTGCCCTAGATTCAGCACGCAGCATGTCCATCATATATTCATTCAATCACTCACTGAATGCAATGAGTTAATAAAATGTCACTAAACAATAGGCCTGAAATGAAAATCGTCCTCAGAATAGCATAGGCCTAAATAACTAGGTTCAAAGTTAACTTAGCAAGTATGCCTATCACAAATATGGCAGCTGACACTCCATAGTTCTGAGACGAGCTATATCACCACTTTTAACCTGTGTGATCACATATGGCAGGTGATGCTCCATAGTTTTGAGTAAGTGAGTATGGTTTAACGTCCCGCTCGACACAGTATAGGTCATTTCAGGGATGGCCTTTCCAGGCAATATTGCACATACACATAATAACGAAACGCAGTTTAACCTAAATTTTTACAGAAAGTAACACAAAACACAAAAAAATGACCTAAACCTAAAATTGTAAGAACTGCCGATTATAAATTTTGTGCACATAATAATGGTTTTCTAGAACTTTTTTTACAAAAGGCTACAGGTGGTGATATAGCTCTTTGTGGGAAGCCCATCTCAAAACTACAAAAATGATGATTGTCTGGAGGATAACAGAGAAGATTATTAGAACTGCCATTATCGTTACTTGAGATGGGCTTCCCATAAAGAGCTATATCACCACCTGTAGCCTTTTGTAAAAAAAGTTTTAAAAAACCATTATTATGTACATACGTCTCTACTTTCTAATTTAACTTCTTGGCTATAAAGCTAATGCTGCAGTTGCAGTTTAGCTAAGACTGAGATAATCTTACTCAGATTCAACTCAACCATGTGGGCACTAAAATAAGTAAGTACAGTTAGGCAGTTAAAAAATACAACACGTATTCAACGTCGCTTTATTTATTTTATTCACATTTATTATATATTGCGTGCATTTCATTTATAAGTAGGCTATAGAGATAGAGATGAACACTAAGTCAGCGAGCCTTTTACACACAAACAGCTAAAAATAAAACACGCAACACATTTATTTTACATTTCATTTAAATTTTGTTTATAACTATAACGCGGACCTGCGGAAGGACCGACGGGTAAACTGCAGGCAGACCTGGTCTGCACATATGGTCTGCAGTTTACCCGTTGGTCGGTACGTAGGTCTGCTTAATACCCATGCCCAGTAATGTGTCAATCAAAAAGAACTACGGTATGACATTGTTGATGGGCGTACCTTGGCTGTGGCATTAGCTCTCACTTCAACACTACCCGACAAGTCCACAGTCTCATAGACGTGCTCATAGACCTCGCGAACTGCAGAGAAGAAGTCACTCGACAGGACCTTCTGCAGAGCTGCTAGCTTCGCATTGGGAAATCCACCACCTAATTACATGGCACCACCATACAAAATAAAGTTTGCGGACGATGGTAAAAAGCAGATTGGTGGATGTGCAAATCTGTGGATGTCGCAACAGAGTTAGGACTATGGTTAGAGAAAGGGTTAAGATTAGGGTCAGAAATAAGGTTAGGGTTAGGGGCTAGAGTGAAGAATAAGAAAACAAACAAACCGATCCACCATTATGTGTAGCTGCACGAAAAAAACAGTTTCACAACTGCAATCAAAACTACTACCTTTACCACAAAATGGCGATAGGGTCTGGGAAGGAGGCAGCACCCCCTCTCCACACTCCAGGAAAATAAAAAAAATGTGATAAATTGTTTCACTAGAACATATTAACTTGGTTCGGAAAGTGCACTTCAGTAATAAATTACTCAAAACTGCACAACCCTTATGCGGTGAACTACTTTAGTAGACACGAGATATCATTGCGCTTAGCTACAGTGAATGATGGTGGATTTTAACAATTTTCGATCTAAAACTTCACTCGTTGTATGACAAATTCGACAGAAAAACAAGTGACATATGTTTCTTGCAGGTTTCTTCATCACAATGTCATATTCTGTCAGTTATTTAGCATTCACAATCACTGCAAAAGAGCTCCTATGGCTATGGGTAATAGCGAATATGCGGATGTGGCAAGGGTAAAAGGCGGATAAAATCTGCGTATGCTAAGCGCGGATGTGTGGGTAAAAGACGGATGTGTGGATAACAGTTGTCACATACATTACCAGTCATGAAAGTTGTTGAGTTTTTCAATCATTCGCTCCGTGATTAACTGCTTCGCGGATGCTTTATAAGCAGCATTCGTTTGAAGTCTGCTGCTGTGAATTTCTTCACAGTTCACACTCTGCAAAGGCCTAGACATTAGCCTAATTCCTGATCACAAATTCGTCTAGGCATTTACTCAGAAAACAATGATCTGCTTTGTCACTTGACAACGACAACGTTCGACGGCAAGATATAACGATGACGACGAGCAATAAAGCACAAGGAAGTGCGACGTCGACATACATGTAAGTAGATGACACAATGCACGACAAGATGCGCAGACAATACCAGTATACGGCGACAAGACGACACGGGACGACGACGTATCGACACATGACGACATAGGACGACGCTCGTCAGTGCACGACGACGACGTAGACGTCACGCGACGACGAATGACAACGGAAGACGATGACGTTGACTACTAAGTGCAGCAGAAAGTTACTATTGTAATTTTGTAAACCCTGATTTGCCAACTGAGGCCTACTTATTTTGCCAACTTACTTTGCCAAAGGCCCAAATGAATACATTTACACGGTTGTACACCGCTCATTGGTCCAGAGGCGTGATTGAGTATGATGGGTAAAAGGCGAATGTCCTCTGCATCGACATCCGTCTTTTACCCGTTGCCACATCCGCAGATCCGCTTTTTACCATCGTCCCTGCAAAAGCTGATGGTAAACCACCCATCCATGCTAAAAGGCCGTTTCCGTATTCTTCACTCGTCCCGCGTTAGGGTTAGGAATAGAGTTAGGAGATGTTTAAGCGAATAAACTGCAGCTTAATTACAGCGTTAGCTGTTGCAACATCCGCAGATTCGCAATCCACTTTTTATCCGTAGCCGAAGTTTGCAGTTACATTCACGATCACAGCAAAAAGCAGCAAAAATTATTCCCAGTATAAACTACTAAAAACTGCTAAACTACTGCAAAACAGAGCCAATTTTTCCAACATTTACTTCACTGGCAAATGACCGGAAGTTGTAAAGGTGCGAAAAGACACTTACTTTCTTGCAGAATGTCCAGTAATTCAATGGCTCGTTGCACGTCTATAACACATAACAAGCAATAATCACATTCTATGCAATACTAGTAAATAAAAAACAGACATATAATTTGCATACTAACGTAATTTTTACTTGGCATATTTACCTCTAGCAAGCGTCAAAGGTTCCTTCGTCGCCGCCATTGTTGTTTCTTTTGCGAACGTGTCATTTGTGTGAAAAAGTGCCCTGAAGCACATTACGATCATGAACTTAACTCGAAGCAATAATTTAGGGAATGCAACCCGGATAACTGGGTACCCGAAAACCTGGGCAAACCCAGCCGTTTTCAAACCCGTAAGCCGGGTTTAAGAGCAGGCAAAAACCCGGGTTTACGGGTTTAATTTTGGCTGTCAATCAGTAGACTTATGCAGTATAAAATTGCTGACGATAGCTTTACATGTACTTTTTCGAGCGGACTGTAAGCTGTCAGCTTAAAGGCCTGGGCGCTTGGTTTTTACGCGCGAAAGCAGCTACTGCTTTCAGCGCGTCTTAGCCATCGAATTCTGTCCGTCCGTCTGTTACACGGGTGGATCAATCAAAAACAGTGCAAGCTAGAATTACCAAATTTTCACCGTCGGCTGCCCGGAACCGTAAAGCTTTTCCATAAATTGGAACGAAGTCACCCCGAAAAAGGGCGCTAAATGAGATAGGGTGGGCAAAATTTGCGATTTTGGGCCAATAAGTCGCTGTATCTCAGTAACGGTGCGAGATAGGGCCTATGGTTACTATTAATCACTAATAGGAAGTTGTACACTGGCTCTCGATTGGCGCCGAATTCAATGACCTTGAATGACCTTGAACGTCAAAATAGTAAGTTTTATGGATTTTTTGGCGATTTCGGGCTGCGATCGATGCACGTTTATATCATTTACAAGGTGGCGCCACAGAACTACCGTTATGCGATCCAGATAGAGAATTTTGTATTTGTATATTAACTTTGCGTGAACACCCCAATTTTCAGCTAAACTACTAAACTGGAACTGCTATATAGGCTTCCGCGCGTTTCGTGAGCATTAGCTCAAATTTCTTGTTTGGTACGAGTTGCCATCTGTCGGTCTGTCTGTGTACCTGTTTATAAAAGATGTATTGTGGCCATAGTTCGAGAAAACGTTTTTGCTTTTTTTTGAAAATTCAAAAAAACGTGACGTTTTACGTTTTTTAAATGACCTGTCAAAAAACGAAAAAAGCGTAATTATATCAATACAGCATATAATTTTACCTGAATGTGCAAAATTTTCCATATACGGTACACGTAGGCTACGATTTAATACGGCTGATGGACAATCTGAAGTCGCTGGACTATCAAGAGACGACTGTTCAGTGGGAGGAGTGGGGACTGTC
>Ga0209367_1004147_pt1 | contig 19942 bp, 10 predicted proteins | sample WorMetLIZISLAND2_FD_187412 | JGI IMG/M metagenome (GOLD analysis project Ga0209367, IMG submission 187412) | Marine gutless worms symbiont microbial communities from Max Planck institute for Marine Microbiology, Germany - Olavius geniculatus... ...
TCTCTTCCCCCCCCAAAAAAAAATTGAAAATTTTACGCAAAAATAATGCATTTTCGTGCGAAATTTTTACTTGTTTTAAGATGCTTCCGGTTAATGAGGCGGCGGCCAGCTCCCCCGTCCCTCTTGAATCCGCCACTGATCAGCCGCCAGCCCAGGTCATCAGAATGTCAGCCAACTCAACTTAACACAACTATGAACCGAAGCAAACAATGATGTACACATTTCACTGTCTCAGTCTGTGCACGCGCATCGGTTGTCTTAATTATTATTTCCAAGTACATTGCGCAATGACGTGGTTGTAACTACAAACTGTTGCAAAAAAGCATAAAATTTCGCCAGTTTAAAGCAATTTGCGTAGGCCTACGAGATTTAAGTTTCGGGGTTTAGATTTTATTTTTTAGGGGTTGGAAATTACACAAATCGCATGATCTTGTGCAGGCTCGTGGAATGGTAGACTGGTAAATCAATATGCTGGCTTTTGTCTCTAAAATACATAAAAACCGTGATTAGAAAAAAGTGAGGAAAAAATAAATAAATAAACGGAGAGATAAGATTAAAAAGTTGGGAAACGCAGGGTTGAAGGAGGAATTGCGTCATCGGGCAGTCTTGGGGAAGATAGACGCTTCTTGTTCCCAACATGTCGAGATGTTATACAGCGTGTTGCACGACTTGTTGTCCAACAGACCCACGACAACTCGAAGTGATGGAGTTTGTGCCATGAGTTCCCACTCAGCGGTGTGCACTGAACTGTGCAGGTCCACTTCATACTGCTCACCCCTGCTACGCATGCTACTGCTGCTGAATCGTGATAGCATTGCACGTAGATGCCGTTAGTTACCTGAATCCACGGCCGGCGAATCACCTAGGACTTCGCCGAAGGAACTTACAGCGCTCCCCGGACTCCCTTACTGCAGTGGGGAAAGCTTGCTGTCCCCTCTCAAACAAGAAGCCTAGCTGTCGCTAGGACAGCCGACCGTGCTGGTTGTCAGTGACCAAGGTCATCCAAGATCGATGATTTTCATTTCTTCTGAAAGGGCGTATGCCACTTCCTATTAGTGATTAATAGTAAACTCAGCCCTATCTCTCACAGTTTCCGATATATAGTAAGTTTTCCGTTGAAAACGCTTATTTTCTATCCCCCTCCATTTAACCCCCGATTTGAAAATGCTCCCCTTGCATTAGATGGCTAAAATGTTGCACGCCCGAGTTTAACACACATGGCTAATTATTCGTGTAAAAAGTTTTTTCGTAAAACCTAAAGCATAGCCACAATACATCTGTTGCAGACGGACAGACAGACAACGACAACTCGTAGCAATAGCTCGACCGTTACTTAAGTACGGTCGGCTAAAAATCTACTTCACGGAGTTGGGTCGCTAGGGAAAAAATCTTACAAGATGCGCTGGAGGCATGCGAGTTATGAGTGATTATGAATCAGAGAAGATAGCGTTGTGTTCGCAGAGTCCGAAAGATTATCCGCGCGTAGCCGACAAACGAAGCGAAGATGCCAGCTCAGCCGCGGTAACGGCTCAGATTTCACTGCGGTCGAGTCCATGAGTCCAGTCCCATTTTTCGTGGAGCCGCGGCGGCGCAGGCCTCGAAAGCCTCGGACGGACGGACGGACGGACTGTGGCCACTCGCCGGTTTGCACCATGTGCCGCGAGGCGAAGCGCTGAAGCGTTGTTTGGAACGGTACGCCTTCCTCCAGGCATCGACGAAGTTCCCGAGCTGAGCTGCTGCCGAGATACGCAGTAGATTCAGCCGCCGCGTAGAGTATAGACCGAGATGAGTAAACATCTATAGGCCTCCTCTAACAGCACTGCTCGGCAGCGTTAATACAAACAGCATATATCACATATGATACCTTGCAGCCGGCCGACAGGTAACGAGTGAAACTATAGCCTAGTCTATACGCTCTGACTGCATTCCTTGCGAGGTTCACAGACTGTCAAACTTTGACTACGCTGACGTTTACTGGTTTATTTCACCGCAGCGAGTCAGCCGAATCTTGACTGCTGAACCTGCTGTTGAGAAATCTGTGAGAATAGATGAACGTTATGACTCTGAGCTCGTCGAGAGTTTTTCGCGCGTAGAGATAATCTATAAAAATCATGGTGGCAGTGACGTGGTCTTCGACGCTGCTTCTGGTTTGCCGCCATTATTGGCAACGCTCCCCTGTGCTACGGACGAGGGACGCCGTATAAGTTTTGTGGTATGACATATCCGCCGACTCTAACGTACATTCGGCAAGTGATTGTCGTGACATCTGTAAGCAAAACCGGTAGAAAAGAAGACGACGTCGATCGTGATCTTATTGTTCGCCGTCTTTACCTCGGTATCCTACTGCTGTGTAACTGCCCAACGATCAGCGTCTACGCAATGCGAATCAGTTTCAGTGGCGACATCCTGCAACTGACTTGAAGCAAGAGGAAGCAAGCATCACGCTGTTAGGTCTATCTATCGCACTGTTGAAGTTTCACGGAGTTTCATAATTGTGTTCTGCAGACTCAGCGGAACTCCATTAAAGTTGCTTGCGACCGGGTTTCCATCATCATCATCACCAGCGGCAGCAGCAGCAACGACAACACACTGTCTTCCTGTTTTTCAGAACAATCTTGCGCTTGACTCCAAGTATAATTGCGGACTTCACGTTCTAACGTTAGCTAAACGATTATTATATAAAACATCTCATGTCCATGTATAGGCTATATGCGTGTTCGTTGTTGGGATGGATTCTTCGAATCTCAGCCCTTGCCGAGTCGTCGTCTTGAGAGTTTGGTGAATTTTTAGCGATGAGCACCGCAGACGACAGAATTAGCAAGCAGACTGCAGCGACTAAGGCGACACCTGACGCCAGTTCACAGACAGCATCAGCATCAGCAGCAGCAGCTTCTGACGTCATCAAGCACAACTCACTCGCCATCACCGCCAACGTACGTACATGCATACGCCGTGTCCCACAACTGTACAAAATTGTTTTTATTACGACGTCCTCGAATTTACACCAACTTTGATAATTTTTGGCACACATAAAATACAAAAAAAACAAATTAATGCGAAATGCACTTATTTTTCATCTCGCCTAATTATCGTCAACGCCGTATACCGTGTGCAAATGTTTGAAATTGCTACATAACGCCGTGATTGTGATTATTTGTATCAGATTGCTCACATCTGTATCATAAGTTCGACAGAAAAGATTCAATATTTTTGGTATTAAAATTGTTACGCTGACAATAGCAGACAACAAAATAGCTGACGTTGATAAACTCAAAACACGTCTGATGGATGAGTGGGTGCTAAGTAATAAGTCGATCGTTCCTGTGGCGTCGTCGACTAATTCGCACTTGTTTTCGTGAATACCGAGCATCATTTCTGACATCTTTGTAAACGAACTGTTGTCCAAACTTATAATTTTGCTAAAAAAACTACATCTTTTTTATTGTGCGCTAAATGAGTCGCTAGAATGTTTACTGCAGACAACGACTCAGCATTATTGTAGCACTAATTTGGATTATCTGTCTTTGACACGGTAGTGCGTTGACACAAATTAGGGAAGGTAGAAATCGATTTTATCTCACATAATGCTATCGTTTTAGCTATCTTTCTGCCAAAATTTATAAAGGTTGATAAAAATGTGACGAAGTTCTGGCAACAATTGCACAGTTTTTGGGACACGGTCAACATATTACGTATGCATATTGAACTTGCACGCTACAAAACATTTCACAATGCACACAAATACTCGTACATCGCTGTACGAAATACTCACTAAGCCTGTGCTCAAAAACTAAAGCAGAAAAAGTAAGATGTTTGTTGAAAACAAAACTAATGTTGCAACTCCAGGAAAAAAAAATGAAAGCCTAAACATTATTTTAAAAAATATCACGGACAGTGCACAGAACATGAGGTAATGCCCAAGGATCTAGTTTTAAAATAGGCCTGTGGAGGACATGCCCATGTCCGCTCTATAACAAAGTTGTTAATATTGCAGCATTGCAATTATATACTGCAATAGTCTAAGTATTGCAATACTTTTTAGTATTGCATGTGGTATTGCAATACTTTTAGAACTGAAATATTGCAATACAAGGAAGCAATACTTTTCTGATATAGAGTACGCTCGTGAGAACGCTATTTAATTGTGCAAAGAATATTTTCACTCTTTTGTTCGATCGCGTGAAAAAGACCAAACGAAAAATAACACGATAACATGGCTTGGTAATTGTTTAAATTATGAGTTGACCACATTACCACGTAGTCTGCAGTAAATCCAACATTTAGAAAAAGTTCTACAGAACGGCAAAATTTGAAGTTTATTCGGGGGAGGGGGAAGCGGATAAAGAAGTATTACCAAAAGTATTGCAATACTGACTTTAAAAAGAGTATTGCAATCAGTATTTCAATACTTGTTCCATCAAGTATTGCTATTGCTATTGCAATATTTCTGTCAGTATTGCTGACAATTCTGCGCTCTACCATTCTCTGGACGACCGCATCAAAAGGTATACTATGGCGCCATATAACTCTGCAAGTCGGATCGGCCGCTGTATAAGTCTTCACGCGTACGTTATAAGTATATAACAGATTTATATAGAGCCAAAATTTGGGGAAACAGAATCAGGGTGCGCATAAATTAAATATGTATCGTAGCGTCGCCGTTTAGTATATCGAATAAATGCTGCAGGGTGTTTTTTGTTTAGACGTCGCGTATGGTATATGACTGCTTGCATGATCACTCTACGTCGTCGCTCTCGGACTGAATATTAAGTCTTTTTTCTTCTTCGCATTAGGTTTCAGAGTTACTTTAAAATAAAAACATTTTGCAAGAGTGTTCTGTTATAGTGCATTGTGACTACGGTCTTTATCGGATCCACTGTTCAAGGACGACACGTGTCTAGACCGACACACTTTCTATGGGTCTATAGGTTTGACGAAATTGACCTCCCGTTTTAGCGAAAATGCGTGGTATTTCAATGACTAACCGTTGTTACTTTCCGTTGTTGCTTAATATGTTTTTTGTTACACGAGACGTATATTTGCGTAATTTGTTCGCTATTGTATTCAACTGTTTTCCTAGTAAAAACGTTGCGAAAATAAAAACGTCTAAAACGCATTTTCTTCCATAAATAAATTAAATTGTAGGCCTAATTGACTTAGGCCTACGTTTATCGTGATACTGCACCCGAATAGGTTCGTCTAAAACCAAGTTTGAAACTTTGACAAAAAGGAGGCCCAACGACAGCATCCGTATTGTTTTACGCGATTCGCAGTATAAATGCAGAGTGTATTTCTTTTTTTTTGGTGCATTTTCTTTTTAAGTTAATTTCATTTCGACAACATTCTATGCTACTGTGTAAGGCAAGAGAAGCTGGCTATCGGTCATTATCGTATAGTCGTACTATGTATCGGTCGGCATCAGTGCAGTGCATCTAGGTGATGCGTTAATTAAGAGCACCGGCGTGCCACGGTGCCACCAGTGCAGTCTGTGCATGCACCGTTCTACATCCGGTTAACTCGTCAGACATAATATATGATGAAGTCTCTACATACTTTCGGAGAGTGTGGTGAATAAATTCAGCGCGTGTGATGCTGTTTTACTGTTCGTACTCACATACTCATCTAATGAATTTTTGTAACTACTTAAATCAGAGGAGAATAATATTCATGCAGTAGGCCTGCATTCGTTCAGTGTGCCGAACTAGAATCCTGACGTAGACGGAAGTCGTATGACGTCTGTTTCTCTTCGCTCTTTCAAAGTAACAATCAAATCAAGTGGATGAATACCAGTTGCGTTCTCCAACCGTTCAAAAAATGTCAGTCCTTGACGACATTTTTGGATGGTTGGAAAGGGCAACAGATGTTAAATAATATTTGGCATATACCCGCATAATCCAGTGTGCCATCTGCGTGTCATAATCAATCGGCGTCGACGGATCAAGAACAAAGAAAAAACGCCAATCTTTGTTAGAGTGAAACAATGCATCTTTGAGTCAATAATAACCGACTGAAAATCCAATCGCCATCAGCGTGTAGGGGTTAACACGCATGCGCCTGGGCGCGCGGCAGTTAGCCTAATTCCCAGTTCGTCATATAGAGGCCACTGCGCGGCGTTTGTTCGTCGATCTGCGACTATGACCAACGAGACTGGACACGAGGCTAGTCTTGCAGTAGTCGTAGAGTAGTCGCAGCGAACTGTCGTAAGACGATGAGCGACGCGCGTCGCGGCAGCCGGCGCAGCGCGACTGTCTGGCACCGCGTCATTCACAACATTGGAGCTCTGCACGGCATCTTCAACGATAACTTCAAACTTAAGGTGCGTTCACACATCACACGGCCACAACTCACTGTCCCCGTAATAGTTTCGTGTAGACTGGTACTTTAATCTTTCATCAAAAGCCCTCTCAAATCTAGTCAGGTGAAACATCTAAATCGCCATTATTTTTGCTAAGCGGAGGTAATTTTTTTAACGCTTTCGTAGTTGCGAACTTTGGTTTATTTTTTTGGCTACTGCTGCAACACGTTTTTCGAAGCGAACTTGCTTCTACTACCAAATGATGTAGTCTTAAGACGCGTACAAAGCGACGTAACTGAGCTGAGCTGACACAGATTAGTTTTTGACAAACTGTCCAATGGGCGAGCAGTCCGAGCCCATTGCTCACTGGTTGACGCGTATGTGCGCGTAGTCACGTACTCACCGACGCCGTTAGACGGTGCTTATTTTAATGCTCTACTGTTCGTAGGCCTATATCGCGAAAATCTATATAATAATTGAGAGCTGCGACCGCCAATATCCTAACTTCTAATCGCCACGACGTACGGCTGCGAATTGCGAAATTTCGCGTGCAGACGCATGTCGTACGTGGCCGTGCTATACAGGGTGGGTCAGTTATCGCGGAGGGACGTACGTTTGTTGTGAATAACCTCGAACGCGCTACGTGTGATGGTAGAACGAGCAGCAAAAATGTTTGCGATGGCGTCTGAAATTAAACAGAGAGAATCTGTGTTATTCTGAGAGTCTGGAATACTGTTGCAAGCAGACGTGAATAAATATGACTGGGTATGGTATAGTTCTAAAAGGTTTACGCTGTATAAGAATGTTGTTTAAACTTTGAAGTCGATTAAGTGCAGCTTAACAGCGCAACGGACAACATCCACAATTTCATGCAGCATCGGTCCCTGTGGACAGGAACTATACTCCACTTGACGCGCCGGGTGTCGGGTCGATATCCACTTCGTGTGATAGATCAATATCATTCTCAACCACAGCACTGCATTACGGACCGCTGACCGTGATTGCGTTATTGCACACCCGCTAGCCGCCGGACAGTTGTACACGGAGGCGCAGAAGTAGGCCTACTGCACAGTTTTTTTCTGCGGCGCAGCAACGCATTCTGAGTGTAGTATGATCTTCATTTCTTATTTTCTTCATTGTAAACTTTCCGGAGAGTGTATCGGCAAAAAAATTTCGAAAATCGGTCACATTACCATTTCTTACCATTTCGACCAGGCCTAGTAAAGTTATAACAAAAGATTGATTGGTATATTTGTTCGACTCGCAGCGTAGACCTGCATATTTGCCGCAGCGAGATTATGATTCAAGACAGCACAAGTGTCAGAATGAGAGGAAAGTCACGCGAAAAATAATACGCACATAGTTTTCTGTCAAAAAACTTGAAAAGAAATTGTTATAGCTGAGTTGTTCATGCTCAGTAGTTTGTGTCGTGCTGACTACCAGGACTGCGATTGAATCGCAGTATACAGCGCAGATTGTCGCAGTCGCGCATACGTACAAGACGGATTTGCGATTCATTTAACTCACAGATGTAATCAACTCGGCGACATCGCAGCATGTCACTTGACCGCCTGTCTTGACACACGACCACTGCCGCTAACTGCTTCACACCGGAACTATATAAGCTTAGATAGGGCATAGAGAAATGCTAGACATTTTCGTTCAGGTGTTGTGATCGCTGTGATAACTGCTAAATTAATGTTTTTCAAGTTTTCTATACTTTCTTGCTTGCTTAATTACAAGATACTGACAAACTGTGCTAATATTCATCTTTATTCGAGATGCATTGGACAGACTCCGTGTTCGTTTGAATATTATCTTGTTCAAACAGTGGCTGAAGTGAAGCATGGACGAAAATCGCGCTGCACTGCTATTCGTGGCTTCAGGAATTAACGACCGAAATTACGCTCGAACGCTGCCTGAAAAGGGGGAGATAGAAAGCAAACCATATACAACTTGAATCCTAAAAACTTTAGAAATTAGTCAATATAATACAGAATATTTATGGACAAGAAACGATGTGAAAAGTGCTCTGTAATCTGAGAACAGTCCAGCTCTAGCTACAGCTAATTAGGTACTTACTAAAATAAACCAAAATCTGCCACCAAAGATTGCGGCAAAAATTCCCAGTGATGGTCAAGATGGCAAGACCGACGTTTTTCCGCACTGTGTCGCAGTCCGAAAAAATGTCAGTCTGTAGCCTAATGCAAGTACAGTAGCCGGCCTAATTTACCGGTCGTACTAATCTGCCTTCTGCTGCTGCTGCTGATGGTGATGACGATGATGTGATGAAGCTGGAGATGCTGAGTGCACACGACGTGCGCTGCCGTGTCAGTGTTTTCAGTGCAGACAATTAATCACAGCGCTATCGAGTGAGTGAGTAGCCGAAGTGATGGCCAGTGAAGCGATCACGCTTAGTGCGCTAATGAGCGGCGCCTGTAAAGCAAGCCAATGGCGAGACGACTGCTAGGATAGAGCTAGGAGATGGCATGCAGATTGCCTGACGACTGCAAATCACTCGTTCATTGCATCGGACATGCGCATGCGCATCCCATCGATTGCATGTTCTGTACAGGGTAGGCCGAAAAAGGGAAGCCATTCTGTTTTACGGCTTGTAAGTATTCAGATCGGCATCGAATTTGACAGAAATCAACGTTATTTCGTCATTTATTGGTCCACCTTGGCACCCTATACGTATCGCTGGCTTCTGGGTTCTTTCAGTGTGACCCTGCGTGTCTCTCGAAATTTCAACAGCGTAATTTACACAGGTTCGATGATTGTCTGTATTCCGGCTGTCCACACATCGTAGGTTTAAAAAAGTATACCGGAACAGAAAGTTGCAATTTTTCGGCAGGCACTGCGGATTTTTTTACGCTAACGTGCTTAAAATTGAAAATTTAAAACTTTGGCGTCAAGTTTTCACAGACGGCGGTTTTTAGCTCCAAATTTTGAATTTTCTGACTAAAATTTCCTATAAAAAGAATATTCTCCGACATTTTTCGAGAGCCCAAAAGTAAGGGGGTGGGGTGGGAGAATTGCCACTCTTGCCCTTCCTCCGCCACAAAGGTTCGTGTTTCAAAGCAAGTCTCATAGAGCTGTTTGTGTATGCTGTGTGTATCAGATCTATTGCGACTGGGCGAACCATTACTTGGTAAAGGTCGGACACTGCGACCGGCTCGTCAATGACCTTCAGAATGACCTCTCGGACGGAGTCTTGCTTGCTGACGTCATTCAGTCAGTCAGTAAGTAACTGTAACCACTTCCGCCAGGAGGTCTGTTATGTATTGATAACAAATATTTATAACGAAGACCAAATTAATTTGACAAGAAGCGGAATATTTGTGGTAATTAAACATTTGCTCCTTTGTATATAGGCTTGTTCGCCAGTGTCGCCAAATAGAACTAATGGTTTGGCTGCAAAAATGCAGTTGTGTGTTTTGACTGGAAATTGACGCGCATTATGTTCCCATCACTTGGGTCGGGAGCTTCATCTGACACATCGCATCATTCACCCCACCTGCAAAATCGGTCGAACGGATGTGACAGGCAGACGACAGACAGACAGACCACGCTACGGAGAATTGTGTAAGATTAAGCGGAATCGCTTGCTACAAGAGCTTTTTCGCCAATACTAATGACGGTTTAGCTCGAATGTTACGAGAACAAACGAAGAGGTCGGCCCAGTGTGGACATAACATGCGACCGTCTTGCTAACTATGAGTATTTGCCCCCCTCCCTCCTTCCCGCACTGCGCAGCGCGAACTCTGGTCCAGAGTAGTATCTTGAACTCATATTTTTAACTTTGTGAGCAGAAAATGGGCACAACGCTTACTCATGCCATGAAAAACGTTTACGCTAATTTCGATTGTTTTACGCCTTGTTGTTTTCGAATTAAGCGCCGTACGGGACAGACCTGCAGAGACACAGACAGACGGGCGAACGGACAGACAAGACCTGTAATACAGCCTGTTAAGACAGCCGCATGATAAACCTTTCACTATGGTTGCGTTTAAGGATAATACCGGTATTTTACGACGCAGCATGCATAATATTCGTCGGTTCGTGTAAGCGGTTTAGTCCAGAAACTGACATTTGAGGCGTGACTGGCAACCAAGCATTTAAGGCTTGTAGAACTTTTACAAACTTTCATAGCAAAACTTTTATCGTGTCTAAAAAACTGTGCTGCGTTTCATGTTCCATATTTTCGCCAAATGTTAATGGTTTTGAAAACATTCTTTTATTGTTGCATTTCTAGGACAATTAGCAATAAAGCGGTTGCTAAGTATCCCTTCACACTTTAACTGCGTCGCTACACTACCATGTAAAACCTAGGTCAGTATGTCGCATGCAGTGTCTTGATTTGCTTTCAGCGAATCAGCGTGTCGACAACATCGTCCGCAATCCAATCGACGCACAGCAGATGGTAATTAATTATTGTCAATTAATCACGCTTTTATTATTCCTATATCAGTAAAGCCATAGTTAGATGTAATGTAACAATGTTGCACAGATATTTTAGTTCACATGTGACCACGATCTAGCTGCGGTAGTATTAGACCAGTGTACTGTTAAACTCATCTGCAGTCAATATCTGATTTTCTGGCGTCGATATTTTTATGGTTACTGCAGCACAGCGTCTGAAACAAAGTTGAGCAGACTACATTAACAATTTTTTCATTAAGTAAACTGGCAAAATTATTCGCGTGTCTGCAGACAACTTGCATACGTATAGCTACTAACGATAGGCAGATATTAACAGAGACAGCGTTCACTGATTTTCAGGTCAACTCAGCCTTCTATTCCTCCGGAGTATAGGCAGCTTGGGGTTAAGGCGGGGCGCGTTTACCTGTGTGAATTTATATGGCAGGCGACGCTCCGTAGTTTTAAAATGGATTACTGATCATTTCGAAGACCTTTAACTTTTTTCCCTCTTAGACGCACTATAAGAGTCGTAATTGTGGGCCTAAAGCCAGTAAAACGTAGCATAAGCTTACTGTTATTTAAATGTGGACTGTTTGCTGTGCAGACGTTGAACGTAATGGCGTGTTTGGAGCACGTGGAGAGACTTGGAGTTGACGTGGAGTCGGTTTCAGCTGACGGCAAGTGTCTTTTGTTGTGGTTTCGTTCTGCTCAAATCATCTGTGTTATTAACACACGCTGTTAAGCTTATAGGCAATAGCTTTTTGTTACCCCGGTGCTCACGATCACACGCAGCACATTTTCGTAAGTTCACGATTCCACTCAACCTAGTGGCGCTAATTTGTAACTCTGTGACTGTGAACCATTAATTATTGGCAGTACCTCCCTCGATCTACACCGTGTCCAGACAAAATGAATGCTACTTTTGTTGATAAATGCGGCTAGAATGGACTGATTTTGTTAATTCCTTCGCTGTTATATTGACACATAGGCTAAACTGCAAAACAAGACGAAATAAATTCGACCGCCTTATAAGCTACAACTTGCATTTTTTTGGTTTATTTATTGTTTTTGTTTGAAAACTAAGGTTTTGTGAAATAAATTAAGATCAAACGACCCTTGGTTTATGCACGTAGGCCGTATTAGTAGCTTACCGGACATTTTGGATCTAGGACAGTTCGGACCTAAGACACTTCGGACCTAAGTGTCTCAGACATTTATAGTGGTCTAATGGTTTTTGACTAAAATTAAAGTTAACTACTCAGTTACGTGCACAAGCTTACGTCTTGTTGTGTGAGAAAATGATGGCTTTTTTGCGGAGTCAATCTCATTTTGTAGACCTACGTATAGCAGCATGAAACTGATTCAAATAGGCTTACGATATAAGATATGAGAACGTACATTGAAACAAACGATCAATCCATTTCATTTAACAATGTCATTACTGACCGAATGAAAGTAGCATATATAAAGCACATATTATACCGATTTCTGTAACTGTGACTGACAGCTTATCCAGTTGTCCAATTGTCTAACTAATAATTAGGCCTAAACTAAATGTTCGAAATAACAGTTCTGCCGCTCAGCGGTGTCAAGATTATGGGTACAGAAAATTTCAATTTTCCCGCGTGACATTATAAACTAGCCGGTCTACACGCATCGGCGTTCAACTATCAGTGATTAGCGACGCCACCCAAGCGACCTTTCACACCTGCGTCACCGCTTTCATGTTTGACGTAACATATACAGCCGTTATTCTCCAAAACGTGTTGATAGTAACAAAACAATATATACTGAAAAATAGGTCCGAAGTGTCTCGTACGTTTAGGTCCGAAGTGTCCGGTTACCAATTAGCATGTTAACTTGAATGCATACCATTTAGCTGACTGTGGATGGCTTTTTGCTCGTTTAACTCTCGCCAGCTGAAAGCGGCTCGAAAAATATGAGCTCCCGCGCAAACAAAATTATTATTTTGTTCTTCGTGAGCTAGGAGCAGAATATTAATCGACTTGAGGTTAATGTTAAACATTTATTCTGGAGGAGAGAGTTGTGTTCTGCTGTCATTGTGTGTTCGTGATGCGACGACCCCTCACGTAGACTGAATGGACCACCGTGCTTGCTTGTTATTCATTAATTTGATAGAACAGATCACGAAAAAAAACTGCACTTTTCACCACGGTTACCGTCGAGTAGCACGTCCTAGAGCCGCGCATATCTGCTGTTATATACCGCTAGCGTTTAACCACTTAGATCACCAAGGTCTGCATTAACACTATACAGATCATAAAACTGAATACATGTATAGTGTATGACTGGTATAATAACTATGCCTATACCCAAGTTTTCATGTAGTTTGCCGCACTTGAGACAGTAACCTGCCTTAACGCAGTTCAAAATGTTTTAACCATTTATGGCACTGGATGACATATTTTGTGCTGATGTGCCATTAAGAGGACCCCACGCATTTAACCTCCGCTCAATCACCCGTAATTAGCGCGTTAATGGTTAATTTTAACGTTATGCGCTATATAAATTCATGTTTGCGTACCTACTTATTTACTTACTTACTTAACGCATAGCGTAATCTGAGCGTACAAGTATTCCTGCTTATGGGACAACATTCACGCCAATGTTGTAAGAATAGCTACAGTAGGCTTACGTCCGGCTTCGGCGTGAAAGGGTTAACCGAGGACACTGCGCAGTGAACGCCGGCGGCTCGCAATTGAAACTCTAGAAATGACTTGCAGGGCGACATGACCCCGAGGCTTGATCGCTTGCAAGACGAGACGATTGAAAAGTTTAATTACCACCGTGACAGCAGCACAGCGTCGACAGATCAAGAGCGAGTCTTCGCTTGCCAACAGAACAGGTTCGCCACCTAGCGAATAAACGGCGTGTTCAGCCAGCGGCCGTGATGAGATCGAAGCGTAGCATTTAACGTGCGCTCGAATGTTGCTCTGGTTGCAGATTGGCATGTCACTGCTCGCGCTTTAATCTCAAACTTAAGGTGCGTGAGTAGGCTTACGGTACGGGCACGCAGGGAAAACGTGGTTGAGATCCTTTAGCAGTTTTAAAGATATTATTATTGTTGTTGTTTCGACATTAAGGATTTCGTGGATCGATTTACGGCTGTTGCTTGCGACATGAAGTAAACTTTGCAGCGTCAGCGGGACGCAAAGGCTTAGACCGAGCCTGGCGCTGAAGTGGCCGATTGCTAATCTTTATCGGTTGTAAACATCTCTGGAATAAGCGACGTTGTTCAAGTAGCAGCTGCTGATCCCAGTGGCGGCCTAGCTGAGACGTTTCCCTTCATGGAGTTTCACTGACATGTTTATGACGCTGTATTTAGGCCCCTGACCCTGCAGGGAAACGTCTCAGCTAGGCTGAGGAATGACTCTAAACGAACGATTGCTGTCGAATGCAATGTGTATAATGTGTATGGTGTTGACTGCAGAATTAGTGCTTGAACTCGTTTATTTGCTAAATGCAGATATGGACGTAAAAATTTTTTGACAGAATACATAAGAAGATATTTAACCACAAATCCGGGAAATGATAAACAGTCAAAACGCCAGACGGTTGGTGATGATACTTTGTATTGCAAACAGTTAGCTTGATCGAAAGCAGTCGTTTTCAGGTGCTAGTTAGTGATCCGCAAGTGAACTGCCAACTTGCCAAGAGTCACTGCGAAACGTTCAATGTCGTCAGCGATCAAGTAAATAAGCAATCAAATAATTCGGAAGGCATTTGAACAATTCGACGACGGACCCGCAAGAAACCACGTTCTTCCCCAAAAGTATTATTACCTATTCTTACTGAATGAACATTAATATTAAGCACGCTGTCATTGTAAAAAAATTCAAATGTACTCGATGCGCTGTCAGTAGCGTACATAAACGAAAACACTTCAGCAAAAGCTTGAAAGAGTCTAGGGAAAGCGTTTCATTTTTCACATTGTAAGGGAAGACTGTTCCATGCTGACGGGCCAGCGAAGGAGAATGCCCTGCTGCCAGCTGTCGTGAGTCTATAGCAAGGTACGGCGAGTAATGTCTACTATAAGCTGAACGCAGATGACGACGGCCAGCCAACGACGCGATCGGCAAGCACATCTCCGACAGAAATGGCGGTCCCATTCCATGCAGACACTTGTATCGCCACTGTATCGTTTGGCTAGTCATACGAATAACACCCGCGCCATTGTCGCCTTTCTTTGCATTTTTCTGAGTCTTCTCTAGCGTCTCGGTTAGTGAGATGCTGACACGCAGCAGGAGCAGCAGCCGAAATGTCAGCGCAGTGAGTGATGCTCGATTGTATCATTCATCATCTATCAGCCAAGACTCTTCGCCGCCGATAAATCCAGCGCTGACTGGCCACACTGTAATGCCAGCTAGCGAACAGCTTCTTGCATTTCTATAAGCTTAGGCCTACCTACTCGGCGGGCGGCGTTTTATCGCACTGAGCGCGCGATATTACGATAAATCAGCATGCTGATAGTCGCGTGCCGGGAAGCTTATCTTGCAGGATGCTACCGTGTGGAGGTTATGTTTGACAAACCGTCGACAGACAGAGTGACACGTGGGTTCGCTCTGACATTTACACTTGCACCAGCATCTACGATCGATCTACCCACGCGGCCGCGTTTCCATAACATCATGACAAATTGACCCTAGCCATGCCATAGGCCTACCCACGCGTTAAGCACGTTAGCAACTAAGTGGGCAAATTTATATAAATCACTCTTTACTCTTTATTCGACTGCACAGTGTCGGCGACAAGCCCTTCGAATATGAGGCGCTAAGAATGCTTGATTAAAAGTTAGGTTATAGAAGAAGTTGTGCGTTGCTTACGATTATGAAACACAATTTTCTTGTTCCCGCACTGACTTTTATTGCTTTAAGAATTGTCAGCCATTGTAGAATTTTCCGCTTGTATTCGGGTCTGAATTAACCATTTTTGCGCCGGCCAGTGCATCTTTTGTGCGGTCACTGTCAAATATGCTAATACCTAATTCGGCGTTGGCATTCGTGTCTCTTTGATATAGTTTCTGTAATAACACATTTTGCTTTTTTTGTTCATTTACTTGTTCCTCGCGCGTGTGTTATAAATACAAAGCTAGTCCTCCGAGATGCCGAAGCTGATGACTGTATGATGTGTAGATATTCGCAGCGGCCAAGTCAAGTCAATTCTTCAGCTGTTCTTCAATCTGTCTCGCTACAAACAGCAGCAGAAGTTGTCCGAGTCGTCCGCCAGACGGCGCAGAACACAAAGCGGAAGTAGATTAGCGGGGGTTCAGCTAAACACCGCGCAAAACTCAATGACGGCGCCTGCGACCACGTCGCGTTCGGTCCCAGTAGAACGACGAGCGGCTGCTACTGCCGGCAATACTTCGCACTTGGCCAACATCGACGTCGCTAATGGCAACGTCGATATGACTTCCAGGTCTGTATATTTTGTCATAGTCTGCCGCGCACGTTGATAATTTATTACAAAAATTATATTATATTAATTATAATTATTTATTGTTGTTCATTTTTACTGCTTTTTTATCGTTTAATGTCGTCAATGATGGTTTGGTTGTACATAGTATGAAAGGTCTAGGAAAGAATGTCCGAATAATTAAAGTTGATATAAAAAGATCACCCAAACTATCATCATCAACAGATGATGATGGCAATGACGATGATGATGATGATGACAATGGAAATTATTATAGGGTTTATAACGATGGTAAATATAGGACTGAAATATAACTCATATAGAGAGACGTTGGCAGTCGGTATGAGACTAAATGGCTAACGTTTGTGTCTATAGGTTGCCTCAGAAGCGAGTCGCTTCGAGCGGAGGCGGAAGTCGTCTGCCCATGTCGTCGAAGCACGTGACTTCCGGTCCCAGCAGTCGCAGCGACACGACAACAAACAACAACAACAACAACCAGGATAACAACGGCCCAACGGCCGGCGACTCGCCCGGCGTGAAGGTGTCACGTGACTGCAATGACGTCACAGCGGCAAGACCCTGCATCCTGTATCATGCTGCTGCTGGTAAAAGATCGTCGTCTTCGCGTAAAGCAGCCGTGTCCGGTGGTCGAGCAACGGCGCGCCCAGCGGCTGCAGCCATTCCAGGACATGGAGAGACGGTGGTACTAGACTCGACTGGAGCGGCACAGTCGTCAAGACATGGTGGAAAGCTGTCGATCTCAGCTACAAGTAGTCCGGCGGCATCAGGTGCCAGTACTTCGTCCCCGCGGAAGCAACAGATGAGGTCCTCCGCCTCACTGACGGACGTGGCCGCTGCTAGGACGGTTGAGCCGGAGTTGCAGCCTCCGACTCCTCGTCGTAAGGCAATGATCCCGGGGGCGTCCCGTCCTGGCGTTGTTCCCCGCGGGCGCCCACCGCCGCCCAGGACCGCTCGACCGGCGTCCGACGGTGGCGTAGCGGACCCCGGGACTGCTCGCGGGGCGCTCGGCTGCTCGCGATTGCCCAGTGCCGTCACGGGGAGTGTAAAAACCATCAGCGAGGCGAAGACGGCCGTGATGACGTCGTTTAAACCAAATCAGCATCAGCAGCAGCAACAGAGTTTAAAGTCTGGTCATCGGTTTGTTTCTTTAACATCTTCGCCATCGTCGTCGTCGTCGTCGGCGCTGCGTTTCACGGAGGATCCGACTGTTCAGCTTGCAGGTTCTGGACATGACACGCAGCCTGTGGTCGCGTGCGCTAATCCGCCTATGTCGGGATCCTCACTGGCAACTCGAGAGATCGCAGACGACACGGAGGGACTTTCGGTTGACCTTCAGCGCGTTCCAGACAACCCGACAGCTTGTCAGAGTTCGCCGGAGCGTGCGGGAGAGTGCGCTGACGTTTCAGAGTGGCAGAAGAACGGCGAAGAACAGCAGCTGAAATCACAAAACAATCGACAGAACTCCCTGACAGCTACAGGCACGCTGACAGTCAACGAGACAGTTTTAGACGAGCAAGGATATTATCTGAACCTCGCCGTGGTTGATCAGCAGACTGTTCCAGATGGACGTGAAATTTCTCACGCGTCGACTGACAACCAAGTTGTCAGTCAGAACCTCCCCACAGAGCAGGGAAATTATCAGAGCTTCATGGAAGAGTTAGAAGAACGAACTGAACCTTGCAACGTTACAGCTGATCAGAAGCATCAACGCTGCTCCTTCGACACAAAACCGGATGCTAAAACAGTTCCAGTTGGTCAGAGCAGCTCCGCAGACTTGTGCTATCAGTTAACCAGCGACAAGCACAAAGCTTATTTATTAGCTAGTGAAGATGCGTACCAAGTTATCGACAGAAAGGCATCCTGCGACAATGACGTCATCACCGACATGACGTCATTCAGTGACGTCATACATCCGCCTTCAAAGAAACCGGAGTCATCGGTTGTCATGACGACGGCAGGTGCGACCGAGAGCATTAACACGGCTACTGTCACGGGTGAGTACTAGTAGAAACAATGTCGGCTTAGTGCCGACATACATATCGTCCGGCTATGTGCCTGAACTTTGACTGCTTGAGCTGAAAATTAACATACGGTCAACTCAGCCTTCCATCTCTCCGGAGTAGGTACATTGACTCTGTCTGGCTGGGGTTATGGCGAGGCATTCACCTGTGTCGGGTGGCAGGTGGTAACACGATGTGATCCCTATGGCAGGTAGCGCTCCGAAGCTCTGATATGGGTTTCCCAAAAGAATAGCTATACCATTTAGTCGTAATTTCGAAGGTAGCCGTTAACAAGTGTATAAACTGCCGTATTGTCCATTTATCATTATCGGCATCGTAGAGTATAGTTGCATGTGGCTAAATATTTAGCACGTGCTGTATAGGCGAGACACTACCAACGGAAGACGACACGGACAGTTTCTGTCAGCTGCCACCTCCAATGTCTTCCTGCTTGTTCCCTTCCACCTCTCTACTCAGCACCGCCAGGTCGTCTCATGACGTCACTTCCGTTTCCTGTCACGTGACACAACCACCTGTCGACGCTGGTACTCTGCCACAGCGACCGACCACGCTGTAAGTTGACTTACACTGTAGCCCTACTTATGTATTGTTGTCAAAAACCAACAGGTTCAACTGTGCCGTTAATAATGTTGCTATCCACTTTTGTCGATTAGCGACGCTTGCGATATTATTCATGCGTCTGAATACATTTGTTTTTTTTTTCAAAAAAATTTTTAGCTGTGAGGAATAAGAATATTTTAATACAAAGAAAAAATTGCTTGATTGCTTGAAATCTAACACGGCAAAAAGATTTTGTTTGCTGTCTTCAATTAAATTATATAGATCAACAGCTAAATATGAACTGAAAGTTATCAGAAAGGTACGAAGTCATCTTACGACCGTGCAAAATAAAAAAGCAACACGATTAAAACGAAAATGACGAAAGAGGGGTGGGAAAAACGCAGAACGCAAGAATAACGAAGCTAAATCACCACAAATGCTTGAAATGCTCGGGAAAAGTTTGTCAACATAGTATTAGCTATTAGTATAGTATTATTAGTATTATTAGTATTGTTAGTATAATTAGTATCATCGGTGACGCTATAGTACTGGTGGCAGAACAGTGCATCCACTTGCGCTGGGTCTGTCTGCATCGAACAGTCTTCCTGCATATCAATGAACTAAAACGATCGAGACGCTTACATTGGACTTTTTAGCGTTCGTTGTCATTTCCTGTTTTATCCACGGACACAGTGCACCGAGCGCATTAGAGATTACTTTTAGGCCTTGTCTGCTATGATAATGCGCTATATAATTTTTAGGCTCCCTCGTGAACGGAGTACCGAGGGTAAAAAAAAATAATAATAATAATAAAGAAATTGACGACTCTCGGTTGTGTGACGTTGCAGTGATTGCGCATCGAACATGAAGCCACGTGCGTCGCGTCACACTGGCAAAAAACTACACAGAGCCGATACCGCCGCTATCGACCTCGGTATCGGTATCGGTGTTGGTTATATCGGTGGCGGCGGCGGCGGTTCGGTATCCGACAGTGAAGTCCCATCACTAGCCGGCTCTACAGAGCAGACATCATTCGTTGGCCGCAACAGACTCTATCAACATCAACATTCTCATCATCAGCATCAGGCGGGTCCGAGGGGCGTCAGAGTGCGCGGGGATGCTGGATTTGGTTGCCCCGGGCAACGCCGAATCATGCAGTCCATTCGCGAATCACCGGAGGTCATCACAGCTAGCAACTCCGCTGATATCA
>Ga0209367_1004148_pt1 | contig 19934 bp, 10 predicted proteins | sample WorMetLIZISLAND2_FD_187412 | JGI IMG/M metagenome (GOLD analysis project Ga0209367, IMG submission 187412) | Marine gutless worms symbiont microbial communities from Max Planck institute for Marine Microbiology, Germany - Olavius geniculatus... ...
AAATTAGTATATATATATATATATATATATATACACATATATAATGGATATTATTCAATCATCATATGACCACAGTTCAACTGAATTAACACGTTAATGTGTGTTAAAGAATTAACTGTTATTTTAAAAAATTAATCCTGTTAAAAACACCCATACATAAATTCTGTCATAGCAGGATTAGAACTTCTGCTATGACAGAATTTACGTATGTGTGTTATTTTTTTAACAGCATTAATTTTTAAAAATAACAGTTAATTCTTTAACACACATTAACACATTAATTCTACAGCTCTAGTTTATTGCCATCAGTGGCGTGGTGGGTTAAAATGTAGCTGGGCCAGGCAGTTGCAGTTTTTCAACAGAGGGCTGCAATCAGATTGTGTGTGCTTAAAATTTTAATTTTTTGCCTCTAAATTTTTTCCAAAAATCAGGGTTGTTCAGCCTCATTTTTTGGCATTTTGGTTGAATATTTTTGATGGTAACAGATTTTTGCAACAGTTTAAAATTTAGGGGAGGCAGAAGCCTCCCTATCCCACCCCGTCACTGCTTTGATCTACGTTGTTCCGGCAAACCGTATGTGACCGTGTGTACAGATCCTATCGACGGTGTGAAAGGTAAGACCTGGGGACCAAGTACCATGCAGAAGGATCGCTTCCGTCCGTCGACCTCGGCGATACTCGGCACAGCAGCCGATAGATGCTGCAAGAGTGCTCCGAATATTCAGAAAACGTTTTCTCACTTGGGCGGCCATTCAAATATCGGTGCTCTCCAGGAACTTGGTAATTTTTCAGTTATAACTAGGCTACTACTATGCTATATGTGTGATTGCGTTTGACAATCAGATGATATGATGTTGATGGTGATATGAGAAGTTTTTTGTAAATGTTTGCGTAACCTATTTTTAAATGTATTTTCACGCTTGTGTTGTTAGAGGTTGCACTTGTCAGCTTTTTGTTAAACGAATCTGTGATGATATGATGATGATAATCCATTGCTATGTCTCTATAACAGTTATAAACGATTACAATGACATCTGCTGAAGGTCATTCACCCATTTTTTCCGAAGAGAATGGCGTTCTCCCAATTCTCGGACACCTGGGGGAAACTCTTGATGGTTTACGCGTCACTATTGACACTTTTAACATTGGGGTTTGAACCTTTCTGTCACCATTTCCTGTTGTCATTTTCATTTTAAAAATCAACACCAGAAAATGCACCAAAATTTAATTTTTGCTGGGGCTCTGCCCCAGACCCTGCTGGGGGAACTTATGATGTTCCACGGACTCTCTGGTTAGCTGGGGTGGGTGAAGCCTAACCCTCTCTGTAACCCTAGAACTCTGCCTTCCTCAGTTCTCGGCGTCTGCAGTGCTTTGCTTTCTTTTTGGAGTTCTTTCACTTCTTTCACCATAATTTGTGCACTCTTACTGTGTGCTGTCTGTAGATTACGAAGATGATGAATGGCCGGAGGATATCGGTGGGGAGAGTGGAGTGACGACAGCAACGACGTCACGAATGACGTCATCGGCAGGTGCGGGCAGTGCCTGTGCCTTGGCTGCCACTGAGACCGAGTCAGTCAAGCGCATGAGCTCGCTGAAGCGTACTGAAGCCGTTATCTGCAACATTGGCGCAATGTTGGCAGGCTTCGCCGTTGGATTCGACGTCCGAACTAACATCCATCCTCGCACGGACTCCGCTGCCACCGATGTGGCAGCAAAGTTTCGCCCCGTTGCGGGTTCTGAAGCTTCGAAGGATCTGGCGGTCGGGCAGCAGCACCCTCAGCACCATACATATCATGGCACCCAGACGCGCTATCGACCGACCGTCAACTTCAACCTTCCCATCCGCTTTGCCCAGTCGCTGTCGTATGAGGGCGATTACTCGAGCGGCGGTCACAGTGATTCGTTCACGACGCCATCCAGTGATCATCACACCACTCCGTCGGCCAGCGACAGTCGCCGGACCACGCCCTCGCTGTCCGGCCGGTCATTCTTCTCTGCAGAGAGCGGCAGTCTTCAGTCCCCGGGGCCACCTTCCAACAGGCCATCGGTGGCCGATTCCGCGAGCTTCTCTGCTGACCTGGCGCTGATATCCCTGTCCCCGTCCACCGACGAGGCATTTGTGGAGTGCCAGCGCCAGTTCTCGGCTGACAGCAGCTCCAGTGGCTGGGCAGTGGTGGATACATCGACGTGGGGCAGGTGTCGGAGCTCAGACAGTTCCGGTGTGGCCCAGACACCAGCCGGAGGCAGTAACTATGCATCACCGGCTGCCGGGTCATCGTACTGTCTGGCGTCGGATGCTCTACCGACGGCACCAGAGGCCGAGGACAGTGCCGGATCACAGTGTCTAGCTGGCATTCCCAGTCCCATCTGTCCACCTCCGGTGATGACCCGACGACCCATTGCCCATGAGCAGCATGCTCAAGCCGAGCGCCCAGTCACCCTAGACATCATCCCTCGGCCGAGACCTCTGCCGGGCATTCTCAAGAACGTTTCACCGATGCATGTCGTGACCCCGTACTCGGGGTCCCCACGTAGTCGGGTCACACCCAGTCGGGTCACGCCAGGCAGTGAGGGTAGTGTGGGACAGTCTCCCTACCACGTAGCCAATCATCACCGTCGCCCGTCGCTGTCCACCACAGACCAGCGTAAAACGCTGTTAGACATCGACGTCGAGGGCCAGACTGCCGACTCAACGAAGCCGCTTTCGGTTACACGGCTTGCTCAAGAACCTGATACCTGATAGATGAATGAATGAATTATTGTGCTGTCAATCAACTTCTAAGTAGTGATGCTGAACGAGGCCAAACTCTCGAGGCCAAGACCAGAAGGACAAACCTGAGACCAATTGTTGCAGGCCGAAGCAGCCACCAAGGTCAAAAATAGAATTATAAAAGTGACAATGACAGCAAAAGCTAGGAGTTTTCAGGTATTAACAAGGCCAGTGCATTACAACTGAGGACAGTGCTTAATAGTTTTGGGCTCGACCATTTTGGCCTCGAGGACTTAAAATCTGCTTCCAAGTACTGCCGCAAATGCTAACGTTCACCAGATAATGGCATGGTGCATGCACTTCACAAGAAAGCAGTTTTGCGAATTGTGGTACGTCATGCCTCCCAGTCCAAATTTTTTTTTCAAAATACCAAAAACCCTCAAAATTCAGTCACTTATTGGAGCATTTTCCGGTTGGTTGATGCAGTAGGTACTACAAAAGGGAAAAAACGAAGTGCTAAAACTTACAAACTGTATCATAGTGAGAACATATTCAGGGAATTGCAGTCTCCCTATCCGTTATGATATAATTCGTTTCCGTTATTTTGCAAGATTTCAGTTTCCTGGGCATTCAACAACAATCTGCAAATTTTTGGAATTTGAGGATGAATGGGAGGCCTGAGCCTGTATCAGTGATGACTCTAGGTTGGACATTTGAGATTTCATTGGTTTGCCAGCCATTCTTGCCAGGCTGCATAGCAATTATTTACAAGATGTGTTAAAAAGCCATGCCAGTTATTTTTGACAGTTCGGATGGTGAGCCAGCAATCTTCTTGTTTGCAAAATTTGGGCCGGAAAAAAACTCATTTTGAAAAAAATTGGAGGCAAAATTGGAACTGTCGTTAATTTGCAACTTCTTGCACTGCCTACTTTTTTAAACCGGGGATGCTGCTATGAAACATTGTGCTAGTCAAGCCCGTTCCAGTGTCAACATAATACGGATGGGACCATTTAATGAAATATAAAATTATTGAATATCAGTGTATTGTATCATCGAATTGCGTATCAAATATTTCTGTTATGTCCGAGTACTGATTTGGTGACATCTGTTTACATTAACCTGTCATATCATGTAGCTGCTAATGTCTTGTTCTGAACTAATAAAAAAGTCAATAAAATGATTCTTCAGAGCCACCATGTATATGATGTTCTGACATTTTGTTAACTTTCAATAATGATTATGAATTGCACTGTGTCGATATTAATATGTAGCACCGTTATGACACATGTGCACAGCCCATGCAATTTCTGTGCTGTCCCACCGTCTACATTAGCAAAGCCACCACTTGACCTCCTAAACTGTTCTTCAACATTATTTTACAAATGTTTTAGATGTGGTTATATGAAAAATAGAAAAAAATATCTTAGATAACAGTTTTAATTACATGTAACTAAACCTGACAAAATGTGAAATAACTGTGCACGTGTTGGTCTGATTAGCAGCTGATAATCACTTCCGCCAATCAGGCTGTTTTTATAGCATTCCGCATGATTGTCTCTCTGTCCATGTACTGTAAAATATGTAAGAAAGTTGTCAATATTCATGAATGTCTATTTTTTTAAATTTAAGCACAGAATGCACATCAAGCAAGCCTATAATATCATAGTCACGGAGACACAAAGAATGCTTAGCGATAATGCTGAAACAATACTGCGGACAGTAATCAATGTGCATAAATATGATCGAGAACATGCATCTCTGGGACACAGCTAATACTGAGCTATTTACAGTAAACAAGGTGACAAGCTTTCCCCACTTATATACAATTAAGTCCATTAAGTTACTAAATACACAGAAAAATCCAGGTCACAGTAACAAAAACAATCAGCAACCTGTTCTTGTCATCTCTAGCACTTTAAACGTCGCAGCTTAACACATTAAGTTACAATACAATGCAGTATAAATTAAACTCAGCAAATTGCAGTCCAACTGAACTCTGGTTCTCGGCTCCATAACCAAACACCTTAACAGAACATTAGTACTGTTTTTGCAGTTTCAGTTTTGACAAGATTTGGTTTGTAGATTCTGATGTTTCAGTCAAAACTGAAGTTTCAACTTTTAGTTGACCTTTACTTTCTTTAGGCTTCCGATGTCAGATGAACTAGGACTTTTTCAGCTGAAAGTTGGCACCGCGGTTAACTGTCATAGGGAACAATTGCACAAAAGTTGTTTTTTTACGTCTTTTTGTTTTCGAGTTGAAAGCCAGTAAAAGACGGACAGTCAGATCCCGTCAAGATAGTGGCTGCATAATAATCGTTGCCCTAGATACTGATTAAGCAAGTAAGCCAGCAGCCAAGCAGTGGAAAATAAATTAAACAATCCGACATAATAAATAATACTATGGTACACGTGAGAGTGAGACTAATCAGTGACGTCGTGGAAAGAGGGGGAGAAAGGGGGCAATTGCTCTCCCTAAATTTCAGCCTGTCAAAAAATTTATAGCCGAAAATGCAAAATTTGGGGATGAAAAACCCTCATTTTCATGCACGAGAGCTAGTATAGTGATAGCACGTATTAGCTATGGTAATTCTGTCTTGGTGGTGTCTGTCACGTCCCAGTACTGTTTCAAGCCCAGGTGAGATAGAGTCTTCTGGTTTTCACCCTATGATAGCTTAGAGTCTCTAGTATTTTGTGACAAAATTTCATGCCACTGGGTGAAGGGGTCCCCACGAACAAGGGGGAGAAACATGGGCACCCTCCTTAAAAAGCGTTATTCTACCTTTATTGGCTCGTCTAATGTGAAAATGGTTGCAGATAGGCACAGACATGCTGCTTACCATAACAAGCACTGGCGACAAGCTTTTTAGAAATGTCAACATCGATGACCTTGAACCCCTAAAATAGGGGGTTTTAGTGAATTTTTCGCGATTTTGGGCTGCGACACGCATTTCAAGAGTGAATTGCGCCGAAATGGCTGGAGATAGACCAGGACAACCTGTGTATGAAATTTTCAGCATTGAATGTTGATTTTAGCAGTCCAAGCCCGGACCCTCTAATTCAAAAAGGCCTGGGTGTCAAAGAGGGTTACCCTTCTAAAAAGTGGTTATTTATCCACTTGTCTTGTCTAGCGTAACAAGAAATCTGAGCTAATGCTCATGAGATGCACAAGAGCCTATAGCAGTTCCTGTTCGCAGGTAATCTTGGTCTATCTCCATTTCGTTGCAATTCACTCTTTTGCAGCCAACAATCGCCAAAATATCACTAAAACCCCTTATTTTTAGGGTTCAAGGTCATCAATGTTGACAATCCTAAGAAGCCCATCACCAGTGCTTGTTATGTTAAGCAGCATATCTGTGCCTATCTGCAACCATTTTCACGTTAGACAAGACAGCAGCAGATGAATAACCACTTTTTAAGAGGGGAACCCGTATTTGACACCCGTATTTGCAGGCCTCCTTGAACCTGGATGGGACTTGAATTGGTAAAATCTACATTCAATGCTGAAAATTTCACATGCAGATTGTCTTGGTCTATCTCCAGCCATTTAGTCGCAATTAACTCTTGAAATGAGTGTCGCAGCCCGAAATTGCGAAAAATTCACTAAAACCCCCTATTTTGGGGGTTCAAGGTCATACGATGTTGACATTTCTAACAAGCTCGTTGCCAGTGCTTGTTATGATAAGCAGCATGTCTGTACCTATCTGCAACCATTTTCACATTAGACGAGCCAATAGCGGCAGAATAATGCCTTTTTAAGAGGGTGCCCCTCTTTCTCCCCCTCGTTTGTGAGGACCCCCTTTACCTAGTGGCATGAAATTTTGTCACAAAACACTAGAGACTTAGCTATCATAGGGTGAAAACCAGAAGTCTTTATCTCACCTAGGCTCCGATCAGTACTGGGTTGTGACAGACACCAAGACAGATTTACCATAGCTAATACATGCTATCTCTCATGCGTAAAAATGGCTGCAGAGAGGCACAGACATGCTACTCATCATAACAAGCACTGGCGACAAGCTTCTTAGGAATGTCAACATTGAATACGTTGAATGACCTTAAACCCTAAAAATATTGATTTTAAGTAATTTTTGGCAATTTTTGGCTGCAAAAGAGTGAATTGCAACGAAATGGATGGAGATAGACCAAAATGACCTGCGAACAGGAACTGCTGCAGGCTCTCGCACGTCTCATGAGCATTAGCTCGGATTTCTTGTAGAGAAATGTAGCGACAATAAAAATTGAAATTTTTAGCACCTGTAATCTCTATCAGAAATTTGCAGCTTTCTGTCCCAGCTACTTTATCAACCCACGACGTGGCTGAGACTGATGGAGCCACATGCTGAATTCAGTTCAGAAATCGGATGCTCATCTGCTGTTCAACATCCACGTCCTCCATCAGTCTGACAAACTCAGTAAAACTGATCATTCCATCGTTGTCTTTGTCCGCCTCCAGAATCGTTCGGTCCGCAATACTTCCAAGCTGCCAAACACGCACAGGGTTCCTACAGGTCTTTTGTAGCAAAATTCCCTGACTTTTCCAGTCATGGAATGACAATTTCCCTGACCTTATCGAAACAATAACCCTATCGCACAAATGTCAGAAATAGTACACTATATCATAAAAATAATGAAGCCGTACTAATGGAGCAATATGCAAACAACAAAAGCCCTGGTCAGGGGACCAGGGGGGCCCTAGTCAGGAGATCAGGGGGGCAATGCCCCCTAGCCAAAACACTTCTAGCTTTTCGTCATTTAATGGAAGCTGCAAATTTGCCTGCTTTTTAATATCTGGAGATGCAAAAAAATCACAGATGTCTGCAGTCTGCACGATCCAAGATCATTTTCCCTGACTTTTCAAAAATAATACTTTTCCCTGACCTTTCCCTGACCACACAAATTCCGACTTTTTCCGGTTTTCCCCGACCTGTAGGAACCCTGCACACAGTGTTGATGCATACTGCAGGCAGTATTGGTCACCAAAGCATGTGCCTTGTGTAGTTTAATGCAAATGTAATCTAAAATGTAATTCAGTTTTCAGGGAAAAAATCCAAGGACTTTTCGAGGACTATTCAAGGACTTCAAAATAACTTTTCCAAACCCATTCGAGCAATGTTTAACCACATGACGTTATAGTATTCAATGCTTCCAGTAAGAGCGTAAAATAAAAAGTACTACTGAATAAATAACAGTAATTAAGCTATCTAGCAATTCAGTAAGATGAATCTGAAGATTGAGAAACTAAAAGTACAGTATTGACTGCAAAGTTTTTACATGGCGGTTTCAATGACTATAAACTATTAAAAATCAAGAACTCTCAAGACCCTCTTATTTCAAACTCAAAACCTTTCAAGCCCGTATTTGGTTTTCAAGAACTTTCCATGCAGATCCTGAAAAAATAGAAACTTCTTTTCAAGGACTTTAAAAGATCCGTTTTGGCATACCTGTTCGTCAGAAATGTTTGAACCAACCATCATATGCAAGACAGCCAGCAACTCTGCCCTGGATATGCTGTCATCATCGTCAAGGTCGTACATCTTAAATGCAACTGCGCAACCCAAACACAAAGAGTCAGTACCGACAAAACTGTCAAGGTATGATCAAGCTGTCAGCCTGCCTCTTGCAGCAAATATTTCTAGACAGAATGGAACAACATTTCAACAATCCAAAGGCAATTTTTGCATTGCCAATGACTATACCAAATAAGACCACAAAATATGAACTTTTGCATCAAACCTTATGCAACATTTATGATGCTGTCATCATGGGCATTTTGTGCAAACAGTTTCCTAATGAAGTTAATAAAAAGCAAAAGATTTTACTTTTGTATTGAATAAGGAGCGATGTGTGTCAATCAGTTTAGTCTGCAAGTCTTTCATCAACAACAATAACAAAAACTAAAAAGAATTTGATTCATTTCAGATAAGAACTGAAAGGAATACCCAGAACCAAATAAAAACTAAAATGCAAAAATGCGGAAGCATTATTTTACGGCAAGTTTCATGTGGAGATGCAACTATCAGGCATAAAACATTTCAGCACAGTTATCCAATAGATGTAGCAATGTCGACAGAACAGAAATAAGTTGATACTGGAAACGGCTGTCACTACCAATCTAAACGATCTACAGTGGTCATGGGACCATGAAAGATGTGACACGCTACCCATACAAGAGAAGATGTCAGTCATACAGAATTATTCAGTAGCAACTAATGACAGACGAAACTCTGAACACAAGTTGTAGAAGACTAAAACAAATGATGACTAACAGCGAAGTTTTTCTGTCCTGCTGTTGAGCTGGTCGGCATGTGAGAAACTGCATGTCGGACGAAACCTGGCCAGCATCTTTAGAAACTGAGGAAACGTGACACCATCCACATTCCTGTACATTAACATGATAAAGGCATCAAAGAGCTAGAGAGTGTCACCTGCCATATGGGATCAGTGGATCACACCTGTCATGCGACTCAGATGAATGTGCCTTGCCTTAACTGCAGCCAGACAGGCTGCTACTCGATTTAATAACACCAGAGGGACGAAAGGCTGAATTGACCTTGGTGTTGGTTTATCCGTTCACACAGAGTCACCCATCAAAGTAGGAAATATGCAACTGTCTGTTGAAATTCTGTTCGAAATTTCCAGTGCCTGTTGAAAAATTGCAACTTCTTGCCTCGTGTACTTTTTTTAACCCATAAAACTGCTGTAAACAGTAACTGCCAACGAAAACTGACTTTAGTCAATTTTTGCAGTTTGCATTTCACATCGCCTATAAAGAAAAGAAGTTGCAAGGCTTAATGAAAAACAGTGCTGATACTTACGACAGACTATTGTCATCCGCACTCTGCATGAAAAATGCTTGCACAATGCGATCACTCAGAGGGTTAATAGCTAGCTCCGGTATGCGCAGGAAGTCTTCTCGACTGCACAACATCACATCAAACACATACAATTACCAGAAAACAAACTGTGGCTCTTGATACAAAAATTCAGAAATTCGGCTAACCAAAACTTACATACCAGTTTAGTGGCATTGTGGGCTAAAAGTGGGAGGGCCAGGAAGTTGTAGTTTTTTTGACAGACGCAGCAAATTTCCGACCGAGATCCAACAGACAGCTGCAAATTTCTGACAAAGAAAATTATGGGTGCTCAAATTTTCAATTTTGCCCAGGCTGAATTTCCTCAAAATGAAGAGTTTTCCAGCTTCAAATGTTGAATTTCTGGATGCAAATTTTTGAACGAAATTCTGACAGATTTTCCAACAGCCTAAAATTTGCACGAAGTGGCAATCGCCCCTTGCCCCCCCACCTTTCTTCCCCTGCAGACCATGATGCCGCTGTGTCAGTTGCAAAGGATAATCAGCTAGCATACTCATCATCCAAATCACCGCTTAATAACAACAAAAAGGACATCATGGGCCAGAAAAATGATGCCACTGTTATTTTTAAAACAAATGGAAAATAAAACTGGTAACACTGGGAGACCAACATGGCAAGTTTTCACTATGAACTATGATGTCCATGATGTGGCTAATAACAGCATGTACAAAGCAACAGAACTGAACTAAACTCCCTGTTATACCCCAAGGGCCAAATTTTCAAAACTTTCCTAAAATATTTTCCAAAGATTTTCCTATGTCAGATGATTTAAGAATTCCAAAGAAGAGCTGTCAAATTAATGCATTAATTAACATGTTAACGCGTTAGTAAATTAACGCACTTTAAAAAATTAACGTGCGTTAAAAAAATTAATGCATATATGTAAATTTATGTTAATTTACTAAATTCAGTGAAGTAAAAGTTTAAATATTCCGTTCAACTGTGGTTATTTGACAATCGAATGAATTCAAGTAAGTAAACTCTAGTTGCCGTTTCATCACTACTGTAAGTAAATAATTATTTCAAAAATAATTATTTCAATGACAGGCTAATAGATTTCCATACTAGCTATGACAGCAGTTATTGTTGATTATACGTTCAAAATGTGTTTATAACTTTCTATAATCTACAGGTAGGCCCCCAAACATCGCGTGGCCCGGGGTAACTTACCGCCTACTCTCCTTCTCGACGGCCTAGGTGTGTTAATAATGCGTTATTAACTGTGGCCCACAATATGCATTAAAAAAATTAATGCAGTGTGTTAACGCATGTAAAAAATTAACGCTTTGACAGTTGTACAAAGAAGTTTTCTTTTCCAAATTTTCGACGGCTTTCTTTGCGTTTCCAAAAAACTTCTTCTTTTCTTATCTTCCTAAACTAGTTAACCAATCAGATGTGCTTATACCGACCATGTGACATAATCAAAACATCTTTGAAAAACTTCTTATCTTACCATGTCCATGGGAAAGGCATTTTACACACTGCTTCATTTTTTTAAGTTGACCAAACGTCAATTTCCTTTACTTACTCATTGTTGATTTTACCGCATCATTACACAAATAACCTATGACGTCACATATGACATCTAAGCTAAGTGTCAACACTGCACACTTTTTTTGCAAATTTTGTTTTATTACACAGCTTTCTCCATGTAGGACAAGGTTAGTGCTTTCCTACATATTTTCCCAAATTCTTCCTAAGAAGTTTCCGAAGAGGTTTCGAAAATTGTGCACCCTTTCTCAAAATCTTCTACGGAAGATCTTCTCAAATTGTTCCAAAAACATTTTCCAAAGAAGTTTTGAAAATCCGCAGGCTTTTTTAGAAAAAGAAGTCTTCCAAAGATCTTCCTAAGAAGTTGCGAAAATTTGGCCCCAGCTTCAATTGAGTTAAGTTCAGTGATGTTATCAAGGACTTTATGTCCGAAGTCAAGGCCAAGGACATGGGACCCAAGGACGAGGTCTTACAAAAACAGCAAGGCCAAGGACCAGGACAAGGACAAGGACTTGGAGCCGAGGACAAGAACAAGGAAAGGACTTAGAATTAAGGACAAAGCCAAAAACAACTCAGAGCCAAAACCAATAACATCCAAATGCCACTGTTACTATGACACATTGCCGTACACTGGAGTGACTTCAGTAGAATTTTGAACATTTTGAATGTCATTAGTAGGGCCCACAGTTTTCTGTGAGCCGCGGAATTTCGAGCCAAGTTGCAAAATTTGCCCTTTTCCATGGAATTTTGATATATTCACAGAATTTTGCCAAATTTTGCAAAAGTTGAGAAATAACTGGCGATTAGTGTGATCATCGACTTGATGGTGCAATTTGATCACGGAATATGACGGAAAAAATTCAAACTAAACTGCCTATAACTGCAAGCCCTATATTGCAATATGGCAAAATCATAGGCCTATGGAGTAAACACAATGCAACTTGATAGACTGCACTTTCAAAAAAAGAAAAGAAACTGATATTTTTTTGGTATGTTGCTAGCATAACTGAGCACACTGACAGTCTTCAATAATAGAAGTTTCTGAACAGAATATAGCTCAGTTTACTCACAAACAGAAGGCCGCTGTGAGCCACGGAATTTGGACGATTTTGTCGTGGTAAGCCAAGGAATTTTGCAAAGTGGCCCGCAGAATTTGGCAAAATTTTCCGCAGAAAACTGTGAGGCCTAGTCATTAGTAGCATCATACTACTGCAACATACATCATACAACAATGCTAAAAATACCAGACAAACAAAAAAACAGCCATCTTGTGACATTTGCAATTTCAGACTGAGTAGGTTTTAACTTTTGTGACAAACTTTCCATTATGTTGTATTTATGTACAAGTGTATATTTTGTTCAGTGGTAATGTTGATAATGATGCTGTGGTGATTTTGACAGTTGTCGAAGATGCTGGTGTCCTTAAATTACACACAGAATAGGCCCAAGTATTGAACCCCGTGGGATGCCAGTAAGAACATCAGACCAATGTGACATAACTGAGTGGGCTCCATCCAATTACTAGCATCACAAGTTTTGGTATGACAACAGCTAATGTATAACATCTTTTCAGATTTGTGTTCAAACTGTCGGTAATAAACTAATAATCGTTAACGAATAGAACTTATCAAAGTCTTCGGTATTATGGCTGAGGAGTTCATCTCAAGGACAAGGCCAAGGACTTGAGAGCCGAAGACATGGACAAGGACAGGGATTTGGGGTCCGAAGACAAGGACGAGAACAAGGACACAGCTCTGTCCTCGAGGATGAGGACAAATCCTCGAGGACACATCACATCAGTGGACGAGGTGTCCTAAGCCAGTTCTGGTCAGTCATTTTGTACATGCCTTAAGCGTGCAACATCTAGTGCTCCTTTTCTTTTAGACACTGTATATAAAACACCACACTGCTTGTTTGGGAAAAGCACGTAATGCAAAGTACTTACCTCAAATATCCATTACTGCTTTTGTCAAGACTGGTAAACCGGCTATACAGTCTAACAATCTGATTCGACGAAACTACAACATCAACCCACTCAATTATGTGCTGGACACATCAATTTACAACCATTCATATTTAAATACAGCAACAACAATGGTAAAACACCATAACGTTAAATCATTACTGCAGTTTATTCTGGGCAGAACTGCGGGTAGGTAAATTACACAGTGCACAAACATACTATTGTAAATATTCTCACTATATCCATGACAGTTTTTCCTCCAATGAGTTGTAAATATGATACCATAAAGAAGTGGACACACAAAGACCTTGTCTGAGTGCACTGTGATGACAAGATACGATTATCAACAGCTAAGATTTCGAAAGGGTGAGCAATATTTTTGGCTCCAGCCAGCACTTACAGCCAGTTTCTTCGTGGAATCTGCTGATATCCTCATCCTGCAGTTGAATAGATGCTTTGGAACCCATTATTTATTCGTTTGTTTACTTCACAACGTCATTGTGGTTCGACGACAACAAGGGAGGACAGCATCTCAACAATCGTTAAGCTAGAGAACCGCAAGTATTTTTTTCCAACGAGGGTGAAAGCAGGGCCACCGGGAATTCCCAGAAATTTAGCGAAAATACAGATTTTTTCATATTTTTAGGCACTTTTCATCTAAGAAACGGTCTAAATTATCGTTTTCTGGTGCATCCATGTATAGGTCTGTGTGTATCAATGGAAAGTTTCAAGATATGTGGTTGTAATTGTATCTCGGAATTGGTGAGGGATGGGGCCAAGATTACTATTAATCACTAATAAAAAGGCATACCTTTCAGATTACATAAAAATCACTGACCTTGGATGCCTATGAAGGAAACTGACAACCAGTACAGTTGGCTATCCTAGCACTAGCTGGGCTTCTGGTTAATAACTTGCCATGGACTAAGGTTGTATCAATCTGAGATACTTTTACTATTCTTCTAGCTTCTAGGTAAACATATGTTGATTAATATCATTCCTTAACAATCAACTTGGCTTATGACAGTTTTGAGATCGAGTTGTCAGTGTAAAGCTGATTTATATTAGGCCTACTGACAGTAATTCACCATACATGCTTTACGTTCACTTACAGTAACCTGGAAAACTTGCAGAGTTGTTTTTTCCTACTTCGTGGCCACCCGGTCAGTTGCACTCAGATTTGCTTTGACATGGTGTCCACGAAGTAGGAGAAAAAATTCCGAGTTTTTCAGGTCTTTCCAGCAGTTATCGTGACAAAAAGTAATTGTAATAACGGCATTCTGGTGAGCACTATAAGCTCCCCCAGTGGGGCTGCAAACGTACTTTGGAGCATTTTTGCAACTCGGAAACTGCATCTGGTGACACTATTTTGTTTGTTACAATTTTTGCTAAGGTTGCACACAATTCCCTGATAGTTGCCTAAGTTATCTAGAAGTTTTTCAGGTTCAGAGAATTCTCTGAGTATTCTAGGTTTTTCAGGTCTGTAGCAACCCTGCAAGTGAGTTGAGTAGGGTTTAATGTCCCACCCGACACAGTATAGGTCATTTCGGGGATGGCCTTTTCAGGCAGAATGCACATAAACACAATAATGGACACTGCTGACAAAAATGTTTGGCTTCTAATCTAGGGGTTAGCCCAAGACTTACTGGACCAACATTATTTAGACTCCGGTGCTGTCCAGCCAACTCAGAAACTAGCTCTCACCAGGAATTTTTACAAAATATACAGAAAAAAACAACAAAACACCATCAATCAGAACACTAACACAATCTGCATAATGTCCACCGTTATTTTGCAGACGACTGTTTAAACTTCTGTACATGGCTACATGGCCAGTGACAGTCAAATATACTATCAAGAAAGTAATTCATGAAAAGTACAGTACATACATGAAACACTGGGCACCTGTCGTAACTTTGGCTGACTGTTACAGCAAATACGTGCTCAGTACGGAAATTTAATTTCACAATGTCATTATCACAGGTGAGGTTTTTATTAATTATTATCTGAATTACAGGAGAAAAATCAATTCCTTCTGCATTAATATTTCTTGCAATGATCAGTTACAACGACCACCACTCAGTGTCAAAAGGGAGTTTAATTTACGCTGCACAGTTACATGACAGCTGAGTATTAAATGCAATGCATACAACAATTACAGTGCAGTGCAGGGGCGAGGGGTAGCCAAAAACCCGGCAGGAAACATACCATGTACCACACACAAACAGGTTGATTGCACAGTGCTGGTATCGGATAGATCAAACACTGGTCTGGTCAATTCTGCAGTCAGTAACTGAAAAAAGAATAGAGCTAGAGGCATACTATCCAAAATTCAGCACTGGTATGATTCATGCATGGCACAATGGCACACACACCAATTCACACATTCATGCTATGTTTGGTGCACACAGCAGAGTTCCCGCACTTTCACCGACAAAAAATCCCAGGTCTATCCACAACAATCAAAACATTTTCTCAGTAAAATCAATGAAAAAGCAGGACTTTCCACGAGGCATGAAAACCCTGAAGCGGGTAAAGGAAAAGTTACCGAAATGAAAAAGGTTTGTTCCGAAAGCCTTGCAGTGTTGCTAGATGGACCGGTAGAGGGATGGTACAGTGATTCCACCAAAAATTCTTCAAAATTATATGACCTGGGAAATGTATTTTTTTTCGGAGCATTCACTGGCAGTTCTTTCCAGATCAATCTTTATTATGAGAAGACACATTTGAACAGCCTCCCGGACCTATTATGATATCAGATAAACCATTCGACAAGTTGCCAACAACAACAAGAAACCCAGCTATCGCTAGAAAAAGGCGACCGTACTGCCTACATCTGAAGCCCAGCCTCCAATTTCCAGTCAGGAAGAGAAAGAAATTTGTCAGAGGTGATACAGTTCCATGCACGCTAGTGACGCTATGTTAACAGAATGCTGTCTCAAAAGCTATAACGAACACTAGTATAACAGACATCACACGTGGTCATTTCGCCAAGTAATATAAATAGCTACTGTTCCATGCATTGGTCATCGTGCCACGTGATATAAACGGCTACAGAGTAAACAAACAACAAAAATATCGGATGCAGATTTCACAACTATTTCTCACAATGAAAACGCCTTAAAAGGGAAAAACACGCTACAGCCTATACAGTTCCTGCAGTAGTGACTTTCAAGGTCATTCAAGGTAAATGATTTTCATGTCATTTGAAAGCCAATATGCAACTTCCTATTAGTGATCATCAGTAGCAACCTAGACCCTATGCCGCACCATTCAGCCACAACAGCACGTAATGGCCTTGAAGGTCATCCAAGGTCAATGATTTCCATCTAATCCGTTAGGGTGTATGCCACTTCCTATTAGTTATTAATAGTAACCTAGGCCATACCTATCACTGTTTCCGAGATACGGCCACTTATAGCTTTAAACATTAAATTCAAAATTGCGGCCAAACCATTGCAGATAAAAACATGGTTACTATTGACAGCCCATGGGAAGTCGCCACCACCTTATCTGATGGTACCATCGCAGATCCCCTATGACTTACCGTTCAGCCACAATACTGCACGATTAGCATTGCATGGTGCATTATGACCCTTCAGGTCATTCAAGGTAAATGATTTCCATCTAATCTGACACGGCGTATACAACTTCCTATTAGTGATTAACAGTAACCTAGGCCGTATCTCTCACTGTTTCCCAGATATGGGCAGTTTTCGGTTGAAAAACGCACATTTTGGCTACTCCCCATCCATTCAACCCCAAATTTGAAAATATTTCCCTTGGAGTAAATGTTAATGGCTGAAATTTTGCATGCCTGAGTTTAAGGCACATAGCTAATTATCCATGTGAAAAGTTTTCCCCTAAGCCCTGCCGGCCCATTAGCCACAATACATCTGTTACAGACAGACGACAGACAGACAGAGACATGACAACCATGCCAATAGCTCGACCGTTACTTATGTACAAAAGGCCAAAAATGAAATCAGTATCGCCTGTCCCCAATAATTACATTAATGCGAGAATGTATGTTACTACACTGCAGTTCAGCGCAGTACAGCATACACAAATAATCCAAATTTTGCTATTTGAAATCTAGTAAAATAATGCGCAATGAACTAAAAGTAATCATATAAAGCTATTGCCGCAAGAGAACTATAGTAAAATTGAGGCCAAAGCAGAAACTCTTAGTTACACAGATGTAAACTCACTTTTGTGGCATTTAATACAATTATAGACATTTTGTCCAACTTATGTTTCACCACAGGACAAAACGTCCAGGGAGCAAAACGTCTCAGGGCAAAACATCCCGAGAACAAAACATCAAAGAGGGTAACCAGCTACATGGCACACAGTACTAATCTGACACAGTTGAAAAGTGCTGAATACGACGTTTCCGAACTTCACTCATTTCAGTGTTCGAATTGTCAATGTCTGTGACAGTTTCCTGTGCAGGCACTGTGTAGCCAGTAGCACCTTCCAGTACATCATCAGCATCAACTAAAGCTGCCCCTTCATTATAAGACTTCAGTACACCACCGCCAATGTTCTGTAAACTTTGTGCAGTTGAACTAACGGGAACTGTTGCCGCTGACTCCGGGCTGATGGCTGCACCATTAAGCCCAGTTGGCTGCACATTATGAGTCTCGTCAGTACTTTCAACAACGCTCATGTACTGATGCAAATGCAGAACTGCTGCATTAAGCAGTGTCTGAATGTTACGAAGGCACTGCAGACGAGCTTGCACATGTCCATCTTCATTCACATGCATCTGATGCAGCTCATCTTCCGAGAGCTCAGACAAGTCTGGCACAACGCTTGGCAGGAAAGGAGGATACTGAAGCTGCTGAGGTACTGCAAAGTTACCAGCACTGAAAGTGTTAAATGGTGGAGTGCTGGCTACAAAACTCTGTGATGCTGTTGCTGCTGCTGCTGCATGGTAATTAAACTGTGGAGCTGGCTGAGGAGGAGCCATGTAGTTTGGTGGCCAGAATTGTGGATATGGTGCAGGAAACGGCGGTGGTGGTGGAAACTCGCCAACACCAGGGGGCCTTGGCTGCTGCTGGCCTTGTATCAAGTTGGTCGCAGCAGAAACAACCGGCAGGCGAAGAACGTCCATACGACACGTCGGGCAAGTCTGCTGTCGTTGAAACCACGAACGCAGACAACTTGTGTGAAAAATGTGATTGCAGGGAAGTTTCTTGCACAGCGTGTGCATTTCTTCCCGGCAAATAATGCACACGTTGTCGCTGGTGGATAGATCATCAGCCGTTGCATCTGGATACAGAGTGTTCATATTGCGAATGGCTCGACGTGACAGGACAACGTCACTCAGAGCTTTCTTGAATTCACGGACTGTCATGTACATCGGCCGAATGATAAACAATGGAAATGTGTGAACCTTAATCATAATGGCAAGGAAGAGGAAATACAACACGACCTTCACACAGCTGAGCACTAATTCCGTATAGAGCAAGTACACGGCTTTGTTCTCCCACGGGTTGTCTCTGTGCAGATCAACGGCATGAAGAACATATTTCACAAAAACATGGATGACTGCAGTTAGTAATACAGCGTATTCAAAGCCAAACACCAGCTGTACCGACGGTCCTTTATACAACGTGTTCTGGTAGGCGTGGCTGATGAAATACAAATCCAATACAGCCAGCAGTGCCGTGAACGATACGGCTCGGATGTGAAACAAAAATGATATCAACGGACTGCGCTCCATATAATCGATCCGATCTTCAGCCAGCCAGTGAAAGCACTTCAGAAACAAGAGAACTGTAAACAGCGCAACGAATCTCGGACTGAAGTCATCACGAAACACAGTAAACGCAAGGCACGTCTCCGTCACAGCATACCAGGATCGCTCGATCAGATGCTCGGTCTCCGCAGCTCGCAGCTGCCCGAAAAATAATTTTATCATAAACTTTCCGGTGATGATGACAACAACAAATGCTTGCACGTACAAGACTGCCATGCACGGACTGGACTTCGTAATGTAAACAACCGACGGATAGAACTGCTTCTTCTGATAATACGCGTTCATCACCACACAGAAAGTTAGGATAAAGCTCCCAACTGCTATTAATACCGACTTCATGTCTTTTTAATATGATTTGATGACAAAAACAAACAACACTCCAGTATCTACAAATAAACAGGAAATACGATATATGACGTGTCCTTAGGTCTGTCTACAAAATGGAAAGGACCAATAATATTGATGCTTTTTAGCCGACCGTACTTCAGCAACGGTCGAGCTGATGTCATGGTTGTCGTTGTCTGTCCATCCGTCTGTTCGTCCATCACGGATGTATTGTGGCTAAACGGTGCGAGATAAGGCCTAGATTGCTGTCATGATTAAAAGATAAAGTGCTATTGATCATTGATAGCAAGTCGCATATTGGCATCATCGACAGTAACGTTGTAACCGGGTTTTGAAAATTAAATAGCATTTTTAGCTTAAGCATTTTAATGCTGAAAAATCGGTAGGCGTTCATGTTAAAAATTTATTACCTCGTCGTTTTTCAACAGAATCACATTTTACCTGGCACTTGAATGTTGAAGGTTCTAGTAAATAAATGTGTAAATTAAATTTAAATTAAAATTCAGAACGGTTGCTGAAAAAGCAACGAAAAACTTTAGTTGGGCTACTTTTTTCCGCACCCTGTAGATATAATCACGCAATATTTTCCCACCAAGTTAGGTTTCTCGTATAAAAAAATGTCTATAATGTACAGGGTGGTCCAAAAAAACGGACCCCCAGTTTTTTGGGATAACTTCGGTAATTCAGCACCGATTTTAACCATTCTTTCACTGTTACAAGCAGAAATTTATGGCGCGTAAACGTGAAGTTCTTCCGCCCACCGCACCTTTATTGTGTGACCACATTA
>Ga0209367_1004149_pt1 | contig 19930 bp, 11 predicted proteins | sample WorMetLIZISLAND2_FD_187412 | JGI IMG/M metagenome (GOLD analysis project Ga0209367, IMG submission 187412) | Marine gutless worms symbiont microbial communities from Max Planck institute for Marine Microbiology, Germany - Olavius geniculatus... ...
TCCTTACCCCCTAGCTCCCCTATTCTTCTACTTCTCTCCTCCTTTTCCTCCATCCCCCCTTATAAGTACGACCCCTTATCCAGCTAAAGGCTCTGGAGGTGCGCTGTCAGCTCCCCCAGTCAGGGGCGCATTCGGGATTTCAAGATAAATGAGGCGTGAAGTGAGAGGGTCTGGGGACATAAGTCCCATAGTGGTGTCTAAAGGCAAAGCCCCGGTAAAGGGTCTAGGGGACGAAGTTACCAAGAAGATGAAGTTTTTTGCGTATAAAAACACGATCCTTTTGCAGCAGCATAGCTAAAAATTTTTCTTGAGGGAGCTAATCGAGAGTTTTCTTCTTTTCCCTTCCCTTCACTTTTCTTTTTGTCCTCTCCTTTCCCCTGTCTCTTCCGTTTCTCCATTCCCTTCAAACCTCCTCTTTTCTTTTTCTCCCCCTTCTTGGGCTTCCCTGTTTTCCCCTATTTCCCTTTAGAACTCAGAAGAAATTTTAGCTTGGGGATTTGGGGGAGAACCTGTGGAGTCTGGGGCACAGCCCCATCCTCAAAATATAAGATCTGGTGGCAATAATTATATTTTTTAGGAAATAAGCTGACGAAGTTTAAGCAGTGAATGCAAACAAGGGCAGTGCGGCACCACAAATTTAAAAGTGGGGGTTACAAGCAATCTGCGAGCGAAAAGTGCAGAAAAACATTAGAACTGTTGTATGCAGAACTGTTGCATTAACTGTGCCATGCATGATCCATGCAACTTGCATTAGGCCTGTTTGCCGAGTTTAAGGCGGGGATGGCACACACCGTGCAAATCCTCTTCTAAATACGTCCCTGCCAGTGGTGTTTGGGTCTCAGCCCTAGCTGAATACAATTTAGTGGATTTCTGCCTTAAAATGTGACATGAAATGGCAAACATTTGGATGATTTTCCTCACATGGGTGGCGCTAGAAATATGAAGGTAGGGGAGCAAAGAGAGGGCAAGGGCCAGGGCACAGGGGGCCAATAATTTTTTTGGCAAGTGTCGACATTATTCAGTTGATGTGTGCATGAAAAAGACATAATGAGATCCAGCGGCAGAGCCCTTGGCCTGGTCAGAAAATCAGGAAGGGTGAAGCATCCCCTGAAGCTAAAACACGTACAGCTTTTTGTCTTCAATGGTGGCCGCAAATTAACCTGCTTTTTAATATTTGGAGATGCAAAAAAATCAGATATATGTGTGTTAGCTTGCGGAAATGACCTCTCACCTTGGCATGTGTATGGTTACCAAAGGGCACTTTAGCACCATCAAATTTCTCCTGGGACCAGCCAGGAAGGCAAGGACAGGGGCACTTCTCTCTAGCGCTGCCCATGTTTCCTCAGAATCAACCAACCAAATTACGTGCAGCATACAAAGTAAGGGGGCTAAACGGAAACCAAATTTTGTCTCTGGTCATTTACACCGGACTCACAGGGGTGACCGAAGGACAGGCTGAACTGACTCATTTTTACTGCCACACATTCATTCGTTTACAGGATAAAACTGACATCATAAATGCTTGGGAGCGTTCAGAAGACCCCCAGGAGATCTAAATGAAGCCACTAAATAACCCCAATAAGGCAATAACCACAGTCACCAGCCCAAACTATTAGGTACAGTTGCTCAAAGCCTGTGTCTAAAAAAAATAAATAATGTGTACATAAAATGTTCATCAAACTGGCGGAATCAGAGAAATACTGTGCAACAGTCATGCCATACTCTTTACATCACACAAAATCAGGGCTGAAAATGGAAAAAAAATAAATGCCAGCAAGCAACTGTTAGAGTGCGGTTGCAAACCTAAAACTGTGTATCAATTATATCAAAATTATTATTTTAGTACCACTAACCATCACATGAAAGATGTGGCGGCATGCTTTCCAAGCGACCAACCAAGAAAGTGCCAATCAGTAACATCCTGGGTTCAAAAACCGGTGGGGCAGAAATTCATGATTTTTCCATAACAGACAGCTGCAAATGTCTAACAGGAGACTACAGGTGTCAAAATTTCAATTTGCCGCTAAATTCCCCCCCCCAGAAAAAAAATGGTTTTCAAACATTTTGTACGATCTTTGGACATAAATTTTCCGACAAGGACAAAATTTTTCAACAACCCAAAATTTAAGGGGGAGAGAGAAAAGCAAAAAATCATAAATTTAACAAATTTTAACAAATTTTAAATTCGAACTGCCAATCTACGATTTCTGGATAAGATGCGTACTCTTCTTCATCTTCTTCCTATGACCAGCCATTTTAAATCGGTATATATCCATAAATTTAATTTTTTTCTAAAACTCATAAAATATGAATATTTCCCTATCTATGGTTTCTGGATCACTTTTTCTTCTTCTTCTTCTTCTTTTTGTTCGTCTCCTCATCGGTGTCCGGTGAAGATTCAGTGTCCGAAGTCTCCGACTCTGTTGTAGACGATGTTAATGTTGACGATTCTTCCGATGATGATGCTTCAGATGATGATTCTGTTTCATCAGTCTCATCATCACCTTCGTCATCTGATGCCGATGAATCATCTGAACTGCAAAACCACACACAGAACAATTAAAGTTAGTTTAGCAAAATCACAAACTTATACTATACGGCGTTCCTGAACACTGCATACTGATGACAGATCTAACGCAAATCAGCGCAGATCTCACAGATCAACCTGTAGCACTGCAGATCCGAAGTGATCTGTGATGTCATACACTGAGAGTGGCCACCACACTTTTGGGGCCAAAAAAATTCAAGGACTTCTTAAAAATCTTCCCTCAATATTATACCACATCATGTTGGACGGTTCTAGTTTCACATAAAAATAGCATCCAGATTGCGACCACAATGGTATTGAAAAACTAAAATTAAGGTACTGAGGATCAGGCAATCAGGTCACTTACTAGTCACAAAAACAATGTTGCAACTGTTTACAAAAATCGATCCCAAATTTTGCACTTTTGGAAAAAAAATTCAAAATAAAGCAATTTTTATGACAGGCAAAAATTTACGGCGGGCTGAAAATCCCCATTTCGACGGATATACATTATACCTAAGCAAAACTGAAATTTCAAACACCAGTAATCGCCTCTCCAATGACAAAGCTGTTGACTGACACATATTGCATAAAATTTTTTTTATCTAATATGAGCACGATTGCAAAACTTATTAAATGCCAATGAGAACTGTGGAAAACAAGAAAGTAAATAACCTGGAATGCTCTCTGGATTTCTTCTGTTTACTGGCGGCACTGACAGCAGACCTGTGCAGCACATTGAACAGTCATACCATCTGTAATTGTGCACGTATGTACGTCACAACCAGCATTCAAGGATACATATAATTTTAGTGTACTCATGGACTGGTATGAACTGGTATAGCACACCGTCACTTCCTTGGTCACCCGGAAAAAATACCAGCACTTCTTTTGCGAGAAAGGAAAACATTTGCATTTGCCTGCATTTGCAGGCAGTTTTCGAAGATTTACACAACAGGTCGCTGATGTTTTCATCAGAGGCCAAATTAGTGCTAGCTTGTTCATTTAGCAACCATACAAACCTGAGATCTGAAAACCAAAAACACGGGAAATATCTGAAATAACAATCACTTAAAAGTTCTTTAAAAAGTGAAACAAAAATATTCAGGCAATTCCAGATATCCATAAAATCAGTTAGAAAACTGCCAGGTGTCTACAGAAGACTGCTAAAAAGAAAGAATGAAGGGGTAATGCATAAGGCCCACAGTTTTCCGCGGGCCGTGGAATTTCGAGCCGAGCCGAGCCACAGAATTTGCCCTTTTTCCGCGGAATTTCGATATTGCCGCAGAATTTCGTGAAATTTTGCAGAAGTTGATGAATGACCAATGATTAGTACAATCAACGGCTTGATAACGTAATTAGACTATCTATATCACGAAGAAAAATCAAACTGAACTGCCTAAAGCTGCATCCCTACTAATAATTACAATTGTAATAAGTACAGCTCAATTGTAAATAAACACAAAGCAACTAACTGACAGATTGCACTTTTGAAAATAAAAATAGATAATTTTCTTTGCATGTTGCTAGCATAACTGAGCAATATGCCAGCCTCCACAAAGTGCAGTTTTTAAACAGAATAGAGCTTAGTTTACGCACAAACAGAAAGCCACGATAAGCTGCGAAATTTGGACAATTTTGCTGCGGTAAGCTGCAGAATTTTGCAAAATTTTCCGTGGAAAACTGTGGGCCCTAGTGACGGATGTTAGAGTGGTAACAATGAAACTGGTGTCTAGAAATAAAGTTTACATCTGTTGCAGCCGTTGTCTTTCTTCCTGCAGTCGAAGTCGCTTGCTCATCTCTTTTGTGCGCGACTCTTTGGCAACATATTTTCGTTTACCAGTGCAAGCGTATGTCCAGTGACCTTTCTGTAAACACTTCTGACATCGAACATTCTCCGCACTCGGTTCACTGCAATAAAACAATACATCCACAGCTCCTGTGGAACATAATAATACTCTTCAATAAATAAAATTTTAATAATACAGAAACAGATATGACAATTTATTGTTTCAGAACTGTTAACAAAAAAACAAATAACTGTACTGTGGGAGAGAAAAACTGGACTGTTTTTGAGCATCGATAACTTAGCGATAGTGCGATAGTTAATAGCAGAAAAGTGTTATATGCTTAGAAATGTACAAAATGTGCACAAAATTTATTTGGCCCACCCCAAGTCAGGATGGCAAAAACACAGGTTTTTAAAAAGCCCAACTCACTGTGTGGCTTGGTAGTGTAACGGTAACGTGCCGAACTTGTCACCCTGAGGTTGCAGGTTCGACTCCGAGCCGGGGCACTGCCAGGCAATGACCTTGGGCAAGTTGTTCATACACATGTGCCTCTGTTCACCAAGTAGTACAAATTGGTACCCACTTGCCAAGAAGGTTACGGCAGTAATATGTGAAGGTCTGGCCCTCCTCCCATATATAAGGCGAGGACGAGTTTGCCTGTATCGGGTGGCAGGTAATACTGTGTGATCCCATACGGCAGTCGAGGCGTCTGTGACGCACTGCTGGCTCGGGGCCATTGGAAACGAAGATGAGCACTGCTCGCATCGGTTACAGAGCTCTGAGAGGGCCTGTTGACTATCAGCGATTTAACCTTAACCTTTATCTCACTGGGTTTTATTGGATTAATTGTCTTTTTTCAGGTTTTAAGCCAACCATACTTGAGTAACGGTCAAGCTTGTGGTACAGTAGTCATCTGTCATTATACAAGATGAAATAAAAAAGTTGATTAAGTGCCAGAATTCTTATTCATATCTTTTCAAAATACTGAGAGGTTAAAAAATTTTCAGTTTACTCTCAGCTGCTCAATGGCAAAATTGGACCATAATGACCTGCTTGTGAACTTACAACATGGACCTAAAGTCTTACCGCGCAACTTAAATTTATTTATTCGTCGTGTATAGCGTGCCGGCAGCTGGCAGGCTAGCCATGCAATTAGGCTGCCGGCAGCACAGGTCACGCTGTGATCGGCTATTGCTCCTGAAGGCTATTTAGCCTATAAGCAAATGCGAATTGGTCCATGGAGCCAGGGTTGCCAATTTTTTTGGTGGAAAAGTGCCATATGTAACAAACAAATAATATACGGTACTCCAAATGGCCAAAGTTTTGCCGTCTCTCAATACCACAACACATTCATGCTGAAATGAATAATTACCATGTCATGCTGTATAGGTAGGCTTACAGTGTGTAACTGGACTGTATAGGCCTCTATTCATGCAAATGCACTTATCTAAGCTAAGTTGATTGCAGTATCATGCATTTGTTCTGTGATTCAACCTTATCAGCTTACAGAATACTAATACAGTAATACTAGTCCTAACTTGTAACTTAACTTTGCATGGGCCTAGTTCATGTTGGCAACCTCAAAATGGAATTTTTTTCAGCCAAAAATTTTGTACAGGCTGTACTTTTGGAATAAACATGTCTGACAAGAAAACGATTAGGAAGCATGTGTATAAACCCTATACTCACTCACTCACTCACTCACTGCTGGACCTTATGCAGTCATGCGGCTGGTGATCGCGTGAATCTGAGCTGCTTGGTTGGCATTGGCAAGCTTGGAATGCCCCTCCCTTGCTCCGAATCCGATGCCACTGTATTTGCCATGCATGATGGCTTTTTCAAGAAGAAAATGTTGTCCTCAAGTTCGCGAAAAGAAGGAAACATCTCCTACACTAAATTCGCAACGACTAGCGTCCTGAATGACAATTAGAGCAACGCTCTAATTTGCAGCCAATCACAACTGACTGCCGGCAGGCTAGTTGTGCATTTAGGCTGACGGCTGCCGGCACGCTATACACGACGTTATTTATTTCAGCTTTATTAGGTAGTTAATTAACTTTCTCCTACATTTTAGTCTCCCCGGGTTGTCGACTTTCGACGAAATATCAGTGGCTGCAGTGACATCAGACCAGTTCAGCGCCTAACAGTGACGGCGGCAGGACGTCAGCGGCAGACGGCGTCGGGCGTTAGCCGTTTTCCCCCAACTGAAAGTAGCCAATTTTGCGTTGCTTCTATCAGTTCGCCGAACTGAAAATAAAATTAACGAAAAAAAACAAACATCCGGCAGAAGCAAGCCATTTTGTGTACATAATACCTTTTCTTTAACATATGCACAGGAATGACCGGCATGATGAGAAAAGTCTCATTTACGTCGAAAAAAACCACAACATCAACAAAAAATATCTAAAAGCAAATATGCAAAAAGAATGCTAAATCAGAGATGCGCGGATATACAATACCGGTATGTCGCAAAAATCAGTAATCAGTAATGGAGATAAACGGATGCAGGCACTAAAAGTCCCTCTATATCCGTAGCATGATATAATAAATTATACTAATAGTTCTCTAGTCTCGACTTTTTATGCTAACAAATATTTGTTATAATAACAATTATTGTTATTATATATTATGTTATTATATATTGTTATAATAACAATTATTTGTTATAATATAAATTATTATTTAAAAAATTAAAAAATAAACATTTTTAGGTGACATTAAGGTAACTCGTATTTTTATGTTTATTTATTTTTAGATTTTGCGTCGACTCGAGTTGGACAGTCAAGACAGTGTGGTGTTTAGGCAGACCGTTGAAAATGGCGTAGGTTTTTTTTTGTTATGATAATATTTTGGAAGTTATCAGTTCTCATCAGCTGTTTATGTGACATATTCAGAACTTTTACATTGATAAGGTTAGTATTTCACAGTGCACATGCTTTAATATGAGTTTATTGTAGTGTGCCAAGTGTATTGTCGCACCGAATTCTGCGGGTTAGGCAGAGTTATTTTTTGTTTCTCTTCGGGAAAATGTTTGGTATGACCATTTGCATGATAAATAGCTTCCATACATTTATTCAGTACGCGATACAACGTGAGTATAAGTGCAGACGACATTTGTTGATTGGAAAATTGTGTAAGCATTGGCGGTGCTAGCTGTGGGGCTAACATAACAACATATTCGTTTAATGGACAAAGTTGACAAATGCAACTTGTACAAATAGAATAGGTATAGTTACACTCTAAAAAGTTAATAAAAAACGACATGACTAATAACTGTCTTTATATAGCATGCACACAATGAAGTCCCGATCAGTTAAGTGGGTAGTTTTAGTAATTAATGACTTGTTGTGGGTTCTACTTCTAAGATTGTAGCATCCCCTCCCGCTTCCAGATGCTGCTCTCTAGCACTTTACCTTAGCTGTACCTGAACCACACCCTATGATTTCTTGTTGACTAATTTACATTTACGGTTTCGACAGTTATATCAAAATAATACGTAATACAGCAAGATCTGAGCATTTAAAGCAACCACTTCTCTGCGCATCAACATACAAGTACAACATTTTGATAGCAGCAGACGAGAGATGTAACCTTGCTGGGTCTACTCGATACGTCTGCTGCGTTTGGTTGTGTTGACCACGATCTACTGCTACAAAGACTGCAGCTTGGGTTTGGCTTGACTGGAGCTGTTCTCGAGTGGGTTTGCAGTTTTCTACAGGGGCGCGTGCAGCAGATTCTCTACAACGGTCTGGCATCGATGGTTCGGCAGCTGTCATTCGGCATTCCACAAGGTTCCGTGTTGGGCTACTTGCCGTACATTTGTACACAGCCGAACTGAGTCACATGATTGCTCAGACGACCTGTGTTTCCATCAGTATGCCGATGAGAGCCAGATATGCATCAGCACTACGGTTAATGATGAAGCACAAGCAGTTCAGAAATTCACCGAGTGTGTCAGGGCCATTAGTGACTGGATGTCGGCTAGCAGGCTGACACTTGGGCTGCATTCACATAGACACGAGTACGAGACCGGGTTTCCGTTTACAGCTCGTAGAAGCTTCACTCGTACGAGTGGAGCGTTCACGGTCACTTGTACAAGCACATAACTAAATGCGTGTTGGCCATATTGAATAAAGTCAAATCAAAGAAATGCTTTGCCATTAAAACAACAATATTCCACTACAAAGTTACTATTTTTACAAACCGCACATCTGTAACGATGAACAGTTTTTTACGATGACGTCAGTTCGGATGTCAAATATGCACCACAGTTTTTATAAATTATATTAATGCTATTTACGAGTAGTTTACTTTTTATGAGTTGGATAAAAACACGACCTGCACAGAAACTACTCATACGAGTGAAATTTACAGGTAACCCGTAATTCACTGGTGTATGGCATGTCTCACTAGAGATGTGACAAGGTGGGAAAATATTTGCAGTCGTCGAATGTGAATATTAACTTTACTATTTGTCGAATAACGAATGCGAATACTTATACAGTCTGAAGAAAACTTCACTGTACCGGTATTTTGCATTTGTGCAACTTTGAATAAAGTGAAACATCCAAAGTAGTTGTTTAGTGTTCAGTCAGTAATAATCAGTATCTAAGGCATAGTTCAATCAGTCAAGTTCCATTAAGAAAATGCAACATCCAGAGTATTCATTGTTCTCTTCAGTCAGTATCGCTTATCTAAAGTTCAGTAAAATGCAATATGTTGAATAAAATGAAATATTTGCATTTGACAGAAATGCTCTCAGATATTTGTCGAATATCGAATAGCTGAATATTCTGAATAGCTGAATAGCGTCAATATTCGAACGTCGTTGAATGCGAATACGAAGCTTGTCACATCCCTATGTCTCACAGCCTGATTCATAAAGTTTAGTCCGTCCAGAATGCCGCCGCTCAGCTTCTCACTGGGACTAGATGTGGGGACCACATCTCACCAGTGCTGCGCCATTGCAGTGGCTTCCATTCCACGACGAGTTGACTCCAAACTGGTGTGCTTTGTCTTCTCATCTTTGTTTTGCCAGGCAACTGCATGCATGGCCTACAACATACATTTGGTCACAGAAGGCCTTGATTTTGGCTGCATTCATTCACTGACAGATTGTATGCTGTTCCATGCACCCACAACACATTGCTGCCACCGGGCCACATGTCTGGTACAGCCTCCCAGCCCACTTAAGTGATGAAGACATTTTATACGGTACTTTTAGGCGTGAACTTAGAACGCACTGGTTTTGGCGTTCTAACCACAGTGCAATGTGACACTCGTTTATAATTGTGCTACCGTATAAAAATGTTCTTACTAAAGTACAGTAGTGTAGATGCATTTTGTCACTGTCTAGAGGGTATAATGCAAGTGTAAATGTAACAACAAATTTTGGAATATGAGATCATTCTAATTTGGCTGAGCATTTTTTTGTGCAGTGTGTAAGATATGTTGCGAATGGCTTAACTGTGCTTAAGAATTTTTTTACTATTTTTTAACTTACAATCTCTCTCTGCTCCGAAGATATATGCCATCAGTCTGAAGATCTGTCAGGCCTACAATATTTGCAATTTTGCAGTAGTCTGTGATAAACAAGACTGCCAGAAAAGCTTGCCTAACCACCTATCTACTCATTTCTACTTCCGCTCTTCTCCCCCTTAACGATGCGTAGTAAACGCAGTTACGTGGCTTCAGAACTCTAAATCCGAGTTTGACTTTTCCCAAAACCAAAAAATGGGTCATCAGAAGGAACTCAGTTTTGGTTGCCCTAATTTTTGCCATATGTTGCATCTGGAGTTGGTATTATGACAAAGCGTTGGCTGAGTTTGGTGTGATAAAATGCTAGACTCTGCTTCAGGAATAGGCATAGTGCATGGTAGAATTTTTAAATGCAGGCTTTGTTTAATTTGTAATTAAAACTGTTTGTGCTTTTGCAGGTTCAGAGATTGACTCCGTTTCAGTGCCTAATTGCCACGCCATGTCTGAACTTGTCGTTACAATTCGTGGTGTGGACAGTCTAAAACACGAGTTAGACCGAACTCGTGAGAGCCTTCGAGATACCGATGCTACGATTGAGAAGCTGACAGGTAGACCTGGGTTTCCGAATCAACCTTTTGCTCGTCGTGGTGGACCGCCCCGGGGCGGTGAACCAGTCGGCCGAGGTCGAGTTGGAAGTGGCTCGTTATTCAGCCTTGCTGGGTATGATGAGGCTGGGCCTCCTCCTGCAAAACGTATGTCGGGAGCATTTGGTCGCCTCGGTCTGCCGATAGCCAATCAGAGGTTCGCTGGTCGTCGTGCTAGAGACGATGATGACGAGGATGAATTGCCGCACAAACTAAGTTTGCAGTCATCAGTGTTTGCAACACCAAAGGACACCAAATCTCGCCAGGAAGCAATTGAGGAGCAACAGTCTGGCGCAGGTGGTGCGGCTGGAACTGAGCGCAATCGAAGGATGTTTGGACTTCTGCTGGGCACGCTGGTGAAATTCAAGGAAGACGAGAGGACAAAGGAACAGCAAGCGGAAAAACGGAAAGCCGTCGAACAGAAGCTGGAGGTGAAGCAGCGTGAAGAGCACGACCGACTCCAGCGCGAACGTTTCCAGCTGTTTTCTGATCGGCGCAAACAGCGGGCTAAAATACGGGCACTCGAACAGAAGATGGAGCTTGTAGAGATACACTCAGCATGGGAATCAGAGACACAGAGTCTCGTGAACTTCATTCGTACCACTGCGAAACCACACATCTTCTTTCTGCCAAAGTCGCACATTCCCGAATCATGGTCGAAGCTTAACGACTCAAAAAGTGTTTTGCATCAGTTAATCACCGAACGACGAAAGCAGCTCGAGGAGGAGTTGGAGGAAATTATGAAAGAAGATAAAGATGCAGGGAATGAACCGATGGAAGAATACGGTCACAGTGGCAGCGAAAATGAAAAAGACGAGGGAGATGAAACAGTGGAACAGTACGGTCATAGTGGCAATGAGAATGAAAAAAATAAGGGAAATGAATCTGTTGAACAGTACGGTCACAGTGGCAGTGAGAATGAGGCCGATAACTTGGAAATGGCCGAACCAGACACCAGTGAACGCAAGGCGGATAAGTCCACAGAGAAGGCACCAGTAGTGAATGAGGAGTCGGACTTAGACGAGACCGAGACTGATGTGATGGGAGTTGATTTTGAACAGTCTATTGCAGCCGAATCAGCTCATGACGTGCCTGCTGCAGATGAGCCCACACCGTCAGAGGTTCCCGAAGAAGTGGCACGCAATGCAGCAGAAGAAGAGCCTATGCCAGAGGATGATGCCAACGACAAAGCGGACCCAGAACCTCGCGAAGAGTTAAAAGAAGCAGATGATGGCAGGAAAGATTTGTCAGAGACATCAGTTTACGACGGTAAAGCTGATTTGCAGCCTCGTGGTGACGAGAAACGACGGAAGGAGAAACACCGAGATGATGATGAGATAAAGCACAAGGAGAGAAGGCGTCGGGACTCGAGTCGAAGTCACAGACGTCGTGAAAAGCACGGAAGCCGGGAACACAGACGAAGTGGCCGGGATCGAAGACACAGTCGCTCCGAACGCCACCGCGACCGTGATGATCATGACAGTGAAGATGATGAAAAGCGTCTAAAAGATCGTCACAAGAGGAAGCATGGGAAAAAGGCTCATGACAGCAGCGACAGTGACAGTGATTCTGGGGGTGATAAATCCAAGCACAGTGCTGGTGATGATCGGAAGAGCCTGTGATCGTCTGTTGACCATGAATTTATTGGCGCTGTCAGAGGGGGAATAGCCCCTAGTGTTAGTTTTGACCTATCAGAAAATTGTTTTTGTTTTCCCAAAAATTTCTGTTTAAAATGCAAAATTTGCTTATTCAAAAATGCAAAATTTGCTGCTGAAAGTAACTCATTTTGGAGAATTTAAGGGGCAAGTTAAAATTTTGATCACATTTAAGGTTCACGTTGAGTGACAGAAATGAAACAAAGTTAGGTGAAAGCTGCGGCGCACTACTTTCATTCTAGTTCATTTCGTTTTGTCGCTCTGTATGCACTTTTAATCTGCTCTGTTGGAAATTTGCAGCCGTCTGTCAGAAATTTCAAACTCAGAAAATTGCAACTTTCTTCTCCCCTCCCCACTTTTTCAACCCACGATGCCGCTGTATAAATTGTAGTGTATTCAGACCGGACAGTTTTGTGCTAATTTAACTGACTTTGCACATGTCTTTTCCTGGTATGAATCGGTGGTACACCGTTTTGTTGGATGGTTAACTAGATAAGAGTTTGTTTAGTCACGGCAGATTTTCCTCACCTATGTAGTAATGTACGTAATTTAATTCTGCTTGTTGATTACTGGAGTTATAGTTTTGATTGTAAGCAGTGGAGCATTGTTCAGCATTCGTGTGAATATGCATTTGAGATGATTCAGGTGAACTTTCTGTGCTTTACAAAACCCATGATTATGCTTTTCACCATGTTTCAAGCACTGTAATTAGTGAGTTGTGAATTGTCCAGTGATTGTCATTTAGTCATTGTAATGCTTGCTAAAGACGTGTACAAAGCAACAGAAATGTACTGGACTGAAATGAGTTTCTCACCCAACGTTTGTTTCTGCACTACCTAGGGAAAAAACCAGCGAAATGTCATATTTTATTCAATCCTATATGATTGCTTAATTAACATAATGCATAAAACACATTTTCTTCACATTTCTGACACTTTTTCTGACATTTCACCCAGGGGTCCATTTTTTTAACTGCCTGTAGTAAAATTGCTTTAAGTGTTGGCCCACTATGCGAACACAGGCAAGGAGACGCTTTCTCCATTCATTGACAGCAGTATCGATACAGTTCTGCACCAAACCAGTCCAGCCTGTACCAGTCGTTTCTTGACTTCGCAAACATTCTTAAACTTCATCTGGTAGACACACTGCTGTATGACAGTCAAACCTCGTAATGGACCGGCTGTTAGGGCCCACAGATTAGGATAGATGGAATTTATTGATGTTTTTCTTTCATTTTAATACGTATTATGCTTGGTCTGGTTTCCCCAGGTAGTGCAAAAAAGACGTTGGGTGAGGTGTTAACTAAAACACTTATTTAGTAGCCATCTGTGTCGGAAATATTTCTGCCAAAAATTATTAAAATCTGCTAATCTTTCTTCAAGTTATGATGGATAAGGTCAGGGATGTTTTTTTCAGGTTTTCTGTTTATTTCGACACATATTTAGATGATCTGTTTTCTTTAGGTAGCGCAGAAGCATACATTGGGTGAGGTCGGAAACTGAACAGTCATTTGATGGCAAGTTGTGTCCGGAATATTCTTACCAAATATTGTCAAAATCTGGTAATTGGTTTTCAAGTTACAGTCAAAAATGTCAGGGATGTTTTTTTGAGACACAGCGTATGTAGTGTATAACACAACTGAACTGTGCCAGTTTATTTGTGTTGCGACTTGCGTGGACAGTACTAAGCTAATGAACTGACAGTTTGTTTTATTTTTGTTGTGTTATACACCTTAATTGTGTGGCACAATGACTTACTGGTGATGCGTTTTTAGCGCACAATACACATTATATGCATTTACCTGTTTAATGCGTTTATGGCATTATAATATGTTTTCAGCTTGTCTGTATGACCAAAATGTTGAGAAAGTATTGGGGTCATATACAGGTTGGGCCATTTAATGAAAGTGATTAATGTATGTAGGCCTAATAGTTAACCTAAGGTCTTTGTACTTTGTAGCTAAAAATTGATAATTTGGTCCAAAGGAACAGCCACAAACTATGTGCCATAATAGTAACAGGTGGCAGACAGGAACAGTAGAATATTTCATTTGCATAGCAATGTTTAATGGAAAATATCATTTTACTTATGCAGTGTTGAATATTCATTTTGAGTTGACTGCTGAATTTTTTTGTTCAACCTTGCAGTTTAGTGCAGAACTGTAGTTACTTACTCATTAACTAGTTTGTCTTTGCTGGACCCGTAAAATGTACAGCTGAATATATTATGGTGTATTATATGCTTGGTCATTGAAGATTATTTTGCAGCGTTATCACTAGGGCAAACAGTTTTCCACGAGCCACGGAATTTTGAGCCGAGCCACATAATTTGGCCTTTTTCGTGGAATTTTGATATTTCTGCAGAGTTTTGCAGAATTTGAGAAATGACCGATTGTCATACAGTTGTTGGCTAAGTAGCATAATTAATTAGACTAACTATATCACTTAATAAATCAAACTGAACTGCTTAGAACTATGGGCCCTACTAATAGCCGTTGTGATACGGCACAGTCGCAACAAATAAACATAATGCGACTTAACCGATTGCACTTATGTAAAGAAAAAACTGATTGATGTTATTTTCTTTGTATGTTGCTAGCGTAACTGGGCACAATGCCAGCCTTAAGTAACTGAAGTTTCTTAACAGGATACAGCTCAGTATACTCACAAACATATGGCCATGGCGAGCTGCGGAATTTGGACAATATTGCCGCAGTGAGCTGCGGAATTCTGCGAACTGTCCCACTGAATTTGGCGAAATTTTCTACGGAAAACTGTGGTCTTTAGTTATCACGCACATTGCTTATTTTTCCTTCTGTAATTTGTGTATAATACCACAGACTGTCAACTACTTGTATATGAGGTTACACTAATTTGCTAACAACAAATTGCTGACTCCTAATTCATAATTATTATGTTATCTGTGTCCTCCCGTTATTTTTCTATCAGCAAGGCAATTAAGGCTTTCAAAACTTTCCGATTATGCCTGAAGATTGTGTGTCATTTTTCTCTAAGTCAGCCTGTCCTCGCTGAGTGTCTTAACTTCGTCATTATGCCACTTACTGTTTTGCAGTGTTTTTCTTTGATTCACGGTGCACACCGAAAGTCCCAGAATTTGAAGTTGACATTTTCCGCACCTGGGAAGTCATGAATCAAGCCTAGGTTTGTAAAGTTGTGGAAAATAAAACCAAATGGTTGCTGTGTATTTTGTCCTGAGTAAATGCTTATGGTCTCTGCAATTCTGCATACATTATTGTTGCCTTAGTGTCAGTCTCAGTTTGGTCTGTTGTTTTGTATAATTACCTCCGCCAAGGATGTAATGTTTTTGCCAGTTTTTGTTTGTCTGTCTGTCTGTGTGTGACCAAGATAATTCGAAAAGTTATGGACAGATCTTTCTGAAATTTTGAGGGTATGTTGGGCATGGCATAAACTACAAGTGGTTCAATTTTGGGTGTGATCCGACAGGAATCCTGGATTCTGGATCACTTTGAAATTTTCGTTACCATTGCGTTAAAGGGGGCATAAGGGAACCGCTGCAAAACCGAAGACGGTAACGCCACCTGGCGAATAGCATTGCCTTGGCGGAGGTACCTGCGGGCTATGACTGCTTTCTAGTTTGGAACTGTGCTTCTACCTGGTACTTGGTGACTCACCAGACAGTGCAGCAGATACACTCGTGCAAGATTAACTATGTATTTTGTTTGTTTGCATTATTGTCAGTTGAAACAATGTCATGGTCAAACATTTGCATGTTCTATAGCATTCATAAAATAATTGATTTAATAAATGTACACTGTGTCCAATAAAAAAGGTAACTCCTAGACACTGTACAATAGAAATGTCAAATCTGAACGAATTTCAATTATTGCTACACAGTATGGGCCTACATGTATATGAAAATCTGACTTGTACAATATCCAACACTTCATGCAGTATGCAGTACACGTGTGAATTAAACCTACATAACATAACGTTGAAATACTTCATGCAGCAGCGTCAAATGTTTTAACGTCGTGTTATGTAGGTTTAATTCACACGTGCAGTGCACATGTAATCAACATGTATCAACAGCATTAAACCTGTAGAAACAGAATTGAAATGGCTACAAGCATATCAGTGTCAGTAAATGTCCACTCTCGGTTTGAGTGAGTTGCATTTTGCAAGCAGAGATTATACAGTAATAATTAGTCTTGTTAAGCCTTGCGCAAGGCTAAGTCTGTCCGTGGTAGTGGTCGTGGGATGCTGCAATATTTATATTATAGGAATGACGTCAGCGTTGGCGGCCCAGCTAGTCTTGTTCTTGCAGATGTCGATGTATGTGTACATTAATTTTGAGCAAAGTGTAGCAGTTCATGAGTTATCGTGTTAGGCCTAACAGACAAACAAACAAATACTCGGCTGGTTGAATACTGTCGTCGCTACCGCGGGCAGTAAGAACTTTGTATAGGCTAGCGCAAGTGAGTCCATTGATTTCGGATGAGGTGGACAGACAGTCATGGTCAGAGCCGGTGGAAAGCACCCCCTCCCCTTAATTATCACCTGGTCGGGGGTTGCGGCCTCACGTATGCTCAGGGGCCTCAAGCTAAACATGAAATATTCTAGTTTTTAAAATAAATTTTATTATATTCAAAATATAAAATAAATAAATAGGCCTATGTGCAAAGTTTACTCAAAATGGACAAGTCTGTTACTTTTTACTAACGTTGCCTATCGTAATCTGTGACGTATTGCGGCCTACAAACTTTATTTTTACGCGCGAAAGCAGCTACTGCTTTCAGTGCGTCTTAGCCATTGCAATTATGTCTGTCCGTCCGTCACACGTGTGGATCAGTCAAAAACGGTGCAAGCTAGGATCATCAAATCTTCACCATCTGCTGCCTGGAAGACTCTAGTTTCAGGAACCTAAAGCTTTTCCATAAATTCGAAGGGGGTGACCCCGAACGAGGACGCTAAATGAGAGGGGTTGGCAAAATTTGCGGTTTTTGGCCAGTAAGTCGCTGTATCTCAGTAACGATGCGAGATAGGGCCTAGCTTAGGCCTACTATTAATCACTAATAGGAAGTCGTATAGGCCTACACTGGCTTTCGATTATCGCCGAATTCAATGATCTTGAACGCCAAAATAGGGTGTTTTATGTATTTTGGGCGATTTCGGGCTGCGACACAAGTCTATATCATTCACAAGGTGGCGCCACGGAACTATCAGCTAAACTACTGAACCGGAACTGCTATAGGCTTTCGCGTCTCGTGAGCATTAGCTCAAAATTTCTTGTTTTCAAAGAACGCAAATTGTATCTGATTTTCTTGTGTTTGCAAATTTTAGAAAAGTGGGCAAATTTGTCGCTTCCATCGAACGTTCAAAACGCCTTGATCAAGGGGCTTTGTCCTTGTGTCCCGCTGGAGACTCCGCCCCCAGACCCCGTTAGGCCTATGGGACTCCACAGTTGTATGTGGGGGCCTCCAACTCCCCAGCGCCGGCACTGGTCAATGATATAGGGGCGTAGACCTACAACAAGAGCTAGGTTTAAATGTCTAACAAGGTAAATGTTTTTGACCATGCTTGAACAGAACTGTAGAGTTACAGCATAAAGTGTCAGCGTTGACTTGTTAAGAGAGTTCCCGATCGTAGGCCTACCCGACGCATCGGAACGCAGTCGGCAAAGCGAGTTCTAGTAGTCGGTCTGACTCCGTGAAGCAGCGGTATGGCCGAAAAACGGATGCATAGCGTGTAGATTCCCGAGGTCTGATGTGATTACGGGTATAGTGTGTCGCAATGACCTTGATTGGCGACGTTTTAACGCACAATGCAGATGCTTTGGCATCTAGTGTAACTGTTCCAGAAATGGTTGAGATGGTGACTGTCGCGGAGCCCGCAAAACGATTCGTGCCGCGGTGTTCTGCACGCGCTGCAGCTTCTGAGTGCTGCTGGATGGAACACCATACCCGAGACCATCAAGGCCATGATCTCAAGAACTACAATTAAGTTACTGATAAGTGCAGCTTATTAGTTATCCTGACAAAAACTGGAGCTTTGGCACGGTTGCTGAAACGTTTTAGATGCTGTTGATATGAACAAATTCAGCAAGGTTCGATTTCGGAGCGCGAGTTTAAGACTAGGCCTATACGTGGAAATGTGAACCGCCGAGTCACTGTTGAACCATGTCGAATGTCCTGACGTACGAGTCAGCTCGTAAATTGCAGGCTGATGATAGCGGTTATTTGTGTGCGTATTGCAAACGACCGGTAGCTAAGCGGTCGCCTGCGCATGCATTAACAATAATTAAACATGCAGCATGGGTAACTAAAGTTACATAATGCTGACGTGCACGATGACTCTCCCCCCTCTATCCCACCATTGGGTTTTCGGCTGTGAACCAGCCGAGGCCCGCCGGTCTGGACTCTGGAGGGTGGGCTACAACAGCAACAACAACAACAACATGACTGCTCGATGGTTACGTCAGGGTCTGACTGCAATAGGCCTAATTCTAAAATTTCCTGGTCATTAAATTGATTGACTGTGCGGCCATACAGGATACGCCCGAGATTCTGTATGTTACGGCGTGTTCGTTGTGCTCATTGCATGGGCGAAGCCAGTGACGTCGATGAATTCCTCGTCAACATTGAGGGCCCGAAAGTCGAGGCGTCGCAGGCGCCGAGAACGAGTCGCAGCAGGCGTCGGATTAGGCTTGAAATAGGGAAAGACATCTTCATCAAACGACTAGGGGTCTGGCACAGCGTCATAAGCTTTCCAACGGAGCCATGGCTCCCTTGGTCAAAAATAAATTAGGTTCATTTTTAGTTTCACAGAACAGGCCTAGGCTATTATCGGACTGGACATTTCCGATTTTTTTATACGCAGCTGCGCCCCTGCATGGAGTCAGCTAACTGCTGATTGTAATGTCCGGTTTCTGATGCTATGATCGAATAACGATGTAATTCCGAGGCAGACATTTTTATTACCCAGTGAGTGGCTTGTTCAGTGCGACGCTAGGCCTAGGCCTGAGTTGTGACAAAACAAAATTAGTGCGAAGGAGAAATACTTCGATGTGCATTTGCCGACATCTGTTTTGCTGAAAAATAGGCCTATAGGCCGGAGTTGTAGTCAGTCCAGAAGACAGCTGAATCATGTCGTTGACAGTTCATCATCAGATGTTATTAGTTCTGCCGCTCGCTGTTGCTGTTGTCAAGGCGATCCTCTCACGAGGCATGTCAGACAAATGCCATTTTTGACACGTTTTTGGCACGGTTGTCACCCGTCGTCGTCTGTCTGTCTGTCGTCTGTAACAAATATATTGTGACTAAACGGTACGAAATAGAGCCTAGATTGCTATTGATCTTTAATAGGAAGTCGCATAGTCTATTGGCTTTCAAATGACATAGAAGGTTTCAAGTTAGGCCCTTGTAAGTGGCCGTATCTCGGAAACGGTGAGAGTTAGGGCCAAGGTTAATATTATTCACTAGTAGGAAGTGGCATACGCCTTTTCAGATTACATAAAAATCATTGATCGGGTCACGTGGAACACTACACGGTGTCCCGGAATTACCCAGAAATTCACGGTTTGTCGACAACACCTTCTCGCCATGTCAATGAAGGTTCCCTGTCCAGGCCCGAAACGTCAGACTCGATTCTGTCAGCACTTTCAACGTTCACGTAGCCTCTCTGTCGGACTACGACCACCTTCGTGGCTTTCAATATCTCAATATTAATTCTCACAAAAGGATTGCAGGAAGTGGACATGGCGATCTAATGACGGAAAAACAAGAAACATGATTGACATGATACTGATCCGAAGAAAGTGGGTAACGTCAGTGCAGCAGTGCCGCACCTTTCAGGGTGC
>Ga0209367_1004150_pt1 | contig 19927 bp, 8 predicted proteins | sample WorMetLIZISLAND2_FD_187412 | JGI IMG/M metagenome (GOLD analysis project Ga0209367, IMG submission 187412) | Marine gutless worms symbiont microbial communities from Max Planck institute for Marine Microbiology, Germany - Olavius geniculatus... ...
ATTTCTCGCAAAGTAACACATGCTATTAAGTGCTGATTCTCTAACGATTATTTTTGTCAAAATCTATTGCTATTGAACCAGGACTGTTGGAGTTATTGCAAAAGGTAGCAGGGGTCCGGTTTTTTTTGAGACACAGTGTAGTACAAACCTATTGCATTGGAGTTTTTTTAACGTTGTACACTGTATAAATTTATGCTCTCTTACTTACTTACTCACCAGGTACTACTTCTATCAGTTCATTTGTGACAGTTCTTAGCTAAAGAACGTACAAAGTTCATACAAGCAGAAGCATGCATATTTCTTGCACAATAACCTCTGTCAGTTTTAGTCAAAATTAACGACTAATTATTGTTAATTTTCGAAGAACTAATGATTGAAATTTCTAATTCATTACCAGATCTAAATAAAATGAATGTGCCTGACCATTGAAAAGAAAGACGTTTCCCAGCCGACAACACCAAGAAGCACGAGTTGTCAAGGTCTGTTGAGCGGTAACTGATCTGGAATGACCAAGAAATATCGAAGAGCTCTGCTGACTGGCTACACCAGCCTGAGCCCCAGGTACCACTCCAGACTGCGCCACCAGCCCAGAGTCAAAGTCCATTCTTGTTGCCCTCTCGTTCACTCCATCAACAAACATCGTGACCTTGGCACACAGACACTCGGCATACTGTGATAGTAAAGATGCTGAACTTATGATCGCGAGGTTGTGGGTTCATCTCCCAGTCTGGTCGCTATCAAGCGGTTACTACTTGGTTGGATGGATGAATGTCTGCAGACAGGTAAACCACCTCAGTATATAACCAACACCAAGGTCAACTCAGCCTTCCATCCCTCCGGGGTAGGTAAGATGAGTATTAGACTGTCTGGCTGGGATTATGCTCAGTCAAGTTCACCTGTGTCAGACGGCAGACAACAATATGACCCAATATGGCAGGTGACACTCTAAAGATCTGTGATGAATTTCCTATGAATACATCTTGAACCTGTACCTTTTTAACCTTCAATGTTCTGCACTCAACATTCTTATTTGTGAATTCCACTTGGTAGCAACCGGCTAAACACTGCAGTACTTTAGTAGCAGTACATTAATTTGTGAACTTATTCTGTGTCACTGGTCTATGACATCAACCAACATAATTCAGGAAGTAAAGTATTTAAAACAGTGCACATGTGACAAAGTTACCAGAAACAGACAATCCCCCATCACAACTACTAAACTAATACTATTAATAGTGTAATACCGACCGTGGCATCTGTGTAGTTGTTGAAAATCTTCTCTGTATATGTGAGTGAGATGTGATGCCATTGATGTTGACTCAGATCAGCACGGACTGACGACTGACACAAGATGACTTCCAGACATTCGTCAGCACCACTGCCACCAGAGTGTGTCACTAGTCTGCCAGACATGAAACAATATATACATCAGTAATATACACTGTGTTCAGAAAAAAACACCCACTCACATTTTTTATATCTCCACAAAAAAAGTTCAGATTTCCACAAAAATTTACAGGGAATGTTTAAAAGAAAACAAGTATTCCATTGGAGTAAAAATTACATATTCTTTGCTGATGGTGACATCATGCTGACATCATAGCTGCATTTTTGATGCCTAACATGTCAGGCATTGTTCATAGATAAGTATATTATAAATACTATAATTAAATACTTTATGCTGGAACACGAAAAACAAATTTACTAGTGTATTGCCTCAATACAGCAAAACAAAACTCTTTCAAATTTTTCGTCTGCCGTGCCATCAGCAAAAATTAAAACTAGTAGCTAAAAGTATTAAAACAATTAAAAGTATTATCATCATTAGCATATTTATAATATATTTATCTATGGTACACCTAACTTGTTAGGTCATCCAAAACGCAGCTCATATTTCCATGTTTGTAAATTATGGGTTTTAACATTGAAGACAGACATCTGATAAAATGTTTGCAAGTCAGCAAGGGTTATGAAGCCGCAAATTTGTGCAAGATATTTCTGGACAATGTACACACAGCTGAATATTAATAGAATAAAACTTTTAAATACAAAAATGACATGACCAGCAGTATCAAGGTGTTAGACTGATAGCAAGCAAATGGACATCCACACACTGACGCAATGCACGTATGCCTGCCAACATCAACAAAGTTCAGGATCTCACACTCAGCCAAAAAGATAAATCACAGAAACAGCTTACGATGAAAAATTGCACGATGAATTAGTATATTTTTGGGTTCCATCAAAACAACGATCACTTGACGTGTTTTAACATTTCATCAAATATCTGCCTTCCACGATAAAATGCATAATTTGCAAACATGGAAATATGACGTCAGCATGACGTCACCGGTAGCCAAAAAATATTTAGCTTTTACATTGGCGAAATACTTCATTCCTCCTAAACACTCCCTGTAAATTTCACACAAATATAAACATTTTCCACAGAGATATAAAAGAAAATGCGAATAAGTGTTTTTTTCGGAACACAGTGTATCACAAGTCTGGCAAATTGATTGACTGAGATGTGATGAAGAAATGAAGAATACCTGAAGACAAAGTGTGAGGCATCATTGCTGAGCCAGGCTTCAAACATGAGAGCAGAGTTACCGACCGACAAAAGATGTAGAGACACATCAGACCAGTGCAGTCTACAAGACCCTCTGGTCCTACTCCTCCATGCGGAATCTGTCGTACAACACACCACAGTAACAACGACAAACACAATAACAATGACAATGACAATGACAACAAGAACAACAACCACAGTAATAACTGCCAGGAGATGCAGAGACACATCAGACCAGTGCAGTCTACGAGAATCGGTTGTCCTGTGCCGTGAGGACAACGGAAACGTTAACAATGGCAGTAAGCAATCAGATACGGCGTGCCATATGGATTATACATGGCAAATGTCATATTGTTCCAAATGTTACAAATTCCTCATGAAACCCGTATGGGAATCTCTCAATCTCATATGCATGATATCCATTTGAATACCATATGGCTCTGCAATTGGGGTAGTTAGTAACATTTCCGGAAATTTTCCAGCAATTTTAGGAAAAGCTAAAACAATTTCAAAATGTTAACATAAACCTTAAGAGTTCAATCAGTGGTTGACGACCAGCTAAAGCTATGCTCAATTGCTCATTGCACGAAAATTGCTGCTGCTGCTGCCGCCGCTGCTGCTGCTGCTACTACTACTACTATTACTACTAGTACTAAGTAACACCACTACTACTAGTGCACCTGCTGTGTCAGTGGTGGAAGACAGCAGTGAGCTGAGACTATGCTGATTGTAAGACGAGGCTCTGGTGGCAGACTTCAGTTGAAGGTCATCTGACACGACGCAGATCCACATCGACAGACTGAATGGCGTCGCACGCCGCGTCGGCCACATGCTGACAGCGACGCCACCAACTGGCTGAGAATAGGAGGCTGAGTTGATCCCAAGACACAGCTCCATAGCAGCAGAGGCCGCCGGCGCTCGAATACTGCAATGCTCTGATGCTGGATGAGTAGTAGTAGTGCTGGTGGTAATAGTTTGCGCTCGCAATGTTTTGGTGAGTGAGAGAGAGGCCCGCTGACTGCTGACGACAGGCACTGCAATCCGTGCTCCCGCCGATACATCTGCCTGCAACACAAGTACCAGTATTCTTTTGATATGATACGATAGGATGAATGATGTACCACTGATGACAAGCAAGCTGCCAGTTTGATCTAGCACACAAACTAAAAACAACTAGAAATGTTTTAAATGAAAACGAAACGAAAGAAACTCAAATGGAAATACTGTTATACAAAAACTCTAGAGAAAATGGTTGTGGGAAAGATAAAGACTGAGATTTTTAAAAACTGAACAGAAAAATAATAAGGACAACATAAACTAGGAAAAAACAGTGAAACACAAAAACTAAGCAAGTCAGCATATCTGTGGAATCGATTCACAGATCAATTAGCAGATGCTATGACCTTTTACTACAATCGCAGTCAGAGCGCTACGAAAGTGACATACGGTAATATACAAAAAACAAACAACTGCCAAAACAACAACTGGAAAATTTTGATTAAATTCGCATCAGTAGAACATCAATGAAGTAAATGTAATGACCTGTTTCTTGACCTGTGCTGATGTATTGGACATGACGGTGGGGCCACAGCCTGGTAGATGGTTCAGTGGAAAGCTGACTGAGTAGCGTGGCCATACTGACAGACTCTTTGCTAAGGATATCAAAACCGACAGCAACGCGTCCTATGCACATCACCATGCTAATGCCTAGACTACAGCAGCAAAAATTAATGAATAATCATGTGACTAATAGTTGAAAAAAACTTTACCAACAAAATTTTTCATCGATAAAATTACATTTAAAGCCACTTCAACACAAACATTTTAAAGTAGACAATGCACAATGATCTCACGATAAGCATCTAATATCATCTCAATCACCTGTTTCTTCCAGATAATGTCAAAACGTTAGTTCATGTTTCGTCGAGAAAAAAAAATCATTGCAAGCGCACAGTAGCACAGCACTGCATTAACGAAGACAGCCCAAGTCCTCGAAGAACAGCAAAATTCAAAGCTGAAAACAATATTTAGGGTGGATGGCGTGGCATAGCGGTAACATGCTGTGTCTCATCAACAAAGTTACTGTACACCAGGCGCAGTTAGTACATGGAGGGGTGACTAAAGTTAGCTTGTAAGGACGCCATATGCATAGCCCCATCTAAGGTTACCCAAATAATTTTTGCTGTTTTAAAAGACTGATATCATCACATGGTCCTTACACACAGTTCTAAACTGCTAAGTTTTTTTTACATATATGACTATTAATACTGTAGAAAGCTGAAGCTGGTTGATAGAATGTGAGAGTGAACAAGATGCCTTGGTGGCATAATGGTGGCATCAGACTTATAATTGAGAGGTTGTGGGTTCAACTACCAAATGGGTCACTAGATCAAGTAGTTATCAAGTAGATATCTGTCTGTGGACAGGTAAACCATCTAATTAAACAACCAGCCACCAAAGCCAACTCAGCCTTTGATCCTTCTGAAGCAGGCAAATTGAGTACTACCCTGCTTGGCTGGGGTGCACGTTCACCTGTGTTGGGTGGCAAGTAACAGTGCAGTGCAATCCCATATGGAAGGTGACACTCTGTAGCTCGGAGATGGGTTTCCCATGAAAAGCTATACAATTTAGCCAAACCATTTTAACCAATGTGCGAGTAAACAGGGCAGCAGCATACCACGGGAGACTGTTGAGAGTCAAACAAGTTGAAGAGAAGTTTGAAGTCTTGTGCAGTGACACCGTGACGAGCTATGAGCAGAAACAGCTCAAACACCAGCCGCTGTACTGCTGCAAACAGTCGACATAATGAATACAAAATCAACATCATGCAGTCAATGTCAGAATCACTAGACTTACAAGCACACATATATGTGAACAACACTGTAACCAGCTATTAGCAAAAACAGCTCAAACACAACCACTGCAACCAGTCGATACACTGAATACACAATCATCATTAATATACAGTCAATATGGACCAAAGTACTTTAATTATTATGCAGACAACATAAAAACATACAAGAGTGCACCAAAAAAATTAAGTCTCAAACTTCTGTCCATATCTTCGCCGAATGATCCCCAAAATGATGACCATGAAAAATTTGCAATACAGAGAATATTAGCTGTACTACCAAACATCAACTGCATCGCTACACTACCTTGTGAAATACAAATTTTCAAAAACCACTGAAACTAGATGCAAACACGAAGCTTCTTTAAAAATTTTGTGTTAACAGTTTTTATATTTTTAAACATATTTAAACATACATAATTATGCTTAGCTTCACATACATTTCCGATGTTTGAAAAAAATCAGATGATATTGTTGTGAATAGTAAGTTTTAATGCAGTGACAAAATACAGTAGTAGTTATGTTACACGCCACTCAGCAGTGAAGAAAAGCAGCAATTATGAACTTATAACAGTTCAAAGAATGCAGTTTTTATAACCTTAAAATGTGCAGTAAAATGCAAAAACTGTAGATACGATAAAATGTCTGGCCAACAACGGTTAGCCAAAAGCCAACAAAATGCAACAAAAAATACACAACAAACCTAGACTGGAATCAGCTGCTGAAACAAGCCACTTCCTGAACTCATGCAAAAGAAATGATAAGATCTCCTACAACAAATCACAAAAATACTCTGAACAGTACAGAAAATATGGAAATTTTATTACTAAAAACAATGTGGCAGCGAACAGCAGTTATAATTGTATACAATGTTGTATAATCGAAATATATGACAACACAGCATCAAGCAAAATACTGCCAAACTGCATCAGTTTGCAGAAAATTCATCCAAACAAACCCCGAAATGCTATTTTAATACATTTGAATATGTTGTGACCTTAACCTTTAAACTTATGACCTCAACATGCAAACAGTTGTCATTGTCCATATCACTAAATTCTGTTCACGCATAGCAATAAGCAGAATAACCAGTAATGGCTAAATGCAAATATACATGCATTTTCCTGTATAATAAAATATTAATCCTTAAAATTTCCATAACATCATGCCAATTAAACATCATAAATTAGATACAATGACATCATGGCAAACTTTCAATCAGATGTCTTCCCCCCCAAAAATTTGAAAGTCTGGTCTGTCATCAAGACTGTGTTGAAAACACTCAATAATTGCCTCAGTACGTCTGTGACAGCTAACGAAAAATTCTGTCAACAAGAAAATGCATTTTACTTGACAATTAATACCGTTAAGCATCAGTCAACTAATTAAGCATTCATTTCTCTATAGCTGTGTTAAATAATTAACTAAACATTACAAACTCTACAAAAACACAACGCCTCCAGTAACAATGACTGAAACATAATACAAGTTGCAGAACAGCTGAATAAATAAATGACATATCGAGTAGCACTGCGCATACTAAACAAACTGAAACTTGATAAACTAAAAATTACCAAAAATCATCATATCAACTCAGCTGTCAGTGAACAGAGAACAAAACCTATAGACCTGCTGATGCAAGCAGACAGTTATTGCGTTGTTCTTGCGCGCAATGGAGACAAGCCAGAAGAGAATGTTTGTGAGGACACTTGTGTCAGCTGAACAGTCGACCGCGGTCTGGTAGGCGACAGTGAGCTGTAGTACCAGCTTACAAAGCAGTGGATAAACGAAAACATTGTCAGACCAGCATCGGGGGTCCTCACATGGCATCAATGCACGATGATCTGCTTCTGTACAGATCAGCAACAGTGACATTGTTCGGAGACACACTATTCCACAACAATACAATACCAAACTGCACAGCAGCAAACAGATGACGACATGCTAAGACCAGCAGATAATTAGTCCTCATTCACCATCACTGCATAATCATCTGCTTCTGTACAGACCAACAATGTCACACAGACACATTATTCCCCAAGAACACAGAGCAACACGGAAACAGTTCACTAGTCCGAAGGCCCTTCGGTGAAGGGGCACTAGTCCAAACGACACAAGTGTTAAAGTTAAGGTTAAAGTTAATGATAGGGTTACAAACATCAATAGGTTGTATTTTTGGCTATAATGTACCTCAGCTGTTGTGGATCTTAGCTACGGTGACCCCTTGCTATGGTGAAACAGCATCTGACCAAACTAGAACTAGTGCCATAATTATTCTTCAGTAATTTCACGGAGAGACAAACAGAGAGAGGTAGAACCAAGACATCCTTTTGTGGCTATAGGTATCAAACGTTGCGAATATATTCATCTAAGTCACTAAGTATCTAATGTCTGGTTAAAAATAAGCCAAAAGAGAATAAGCAATCAATATCTCTAATCTTTTGGCTTGTCTTCATTTGCACACACGTGGGAAATGTCGAGGAGAGCCAGGGTGAGGGTGACAATTCCACGGCAGTCTGGTGTTGGAGATGACAGCCGTGACACATTATTCCCCAAGAACACAGAGCAACACAGAGACAGTTCACTAGTCTGAAGGCCCTTCGGTGAAGGGGCACTAGTCCAAATGACACAAGTGTTAAAGTTAAGGTTAAAGTTAGTGATAGGTTAAGTTGTATCTTAAGTTGTATAGCTACGGTGGCCTTTTGCTATGGTGAAACAGCATCTGACCAAACTAGAACTAGTGCCCTCAAAACAGCGACCAGTCACACGAACAATACCAGCTTACATAGCAACAAACAAAATAATAAAAACATTGGCAGACCAGCAGCATCTGTTGTCCTCACATGCCATCACTGCATAATGACCTGCTACTGTAAGAACCAATGACACAGACAAGCACAATTCCACTGTAATGTAACACTGTACAATACAGGGTGGTGCAAAAACTAAGCTGGCAAAACAAACTTTTGTCCACATCTTCGACAAAATATTGACCGATTTTCTACATTTTTTCTCTGGGAAAATTCTATAGAAAAATCAAGAAACACTGTTTCAAATATTGCAGTATTTCGGCTTTCAAAGTACTGCAATACGAAATGCAATATTAGGCATGCAGCCATCCAACTAGCTAGGTGAGTGCACCACTACACTGTGCTATCCTTATGTTGACCTTTAACCAGCAAAGCTGTGAAAAATGACAACCAATTTGGATTTTTCTACACTTCATTCTTTTCAAGTTATAAGCCCATACAAAACAGCCAGACAGAGAGTGAGACAGACAGACAGAAGGACGGGTAAAGCCTGTAATGCAGCCTACTAGGACGACTGTGGGATAAACAGCACATACTTTACACTTAAAGCAGTACTTCTCGATATAAAGCGGATTTGTAGTGTAACATTATGACGTTGGACTTGTAATCAGGGTAGGTAAATTGAGTACCGGCTTCCCGTATAGCTGGAGTTGAGGCAAAGCATTCACCTGTATCAGGTGACAAGTAACACTGTGTCATCCCATATGACAGGTGATGCTCTATAGCTTCAGGTGGGCTTTTTTGTCAAGCTATACCCTCTAAACCTCTTCAATCATTCAATCACATTCAATCAATCATCACAAAAACATATTACAAGTGAGACACTGCTATTTGGCATTACACTGACAGGAACACTCAGGCATTAAGCTCTTACAGATGTCCAAAATAGCAAACATAAGTTCAAATGCAATTTGTACAAAAAATTGCTAAGAACTCAGAAAAGATTTTGTAAATGCTGTGTTACCGGTGCAGTCATCGGAGGAGAATTCATGATCGGCTTCGTAGCCAGCCTGAGGCTGTCGAAGCTCATCATGTTGTTCACTGGAGCTTAGTGTGTTCATCAGACCATAGCATGATGAGGATGTCATCAGCTCCTGATCTGAAGCAGATTCCTCACTCACCAACGACTGAAAACAGCACGTCAGTAATATACACATTACACAATGTGTCTAACAAATATGCCACTTTTATTTTTGAATAATTCCGTGAAACACTGGCTGATTTTAACAATTTTTTGGCAAGCAATGTTGTCAAGTACTCGACGTAAATCGTAAGTAAGTAAGAACAATAAGAGTGCCCAGAAGCAAATGACTATAGTTTTACCCATCTCACACTAATACTATTGCTACACTACCTTGTAAAATATAATTTAGACGTTAACAGAATCAATTCATTTCCCAAGGTAACAGCATTAAGTTTTAAGAACCACAATGTGAGTGAAAGAAATTACAAAAATCCATATATATTTGCCAAAGACATCACAAAAACAAAACTATCACCAACGAGGTAACAGATACAAAAAAATTATTCACAAATAAAGCAAAATGTCCATCAACCAACTACCTCGTCAGGGATGTCGATGCGACCAGCAAACAGCAAACTGTCAAACTCAGACTGCTGAACAGAAAGTAGAAGCATTTCGCAGAAAAGCTGGAAAGACGTTGGCGACATACCAGAGTGTATACTGCTACTCAGCACTGACGACAGGTAGTCAGAGATCAGCTGGTCCTAGCAATACCACAGCAAACAATCTGCAATAAAACTGCATCAGGAAGCACATTCTTACTGAATACTTTATCGCACTTTTCGGTGCAAACTATTTTAAAAACACACACAAATTCGCTTGTTAATAATTATGAAGAAGCAAAAACTGATACGAATACAGTAAGTTAGTGAAATTAGAATTAATAAGTAGGCTTTATACAAAATATATGTAAAGAAAATTACCAGTTTAAAACTTTGTAAAAATGATGCGATCATATCAATCCTCTAAAACAGCAAAAATCTTAGAAGTAACCCTATTCACGGGGCATTCTTACAAGCTGACTCAAGTTGGTAAGCACTAATGTAATCTAAAACTTTCTTCATCTGTTATTACTTGTCGTATTACTTGCCCAATGGTTACTGATTAGTTTGGCTAGGCTTAAGGCAGAACACATTCACCAGTGTCAGGTGGCAGGTAACACTGGGTGATCTCATCAGGCCCGTCAAGAGGGTGGGGTAGGGTGGTAAGCTACCCTGGGCCCTGCGACGTTTGAGGGGCCTCGCCGTTGCTCAGAAATACAAAAATATATCAAAATGCACAATTTTGAAAAAAAATTCAAAAGTTTTCTCACAAGAGGGGCCCCATGAAAATGTTTGGCGGCCCCACATGAATGTTTCCCTGGGCACCACGGTGGCTCTCGACGGGCCTGGATCTCATATAGCACATGACACTCCACAGCGATGCTTATGGTTTCCCATAAAGACCTTTAACCTTTAACAATCCATTTGCTGTGGCCACATCTAGTGGCAAACAGAAGTTTTTTTTGCAGAAAGCAGCAGCAGCAATTGCCCAAATGTCAACAACACTTTTGTAAAAAAAACGTATATTACTGCAGTATTTGTAAACTTTAAATTAATTTTAAATTAATTTACAGTCAGGAATGTGATGTGTTTACCTGGTGAGGAATGCCAACATCTAGACCACTGCATCGCAGACAGATTGACAATGCGCAGCGAACAAGAAGCAGTAAGCTGCGCTCATGTGTATAAGACACCTCCTCCGTGTCATCCTGAGCTCCACAGAACAAAGCTACGTGAATTTTGCTGGTCGCAGGTCCACAGTCCAGTGCAATGAACGCTTGCGATGCCCCAACCAGTAGTCTGTAAGCCAGCTGTGTTCCACTCCGCTGCACAAACCACTCACGGAACAGTTGGTTGCGTCGAAGCAGCCGACAGGCCACATGCCACAACTCCGACATTCGTCTCACTTGTGGTGAATTCTGCTGCAAGTATGTACGCAACTTTTCCCCGCATGGTGGTATTTTGTCGGAGTCTGAAAACAGCTGCTGTACGAGAGCATCAAGTGCAGCAACATCTGAAATGCCGTCATCACACGCTGGATTATTTCTGACTGCACACTCTGCTTCTGTGGTGTTAGAATTATTCTCCACATTAACCAGCCCCTCGAGCAGTGACAGTGCAGCTCGACGAGTTCTGTCAAAGTCAATCAGTCTGCCGATCACTTCCATTCCACCGGAGCTGACAAACTGATGCAGCATAGCAGTACTGTTGACGACTGCTGACAGAGCAGACAGAATGAGCTTCAGAGCTGAGAGAAGCATATCATCCGAAAGGAAAACAGACATCGGTGTGCCATCGAAGTCATTAGTGCACACATCCACAGATGTCAACTGGTGTACAGTCGTCATCAACAGTGGCATGAAGAACTCGTGGTAGAGATGCCACTTCAGCGACTGGGTGCCGTCGCTGGAAAGCCTCCCAGCTTGGGAAATTACATGAAGACTAAACGCGGAGTCAGAGTCACCCTTGGTGTGGAGTATCTCAGCAAAATGCAAACCAAGAGATTTCCACCGAGAAACAGACAAGTCCGATGTGGATCCTTTGAGTGTCTCAGAGTCGTGTGAATCAGTCACTGTTGTACTGTTCAGCTCGAGCTGTCTATCATCACACACACTGCAGTGATCGGCTGTTGCGCTCCCTCCGCAGTCATTCAGAACCACATTCACTGCAACTGACACTGACTTCTTTCGACAGTCAATGGACTGATGATCACTACCAACGAGGAATGCAGCCACCAACAGATCGACCGGCAGACAGCAGCATGTCACCAGACCCTTGTCAAACGCGTCTAGTATGTATGTCCGCACGTGTTCGTTATCGATTGAGTGGTGGCGAAACAATCCCAGCAGGAAGATGCCCAGCCGCGATACAATGCAAGCATTAGCCAGCACAGTGGACGGCCAGTCGCCGGCAGCAACAGTAGACAAAGTCCGTGAGTTAGTGGGGTGCCCAAGGGTGTCATGGTGATGTTGGTAGTTGCTAGCAGTGTTAAAATGCAGGGTATCCCACTGTATAGGGTGACCAATGATGTCACTCAAGATATGAATAGGCCCATTCAAAGTCTCTGAATATGTAGGGTAACCAAAGGTGTCACTGGGGATGTTAGTACACAGTGTGTCCAAATGTGTTGGGTGCAAAGCAGCACCAAGGGCATCATGGTGATGTCGATAGATGCTGTGCCGACCGGTGATGTTGCAGTGACGATGTGTCCAACGCGAGCAGGTGCAGCAATGAACATAGCGTGATCGCATCAGCTTCACCAGCCGACACACAGCCACAACCCGCTTCAGCAAATCACTGAAAGGAAAGTGGCCTTCACTCATCATGCACAGCAGGACATGCGAGGTCAAGTCGAGGCCCCGTTGGCATGTGACTGCATCAGTCGCCTGACAGACTGTGGCGATAACGATCGTGTTTGCATGATGGCGAAGCAGCAGTCCTTCTGCGTAGATCCAGCAGCTTAACACATAGTCCAACATCAGCAGTGATGGTGGTCTCTGTCTTCCACTCATGTCAGAACTTAGCAGCACATCTACCGATTCACTCATGCAATCCATAGACTCTGTCACAGCCTTGCAGTGCTGCAGCCAAGTCAGTCCAGAGCTCCTCTCACCGATCTGCAGCAATGCAAGAAACAACACACGGACCAGACATTGACCCACCACCACCAAATCATCCATTTTCCACCTCCTGAAGTTCTGTTCTTTATTTTCCATCTTCCTGAACTCGGTTCTCCATTTTCCACCTTCCAAAAGTTTGCAATTACCATCTATTGTTCTTTTCTGGTTCATCATTTGGATGGTGGCTGGTGCTCTCAGTGTAGTCTGACTGTCGGCGGCTGATGACCTCAGCTGGCGGACGATGCTGCTGAGAATACTGGCAATGTTTGGCACCAGGTAAGTAGTGGCAGAAGACAACTCGGGATTGGTGGAGGCGGACTTCATATCTTCGTGGATAATGTTTTTGACAACAGTCAGCAGCAGTATGATCGCTTCAACCATCGACAACTTCTCATTGTTGTCATGACTTCGGGACTCAGCACTCTCACGACGCCACCTGGTGGGTAGATCACTGACTAGTGGCGGGATAGCTTGCCGATGGAAAGACATGCTAGAAGCAGCAGCAGCAGCAGCAGACAGAAAATGTTCATCCTCGTCCTCAGAATCAGAGTTTGGCAGCTGGATGGCAGGTCGGTGTCGCCACAACTTGCGAGGCCCTCCAGCCCGACGCTTTGAGTACAACAATGATGAACATTCAGCCTCAGCACGATGTCGTCGCCACGACCACCCCCCTCCACCTGTAGACGACCAACCCCCAACCCTAGACTTCTTCCCACTGTGGTCGGGTGATGTCTGCTGGAATGCTTTTCCTGCTCGCTTCAAGTTGGTCAGCGTGGTGGAGAAAATCGTCTGAATGTCCACCAGCTGCAGGTCTGAGAAACACACCAACCAGAATTAACAACTAAGTACAAGGCCATAATGGCTAAAAGTATACAACACAGCAAGATACAACGATCAATCAAAAACTAGTAAGCCAGTGTTCATGCCTGGAACAATCTACCTAAACACATCACCTTTGCACCTTCTGTGGCTGTATTCCGATCCCATCTGAAAAACCATCTGTTGCACATCTTGTATCCCATACTGGACCAGGGCCTGCACAATGACCCTAGTTGCTATGGACACTCTGATCGTTTATGTTACAAATAAACACCATAATAAGCACAAATATTCAGCAATATCCAATAGCCAAGCTGCAGACGAACATGCGTGCAGACAGTCGGATACAGACCGCTGCCTAAGAATACGGGTTGCTTATAACTTGCGGCATTGCAAGCTAATCCATCAGTTGCATTTCATCACGTGTGCATAGAAACATAAACGTCAGTTTACCCCTGCAGTCAGGTGTTGTCGAATCACAGGATAGCTGGAGACACAACCTGGTCACCCACAAAACAATTTCTCCGAGCTTCTTGCGATCGGTCCACTCCTGTACAGACAACAGAATCTCAGGTATCAGCTCTTTTCTTTAAACAAGAAGCTCAGCTACAGCTTAGAAAACGAGGCATCAGCTGCATAAATTTTCTTTCATCTTTAAGGATTTGGATTTTTTTATCCAGCTTGCTTGTACACCACATTAAATCGCAGTTTGCAACGCTTTCTGGCAAAACTGCAAATCTTCTTAAATTGACAGACTATTTTAGCAATCAGCATAAGTCCACTGCAGTACAAAATTATTCTACTGATGCAATATAACCAATGATTACTGAACATTCGATATACAAAATAAATAATCGACAAATAGGATGCCACACAAACTGCAACAACTGATACATTTAAAATATGCTCAAATCTGCTCTGTACGGTGTACGGTCATGGTTTTCTGCAATAACAGAAGACTTGCCATCATTCACGATTCTGCACTTAACATGTGTAATGTGTATAAACTGTATAAAAAATAAATAAATATAAAAATTTGCAGCCATAAGCCATGGAATCTGGTACACTGGCCCATAAAATTTGAAATAAAAATATTTACTATGCAAAAACTGTGGCCCGAAACGTATCTGTGCACGAAAGTAAATGCAAACCGTGATGCCAACGATGCAGAGCAGTTGCAGTATGAGTTTGCCGTGACCGGCGGTGAGATAGTGAAACAGTTGACTCAAGTCATCGTCCTCACTGCTGCTACTAATCACAGTCAGTTCCTCCATAAACTGATTTACTAGCATACTGCCGACATGACACAGACAGCTGTCTTCCCTGATATCACACATAACACAGAACAAGCATACAGGTTGTCCAAGGTGGTGTAGCAGTCATGATTGAGTAGCAGAGATGTGCACGCGATCTTTTAAGCCGAGACCGAGATGAGACCAAAACAACGTTCAAAATTTTGTTTGAGACCAATATGTTGGAGATTTTGTCTGAGACCAAACCGAGACGTTAGTATGTCTCGAGATCGAGACGTCGAGATCGAGATCACATCCCTGTCGAGAGGATGTGGGTTTGATTCCCAGTTGAGTCGCTATCAAGTTCAGCATATGGTCAGCACTTGGATAGGTGACTCTGCAGACAAACAAGCCATCTAGGATTCCAAGTATATAACCAACACCGAGATCCACTTAGCCTTCCATCCCTCCGCAGCAGGTAAATTGAGTACCAACCTTGAAGTTTACAAGATTAGAGTAGCCCCCAGTCATGAAAGTATGCCAGTCTCTTATACGCATTGTAAGTAATATACAAATACACATTGGGCTAGGTCTCCAAATAATGCCATCTGATTTTTGCTTTCATTTTTACGTGTGAAAGCAGCTATGCTTTCAGCGCGTCTTAGCCATCGCAGTTCTGTCTGTCCGTCCGTCCGTCCGTCTGTCTGTCTGTCACACGGGTGGATCAAGCAAAAACGGTTCAAGCTAGGATCTCCAAATCTTCACCATCGGCTGCCTGGAAGACTCTAGTTTTAGGAACCGTAAAGCTTTTTCATAAATTCGAAGGGGGTCACCCCGAACGAGGTCGCCAAATGAGAGGGGGGTGGTCAAAATTTGCGATTTTTGGCCTATAACTCGCTGTATCTCAGTAACGGTGTGAGCTTAGGCCTAGGTTACTATTAATCACTAATAGGAAATCGTATACTGGCTGTCGATTGGCGCCGAATTCAATGACCTTGGATGACCTTGAACGCCAAAATAGGGGGTTTTACGAATTTTTTTTTGCGATATCGGGCTCTGCAAGTCTATATCATTCACAAGGAGGTGCCACCATCGCCAACGCCACACGCGCCTATGGCCGATGTGTATTATGGTCCCGTTGGGCCGAGTCCAAGTGATATGTGATTTTTGAAACTATAACTACTGAACTGGAAATGCTATAGGCTTTCGCACATCTCGTGAGCTTTGCTCAAATTTCTTGTTTGTGACAGTTATAGTTTACTGTGCATCACAAATGCTGCAATAATCATGATGACAGAATCGATTACACAGCCAGCAACCTGAGCTCATGTGATGCATCCACAGACTGACATGACAGCAGCGTGTTCAGAAATGTCTTCAGAGTGTTCTGCTTCAATGTCTACCAAACATACACAATCAACACATCAGACTATATAACACACTGGCTCAGCTGCTGCATTAAAGGTTAAAGGTTGTGCACAGCTTTTCATGATACCACCTCCAGGGATGGGACTGAAACCAGCATTTTGAAGGCCAAGCCTCCAAGACCAAACTCAGTGGTCCTAGAGGCAAAGACCAAAACCAGACCAGTGGTTTTGCAGGCCAAGGCCATTAAGCAAATATGTAAAGTAAGTATAACAATTTTATACTGCATATCAAAAGCTGCAGTTCAAATAAACTTTGATCTAAGAGTTTAGACTTTCAGTGAGCCTTTTTGCTGAGCGAAAGCTTTGTACTTAGACTGTAGTTTGCACCCAGTAAAAGGCTCAATAAAATCATTTCACTCACATAAAACTGATAATACACTGTGTCTCAAAAAAAACCGGACCCCTATTACATTTTGAAATAACTCCAACAAACTGTGCCTAATAATAATAATGATTAACTGAGGAAATCGTCAAAAAGTACTTAATATCGTAGTGTGTTACCGGCTTACAATATTTCATAAAATGGGGTACCAGCTTAGGTTAGATGTGGATGAACTGAAGCAGCGCTTGGTGGAGGTCTGGTCTGGCCTACAGCAGACCGTTGTCGATGGCGCAATCGACGAATGGAGAAGACGTCTCCAAGCCTGTGTTCGAGTGAAGGGACAGCACTTTGAACATCTGCTGTAACTTCTGACTATGATGTTGCTAATCAACAGTTCGTTCAACTTCAAACGTTGGCATTATAACATTTAAGGATTATTTAACTGACGTTGTTGGTACGTTGGAGTACTGCAGTGCAGTTGCCTCTACTGTTGGTGCCACAGGAAAACCTCAGCTGGTACTCTGTTGTTAAAATTTTTCACAAAGTAACACATGCTATTAAGTGCTGATTCTCTAACGATTATTTTTGTCAAAATCTATTGCTATTGAACCAGGACTGTTGGAGTTATTGCAAAAGGTAGCAGGGGTCCAGTTTTTTTTGAGACACAGTGTAGAAGCCCCTGGCTTCTATCAGAACATTTGACTTAGACCCCCGACTTGCATTAGAAACCCGGCTTTTATTTGAGACCCAGCTTCTATTAAAACATTGTCAACCTGTTATATCAGGGTAATATACTTTTTCTATGGACAGTGTGTGCAATACTATTATTGCAATACAATTTAGAGCGAGCATAATACAACTAATCACTTCTACAACTACAAAACTGCTAGTACACTTACAACAACAACTACTTGGATGTCTACTGTCTAGCTTATATTGGACACCTGGCTTATATTAGGGACCCGGCTTTTATTTGAGACCCGGCTTCTATTAAAACATCAGATTCAGACCCCTGGCTAGCTTGTATTAGAGATCCGGCTACTATATGAGACCCGACTTGTATTAAGAGTTTTACAGTATTTTGCTAAATATGCACTTAGACCAAACATTCGCACAGCAAACTGGTTCAGCAAAAAAAACTAAGTCAAAAAATGAAGTATCTGAATGCATTTACCTGAGACGAGTTTATGTCCTGTGAAACTTCGACATATGTCATCCACTCTTCCCTCAGCTGCTCTGCAGTCTCCATCACAATTCATCACAGATCTCTCTCTCTCTCTTGTAACGTCTGAAATCCCAGTCACCCAGCTCATTCGATTCTGTTCACCATATGCACACTGAAACAATTACGATACCGGCCCACTATTACGAAAGTCCATTGTGCAGATACATGCCATAGTGCTAACGTTTGGGTAAAGGTTAAGGTCAAGGTTAGGGTTAGGGAATCTACAATTAATAATTCATCACCACTACCTAAGAGGACAAAAAAACTTTACAAAGATAAACCACGAGGAAAATCTTTAAAAACACACACAAGCAGATGTTACAAATAAATGCCAAGAAAAATTGAAAATTAGGTCCCATGCCTGTAGCCAAAAAGAGGGGAAGGTTAAAAACCAAGATGCCATGAACATAACCAAAATCACCAGATGCAACTTTCGTGCTCAAATGTACAAAAATCATGTTTTGCAGCCGTGGGGTGCTCTTGCTGGGGCAGCAATTGCAAAAGCTCCTCACCAGAAAATTTAAAATAGCGATCTAGGCTTTGAATTAAGGTTAGGAATAGCATAAGCTTTAGGAACAGGGTTAAGGTGAAGACACAAGGCACGTAACTTAGCCGCTGCGAGTGGCTGGCAGCTGCTGCATTAGCCACTACGACTTTTCGTCAAACAACAATCTACGTTAGCAGCTAGCGGAGACGAACGTGACACGTCAATCTGTCCATTAAAAATGGCTGTTGCTGCTTGTAAGAGGTGAGTTTCAAGTAAAAATAGTAATTAAGAAAACGATTTTGCATTAATGTTGTTTTATACTGTTCGGTGGCACATTTAGATAGGTGATTTTTCAACTTTCATCTAAAAACTGATACGTTCAGAAGCCCAGATGTTGGCCTAAACTGTAACATAGCGTAAAATTTTTACGCTACAATGTGCTCGTAGCGGCTTGCCGTAGCCGGGTGTCCAGTAGCTTAGTAGCTGCCAGCTGCTCGCAGCGGCTAAGTTACCGGACGCGCCTACGGTTATGGGTGAGAGACCTAGAATTATGGCTAGCTTTAAGAGTCGATATGGTGCCTTTTGCGTTAGCACCAGATGGTTTCTTTTCTGCAGTATGCATCCGTAGAAAATGACACTAATGCTGATGTTGAAATAAAAAGCAACATGCGTTCGGTATTCATTAGAAGATCAAACTTCAACCGAAGCTACGAAGTTGACACAGCACTGGATGTGTGACATGAATGATTACAGAGTTACAGACCTTGCGACATGACTTAACACTAGAGCTGTCACAGTTAACGCATTAATTAACGCGTTAATGCGTTAATAAATTAACGCGCATTAAAAAAATTAACGCGCGTTAAAAAAGTTAACGCACATGCGCCTAAAATACTCATTTCGCTTAATAATACTCGTAGAAAGATTTCTTTGCAGCATTATTATTTTAGCAGTTAGCCCTAATATTGCACCCACTGTTGATAATAAAACATGACAAAAACGTTTCGTTAAACCATCATTATTTTAACCTCAGGAATTACACATTAGGCTATAGGCCTATTTCAGCTTGTGGGCCCAACAGTCGATCCATCCACACAAAATGCGCGCGCTGTTGCGTCAACTTGCGTGACGTCATTGGAATTTAGAAAACTACAGCATCGCGCGCAGATCAAGCAAGAAGTCCAACACTTGCTAGGGTGGGCCGACCGTGTACTGGTTGTTACTGACCTTGAGGGTCATCCAAGATCGATGTTTTTTAATGTCATCTGTAAGGGTGTAAGCCTACGCCACTTCCTATCAGTGATTAATAGTAGGCTAACCTTGGCCTATGTCGCACCGTTTCCGAGATCAATAATTCTAGTGGTAGATCGGCAATCTTGCTGTTAGCACTGGAAAATTGCTAGAGGTAGATCGGGTAGATACATTATTGGGAAGATGGTAGAATTTATATGCCTGGTAGACATAGAAGGTATCCAAACCATGTCATGACACTGTAACGTA
>Ga0209367_1004151_pt1 | contig 19927 bp, 11 predicted proteins | sample WorMetLIZISLAND2_FD_187412 | JGI IMG/M metagenome (GOLD analysis project Ga0209367, IMG submission 187412) | Marine gutless worms symbiont microbial communities from Max Planck institute for Marine Microbiology, Germany - Olavius geniculatus... ...
GCGTTAAGCCTCCGCGCATCATTACCGCAGTGCACGCAGCCTCAGCAGTCGCCATCACTCGGCTTGATGATCTACGACGATTCGACGCCACTCTCCGACATAACAGTAAAATAAAGTCCTTCCTCTGCCCCGCATGTCTCATCTCCACCGCTTCCTTAGACCTCAGCCGCAGAAGTGCTCGACGACAGATCAGGGGCTAATGCATCGCGCGGTGTGCCTTTACTCACCAGTTCTCGCTGGTACTCATTGCGCCTATACACGGAGGGATGGCCAGGCTGAGTTGACGTGGCTGGCTGGTTACACACCGAGACGGTTCATCCGTGAGAACGGCCCCAGACAACTAGTGGCAACTATTATACATGATACACAAATTAGGGACTTCGTGAAATCTCTACAGTAAAACTACAAACTTAACAAGCTTACGGTTAGAACCGCAATAAGCTTGGCTTAGCCTATTCGCAGTATATCAGCCACCAATGACCAATCCACACAACACGATCTAAAACTGACGCTAAAATAATAATTAAAAAAAACAACAATGAAACTATTAATCATGCAATTCCATGATGCTAGCAGGTACTATTTACTGAAGCTTGCGTGCTTCTTATGTGTTTATGTCTAATTCTGTCATATACACAGTCATCTCTGTCTGTCATGTTTCAGTCGTGAATGAAGTGAGTGAATATGTCACAGCACAGCAGTTCCGAGCAACGCTGACCATCTAAAGGTTGAAATTTAAAGTGACGGACGTAAAGTGCTGTCGACACATTTAATTCTGACCACTGCATTTCGCTCTGAATGCAACCAGAATATCGCGTAGTTTCGACTAACTGTTTATAAAATGTATAGGCAACTATGTCCGGCCACTGCAGTACTCAATGACAGTAGTTACACAAAATCAAATTCATCAGTAATTTCAATACAAATTTCACGAAATCAGAAACCAATGATTTCACTGGAGGGACGTCATCTCTTCCAGGGCAAAACATATAAAGCAACTGAAACTTATCCGCAACCGTAAAGCTGAGAAAATTCTCCCACTGTCCATGTCCAATGCCCAGCAGCACTTCATTTCAACGGCTAGATGGTTGAGAGCTGGAGCTGAAGCTGAAAAGAGTTAATTAACGACGTTCGATCGCACTCAATACAGCAGCTACTAGCTAGGCCTATACAGCAGAGCGCTATTACAGGACGGACAGACATTCGAACCGACGACTGAAGGCAGCAAGCAACTAGCGCCGTCTAGCGGTCTCAATGGACCTCTGTGCTGATGGAAAAATGGAGACTGGCAAACCAACAGAATCCCACCTTTATACCGCTATACATAACATTGCTGGCAATAATGATGAAAGGCGGGCATGATGACTTGGGTACAAATTTTATGGAGGTCCGCAGCGCCGAAATTTGGGAGGGCAAAAATGTCAAAAATTTGACGCGATTTCAGACAACGTTAGACTTCGATCGTAAATATCTCCCGAACGGATCAAGATATCGACAAGCGGACAACAGCGTTATCAACTAAAATCCCCCTCACATTTGACGCAAAAAATAGTGAACTATAACAACCAGCTTTACGCGGCTAATGTTTACCCACCCAAAATCAACCCTACGAGTGCTGTGTAGACTAATGTGTCCACGTAACTGCAACGAGCGTAATTTCATTATTTCAGCCACCTATATTGTCCCCGGTCGCGTCAGACTTACAGACCCAGACGACCTCACGTTGGGTTCTGTCCCACATTTCTGGTCATAATCATAATTAATACTCGAAAAAGTATCTTAGATAATGCTTATTTTAAAAAGTAGTTCCACTCGTGTTTAAAATAATTTCTCTTCAGTAGATTAGATTGACAAATTTCGTCCAAGGGAGTGAGGAATTATGTCCAGAATTCTATGGAGACGGTGGATAGAGAGATGGATGGCTGGATGGCGAGTGGGATATTGGAAATTCGGAATGAGTCAGTCAGTGGGTCTAGTACTCCGGACATCCTGGAGACACGCCACACCGGCCTGATCCCCTGCCTGCTTGCCTGCCTAGTACTAGGCACCAGCGCTGGACACAAAGGCGATGCCGCAGCCTAGTAGCTCGTGCTGCCGCCTGGCGATCAGCGACTTAATTTACACGCCGCCAACCAGCACAAGCGATGCACGATAACCAGCAGCACAGGGGGCGCCTGCAGCCCCCACCCACAACTCACAAGTGTTGCACCGTGCGGGGATGTCCTGACAAGCCACATTACGGGTCTTGCCCGTCCGTTCGTCCGTCGGGCCATCCGTCTGTCACGCAAAGTCTACTGGGAAGCCAAAAGACGCAGAAAAATAGATGAGAATGTCCTTGAGGGCCTCGAGAACACAGTCGAGGGCCGGAGTAAGCGGTGTGCCAATTTTCAGCCCAAAAGGTCATGGCGGATGGCTGCACAATAAGTCGGCAATGGGCTGGGAGTTTTCCAGTTACAGATTTACTCCACCATAACGGCAGTGACACAGATACGATATATGCAGGATAAAATCCAACAAAAACAGATAAATAGATACAAAGACACAAATACAAAAACAACATTCATACATAGTTGCAGACAATCCCTACCGTGGTCAGCCACCTTGCCGTGGTGGTGGGGCTTTGCACCGATGACCCGGAAGATTTCTAAAATCTAGAGGTGAGGAGCCAACTAAGAGCTGACCAAACTCGTGTAGGCAGATTGCCAGTGCTCTTGTGCTGGTTTCGGCTTCACAGCCGACTACGGCTTTATAGCCGCTACCTGTAACCTTGTGGTTATTTCGGGGACGCGCATTGGTCCGAGCTGATACGGCCTCAGCGCTGGGCAGGTGTAAGAGCCTGTCCACCCCGGAGGTAAGGCAAGGTAAGGTAGTCGCAGAGACGCAGACAATACCGTCCTCTAAGCTTTGCCATATTTTACACTACCATGTCTAAACAAAAATCTCAAACAGATCTCCAATAGATTTCCCACAGCATCAACTGACAGTCTTGAGACGTGGTCGAAAAATGCAACAGTTCTATAGCCTAATTTTTGTCTAAAATCTGGAAATCTGGCGACATTAACTTGTTGTTTCTGGCTCAATTCTGTAGCCCCTACGAACAGCAAATACCCCCATGCACAAGCGCTGGCAGACAATTGAATCGGACCACCCAAGTCGTCTTCGCAGCAGTCGCTCTGACGTCATCAAGCACGATGCTGCAGTAAGGAAATATGGACGCCACCTGCTACCGTATTTGTGCATTGTGCACTTGCCGCATGCCTGCAGAAACGCATAAATTCCGTCTAAGTATACTTAGCACACCAGTAACTACGGCACGTTTCAGTATACATAATTCTAAGTGTTAGCCACTGCATGTACGCTACTGTGCGAATAACTCGCTGCAAAAATAGCACAAGAATAAAACTAGGGGCCTACAATAAATTGTAACCGGTTTTTGCCGATTAAATTCTGTTGCAACGGTGGCGGGAAACATTCTGTGATGCTAATATCGCACTAAAAGTAACAAAGAAAATTCTCCCATCCGTTAACTGATACAGGTCAGAAAACTGTTGAACGTGGAATAATGTCGACTGCACAAATTCACTGCAACAGTCGATTTCTGTCCCATGCCAATGCAGTGCACATTCCACTAATGACGTTCACTGGTTGCATGCAATTTGCTGTATTCATAATGCCGTTCATTGCTACGGTTACGCTATAACCAACCGGTGCGATTTGCTGCAGCCCGTGTTTCTGGCTTTCTGCACTGCAAGCGAAGCCAAAGCGATGGCTGCATTTTAACGCCGCTACATGCACGGAAAGCCCGTGCGTCTCATGCATATCTCAACGTCTATAAGTTATAATTTATTCATCGGAATGGTTGTCGCGATACGCTAAAGCAAGACATTGGATTCAGCATGTAAATCGCACGTTAACACGCATGCCCGATCGCCATATCACACAGACAAAAAATGCACAGTGTTCCATTGCAAAAAAGTAACTTGTGGCAAAAAACGTCACTATAAACAGCCAGCAACTAAGAACATGATTTGCCTACGTACTGTAATCTAGATCTTGAGTAGAAATACACCCAAGCCAGAAGGTTCAAACACAAGTGAAGAAAGATGAACAGAATACCGTAACACAAGACAAAGCTGAATGAATTATTCACTTCTGCACCAGAGTAGCAATAACCATGCATAAGATCAAATAGTCTGATGGATTTAGTTTTAGCTTATACAGATTTTTTTCCGAGTGCAGCTGACGTCGTCTTGATGTCAGACTGGTATATTCTGCGATAGCTAAACGCTCGGCAAAAATGTCAGCAGCATGCACAAGTAGAAGTAATTCACAGGCTAGATTCATCGACTGCGCGTGTAGCATGAATAACGCGACTAACAGATCGTTCATCTGCAGCGTCAGAGTGATGGCGAGTGATGGTAGATTACGTTTACTGCTATTGCTGTCGTCCAGTGGACGCAGTCGCTGCAACTGAGGGACGGAGACGCCAATAACTGCTATGGTCACTGCTCATAAACCATCTCAACCTGCCTATAGCTATAAGTACCAGGCGACAATCCGCCAATCCGTGACGGCACCGGCCCCGATTAGCAGCCAATCGCAAACCAGGCGCTCAGACCGTCGTCGCTCAAGATTAACCCACACAAGATTCAACACACCGCCACTATACCATTATTAGAAGTATTAGACGCATACAGCAGCTGCCGGCGACCTTCAGTGGGCAGTTCCATTACTTACCTCAATATTTCACCGCAAATACCGGCCTCATATTTTGCACGGGTGCTATTTTTGTACGCCCAATAGCAGCGTACATATACTTCGCATATATAGTGTTAGTGTAGACCTATGCTACAGTTATGAGTAGAATGGCACTGATTAATGGTGGCTGCGTTTTGTTGCGCAATATAACAAACGTTTCCACCACTTAATGTACAGCAACGTCACTTTTGCAATCAAATCATAAATCTCGATTAAGCTGCTACTATTGAAGCGGCTGCAGCGCCAGTCAAATTGTTCTCTGGCACAGACAGTGAACTGAATGCCAATCAGCTATGTCACTTCCCATTGATTACAGCATGCTATGATCAGATATAACAAACGCTAAGAAAGAAAGTTAAACAATAAAACGTGTGTATATAAAAAATAACAAGAGCCCAGCTGTCGCTAGGGAAGATGCGCTATAGGCCTATTTGGCTGTATAGCGTGTAAAAACTACCCCGGTGGAAAAAAGTGAACATATGGGTGGGCATATCATATGGATGTTCGTCGTGTGTTCGGACCTTTGCTATAATCTCACCCAACCCAAGTCAACATATCGAAGGGCGGCGGAGGCACTCAGTGTACCAATTATCAAACTACCCTTACAGACTTTGACGTGCTCTCCATAGCTTTTAGTGAAGGCATCGATGAGACAGCCGGTGTCTCATTAAAATGTCTCCCTCACGAAAAATCCGCCCGGCGAGAGATAATCACAGATTTGATATGTCTTCCCCTTATCAAAATATTACCGGCCCCATAAAAAGTCTCCCTATTATAGGATCGTTCCCTAGAAAAGTCTCCCCTTGGCCGACAATTTACCGGTAAAAATTCGTCCCGCGCGGGCAGCCGCCGGGCCGGGCAGATTTTTGCAGGTAAACTGTCGGCCTGGGGACATTTTCTGGGGGGGGAGAATCCTATAACGGGTCACCAGCCGGACAGAAGGCCCTGTTAAGCAATTGATTTCCCGCGAGAAGTCTCTATAGAGCCGGGTGCCACTAGGGACCACACCGGCTGACAGTCAATGACTGCCAGCACCTGCACGCTTGTACACGCCTATCCGCGACCCACCCACCCACTGTACCGCGGACTGGTCGGTCGGGACCATCAACGTTGATGACCCCAGAAGCACTGGGTGCACGCAGGAACTATAAGAAAACTGAACAAATCCAGCATGCCACCGTTTATATACAGGGTAAGCATTCTCCATGCGCTGATAGGTTTGCGGACACTTCTCTGAAGACTTTCTAGCACTCCCCCATGTTGCGGTTACACATATCATGCATACTGTCAAGACTATAAATTGATCTTATGGAAGTAATAACTGACCGCAACAGTAGCCGCTGGCTATGACATCTAATTTTATTTCTTATCTATTTCTCGTTTGCAAGATCATTTTAGTTCTTCTATATTTGTAGTTCTTGTCCACAAACAAGCTTTATTTTCGTTCTTATTAAGAAGCCGTTCACGAAAACAGCACTTCCATTCTCCACTCAACAGACGATACAGCAGCGTAGTCTAATACGGCAGACACTAACAATAGGCCATGTAAAAATTAGTGTGGTGGTCATCAACTGTGGTGCAGCTGCAGACTAAGCCCACGCAACCATTTCTCCCATCAGTCACCCGTAGCAGTCTTGGCCTGTCTGGTATGTCACGTGGCTGTCCTTCGACCTGTCTTGTGATGGACGAAGATGCTACATCAGGCTGGCTTGACAAGCCGGTCGGTCATCAACGAAACGACAAAGATCCACTGCACAGAAGCAGCACAGATGGCGAATTACCCGTCGCCGCAGCAGCCTCGCAATTAATACAAGCGGCGTCGGCCCCACTCGCACGCATGCCTCGAAACCAAAGAACGCCGACAGCCTTCTGGAGAAAACAGTGAAGAAACTATAGCATGATCTACGTCTAACGTGTAAGTTGCAGGTATAGATAGAAACAATATATCTATAGCAGGAGGGATTTGCAGAATCGGCAACGGACGGATATTTGTCACGATTGAGAAGATGAAGACAAGAGCAGGGCGGCGGCGCAAATGGGAGAAAAGACAGCCAGAGATAAAAAGACAGACAGATTGGATCGATTTGCTGGGTAGAGTTGCTGCAGCAGCTGACCACACATCAGTCACACATACCACAGTGGTCAGGGGATACACTATACATCACATAACGGGGACAGGGCGACGCCGACATAATAGCTATCTAGAGCCGAGCTTATTAGCAATCTGTCACCCCCAATCACACGCATGCACGCTCTACCACGTCCACGCTTCAGCATCTGACAGCTTTGCAGTTTGCATCATCATCTTGTACAACATCCAAAAAGTACGGAGTAGCGTCATAATGTGTGAAGATATTTGCCAGTGTATATTTTTGCAGCGATACTGAACTTAAACTTATTCAACCAATACTCAAATTTTTAAAAAATCATAAGTGTATGGGCTAAAAGTTTACACCAAAAAGCAACATAGTTTCAATCATATTCAATGAGCGTTGAAAAGACAGAAAAGGATTCTGCTCGGAAAGCAAGATTCAGCCGTTGTTTACTATACTACGTTGATTCATTTCTAGCAACAAGTTGTTAAAATACAAGTGCTCAGTTAATGAAAGTGTGTGATAGCATTTATTTAGGAGATGTAAACTTTTGGTTGACATTATGTACATTCAACATATCAATAATAACAGTATTCAAGCACCAGTATTTTATGTAAAATTATCAGTCGTACTAAAAAAAGAGAAGTAAAAGACAATATTCCAAATTGTTACTTAATAATATCCTGGTAACTGATAATTTGTGTAAATAACAGGTGAAACCGGACCTAACTTTTTAGGTCCGAAGTGTCTCAATTTTTTGTCATGTCCGAAGCCGACTTAGGTCCAAAGTATGGTCCTAAAAGCACACACAAAAAAACTAAATAGTTGAAATAAGTTTGGAAAATATACTTGAATGCATTAACTTGTATCCAGTAAAGTAAGTAAATAACTTATTCAGTTTAAGTATATATCTTGTTGGAAACAAGTGTGTACATTCAAGTAAATAAACATACTAGACTCGGGTATGTCTTGACTTAGCTACGTTTCAAGTATATTTTTTACTTGAAACAAGTGTGATTTAACTCTTTTTCAAGTATAATCTTTTTTGTGTGTACGAGACACTTCAGACCTATTTTTCAGTATATATTTCTCTGTTGCTACCAACACTTTTTAATGAATAAAAGCTGTATATGTGAAGTCAAACAGCAAAGAAAGCGGTGATGCGGGTGTGAAAGGTCGACTGCATGGGGGGCTAAGTAATTACTGTGAGTTGAACGCCAACGCGTATATACGAATTTAATAGCCTTTAAAGTCAGCTCATTGCAGCACAATAAAAAAGAATTTTAAGCAGTCGCGAGAATCACGTGCGTAACAAGTGAAGACCAAACCATGCAACACCGTCACAATTCCGCAAACCGTTCGACTTTGAAATTTTCTCAGTTAAACCTATCGGTCCCATTGATCTCATTTTGGAAAAATTTTGGGCAAAATTGAAATGTTGAGCATTTATAATAGGCTATCGATGCCGCTGGAAGCAGAACATTATCAAGACTTGTTATTTTAAACATGTAGTGTAGGCTTAATTAGCTGGACAATTGGACAAATCAAACATTACATCAAAAGCATGTGTAGTAAATTTCAGTATTCTCTCCTAGACATAGGCGTATTTGTAAAAATGCCACACAAGCCAGCCAGTAAGCATCAGCTGCTATAGGCTTAGAGGATGTAACTGACTTTCATTAACTTTCTACTCCATAAGCAAGCCATCACTCTCACATAACAGGACGAAAGCTTATGTACATAAGTAAGTAGTTAACTTTGACTCTAGTCGAAAGCAACTATTGCACATCGTTTCATTTAGGTCCGAGTGTATGAGACACTTCGGACCTAAAAAGTTAGGTCCGAAATGTCTTAAGACACTTCAGACCTAGGTCCGAAGTGTCTTATGTCCGAATTCTCCCATCAGCAAATAACATGCTGCATTACATTACTGCATGACATGCACGCAGGATGCAGCCTAAAGAAAAACACCAAAGTTCAAAATTTAAAGGCTCAAATGTAGCAATTGCACCATAACATCGATAATTTTATAGTCAATGTTCAACTTCAAAACAAATGATTATTTTCACGTTAGGTCTCTATGAAAACCAGCAAACCAAAATCAATTGACAAAGTATACAGTGAGTGAGTGAGTGAGTAGGGTTTAACATCCCGCCCGACACAGTATAGGTCATTTCGAGGACAGGAACGGTAAGTTTAACCTTTACAATAAAGAAACAGAAAGTTTAACATTTACAGAAACACAAAACACAAGGAACCTAAAATTGTAAAAAAATTCCATATATGTGTGCATATGTAATTAACATAATGGTAGTTCTAATAATCTTCCCTGTTATCCTCCAGACAGTCATCAATCTGAAAAGTATACACTAACAACATATGCACTAAAACAGACAGCACTCAACCAAGGTCCAAAATGAAACAAACTGAAAAGCTAAAAACTAACCTAAGATAAAAAACAAGCAACAGGATAATGCAAGTAACTCACAAGCCGGATCATCTGCACGAGTGATGAGAACTGTGAAGTTGATGTCTCGTTGTGTCTCATAGTCAAACTTCTTACCCTGGCGCAGGCTCACTGTCCCAGTCATTGGCTGAACTTTGAGGAACTTGGGTGCCGGATCTTTCAGTGCAAACACCTCGTAGTACTCACTGTCAAGGTCCAAGATGTCTCCGACCATGCTCTCCGGGATCTCAATCTGTTTCAGTGGACGCAGTTCTCTTCGAACTCTTTCCAGAGTCCGTCTGCGCAGTCCTCGGCCGACAACATCTATGTGAACCATGCACGGTTTGCTGTGCCTGCCACCCGAATCAACCGCAAACACACGCAGCTCATACTTGTCCTTCGACAGTCTGTGTCCAGACCTGCGCAAAAATATGCTCCCATTCTTCCGATGAATTCCGAAGTGCTGATCGTGATTTTCGATACGATAAGTAACAGCATCGTTATCGGCATCACTCGCAGTGACAGTAATAAGGTTCCGCCTGGCGGAATACTTTCGCCAAACATTCACATAGTAAGTTGAAGAATCCATCACTGGCACATTGTCATTAATATTGTCGACATTGATCCATAACCTAGCAACAGCCGGTTCCCAAATACCACCTTCAACTCCAGCAGCTACCAGCAGCATGTACTGCGACTCAACTTCATAGTCTAGAGGCACCCGTGATTTCAGCTGCACCACTCCGTCATCACTTGATTTTAGCTCAAAGAGTTCGGCAGGGCCATCAATGATGGCATAATGCAGTGGCATTTTTTTAGCTGCCGAAATATGTGCGGCCATGCCTTCTAAGCCTCGAACAAGTGTCCTTGGTGGTGAGTTCTCACGAATATGGCCATGATACGACTGGTGCAGAAACCACACCATCTCCTTACCATTTCGTACCCGGAGAACAAGTGTATCGATCCACGATTCAGTTGCGATAATACTACGAACGTAAAGCCGGACATCCAGGCCAATCAGATCTGACACTCCAGCCAGTGTAATTACGTCTCCGTTTGGCAGTACATCAAAACGGTTGGTGACGTTAATGTAAGAGCTACTGCAATCGTGTTGTAAGTCCAGCTGCTGACCGATGAAAGGTACGGAGGTTACCACATACCCCGGCACAGCGTCATGCGGCACTGCCACCAGTCGAGGTAGCTCGGCTTCCAGATCCAAGCTTGCACACGGTGTGGATCCACACAGACCCAGCAGGTTTGCCAGACCCGCAACGACAAGCAGCAAGATCATACCGGCATCAGGTTGAAAGCAGCCAGCACAGGAGGCAGTTAGCATCGCAAAAGTGCCTAACTACATTGTCAACGCTCAACAATCAACATCACCGCTGCAGCAACAACACGGTCTTTACGATCGCAAACTCATCACTCGGCACATCTAATCTGCCCTAATTCAGCGGCACATTCGCATCGACGACAAAACCATTCACGACCTGCGGTCATCTGCACACGGCGCTCCGTGCAAGCTCCATGGCTCGTTGACAGGCTGACAGCAACCGATAACGTCTGTTGTCACCAGCAGCAGCAGCGGTCCACGTGCCACGGGCGCCGCGCACCGACTAGCTCATGAATATTCATCAGAAGTGTGTACACTACACGGTGACTGAAAAAACAAGACCACCGAATTCGTATCTTACAACTTCACCAACATTAATATTGACCGATTTTGACAATTCCTTTTTCTTATTGGCAGACTTCCCAAGAAGTTTTTAAGTCAGCAATCAGTAATCGGACATTATTGAAATCATGATTTAAATAAATTTCTGACAGAAAACTGGCAAAGTTGTACGATACGATATGATGAATGATGATATAAATGAATGATTTGCACCGAAAACTAGGAGACTAGCTGCCAGTTTGACATGAATCATACCGGAAAAACCAACAGAAATAAAACTGGTTCAAAGAAAACTGAAATGAGAGAAAAAATAATTGTGCGTTGTTATCGCAAAAAGTACATGTTCTTTCTAGAATATTAGTTTCCTTTGCTTGTGTTATTTTTCTATTATGGGTAATTGTAAACTGAGTTAAATAAATATGTTACGTTATGCTATGGTTGACAGGTGGAGAGGTTACTGAGGACGTTTTTCAACATACTCGGCTTATAATTTCTATACTTTGGCTTAAAGGGTTGGTCAAACTAAAGTCTCAGGCTTTCAGCAAAACTTGAGCTTAAAATTTATAAGTAGATCAAAGACCCGATTCACCTCTTCAGTCTTCACTCAGTGCACCGGCCCACTCTGTCAACTTTGCCTGTTTTCCATATATCGACATTATAGTTTGGATATTACATTTTCGGGCGATACCGGGAATTAGTCAGAACGATTGTTTGTTTTGTTTTTATTTGTTGAAAATTGTTGCATTTTTAACGTTATAAATAAACATAACAGTCATGAACTTAGAACTACTGGGTATTTGTGTGTTTCAATATTTTAAAAATGTTACGAACAATTTGGTGCAATTCGTAAGAAGCCGGTGGCAGCGTTACGCGACTGTAGCCGCCCTTTACGAAATCCGCTCAATTCGCCACCAGTATTACTCGGTAGCACTAATTGCTGAATCGGCGCCGATGTAGCATACTAGAAGAGGGAACAAGCTAACTTGCATACACACCAGAAACAGTAAGCCTAACTATTCAAAAGTGTGGCTTATTCAGTAAGGCTTTCGCACAACAAAATAACTCATGTGACAAACAAAAAGTGACATTCATGAAGGTCTGTGAAGCTAGTGCACATGCAGAATGCAGATGACTGTTTCGGTGATTTTGGCTCATCTGGCCAATGCCATTTTTGCAAACTATGAGGCATAAAAAGGTGCCGATTCAGCAATTAGTGCTACCCGTATTACTAACTAAGATTAACTATGTGTTTCCGGTTGCAGTTGACGTTTCAATCAATTTTTGAATTGATTTCATGTAGTGCTGTTAAGACACACTAGATTTGCGAGTCGCTGAGGTACAGAAACATGACCCGACTTGAGGCTAAAATGACCCCAAGTCGACGGCGGTCGACTTGAGCACATCCGACTCGACTTGACTTGACTTGACAGCGGCACGTCGACTTGAGTCGACTTCAAATGACTTGAGACGTTTAGAAGTTGCGATGAACTTACGTGAATGCTGTACGTATACTGTAGGCTATTCATAATGTGTTTTATTCCTTCGGCGGCATATTTTGTCATTCTCATTTCTTGAAAAAAGTTCACACAGACAGTTAGGCTTAAAAACTGTGTGTTATGTGACTGTTTTTGATGCAGTGCAGCTATGCTGTACAGCGTCTGGCATCGTTGTCGTCCGTCCATCAGTCAGTCTGTAACGAATGTATTGTGGCTAACTGCATGTTCGGACTTATGGAAAAAACTTTTTACACTAATAATTAGCCCTGTGTCTTAAACCTACGCATCCAAAATTTCAGCAATCTAGTGCAAGGGAAACAACAGCATGGAAATTACATCATTCACACTAGGCTGATTCACACCACGTATGCCTCTACGTTATCTACATGAACAAATATGGCTGTGCGAAGCATTGAAATTTGATAATTCATTTACCCTAATAAGTATACTGTTATTTTATATATAGGTTTACGGTTACTGAAATACGTTACAAATTGCTTTATTCACCCAAAATTATCGATAGCTGCGTTTGATAGAACTGCTAGGTACAAGATTTTTGCTCTAGTCAACTTCTCAAGTCGACTTGAAATGACTTGTAATGAAACCGACGGTGACGCTGCTACAGACCGACTTGACCCGACTTGGAAGGCCAAGTCGACTTGAGTCAACTTGTTCGACCTGACTTGCAGGTCTAACACATGCATCAAACAGTGCATTCTAGCTATCGATAACTCTATTCTTAAATGCATTGCAGGGTGGTCCAAAAAACGGCACAAAGTTTATGGCACAATAATTTTGCAACCGTACATCACAAAGTCATGCGGTTTGCTGCAAAATGTTCTGAAAGAAATTCTTTATATGACTAAAGTCAGTGTTTAAATACAGCAATTAAATATTTTTTTCTTTTTGCCACTGGCAAGTGAACCGTGCAAAAACAGTATTACCTTCAATGTACCTTGGTCCATAAAAACATGCCACTATTATTTTTGTAATAGCTCCGTGAAACATTGGCCAATTTCAGTAGTTTTTGGCATGCAACATTAAGAAAAAACTTGACACAAAGGTCTGTAGTTTTGGCCACCTCACCTTAACACTGTCGCTACACTACCACGTGAAATGCAGAAGTTGCAGTTTGGCCGTTGACAACAATGAATTCCTACCGGGTAGTGTATGCATCCGCTCAGAAATTATTAACTGAGTAGCGACAAACGCAATTGGCAATTATTATCACTCAAAAAGTCACAGCATATGCTCAAAATGTCCTCCTGCAGCAGAAATGCAAGTGGTAGACATTGACATCACTTGCCAAGTTGGTTACAAAGTCTGACTTCCGGATGCCTAAAATGCAGCGCTGGAACTGCATGTGGAAGGCTTGTAGCCTTTTGCAATCAGCCTTGAGGATGGTCCATGTGTCAGCTCCATGAAGTCAATTTAGTTGCACAATGTTGAACTCCCTCAACTAAATCAATATTCTTTCTATAGTACGGGCTCCAAATTGGTGCACTATACTCTAGATCAGGTCTTACAAGACTTTTGCAAAATAGCTTCCTTAGATCTATCGGTAAAATTTCTTTTTATTACCCTAAGCATCCTGTTAGCTTTTTTGCTGCCTGACTACACTGTTTGTCCCATTTCAAATCTTTACTCACAATTACTCTCAAATCCTTTTCTTCATCTACTGTTTCCAATTTGTCACACCGTCAAAAATGTTCATACATATGCTTATTGCTTTTAATGTTTTGCATCTGTTGAGTTTTGTGAGGTTTCCATTCAAGGAAAAATGCATCATTTGTCCATGAAGCTATTTCTGTGCAAAACTAATAATATTATTGCTGCAGACAGGAGACAGGTATTACATAATTGTTTGTTTTGTGTTGCAGAAACGTTTGGGCAGAATTATCCAGAGGTGAGTTTTGTGTCATTATTTAGGGTGGAAGATTAAGAACTGGTTTTTATGCTATGATGTCATAGATAACTTTGGTGAAAAACAATTGATTCAAAGTCTGTGGATGAAGTCTAGACCCTGAGCCACCGCCATCGCTGAATTTTTTCTTTGGCTAGCCAGTGCTGCTGAAAACGATTTTGACTAAGTCTTAACCGATATTAGATTATACATGTTGCCATTGGAAAAATATCTGGCTAGCCTGATTTTGTGAAGCAGGCTCTATACAGACTAGTCATTCAGCTGTCTTCATGCATTATAACGACGTTTGATGGTGACTTGCAATGCACATTTGGACCTGTAGATACAGTGCATCAAGCAAAATAGTACACTTGACCGCAAATTAGTATTAATTTGTACCAGCTCTAGTGAGAGGTTATAATGTGTGCTTTCTTTAGTGTTATGCAGTGCATATATTTTATGAGATAGTAATGATGGTTATTTGGTCTGCAGGATTCTGATGGGACTCTGGATTGTGTGAGCATGGCACTGACATGTGCATTCAACAAGCACGGCACACTGCTAGCTGTGGGGTGTAACGATGGTCGTATCGTTATATGGGACTTCTTAACTCGTGGTATTGCCAAAGTAATTGGTGCACATGTACATCCTGTCTGCTCCATTAGGTTGTACATTGGTTGCATTGTTTCAAGTTAACTCTGTACTTATTAACCTTTTCACTATTGAGTATTTATCAGTTGTCATATAAATGTGCTCGATTTTTTCTTCTGGTAATTACTACATGCATGCCTGTATAGTCATACTCTGCGGATTTTGTTCACCGGTAGCTGAATTCATTCAGATGTGAGTTAGCTGATGATTGAGTGTGCAGTCTCTTGGATAGTGTAGAGTACTTTGAGAAATAATATTGTTACAAAGCTATAGTTATGTATGAAGGTAGCATTATAATGAAATGTTTAATTTCACTCCTCCAACGAACAGTCTCATTTTTTTCTAGAGTTTCCTGCATCAGATCCAGTGTAGTTTCAATAGCAAGCCCTGTATTGATGTGTCATGAGTGCTCTAGCTGGCTGATGTCTGTAGCGTTGGATTCTGTCTGATTGCAGTTGGAATCGCAGCGGACACAAGCTGCTGACAGCATCCACTGATTTTGTGGTTTCAATCTGGGACGTTATGACCGGCGAGTGTGATCGGACCTTTAGGTTTCCGTCACCAGTGCTGAAAGTTCAGTTTCATCCACGCGACAGGTTAGCTCATACCTGACGATATTTCTTTTTATTTCCGAAGCATGATATTTGATCTTTGAATTAAAAAGAACAACACTAATTATTTGTATCACTTTCCCATCAGCTGTGTCTGTTATTATAAAGCAGTTACTTAATTTACTTAAATCATTGAGTGCTCTGATGTTGTTGGTTATTTGACATGAAAGATCTGTGTTGAACTACAAAAAACATCTTTAGTAATTGCCAAATGTTAACTTATTGTTTATGTGACTTAGCATGGGGGTAACTAGTAGAAAGCTAGAAAAGTTGCTTAAACATAGCCCAAAATAAGTACCATAGTAGTGAAAGAGTGAGTGAGTGCTAAATATTCCGCCAGACACAATGTAGGTCATTATGGGGTCAGCCTTTTTCAGGCAGAATGCACAGTGCACACGTAAACACACAATAATGGAACAGAAAATTTAACCTTTACAGAAAAAACCCAAATGGAACCCCCTTCCTTCGGGGTGATTGAGCACAAAAGCAGCCGCTCAGCACTGAGACCACTCATGGGCCCAGTGCGCAACGATATGGAAGACACAAAACACAAATTATCAATCCTAAGCTTAAAATTGTAAGAACTGATCATTGTTACCATGCATATGTAACAGTAATGGCAGTTCTAGTAATCTTCCCTGTTATCCTCCAGTCACTAATCTTCGGAATGCTGTCTATTGGAGGTAGTAATAGTGGTAACAGTACTGCTGGTAGTGATTGTAGTGGTATTTTGTGAGGAGCTCATTGTTTAGGCTTAGCATATATTATAATTACTAGCATACATAATTTTATTCCGCGGTGTGCACACATACTTTTTCTCAGAACTAATGCGCTAAGATGTATTGATATGTGTATATTCAATCATTAGCATCTGCAGTAATGCTTAGCTGTACCATACTGACATTCAAATTGACTTGTGTTTATTGGTAATTGCAGTAACCAGTTCCTTGTGTGCCCCATGAAGCATGCAGCAGTCCTCATGACATTGGAAGGAACACACAAAACTGTTCCACTTGAAGATGAAGTAATATTGTCATCATCTGTTTCTTGTTTTGCATTTTTTTATTAATATTAATTACCGTATAGCTTTTCAGAAGTGTTTCAACGAATAATGTTATGCATGTTATTTTAATTGCTCTGCAGTTATTTTGCTGTTTGGGTAAAGAATAAAAAATAATGTTTTTTTTTAAATTTAAGTACAGACTGCTGTTCAGATATAATCACCAACACTGATAGCACTGGTGAACTAATAAAAATAAGAATAAGAACATATTTGAAACAGTTTAACAATTTACGACAGCATTGGGGACAAATAATATGCACATGATGGCAACGTCAATGTGGCAGTGTGGCAACACACATGATGTTTGTGCATGCTTTGCAGTCGGATTTGAATATAGCTGCATCCTTCGACAGACGAGGTCGTTACATTTACACCGGCAATGCTAGGGGCAAGGTGTGCTTATCACGTCGTTGATTCACTTATATTGCTAATTAATCAATCTTAATTTTGCATACCATCGATTTGTATAGTATTTTTTGTTTTTGCCGCTGTTTTGAAATGAAGGTAGCGTATAGGAGCTGAGTCTACAGACAACTGGGATGCAGATTTACATTAGTTGTGTTTTCTCTAGTCTGATGGAACCTTCCTAAAATTGGATATAGATGCTGAGAAAGTCCAAAATTTGGCAAGTTTCTTTCTGAGAAACCAAGTAGTTGAGTCATTATTTTTAGCGCAATTTTACTTAACTTACATTGGAACATATGAATGACACTTGCAAGCTTATTTTAGCAGATATTTGCTTGACCGATATGTTACATTTGATTTACCATGTTTCCTACTAAAGTTAACTTACACAGTCATATTTGACCATATTTAATAGAATAGGTCATGAAGTCAGTACTGAAAAAGTCCTCAAAAAGTTGTGAATTTCGATTATGTCATTTGAGTGGGTATCGTGTAGATAAAATAATGTGTGAGTCATTTGTAAACATGGAAGTGAGTCTCTTAATTTTGCTGCTAGTAAATATGTAAATATGCTGACGGTTGGGTTTTGCTCTGAAAACATGTTTTGTGTGGTGTTTGTGTGAAGATCCTAGTGTTTAGTTCTGACACTCTGGAACAGAAGGCGTCTTTTCGTGTCACGACCACAACGTCCAGTACAACAGCTCTCAAGTCCATTGAGTTTGCCCGGAGAGGAAAGTATGTCAGAATGCCAACTTTCTTTCCCATTTGCACATACTTGTCTTTTTTGTTCATTTTCCAGCCCATTTTCTCCATGGTCTGTTTTGCTGTCTTTTTAGAGGAGCATCCCTTGTGTGTTTTTTACATAATTTGCTTTAGCCTAAGTCTTTTCCAAAATTATACATTGATTTTTATGTGCTGTTTTACAATGTTATTAGTCCACCCGGAAGCGATAGCTTTCAGAGCGGGCTTATGTTCTGCTGGCATTTATTCTTTTTTCCCCTCGCGTAATCTCTGAGTCCATGGGTCGATCGCCGCGAAATTTTGCATGATGCTAGGAAGTGTGTTTGATTTAATAATCCCAGTCCTAAATTTCGAGGGAGCCTCCCCAGAAAAATTTTAGCGGCCAAAACATGCAAAATTTGGCTTGATTTCTGACGATTTTAAAGTTTGGCGTCGAATATCTCCGAAACGGATGAAGATATTCAAAATCAGTGAGTTATTTGATCTATCCCAATTCCTCAGGCATTTGGCGAAAAAAGTCCTGTGAACTTTGGTCAACTAATTGCGGAGATCTCGATGTTGAATCATACCCACCCAAATCGACTCGTTTGGAAGACCATATTTTGGCCCCTGAGAGACGATGCGCCCACAAATTTTTACACGCGTTAGAGAATGACCAAGTCTTACTAGCGCACCCCCACCACGGATGGGGTCTCCCTTAGAATTTTTTTCTAGAGGGGGTCCAAAATTGGCTCAAGTTTCAGCAAGTGCACAAATATAACTTTGGCGGTAGTGGGAATAGCACCATGATACTTTGCCACATGATGTGCCTCTAGGTTGTGGTGTTAACTTGGGTACAATTTTGGGGGGACACCGCCCCCTTAAAATTTTGACAGGCATAAAACCGTCCAAAATTCGGTGCGATGTAGGCAAACTTTCGACTTTGACCCCGAATATCTCTAAAAGGCATGAAAATATCGACAAGCGTTAGACGTCATTATCAAGGGCGATTCATCCATTGTTGAACAGAAAACATTAGGTGAACTTGGTCCACTAACAAAAAAATTATAGGCGTGCATGTTTACCCACCGTAAGTCGACATTGCACGTTCTGCGTATGCTAATGCATTTGACTGCGGGCCATGTGACTTTGCTACCGGGTAAATTCCCCCCACCCCCTGTGAATAAACTCCCAAATCGAACTTAGGGCGCCGGGCGGACTCACGTTGGGCTTTGCTTCAAATTTCTAGTTGAAATTTTGTGTTAAATGTTACCAATGTAGTTCTTCTGCTAAATGGCATACCAGCATTAGGGTTTGCAACCCGGGTTAACCCGAACCCGAAAACCCGGAGTTTTTTCAAACCCGAAAACCCGGGTTTGGAGAGCTTGTAAATCCGGGTTTTCGGGTTTGAATTTTGACCTACATTATGTTTAATTACACGTTAAAATAACTCGGCAGAATACGCAGTGGACGCGGTCAAACTGGGATCGCCGTCTTTGAATCAAGCGGCGTGCGAGGGCGCGGACTGCAGCTTGTATACAATTTTTTGCAGAGTATTCCACCAGCGTCAGTTGAGGCTGAAAGAGCATTTTCTGCTGCCGGCATCTTGTGCACCAAAATACGATCGCGACTGGCTGACGAGTCGTTAGACATTCTGTGCTTTCTCCGCTCCTATTATACTCAGAAGAAAAAACAAGTGTGAACAATGAACATCAAAGCTAGGCCTGCTGTTTTTAACCCTTTGACCGGAACGGATGTAAGACGCCCTTGGCGTGGTCGGTTAAGTTAAGATGCGACTGAGTGGACTGACAAGCCATTTTTCGCATGAAAACCTTCGCTTAAACGACGTCAGCATGATGGACAACAAACGTCCAGAGAGGATGTTCGTTGTCCATCATGCTGATGTCGTTTAAGCGAAGGTTTTCATGCGAATAACGGCTTGTCAGTTGCGTCTTAACTAACCATGCCAGGGACGTCTTAACACATACGTTCCAATCAAAGGGTTAATACAGTGACTGCATATAATTTTGCGGTAGACTAAGACTAGTTTTACTTTAAGTAGTTAAGGCATAGATTAGTTTAAGTGGTCAAACTTACGCTTCGACG
>Ga0209367_1004152_pt1 | contig 19927 bp, 17 predicted proteins | sample WorMetLIZISLAND2_FD_187412 | JGI IMG/M metagenome (GOLD analysis project Ga0209367, IMG submission 187412) | Marine gutless worms symbiont microbial communities from Max Planck institute for Marine Microbiology, Germany - Olavius geniculatus... ...
GGGTGGGGATGGGGATGCTAATTTATCCCCATGTCACTATTTGCTGTTTATGTCTCTGTCTATCTGTCTTCCTGTTTGTATGTGTTACGCTGTTTGCTACTGGCAGAAGGGCATTCTCTTTCACTGGCCCATCAGCATAGAATGGTCTTTCTGCATACTTCAAAGACGAAACGCTTACCTTGGACTCCTTTAAGCATTCTCTTAAATGCTTTCTGTTTGATATGTGTTAACAGTGCATCAAGAACACTTTACGATTTCTCGAAATGATTGTGTGTTATATAAGCATTTACTTCTTATTATTATTATTACTATTATTATTTGTCTGTGTCTAGGGTGCATGTGTTTTGGGTATAAATGAGCCACCTGTTACAATAAAGAACATTGAGAACGCAATCATTGACTATGCCTGGAGCCATGGTCTAGTAACAGCTGATCTACCGCAGGACTACACTGGCAAACAAATAGCCATAGTGGGGAGCGGTCCTGCCGGCTTGGCTTGTGCCTCTCAGCTAAATAAGGTACAGTCTGCCTGTCTACACTGCGTTCAGAAAAAAACACCCACTCACATTTTACTTTTTTCCACCTGGCCATGTGATTGTTTTGATTTAGCAGTAGTTTGTTTCATAAGTCAGTGGTCAACCATTTAATTCTGGAGTTTTTAAAAAAAAAAATGGTAATAGAAGTCTAGTTGATTTGAAGTCAGCAAAATTGAGCCGAGCCAAGCCAAAAAGATCACTTTGTCAGGCTCAGTTGAATATTCATGTTCATGTTCGTGCACACTCTTAAATGTCTACAGGTTAATTTACTAAACACATTTCGTAACTTGAACATTAATAAAATTTGGAAAAAATTAGATATGTGTAAATCTGTACAAAAAAAAACTATGATTTACAAAGCAAAGTTTAGAAAAGCTTTCAGAAAAGTTACAAAATAACTTAGCTTACTTGGGAAGTACTTTGAACATTTTAGAAAGATTACAGGGAATTTTTTTGAATGCTTTCCTAATTTGGCTGTGGTCTATATATCTGTCTGCCTGTATGTAGCCTTATGAGGTGTCTGTAGTCTGTAGAATATGTGTTTTAGGCAGGACATCATGTGATTGTCTATGAACGCAATGTTGAGGTCGGCGGTCTGCTCAGATACGGCATTCCTACCATGAAACTTGGCAAAGATGTATGTTCGCTTGTCTGTCTCTGTCTGTTTCTTTATCTGGCTCTCTGTCACATTGGATTAGAGCCACACTGATCAGCTGACTCAAGATAGCCTTTCAGTGAGCGATACACGTGCTATGTCTTTGATCTGCATACACAGCATGTCATCATTATGATGCGCTCTTGTTTTTATTGTCAGAACTTTGCATTTTGCGATGCTCGTAACTATTCTGAATATTGCTCAAATGATATGGTGCAAAATTACCTTAAAATGATATCATGTTACAGTTAATTAGTCCGCCCAGAAGCGATAGCTTTCAGAGCGGACTTATGTTTTCCTGTGGACGGACTCACGTTGGACTTTGCCCGAAATTTTTAGTTGTATCTAAAATGTGATGTGTGTGTATATGGCAGTCTCTATGTATGTTTGATTATCTGTCTGTCTGTCTCTCTGCATGTGTCTGTCTGTGTGTGGTCTCTGTCTCTGTATGTCTCTGTGTGTCTCTGCCTCTGTGTGTGTGTAGGTGGTGCAGCGTCGTGTGGATCTGATGGTATCGGAAGGCATAGAGTTCCAGACCGGTGTGACAATCGGCAAGGACATCTTGGCTGGTCAGCTGCTGGATGATTTCGATGCCGTCGTTTTATGTCTGGGCTCCACCTGGCCACGAGACCTCAACATACCAGGTGAGCTATCCATGTCCATCACTGCGTGGCGAGTGCTAACAAAGACCATAATAATTTGGCAGAAGGTGTAACCATTCTTTGTTAGTGTTTGCCAGATGGTGGCTCATCTGTCGTTGCGTGGTCCCCGTGAGTGTATTCGCTAAATGGCATCAGAATCTGTCAAATGGTTTAAGCACAAATGTGACAGATGGCAGATGACAGACAGATCATGCTGTGGAGAAATGTGTAGGAATCGGCGGAATGGCTTGCACTGCCAAAGAACACACGAAATAAAATGTTGATAATGTGCAAAAAGAACAAAAATGCGGAAAAAACATCATGTGATATAACTAAGCAGGCACCGATTGATGAAAGAGTTTTTGTACAGTAGTAACGTACTTGGTGACAAAGTGTACGTCAAATGCGCTATGTTGTCACATAGCTGCACATACTCGGAGCAGTGGGTAAATCGCAGAAGTGCTACATCGAAACATGGCAGGAGAAACACTGATTCGTTGATTGAATGATTGATTATTCTGTCTATTTTTTGAATATTTGACCCTCGTATGTTTGTGTCCTTAGGTCGCGAGTGTGAAGGAATCCACTTTGCGGTGAACTACCTCGAGACTTGGCAGAAGAAGCAGTCTGGGCGTACAGACGTTGATATGGCTGCTCTGTCGATGTCTGCCAAGGAAAAGAGAGTCGTGGTGATAGGCGGTGGAGATACCGGCGTCGACTGTATAGCTACAGCTGCCAGACAGGCACGCGTAGTAGTAGTAATAGTAGCAGCAGCAGAAAGTCACGTGGCATGCTTTTTTGTTTTGCCACATTGTTTCACAACTGTCTTAAAGTGTAAGTTTAATAAGAACTTCATAAGCTCATTTTTCGCTATACCTGTAAAATGGATTTTTAAATGACCTGTAGTCATTATTGACGCACGGATTGTCAACCGATAATTGATATTACTTGATTGTCGAAATGTCATTTTACGTTGTTGTTAATTATCAGCCAATTTTGTATTGTTTTTTTTATCTTGGTAATGTTCTAAAATGCAACATACGAGAGTGCAGTTTGCATGCAACAAATTTGCTGTTCTACTGACCATTCCAAATATTCTACTGACCATTCGAAATATTCTTGACCATAACAGCAAACCAACCAGCTCGAAGGCAGCCAAAGTCATCCTGCTTATTTCATCAAGTCAAGTTTAACAGTGTTAGGTAATAGGCGCAGATATTCAGCTTAGCAAGAATTTTTCAGTGCCTTATCGGTGCATGTCTAGTTTTCTTGTTATGGCAGGATGTTTATTTTTGCTCTTTTGACCACCCTGTGCATTGTCTGTGGTGCATACAGGGTGCGCAAAGTGTGATAAACTTCGAGTTGATGCCGCGACCACCAACCGAACGTTCTGCTGACAACCCATGGCCAACGTGGCCAACTGTTTTCCGAGTGGACTACGGCCATGCGGAGGTCCAGCTGAAGTTTGGCCGTGACCCACGCATTTACAATGTCATGAGTAAGGTATGTTGTAGTAATGGTAGACAGGAGTGTGATGCGTTATCATCAGACAGTGTTACATGCCGCGTGACACAGGGGAACATGCCTCTCCGTAACCCGAGCTATATATGCTGGTACTTGATTTACTTATCCCAGAAGGATGAAAGGCTGAGTTGAGTTGATCTGTGTGTCTGTGTTGATCGTTAGGTGAATGGCTGACTAAGTGGGTGATTAAAAGTCTGGGTGATTAGAAGTAACTTTTTTTCCAGCGATATCTCAGACACTACGGTTGAAATCTTTTGTATTGTCAGAGTATGATTTCTTTCGAGGAAGGCTTTTTCCTATCTTGCTTTTGTCTTCGGTTGTTTCGGATTGGGTCAATGCCTCAGTATATCTCATTGTCTTCTGGGTGTCTCGTTTTCCGTTTGCCTGCATGTCTGTCTGTTTTTAGACATTCATAGTAAGTAGGTAAGTGAATAAGTAGCAATTTATATAGCGCCATAATCTCACAATGACTATCAGGCGGTGTCTAAGGTTGAGTCTGGAGTAAACACAGATCTATGTATGTCTTTGTATGTTAGTCTGTGTCTGTCTAGGTGTATGTGTATGTCTGTCTATGTGTCTGAAGGTGTACCTACACAACGACCAAGGTTACGTGTCTGGAGTGACTTACATGTGTGTAACCCCCCCCTCTGATCTCCATTAGACAGCATTTTCAGATTAATGACTGTCTGGAGGATAATAGCCTAACAGGGGAGATTATTAGAACTGTCATTACTGTTACATATGCACACCCCTAACAGACAGTTCTTTGGGTTGATTTTTTGGTTTTGTTCTGTAGGGGTTAAACTTTCTGTTCCATTATTGTGCGTGTGTGCATTGCCTTTAAAGGCTGTCCCCAAAATGTCCTATACTCTGTCAGTCGGGACGGTAAACCCTACTCACGGACTCACTCACTGTCGGCATATCTCTGTGTGTGTCTGAAGGCGTTCCTACATGACGAGCAGGGTCACGTGTCTGGAGTCAAGACAGTTCTGGTGAAATGGTCGAAGGACTCTGATGGGAAATGGACTTTTGCTGAACAGCCAGGTTTGTCGTTCAACACGTCACTCGCATTCATGATTTCCAGAACCTTTACTTCTGTCCGTACTGTTGATGTTGCTGGCTGCTCAGTTTTATTGTCTGACAACATAAAGGTTTTCGGTGTCACTCTGGACTGTCACCTTTCTTTGGATAAATACATTAGCTCCATCTGCAAATCTGCTTATTATCACATCCGGTCACTCCGCCGTATTTATTCGGCCATGATATGGCCAAATCAGTCGCTTCTTCCCTGGTCTGCTCTTGCTTAGACTACGCTAATTCTTTTCTTTTGGACACCACTCAGAAAAATATCAACCATCTTCAGCGCATCCAAAACACACTTGCTAGAGTTGTTGCCAGTCTCCAGGATCTGCGTTGGCTCCCAGTTGATCAACACATTGAATTCAAACTTGCCACATTGACGTACAACATTCTCAACTTCTCTCAGCCTGCTTGTCTACGTTTTCTGCTCAATTATCCCACTCTCACACATTCTCTGCGTTCTGCTAACACCAATCTTCTGTTGGTTCCACGTTTCCGCACAACCTTTGCCTCCCACAGTTTTAGCATTGCAGCCCCCACAGTCTGGAACTCACTACCCTCTAGCATCCGCAGTTCTACCTCTGCAGACACTTTCCGTCACCTCCTTAAAACTCACTGCTTCCAGCAGGTCTACTGCTCCCCCTAGCGGCTCAGCCAAGTGACTCAGATTCGGCTACTGGTTGACATTGTGCACTTTAAATATGCACCTACTTACCTACTTACTTGCTTACTTTTATATTACACCATTAAATAAGAAAAGTTTAATTATTATGTCAAACATAGTCATTAACTTTTAGTTTCAGGCAAATGATGATGACAAAGAATAAAGGTTTCTATAGCTCTTCACGTGAACCCATCTCAGAGCTATGGAGCATCACCTGCCATATGAGATCACATGGTGTTACTTGCCATTTGTCACAGGTGAACATGCCCTGCTTTAACCACAGCCAGCCAGGCAGGTGCTCGATTGACCTACCTCAGAGAGATATGTAAGGCTGAGTTAGTTATACATCGAGATGGTTTACCTATCTGCAGACAGTCACCCATCCAAGAGGTAACCACTTGATAGCGACCTGACCAAGCGTCAGACGCATGATCTTTCAATTGTGTGTTTGGTGACCTGTTGTTGTGCCAGTTTGCATTTATGCTGCTGCTGATGATGATGATACAGTTCCACAGCCAGACTTTTCCAAACGATTCTTGGTTTTGCCCAGAGCTGTGAAGTGGCTTTTCATTAATTTAGCTGTTCAATTTGGGTAGTGCTCTAAGCTTTTTTTAGCAGCGGGATTTGAAGCAGCTGCAAATGCATTTTCTGAGCTTGAAAATCCTGTTGATGATGTTTTCATTATTTTTACGCAACATTTTTTTGGTTTCGGCTTTGAACCCCCTTGGCGTACAGGCCTGCAGTGCTGTTACATTTGACACTAGTGGTGTTACAGAAATGTTCTTTTATGTCTTCATTATGCGGTTGATTCTTTACAGAGACAGAGAGGGTTTATGAGTGTGACATGGTACTGTTGGCAATGGGTTTTGTTGGTCCTGAGAAGACCATCCTCGAAGAACTTACACTGGCACAAGACTCACGAGGCAACATTGATACGTCGACTGTCAAATACCAGACTAGTATACCACGCGTCTACACTGCCGGAGGTACGTCAGTTTTTGTCTATGTCTGTCTTGACTGGAAACTACAAGACTTAGAGCGCTTCCCCATGATAGGCCTAGTCATATGCCAGTAGGGTTTTAGCTCAAAAGCTCAAAAGTCTAGATCACTCGTCATCATGTAACTTGAAGCGATCAGCTAAAGCCTCCCGCTGTTGTGATCGTTTGCCAGAACAATCTGTCCTCCACTAGCTGCAGGGCTTCAGTCGCTGTGACACTCGTGTCACGGCAAATCTGGTGGATCCAAGTGGTGAGTGGTCGACCACTGGCATGTCTCCGCTCTTGTGAAGGCTGGTTACCATCCTTTGTCTTGGTACAGATTCGAAGGATCTGGTTTGCTGGTACATCACGCCGAAGTTTGGCAACGTGACCAAAGACACCCAGTCTTCTTTTACGGACGATGTATGAGACATTGAACAGGCCAGAACGATGCAAAATCTTTCACAAAATTATGCCAGCTGATGTGCAGAATACGTCGTTGGCACCGTAGATGGAATCAATTAAGATCACTGCGCATCAGAAACTTTAGGCAAATGACTCATGCTTCATAATTGCAGCAATACATGTAGCATCATACATATCACTGGATTATCAGCTGTATATCAATGTGCCAGTATTTTTTTTAGTTGTCCATGCCATCAATGAAGGTTGACAGGTCACTAGACAGATACACCGTGGGCCATAAAAATGTGTTACACCCACACAGTCTAGTGTCATACAGACTATTCACTGCAATGTTGGTCTGAAGTGTTTTTTTTTCAATTTTACCTATGTCTATGTCTACAGGGTTTGTTTGTTATTATCGTTATGTATGCATGTTTCATTGACATTTCACAAGATATTGTAGAGACGCATTTGTGGTGTGGTGGGATCTACAATAATCACATTATTGCGAATTGTCTGCAGAGTGTGCCAGTGAAAGAATTTGAAAATTGGTTAATAATTGGCGAATATATGGACAAAAGTAAAGTGGCACGTTTTTTTTTGCCCATCCTGCCTGTAGACATAGACTTCATGGGCCATGCATTTGTCACTCTGTCTGTCTGTCTCTGTCCCTCTGTTTCTCTCTGTCTCTGTCTGCGTATCGGTCTGTTTCTCTGTGTCTATGTAGATTGTCGTCGTGGTCAATCGTTGGTCGTCCACGCCATCAACGAAGGTCGTCAGGCCGCCAGACAGATAGACATCGACCTGATGGGTCACACATCTCTGGCATTTACCGGTGGTGTGGTAACATCGACGCGCACTGCAGACGACCTGTGGAGTCGGCCAGTCCACTACGACATCGATACAGCATAGATGCATGAACATAGATAGCTGTCTGTCTGTCTGTGCCTTCTATGATGTAAGCCGGGGCTGCTTGAAATGAAAGTCAAATGTGGGAACAGTCAAATTTGGCATAGAATTTTGATCAACTTGTGGATATTTTGCACAGCCTGTTGTACAATATGTTGTACAATTAAGTTTGTGAGTGGAGTGTGGGCCAAATTTGTGCTAGTTTGTAATCCTAGGTAAATTGATAGGAAATTTTACAAATTAGGTAGTCTGCATTGTCGAATGGTTTTGTTTTGAAAACTTCAATAAGATTATCTGCAGTACTCTGTAGTATGTGCTTCTTGGGTTGTCAGACCTAACAATGGAACCTCTCTTCACATACGACTCGTCACTTGTCTGAAAATCCTTCCATTATCTAGTCTCAGTCTAGTCTTATGTCTAAAGTTATAAAATAAACATCTTGATTAATAGTAGTAGTACGAATTCAGAAGTCTTACTGATTATTGCAATGATGACTTTGCATTATTTCAAGTCCAAATCAAAGGGGTGCCATTTCACTCTCCTCCTGCTCCAGTCTGCAGGTGCCATAGATATAGCATAGAATACATTTGCGCAATAAGTAATTAAGTAAAAGAGACTGGTTTGTGAGTTGTATTTTTGCACGGCCTTATCCATTTTCGCCGGTTTACTTTTTGGCCCAGCTTGAAGAGTCTATTTCAGGACCCTATGACCCCCGTTTTCCTGCCAACATCCCCACCCCTACCCTTTTTAACTATGTTCATTTTGTGGCTTGGCCTGTTTTTTTCTTTTTATTTTGGGGTCTCCTCAGCGAATTTTCCTGCTGAAATTCTAGGCTCCGCCCATTTTGCTGATCTCACTCTAGCCAGATTTTCATCACTGTGTTTTTTTGATACGATAATTCAAAAGCTGACTATTAACTTACTTGAAACAAATTAATATCATGTGAAAATGATTAAATGGCTATTATGCTCAATTAGTTAAACTTTATTATACGAAAATTTTGATCTCGTTGATTTTGATCCAGCAAACTACATGACTAAAGACATCTGCGATTCTGCGTGTTGTGCATAATATGACATTTTATGTTATTTTTCTATATATATTTCAGCTTGTAGTTGTATTCGGCCTTTTATATTTTTGGCTCAGCCCATACCTCAGTCCATGTTAACCGAGTGATTTTCTAGTCTCTAGTCCCCATCAGGCCTATGCACCTGTCTCACTTCTACACATATCTGGTTTAATTTGTGTGCGCATTGTTGTTACTGCTCTATCTAAACTCATCTGTATGTTCAGTCAAACGACTGGCTTGCTTTGTAGTGCAGAGCAGGCGTTTTATACCCAGCCTTTAGTGTCCTTTGTACCATATTAGAGATGACCATGGAAATGGGATTCCCAGTGAGAATGGGAATCCTGTAGGAATGGGAATGACAAAATTGGGAATGGGATTGGGAAGGAATGGGAAACAACCTGCATAGGAATGGGAATAGCCCTTATTCCCATGGGAATAAATTCCCATCGGCGGATGCCGTGTCTGGCTTATGTTCTGGCTAGAAAAAGAAAGATACTGTTTTTCGCCAATGTCGAATACAATTCAGCATATATTTTCTGTAGTTTGTGATGTTCAGTAATGATGACTGTCATGACAAATTTTAGATTCAACGACAAGCAGAGCACACTCAGTACAGTATGACATTGTGTGTTAGGCTTGAGTCTTTGATAGGCCAAAAAGTGTTTATGCCGCAACGATGAAACGATTGTTTGGGAATGGGAATGAAAAGGAATGCGAAAAGCCCAGTGGAAATCCCATGGGAATGAGAATTGACTGCGTGGGAATGAGAATGTAAAAAGCCATTCCCGGTCATCTCTGTGCCAAATGTTTGTTAGGTATTGCCTTTGCCATTGTCGTCCACAGGCATAATACAAATAGTACAGCTGAGCAGTCAACAATATGCTCATTTACGAAATTGTTATGCAGTTAAGCAGAAAAAAATTTATCACTGTTCCTAGAGTACCGAGTATATGCGTGGCACCCAAAACGTTTTGTGAATGACCAACGGGGTAATTTGATGGATGGAAATTGTCATTCAAGACTGCATACATGTAATTGATTTTTTTCTCCCTTCTAAGCCACGTTCACTGGTTTTACGGTGTCGTCTCATTTTGCCTAATCTCATTTCGCCTATTCTCATTTCACCTAATCCCATTTCTCCTAATTTTTTCTACTGATAGGCGGACCAACAACAATGACTTACTTTGTCGTTTTCTTTTCTTTGCCTCTTTGACAAGCTCGTTGAGGCTTTGCATATTCACAGTCGTGCAAAACTAGCCTACCGTTTTCAACTCAAGCAAATTTGAGCTGAACAATGAACATTTAACCCTAACGTTCAGCTTAACACAATTAAAGCCTCTACAAAATACTGAGAAATAATTTCATAACTCTAACACTACAGAATTCAACAGGGTTAAAGTTGCTCTGACAGAATTAAGGCTTTACAGAAAATACTGGCTGAACAAAATAGCTTTAAACCCTCAGCACAAGGCTGTAAAATTTTACGGTTTGAGAGGATTACTAGGGAGGTTAAGAAAAATCACCAGACTCGCACTTGGAGCCGCACTTTCCACAAGTCCCGCACTTTCATGCTTTAGGGTCAAAGATTTCTTGCCCTAAAAACCGAAAAAAAGTGAAACAAGCGCGTCAGCTCCCCTTGGGCAGACGCCACCCTCAGCAAAAAAGGATTTTTTCCAAAGTGGCATTTTTGGAATCTGCTATCTTTCCTGAGTCTTTTCAGTGAAATAAGTGAACATACATCATCGCTAGTTTTCGAGTTTCGAGATATTTGGCCTTCTTTAGGGGTACTATAGTGCCCGAAGCTGTATTTATAATTTTTGGCACAAAGCTACTATACTTTGTTACAACACCAGCCATATAAAAATCATCCACCACACCTGTTTTGTTTCATTGCTTTACCTTGTGAAGTAACCCTGTCCTTAAACTTCACTTTTTTGCCATACAAAAAAGTAGGCCTAGCAAAAAAATATTTAAACATGAAACTAAATCAAATCTGCAAGTTTATGATATTCCTAATTGTTATCATAGTCAAGCATGAGAATGTGGGAAGGTGTGTGTATGGTCGTGATGGCAGGAACAAATGACATGGAAAACAAGATTCTCAGTTGTGGCTAAGCTGGGGCCGACCGCACCCACCACGTCCGACAGACGACAACGACGTGACAAAGAATCGACCTTAAGCTTACAGCTTAGAGGTCGGCCCAAAAATGGCACAGAAAAAAATGATGAACGACAAAACAAAGCTTGTAAAATAGGCAAAGAAAATAACGACAAAGCAAGTCGTTGTTGTTGATCCACCTATCAAAAGAAAAGATTAGGCGAAATGAGATTAAACAAAATGAGAATAGGTGAAATGAGATTAGGCGAAATGCTACCCAACCGGTTTTACATGCTCAGTGTCTTGTGGAATTCCTTGTTGGTTCAGTAGCTTATTTGCATATGTGTAAGGTGCTGACTGGACCCCATGGTGAAATGCCCTTATAAGGCCTGTACCCATAGCACAACCTGCAGAAAAGTAGTCTATTTTGCCTTGTTACTAGCCCATTTTGCATTGGCTTCAAATGTTTCATTTATCTGGAATCGAATGCTCATAACAATTTGCAACATATTTCCTAAACTTTTTATACATTGCAACACTAGCAATTGCTCTTTTCCTCCGGAAGCATAAGATAAAATTTTGCCAAAGTGTGTCGTCGGAGAGCCCTGGCAGGATCTTGCTGCGGCTCTCCCCAAGCCTCAGTTGGCAGGGAGCTGTAGGTAGTTTAGGGGTACGCTGATCCCCCAAATATTTTTGTCCCTGTCTATATACATCCAAAAATTAAGACTATTTTGCACTATGAAGACTAATTCTCACAAGAATTGGCACCAATATTTCGCTTCAGTCAGTTGTAGTTGGGGAAAATTCATTGCTGAAGTCAGCACCTGTGTATTTGCATGCTTATAGTTGATGTCTCTCTATAGGCAAAGTGCTATTGCATGATCTAGGTTTTTTTTTGTTCTGATGTGATTTACATTATTGTTGTTGTTGTTTATATTCACTGTTTACCTATTATTATTATTATTATTATTATTAGTTGCCGTATTTTATTGTCAGCTGCTAGGGTAGGATGCATAATGCATATAGTCATACGCATATCCAATACGTGACTACCTAACATACTGCATAGCTGTGTACAGTACTAATAACGTGTATTATATTACATATAGTCACAGTTGTTGTTCAAGAAAAACAAGGCTAGTGGATTTGCATTGCTCTGTCAAAAAATTATTCTGAAATAATGTTATTTGTGCATAGTAAAATAATAATAGTGAGCATAATAAAATAATCATAATAATAGTGGTCAGGTTAAATTTCTTTTTTCAGTTTCATTGTCATTTTTGTTGCTCACGTTTCTCTGTTTCTCTGGGTGTTTTTGACCCACCTGTAGTAGCAGTTAGTAATTGATTTTCTGCCAGTCTCACAACAGCATGACAAAGCTAGTTTTACTGCACACCTTTAGCATAAACAGTGTCCAGAAAAAAGCAACTCCAAAAAGCCCACAAAAAATGACGTAGAATTTCATGTGTGGAATTTTAATCAAACATCAGTGAGAGTTGCCTTTATTTAATGGCAGGGCTACTTCAAGATTAAAAACTGAAAAATAGTAATCACTGGCTCTTATTTTTTCAGGGGGGGGGTTGTTTTTCCGGACAGATTGTATGTTACACTATGTGGGTGACTGTAAAGTTGTTGATATTGTTATTACATATATACACTGTGTCTCAAAAAAAACAGTTGAAATTGTTTTGGGCATAACTTTGTCAAATTTCCACCAACTTTGATAATTTTTGGCAAAAAGATGGCCAAGACGATATTATTATGTAGGGTGCACCCTTTTACCACTTCACCTAATTTATGTCAACGCACTACCATGTGAAACACAGATGCTCCAAATTGTTACATTATGCAGCAATTTGTATCAGATGGCTCACCTTTGCATCATCAATTCGACAGAGGGTGCAACATGGTTTAATAATTTTGAGGTATTAAATATTTATGCTGAAAACAGCAGACAACAAAATATCTGGCTGATGAGCTTAAAACACGTCTAATCAATGAGTGAATGCATTTGGTCAGTCGATCGTTAATTCTGCTATCAGCCATTGGCATTGCATCTAAGCCATTGCATCTTTGTATGCAGAACACAGTTTGGCATAAATTCTAATTTTCAAGTGAGTTGTTATACAAACTTAAAATTCTGTTAAATAATCCACATTTTAGTGTCTTTTGTGCCTAATTAACTCGTTACAGCATTTACTTGAGCCAACAACTCAGCATTATGCAACAATTTGGAGCATCTATGTTTCACATGGTAGTGCATTGACATAAATTAGGTGAGGTGGAAAGTGAGCACACTTTACATAATTTCGTCGTCTTAGCCATCAACATGCCAAAAAAATTTGACAAAGTTATGACAAAAACAATTTTGATTGGTTTTTTTCTGAGACACGGTGTATACACCATTGCCTCATGGGTTTTTTATTTCCAGCTTGCTAAGTCGTCATTTGTGCTGTGTATTACTTGATGACCTTCCATGACGTTGCAGCAGAACATTTATTTTGCAAGCTTCTACAGTAATTAAGTAGTTAAGTCTTTAAATTTCATAGTTATTGCATTTGCAGTTTGGTTTTACATTGCAAAAGCAATGCAATTCTAAGTCTGTAATCAGCTGGTTGGTCATTTACTTGTTTTTTGCATTGCTTTCTGTATTAAATAATGCAAAATAGAATTATCGGCATAGAACGCGACTGCAGCTGGTGATTCGATGAGCTAAGAACATGACATTGTTGCTATTGTCATTTGACTACCGAAGCTAGACTTGCGTAGTAGATAGCTTGATGCCACCATTGTCACGTTAGTGATAGCACTCTAGCATAATTTCAGCATGATTTTATGTTATTAGGGTGACCACAGGGATCGGTTGCTAATAGTAGAGTCGTGGGTTTAATTAATAGGCAGGACAGGAAGTTGCAGTTTTTGGACGGACGCTGCAAATTTCCGACAAAAAGTTGCAAATTTCCCACAGAGGAGATTATGGCCCAGATTTTAAATTTTGCCTCAAATTTCCACAACCCAGATGTTGCATTTTTTTGTACGAAAATTTTCAGACGAGAAGATTTTCTGACAACTCTGCAACAGCCAGAAATGTAGCCGCCCCTTGCCATGACGCCATCGGTTCGTAACGAAAAAGTAAACAGAATGTTCACATTCACTCCCAGTCCCAGCACAGAAGCACAAGCTTAAGCTGCTGGGGTCGAGGGACCTTTGCTGAAACCATTTTGAAATGCAGGCAACTAATTTTCACTCTGTGGCTCTGCATATAGAAAAAGATAACCGGACGGTTGGGTCACAGCGTGAAAAATGACTGGAACAGCGTTCTAGTTGTCCGAATAAGGAGCAGAACGGTGTTCTGAACTTCTGGTGCACTCCGGTCTCAACCGATCTGTTGGTGACTAAACCTGATCGCTGTCTAGCATTGTGAAGTCCCTGTCTGATTAATGTGAAAATAATTAGTTGTTGTTGTCACATCACGTTTGAACCCGTTGGCATAATGCTTGCATAGTGTTTGCACTTTAATGCTTGGCGTTTCCGGTGCCATGACACCTGTTGGACAAAAACCGAACGCTGTCGTCAGGTAGAAAAGTAAACATAGTACAGTGGTAGTTAGATGACTGTATTTGCAGATAATTTCAACAAACATGTAATGTTTATCAACAACTCGTGTGACGTTCTGCAGTTACGTAATTAATTGTTATGTAAATAAAGATAATGCTTAACTAAGTGTGTATTCTCACAGTAAATCCAGACAAACTGATATATCAGACATGCCATGTCTCATGCGGGTTTCAAATCCACCTGCTAAAATATTGCCATGTGCATTGTAACCTAACACTATTTTCAACACTGTTTTTCACTAACAACTGTTTCTGAGCTAAAGTACCTGCCAGGCTACACCATGGGCCCTGCCAAAAAAGTTTTTGGCACTTTCTCATACTCATATGTGATCTTGGGGGAAGGAAAAGGAGCAGACGGAATTAGGAAAGGGAAAACAGATTAAAAGAAGGGAAAAAGAGACAGGAAAGAGAAACAGAAGAATGGTATCATTCTGACACATTTTTATCTCCCAACCTTGGCATGTCTGCGACATTAACGTTGAACAATTCAGAACTTCAAAAAGTTCCAAAAACCACTTTTGTTCATATAATGAGAACACAATGCAAATGCTTCAACTGTTGGATATACAAAGTGCACTAATAAAAGAACAATGCCTCAAGAAAAAATCAATATTTCAGGAAATATAGCAGATTTTTCACCAAATTTACAATATTCGTACAGTAAAGTTCAGGCTAAATAACCAGAAAATTTTGTTAATGTATTTTGATTTTTTAAATATAGCTTTTGAAGTAAAAGTCCTTTTTCAAAGGAAACAAGTAGCACCCAAAAGTGAAGCTTAATGCTTAAACTACTACTAATCTAAATCAAAATCTTAAAACATTTTGATATAGCGCCATTGTCACAAAGTTAAGTGTGAATCACTTGAGTTGTTTTAATAAAATTTGCAGGATATATTGTATCTCATACAATGTATATAAGATGGGAAAGTTTGGATCAATTTAGTACTACCATGTGCCATTGCTGATGTATCAGTTTTTTTTCCAGGGAATAGTTTTTTTATTTGTGCACCCATAGCATCCAACTGTATGAACTGTTCAAAAAAGTACAAATAGTGGCAAACAGAGAACTTATATTAAATATTCAGTATAAATTGTTTCGCCTAGGAGTGGTGGATCGCCATTTAGAAAATCATTTTGCCTACTACCTACGACCACTAGTCGCTCACAGCCAGTAAGAGACTGACTACTGATCATGTAGTGGCAGACAAAATGATTCGCCACATTATTATTGGTCAGCCACTGAGCGTGGCATTCTCCCATTGGCTGTGAGTGCCGAGTGGGCTTTCTAGTGAATATCCAATATATATTTTCTAGTGAATATTTAACTCAAGTTCTCTGTTGGCCGGAGTGAGTTTAGCAGAGCTTGAAGCGCTTCTGCTGTACTGATGATGACGGTTCATCGTTTTCAGTGGACAGCCTCTTGCTGGCAGCCGATGTAGTAATTGTTGTAGCTGTATTAGTTGCACTGATTGTAGCAGTAGCTTGAGATGTAGTAACACCAGCAGCAACTGAGAGGGAAGAAGGAGCTTGGCCAATATTCGGATGATGATGCTTCGACATGGATAGAGCCTGCAAAAACACTACTACGCTGTAGTAGTTACAGCATACTACTACTGTTTCTACTAAAAGAACATCAACAACAACAACAGCTGCTGCTGCTATTACTACTATTATTGTGCATTTCAAGATAGAAAATCACATCCTGTTGTGAAAGTTTTGGTTACATTTATGCACCATTTCCTGATTCCAACCGACAGAGGGTTCTGATTGAACCCATCGAACTCTTCAATCCCTTGGCTATGGGCCTGTTGTAGTAATTAGACTGCACTGCTACTACTACTAATACTGATACTACAAAATGCTACATGTACATAGGTTCCTTTGCATGTGTGTTATACACTATACAGTGCTTTTAAATGGACACTCAAGACCTCAGTTGACTGCATTAGGAGTAACTCCACAAAGTTGGCTAGCTGAAGCTGAGAATCAAAAATATTAGCAGCAGTAGTAATATTTCTTCTGGTTGTGAATGCATGGTACTCCAGTTGAATGACACATTTACGTTCACCCACAGAGGTAGGTATGGGGTGGCAAAATATTAGCCTGCCAGAAAATTTTCTTCTTGTTGGAAAGCTCATTTCCAAAAATACAAAATCTGGGACTGGAAATTCCCCATTTTGGGGGACTTTAGGGGCTAAACTGAAATTATGAGCACCCATCCCATATATCCTGTCCAAAATCTGTAGCTGTCTGTTGAAAAATGGCAACTCCCAGCCCCACCACTTTATTCAACCCACAATGCCACTTTCCAAAGTCCCAGGTGTAGACTACTTTTACAGCCATTCTTTTACCCCAAAATATTAGCCTGCCAGAAAATTTTCTTCTTGTTGGAAAGCTCATTTCCAAAAATACAAAATCTGGGACTGGAAATTCCCCATTTTGGGGGACTTTAGGGGCTAAACTGAAATTATGAGCACCCATCCCATATATCCTGTCCAAAATCTGTAGCTGTCTGTTGAAAAATGGCAACTCCCAGCCCCACCACTTTATTCAACCCACAATGCCACTTTCCAAAGTCCCAGGTGTAGACTACTTTTACAGCCATTCTTTTACACATCAGATTTCCCTAAAAAACATGCTACCATACACAAAGTTGTAAAATATGGTCAGCTGCAAACCGTGTATACCTGGGCTGACAGACCTTCAATGTTCATGTCAGTTGACTTAATGCTAGCACTAGCAACAGTTGTAGTTGTTGTTGTTGTAGTATCACCAGTTGCAGTAGTAGTGGAGCGTGCATGATTCTGTGTCCACTCACGAGCCTTCTCTTCATACTGTTGTCTGTTGTATCTGAACTCATTTGCCTGTAACAATGCACTAGTTGTAGTAGTAGTAGTAGTAGAGTAGTAGTAGTTGTTGTTGCTGTAGTGCTAGTATTAGTGTCTACTCGCAAGCCTTCTCTTCAAAGTCTGCAGCATGTTGTATCTGAATTCGTTGTATCTGAACTGGTGGCATGGCATGGTGAACTAGTAAAGCACTGTGTGACTTTTGAATCAACAAAGTTTCTCTATGCCGAGACTGGTTAGTACTTCGATGGGTGACTGTCTGCTGGCAGGTAAACCACCTCGGTATACAACCAACCAGCTAGGTCGATTCAGCCCCCTACTCTTCATGAAATGGTGAATTGAGTATCAGCTTTTGGGCTGAGTGGTAATAAATGGTGACAGTGAACGTAGTATTGTAGCTGCTAGTTTAGGTGGACGTAAGGCTCAAGCTGATTGGCTTGGTCCAAAGGTCAGCAGCTGTTCGGCGATCATGCTACATTCACCAAATGAACTGCATGAATTCTTGCAGTGGCAGTGCCATGATGACAGATTGGCCTTCACTATTACTATTACTGTGGCAGCAGCAGATATAGTCAGCTTTCACCATTCGATGCCAGTTCATCTATCTAAAAACGCATTCTTGTGACCATTGTTTGGTAAAAAGTCCGAAATATGCATTGTTTTATCTACAACACTTCACAGTTTTTAATAGCATTATTTAAGAGAATTCCTGTCATGTTCAGACTTACTGTTAAAAATCCATTCTACGCTGATAGAAAATAAACTGCTGGAAAAATTTTTAAAAACGTTACAAAATGGTTTTACAAACGCTTATTCCAGCCACGATTGTACATGAAATTGGAGCAAGCAACTCATGCTGCAAGGATACCTGAAACAGTCAGAGACAGAGATGTTATCAGCTATTTATAAGTTCAACTCACAATGTCAGCCATGAGTGGGTCATCGGGGTTAGGTTCAGACATGAGCAGTTGAATTGTAGTCAGAAGAGTACAGATGTTCAGAGCAGGACTCCAACTGCCCTATTTACAGCAATAACAGATACACACAGTTAACAATCATCACCATTTCATTGCCATTGCACATTCATAGTACAAAACAGTGTGCAAGGTACTTTAACATTTTAATCCTTGAAAAGACTTAAAAATTGCCCTGGTAGGCTTCTACAGGTCAGATACCCTTCCTATGCCACAACCAACAGTATAATACAAATACAGAATAAAGCAACTCCCAGGTATATCACAGCTAAATAACATACACTCAACTATCCACAAATAAACAAGTATAAAAGTTCTGTTCTTTTATATTTTTCAGTATAAAAGTTCAAGAATTCCACATGAACATTATCTAATGTCAACTATTAGGCCTAAATATAAACTTCACCAGTGACTTCTATCCCCCAAATCTGGAATCAAAATTGAGCAAAACTTTTTTATCCCCCACTTTTGGGCTCAAGTCCCTCCCCCATTTTTGAACTCAAGTTTCCCCACTCTTCCCCTCCTTCTGGCTTCTTCCCCTCTATAGGATGCAAAGTTTCGTTAAGGGTGTAGAGTGAAAAATAGAGGGAAAATAAAAAATAGGGGAGGGGAAGTTTTGTTAAGAGTATAGATTTCTCAGTGGAAAATAAGCAAGTGGGAAGTTTTAATTTACACCCTTAACAAAATCCCCCCCATTTTTCACTGAGCGTAAGCTACGCTCACCGGGTATAGGGAGAGAAGCCACTGAACTTCGCTTGCACTTGTGACTACAGTAATTTATATCAGCTGTCTCAATCTGCTACACATGATGTGAGGAATTAACAAAATAATACTACAACTGACACTGTGCATTATAAAGGCAGGTGGGACAGGAAGCTGTAATTTTCCGAAAGACACTGCAAATTTCTGAGAGGAGATCACAGGTGCTCAAAATTTCAATTTTATCCCTAAATCCGTCAGCATCACATTTTGCATTTCTGGGTGAAAATATTCCCAAAAGCAGAAGATTTTATGATATGCCACTGACAACATCTATGAGCAAAAAGCAAAAGTATGGTTTACTAGCCTTTGGCGGCATTTTGAGACTGTCCAAACAGATGCGACCAGCAGTGTCGATGTTTGGATGATAAATCTGAGTCACAAACTGAATGTTTGGAGGCTCAAATGGATATCTATACAACACAGCACAAACATACATGTAAACAACTACAACAGATAGGCTACCACACATTGACAACCGATATGCACATTTTTTGCACAACACTAATGTACAATTGTAGATCATTCTAAATTTAAAGTTAACATTTTGTATCTCTTCAGCAGAAATAGCGTATATTTATTTTATATTAATCTTCTACCTGTTAGGAACTGTGATCTGCAGCTTGAACATGCCGCCAGCATATGGTGATGTCTCACTTCCAATAATCTCTGAAAAACACATAAAATGACAGCAAAATCATCTACTGGCAATACTCTGAATATGGCCACAGAGTAACAGAAAGTTATCAACTTAACAAATTTTATCCTATGTCAACATCTTCATATTAGTGATGTCAACAGCTCTGGTAACAACAAAATTAGACCTGCCATGGGTACAATTACACTTATTTAGACCAGCTTCATATTTCACCAGTGAACTCTACTCGTCGAGTGCTACAAAAGATATCAGCACACCACCGTTCAATTCTGTCCGCAAGTACCACAAAAAACACTTTGAAGTACCGATCTCACTCAAGAGTAGAGTTCACTGGTGAAATATGAAGCTGACATAAATAAGTGTAAGGTCAGTGCTAGGGGTAGATCGGCATCTCGCACTAGTGAGCAGAAAATTACTAGTGGTAGATCGCCACTTTATCTAATTACATTTATCACATTATTAATGTAAGAATGCAGCCATATTTCTTCACTGCATTACCAGGACTGTGGTTGGGA
>Ga0209367_1004153_pt1 | contig 19927 bp, 10 predicted proteins | sample WorMetLIZISLAND2_FD_187412 | JGI IMG/M metagenome (GOLD analysis project Ga0209367, IMG submission 187412) | Marine gutless worms symbiont microbial communities from Max Planck institute for Marine Microbiology, Germany - Olavius geniculatus... ...
GTATTTATTCAAAAAAATTCCAAAAAATTACAATGGGGCCTATGGGGAAAATTAAACAATTATTAAAACGGTCATAACTTTGGCTGTGTATAAGATAGAGTCGTAATTTTTAGTTCTAGGGTATGGTTTTCGGGAATGGCGAATCTAATGGCGTCATTTAATTTTACCTCGGACTTTCCCTGGTTGCCATGGCAACGAAATTTGGGACAAAATTGGCTATAACTCGGCTTGCGTAAGAGATTTTTGCGAGATTTTTGTGCCTGTAGGGGGGTTTTCGGGAATGGGCCATCGAATGCTGCCAATTGCATTCTTCCCCGACCGACCCCCGTTGCCATGGCAACGAAATTCGGGACAAAATTGGCTATAACTTGGCTTGCGTAAGAAATTTTTAAAGGGGGGTTAAAAAATAAACGCCCAACTATTTTATAAACGAATCGTCGCAATGCATGCTGGATATTTAGGGAGAAATCGAGGGATTGCGATTGTCGGGTGGCGCTGTGGTGACTCGACTTTATAGACGTTTGTTGTCGGACATTTTATGCAACCGTCCAATAGGCTAACTGCAATAATATGATTAGTTAAATTAGCATTAGGCCTACTGCAGTGTTTTCCGGGCCTATATTAAGTGGGTAATGTGTACAATATTAGTTTGTTTATTTATATGGCCATTTTGTGGATATAAAAGGAATTTTGTTCAGTATTGTCAGCAATGCAGGCCAGCGGTGACATCTTGCCTGACGCATGTCGTCTGGTTTGTTCAGTCGTGCCATTAGGTAGTAAGTAACAGTTGTAAGCAGCTTGGCTACTGTAAGAAATAATCTGAAGCACAATATCTTTGTAACTGATCACCAGTAGGAAAACAGTATTTTAGTAATAAAACAGCAAATATAAATGTACAAAACATCAGTTTATACACTTGTTAACGACAACATTTAAGGACTTGCACATCAAAAACAGCAAAAATTACAAAAGGTGATATTATTCAGCAGCACATTGACACGCAGTCAGTGTGATGCGGGCAATATCACGTTTTGTAATTTTTTGCTGTTTTTGATGTGCAAGTCCTTAAATGAAATGTTGCCGTTAACAAGTGTATAAACTGATGTTTTGTACATTTATATACTGTAAACGGTCGAAATGCATTGGACAGACTCTATGTTCATATGAACATTAGCTTGTTCTTGAACAGCAATAGATTATATTTAGTGATTCGCACACTTTGCTGAGTGACGTAAATACTGTTATATCGCATAACATTTTTACTGTAAATTCTCTTTTATCTTTTCACTTGTGTTTTGTTTTGCATGCCGATCTGCCAATCTATTTAGTATTTTGGTCGCCGACAGTCCACAGTCCGTCGGTATAATTTGCAACAGGACTTTTGTCTGAAGAAACGAAGAATGTTAGTTACATGTCGACTTCGACCAACTAATTCAGCGGCTCGGCCTTAAGACAAAAAAGACGGTTAAAACGATGTCTTGCCAGTGAAAGACAATAATGTATAGCAGACCACAAATGTATCACTGTCATACTTTAACTGTTTTTAGCAAAAGTAAAGGTACTGATAGTAGACGACAACGACTTTCCGTTCTGCTCCTCTGACAAAAATATTTCTGAGTACACATACGAAATGGGATTAAGTAGGCCTACTGTATATAACACTTCTTCATCTCTTTTTAATAAAACATAAAAAGATGGTGAATTAGCTGATAAATAAATGAATAAAGTTATTTTTTCTTCAATTTGCCGTTATATTTATCAACTATTTCTATCGATCTAAGTCTCTGCATCTGTATCAGTATTAGTAACGGACACTTGTTGGTTACTACGCAAACATAGTTACATACACATACAAGCGCGGATGGACAATTCGTAGCCTACATTTAATGCATTGTAAGTAAAGGTATGTAGGCCTATACGATGTAGCCTGTATAGGACGTGTTGTCACGCCTGTGAACCTGACGTCCTGACCGACACCGGCGTTGTGTCAGTCAATGTCGCCTGCCTGCTTCAGAGGCTGGCAGTCAGTCATCATCACAACGCACTCTCATCACGCGACGCTACAGCGATCGTCAACGGAACTCGCCGTCCATTGTGTCAATGAGGCCGGTGGGCCACACAATACAAGCGACGGAGCGTGTGAGAGAAAGGGCCCGAGGCAGGCTCGTGGACGTGACCGTAGGCCCTCTCTCTGGCAAGACGCCCGGCCATGCGCCGCGCGCGCCCCCTCGCCGACAACCTATAAAAGCTGACATCGACAACATCCGGACTCCAGAGTTACGGTACGTCATCGTCGCAGCCATGAAGTCGTCAGTGTTTATCGTGCTCGCTGCTGTTCTGGTCGCCACGACCTGCGCAAGTTACGTCGGTCCTTACCGACATTACTACCTACCCGGCTTTCAGCACACGTATGTACCGTCGCTATTATAATGTCCGGCTGACAGCACAGTAGGCGCGAAGAAAAAAACTGCTCAAAAATTTATAGTATGATTAAAGAAAAAGTAGGCTACCGGTGCAAGAAAAACATAGAATTCATAAATTTACAAGTAATTAGAAAGAAAAAAACATGGATAAAATAATAAGATATAGAGGCCAGCAGATCTGTTTATCCTAAGCATAGTTAAGAAATAAAAAGTTACGTATAAACACGTATGGTAATACAATATGATTATGATCGCGTGGGTTTTTTTAGTTACACTGAATATAGGCATTTCATAAGCATAAAAGTAGTCAGAAGTAATTGATATGTTTTGACAACAAGAAATTTGAGCTAATGCTCACGATACCAGTAATTTAGCTGAAAATTGGGGTGATCACGCTAAGTTAATATACAAATACCAAATTCTCTATCTGGATCCGATAACGATAGTATAGCGTGGCGCCACCTAGTGAATGATATAGACTTGTATCGCAGCCCGAAATCGCCAAAAAATTTCATGAACCCTCTATTTTGGCGTTCAAGGTCATCCAAGGTCATTGAAATTGGTGGCAATCGTGAGCCAGTGTACGACTTCCTATTAGTGATCAATAGTAACCTAGGCCCTATCTCGCACCGTTACTAAGATACAGCGACTTATTGGCCAAAAATCGCAAATTTTGCCCACCCCCTCTTATTTAGCCCCTCGTTCGAAGTGACCCACTTCGAATTTATGGAAAAACTTTACGGTTCCTGAAACTAGAATCTTCCGGACAGTCGACGGTAAAAATTTGGTGATCCTAGCTTGCACCGCTTTTGGCTGATCCACCCGTGTGACAGACAGACAGAATTGACGGCGATGAAAATGTATATAGTATAATATATGTGTGGCTGGTGTGCACAGACCGCGGGGCATCATCTCAGCCTACCGCAATGATATTCGTCAGCTGCACGTGAACCGCGTCGCCGACCACATCGGGTCTGGCACCGGCACCGCTCGCTTCTACGGCGTACCTGGCACTGGAGGCAGCTTCGGCTACTTCGGTTACGGCTTCGGTCATCCGCACTAAAACACCGGCATGCCAACACTGGGCCCGTGCACACGCGAACACAGGAGGCAGTGGGGGAGGGTGAACCGAGAGAAACGGGGAGAAAAACGATAGAAGAGCTAACAGTCCGATATGATCAGCGGTGTTCTGTGAATATTGTTACTTGGCTACTACCGAGAACTTCCGTGACTGATGACTAGCAAAAAGATCGTTAAAGACACCGCGAAAGTTGATTTGTAGCCTAATCGTAGATAGACTGAAGGCACTGTGTTGTCTTCATCGCATTTTTATTTCAGTAACCTGTTTCTACCACGTAGGCCTAGCTGTTTGACTAGCTGAATAAATCTTATATAATATTTTTGGCAAAGTTTTTTTCGTGTGTTGTTATTCGTATATAGGTTTAGTCCTATGACTTTCGTCCGTCACACGTATATTTAGCGTGTATATCTTGTCATGTCAATATATCCGCTTTGATGCTTTCAGTTCATCACACGTTGGTTTTCGGATTATCAGGTTTTATTGTTTGCTACCTGAGAATGACTTTAGAGTTCATAGAAGCCACAGACATAGTTAAACGTGTGTCAATGACTTTCAAGCTCTTTGTTGTCTTCATCCCGTTTGATGAGCACTTACACAATATAGTCAGATATATCAAACTGTGTAGGTTTCAAAGACTCAAGGCTCACAGACACTTCGGATGCAGGCACTGAACGTATTTGACCTTAAGGACATAGGCTATGGTCTTGACGCAAAAATCTCGGCATGTTATGTAGGCTGTCACAAAACTCAGTCCTACAGTGAAAGCACATTTTTACAAAGCAGCTTGCTTGTATGATTTCAGTATCTGGCTCGATCATTAATGTCTGTCACACTCGTTAAATAGCGTATGAAATTGATCTCTGTTAGAAGAACATCTACAACCTGTCTCAAAAACGTGCTGTAGTTTTGGCCACCTCACCTTAACACTGAAGCTATACTACCTTGTGAAATGCAGAAGTCGCAGCTTAACTGTTTACAACAATAAATTTATGCTGCATGAATGTACGCCAGGTATCACCTATGCAATAAAAACAAGAAGTCCGACTGTTATAGAAAAAAACGCGCTACAGCCTATACAGTTCCTGTTGCAGTACTGACGTTCAAGGTCATCTAAGGTCGATGATTTCTATTTCATCTAAAAAAGCGTATGCCACTTTTTTATTAATGATTAATAGTAACTGTTACCTCATTTCTCACCGTTTCTAAGATCTAGCCAGTTTTTGATTGAAAACGCACATTTTTCTTACCTCTTTCATTCAACCCCGAATTTGATAATGTTTGCCTTGCACTGCATCCTCCAAATTTTGTACGCAAAAGCCTTGACAAAGTGTTAATTATTTGTGTAAAAAGTTTTTCCCCAAGACCTATCCGTTGGCCAGGGTACATCCGTGATTTACAGACGGACAGAGGGACAGACGACAATCGTGCCATGAACGCTACAGCATAGCTGTGGCGCGTCAATAATAACTATGAAACTGTACGTTTGTTGGCATTTTAGCTGTTCTGCACGAGTGGTCTAATTGCGCAAGTTCGCCTATGATATTAAAATAACTTTTGTAGTCATTTAGACCGAAGTAATTAAACAACTGTTTAATTGATACAATAACTGAATACAGGCACAAGTTTCGTGCGATAGTGTTTTGAACTCCGGATCGTGATTAACTAACTACGGACCACGAGTGAGTGAGTATAGTTTTTAACGGCCCACCCAACACAGTATAGGTCATTTCGGGTAAGCCTTGCCAGGCAAAATGCACATACATACACAAAATAATGAAACAGTGAGTTTAATCTTTAGAGGAAATTCAAATATAAAACAAAACACAGAAACAACATTTAAGAACTCGCCATTATAATTGTGCATATGTAAAACTAATGGTAGTTTTAATAGTCTTCCCTGTTATTCTCCATACAGTCATCATTTTCATAATGCTGTCTATTGGAGAACAGGAGGAGCACGAATAAATACACTGTTTCATAAAAAGGGACCCCTTTTTGTTTTCTACTCAAATGATGATCAATTTACATAAAATTTTTAACAGTTGTAGCTGATGAAATACTAATTCAAAATATTGCAACAAAGTATAGCAGTTGATTAAATATTCTTTGCTAGTCGTGATGTAATGCTAACATCATAATGTGTCACGGGTGCAAGCTTGATAGTCTCAACTGGTGCTGTCTATTGCTACCCTGCTCCGATGATAAAACATTTGGTTTGCTGATGACAAATGATTGAAGTTTTACAGTTGCAGCCACAAAAAAGTGCAAAGCGATCGCATTTACGTGTCTGTGGAGATAGTTGGAATTTCACATATTCGAGCAAGACTAGCACACCAAGTTTGCAAATGGTTGCGGTTTTGGATCGCAAACGCTTGATTTCATGTCTCCATGTTGCTTAGTGCTGACACGATAAACATTTTTCATTAGCGAACCAGATTAAGTTCACCATCGAAGCTGGGTAGCAACTGACAACACCAGTTGAGACTATCAAGCTTGTACCCGTGACACATTATGACGTCAGCATTACGTCACAACTAGCAAAGAATATTTAATTAACTGCCATATTTTGTTGCAATATTTTAAATGAGTATTTTTTATCTACAACTGATGAAAAGTTTATCTAAATTGATCATCATTTGAGTGAATTATGAAAAACAAAAAGGGGTCCCTTTTATGAAACACCGTGTAAATCGTATCTCCTCTATATGAACTACGTCTCTGTGTGAACTTTTAAAGATTATTTCAGAATTCTTTATTTTACGTAGTTATCATCGAAACAACTCGCAGACACCGATGCTTGACATCGGCCCATAAACAAATTTTTTTTCTCAAGATTCAAGGACATTCAAGGTCATGTATTTTGAAATAGGCTAAATAGCGAGTTGACAAAAGTTAGGCTTACACTGTGTAATAATGCTGGCTTTATTATATACAACTTTCAAAAACATGTCGACCAAAAGCACTGAAAATCGCCCCTTCGATCACCCCATGCAGTGTCGTTTGACATCCTCTCTCCAGGAAACATGATAGTATCAGCACTGCACAGCCTAAGGCTCTTCGGTCATCTAGCTCGTACAGCCTCAGAGGAAGATTATCACCGTGTCATACCCGCTGCACTTCGACCACCAGCTCACTGGAGAAGACCGGCCAGACGTCCAAGAACAACCTGGCTCAGAACAGGCAAAGAAGACGTCCAGTTTCAGAACTTCGGAGTTCACACTGTCAGGAGGAAAGCCAAAAATAGGGACGTTTAGCGCTAAGTCATCAGCACGGCAACGCTCTGAGAGATGTTCGCCAAGAAGAAGAAGAAGAATATAGGCTTTATTGCTAGAACTACATGTACAGCCTATGGCCAATAATTTTGTTCAAGGACTAACAGATCAAAAACAGCAAAAATTATAAATTGCTATATTATTATTACTAGAACAGTCGGGCGGGAGTTTTCCGCCATGTAGCTGACAGGCTTGACAGAATCAGCAGGGAAAAAACCTGGCAACTCAACCCCGCCCCCTCAGGCTGCCCGTGAAGGGAAGTGGGTCAAGGTTGGGGGCACGTACCTAAGGCCCAAGGACTCAAACGCCGCGGTCGGGGTCCGTGACCATGCAACATGCAAGGCGCTAGTGGTGACTGACAGACAGACAGACAGACAAACAGACAGACTCTACGCGCATTACATTAAGATTATTATCACAAAAAGATGATATTGTTGGATTTCAGTCAGTGTATAATGCGAACATGTTATGTAGGCTGTCATAAAACTCAGTTTTAATGAAAGCACATTTTCGCAAAATATTCTCTGCTAAACAATATATCGTTTTTAAATTTTTGCTTATATTTCACCTATTTGCCGAAAAGCCCCCATGCACTAATTAGTGCAGAGAAAGATCGTTTGACAGACGATCAACTCTGCCAACTTTTGTCTCAATCGGGTCATGGGTTTCAATTTTGTCACGTGTGGGGGCCGAATTTTTGGCATATCCATAAGAAAGAGAATGTCGCCGCTACTCCAGGGCTTGAATTACCGTTCATCCTTTGACAGGGTTCTTTATATCAAGCTGTGCTGAGGCTCAGCAAGCACTCTAAAGAGTGTAATGTTTTTTTACTCTGAAATAACTACACTTCGCTTAGAGATACTTGCTTCTGTGCAGAAATATATTAGATCTACTGATGCAAAATTTTGCGAATAAACGCATGACGCAAACTGAGTAACATTTTTCTTGTAAATGTAATGTAAGTCACAAATGATTAGTCTGTTAGTCAGTTAGTTCGCAAATTTAAAGACGCCCATTAGCCGTGACAAATATGGACTATCGACGATAGTTCGTTGATGGTCGTGACAGACATTAAATACGCGAAGCAATCCTCGCGGCGACGATCGCCTCGTGTATTCACTGTGACACAAATGCCGAGGTGCGAGTACAAAGTCGACCGATAGACCTATTCGGCATCAGTTTAGTCATTTGGGACAATTTTTGCGTAGCCTACGTCGTTGTCAGGCAAACACTGTTTATTATAGCAATTCACTTTGGCGATGGAGAATTAGATGAAATTACATTCTCATTTGACAGAGTGCAGTTTATGTTATTGTCATAGTAATAACTGCTCTGCAATGCTGCACTGTGAGAGAATGCATGTAAATAGCCGAACATTGCAACTATAGATATAGCCAATGGCATTCATTCATCATGGTATGCTTGTTGGTCTGTCGCTCTGTTTACGTGATTAGTCCCGCGCGTTACGGTACTTCGAGGCCTAGGTTTTGTTTCCCAAATGTCACTCACCGGTAAAGGCCATAAACAGGGGTCAGTGAGCGCAGAAATTTTACGTCCTTTGCTGTCAAAAAACTTCTACACTTAGCATAGTAACCTTCGAAAACAGGTTGTAGGCTAGCGTGGCATTTTATAAGGCCTATTTTATATAAGGTTAAAGATAGTCTATAGCTTTCATAGACCCTAACCGTCACAGAGCTACGAAGCGTCACCTGCCGTATGGGATCACACAACGTTATCTGCCACCCGACACAAGTAATCGCGTTTTGCTTTGACCGCAGCCGAGCAGGCCGGCACTCTATTTACCTACTCCGGAGGGATGAAAGGCTGAGTTAATCGTGGTGTTGGTTATATACCGAAATGGTTTACCTGTCCGCAGTATTCCACCCATCCAAGTTGTAACAATTTAATAACGATCAAAGCGGTAGTTGAATCCACGAGCTTTCGTCCGATGTTCCATAAAAGTTTTTTCATTTATGTTTTGACGTCAAAATTAGATTAACAAAAACTTGAAATGACAACGATATTGACAGTTAACAGAATCGACAAACTTAAGTCAGCGATTTTATATTTTGTCGTTGTACTAGCCATGTTAGTAGCCTAGCTTTTGTGTTTTTAGTGTTGGATTTCTTATATGTACCGGCTGGGCAACTGTCAGCGTTCATTTATTTGTGCCTGGTTGTCCAGCTGTGATGTTACACTGTAATTGTTCTGTATACTGCGTTATGAAATAAATAAATAAATACTGGGAACCCACAGCCTCCAGGCCACCATGGCTACGCACCTAATGGTGTAGTGATTTAAAAGCGGCATTTCTCCGCTGTTGCACCAAGTGCTTCGTATTGCAGCTAAGCAAAGACTGCTGAGTATCTTTAGCAGTGCGCTTGGTTACTTGTCTGTCATTCTGTGCATCAGAAGTGATGATGGATTGATTTCAGATCCCGTAACGTGGCACAGTAGACACTACCCGTATGCAGCTGTACAGGTAGGCAATACACCACTGTAGGCTAGCGAATTGCGATGTGTTTATCGACGACCTATAGGAAAGGCGCTGTGCAGCAAGCTCACGGTTGCAGGTGACCTCGTACATTACTAGCAATGAATGATGGATCCACACACACACACACACCTGTAGCCAAGCCCACCCGCCGCGACGCCTGATAAATCCTCTCCTCTGTTCTGAATTTACCGAAGCCAACGCTCGCTTTCGCCACTTGCCATCTGCAGGGCGGGCGCTGCCGTATCATCTGCCGCCGCCGCAACAGCAGCTGCAGGCAAAACGCACTCAGCAGCAGACGCCGCCGGCCGCTAGCTGTGTTGACGTCATGCTGTCTGTCCGTCATTCACCGCGGCCTGCCCCGGGGCGCGCGAAACTTGGCTCTCCGCAAGCTAATGATAGACGCAACAGCCGCATTCGATCTACGGTAAACTTCAGGGCAGCCCGCGGAAACGCATAGCGGCACGGGATCGAAACGTGCTGCCGCTGCAATAACGCTCGCCGACACAACTACGAACAATAAAGGCCTACACGATAACGACGATGTTTCTTTCATGCAACATTTTTTCCATAAGCCGGGAATATTAGTTGTTCTATATGCATTTTTTGTTGCAGTCCTTACTTTTTACTATTCTTTTAGGCTTAGATGATATGGTTTTTTTTACCTGATACAAAAAAGATTGATTGACTGATAAGTTGCAATTATTGATAATCGTTGTTAATCGTACATCATTATCACAATATAGTATTAAGTGAAAGTGTATGATTCTGTAGGCAAAACGAGTTGTTTTACTTAACATCAGAGCTCTTGGCTGATATTTGATTAACTTCAGGTTTGCATCGTTTTAACTTTCAAACGCTTTCTTTGTTGTTTACTGAAATCCGCTAAACTATAATGTTGTACACGTATTATGGTATTTGTTTTGTAATATTGTTTGTTGCTCACATGGCACATTATATATTATATATTATTTCTATCAGCATTTATAAGCAAGAACTGACAAAAGCGTTTCATTGAAATAATAAAGCTCGTATCTTTACCTGCGCAAAGTCTATAGTCCTTATTCGTTCACAGTGCAGTAAAGGCAGTGCAAATAGCCCACAAAAGTAATCAACACATTATCGCCCGAGACCTGCGAAGCAACTTAGAGGCTTGAAAGAGACCACGAATGGCGACATACGATGCATTGAAACCATGTGTTCGCCGGTGGTAACTTTCTCCGTACAGATAGGTCTCTCTACACGGTGTGAGGTAAACCGCAGCAGTTAACCGTCGGGCCTGAATCAACATCAGTAGCATCAGTTAGTACCGTTAGTTGTACGTCCACTCTAGCGGCGTCAACAAGCAAAACGTTTTCTCTGTGAACCAGTTGTCTTAAACAGCATAGCATGACTTCGGGTTTTTATGTTGTTTTCCTGGTGATTGCGATAGCCGCCTCCTCTCAAGGTGAGTGAAGTTACTATGGTATCACTTTGTTTTTTACGATATCTTCAGCAAACAGGCCCTACGGATCGATTTTGATATTTAATTTACCTGCGCATTTGGAAATCAGATCTGAACTGCGAAAAAAAACTACAAAAACCTAGTCCTTTCAATTCAGCATTAACATGTGAGATTTTTTTGCGCAACGACAAAATTATTTGCACATTGTCAAATGTTAACTTTTGCTTAGGTAATTCTGTTTGGTGCATGTTGTTTCGCTTACTCGTTTTTCTTAGAGCTGATGACATTGAAGCCCTAACGATATTTTACTAACGTTTATCGCAGCACTGAATAACGTTCCATCGACCACAGACTGAGCAACTTTACAACTTAAAGCACAAGAGCACAGGGGAAACGTCTTAAACACGCGATGACGCTAATTAATTCGCGCAGACAAATTAAAAAAAACTAATATTTAAAATAAACATTACTCAAAATAAACAAATTTGTACCATTTTGATTGAGTAATAGTTGTAAAAGTGTACAGTTAAATTTTTATATCTTACAAGGTAATGTGGTAAACAAAATCGTGACGAAACATCAGCGGAAGGCTGGCAGAGAACTGAGAACAGCGTCCATGCCTGTCGACCGCCGTCTCCTGTTTGTATCGGATGTAAATCGACAAAGCACAACTAATAGATAACACACGCGGCGAACAGAAATCATTCCTAAGAAAGCCATAACAGTTGCCGAAACGTCCTGGTTTAGTGGCTGTGAGCTACCAGAAGGAAATTTTCAGTTCCAGCGCACCTATATAAGTGGCAAACAAAGCCAATTCACTCACAGATAGGCTAATCGATAGTGATCGACATGCTGCTATTGCTGATCTGACAGAATGATGCCGTTTGGGCTATAGACGGACGCTGAAACTAGTTGCAGCTGCTGATGCTGGCATTGTAGTTTGAGCAGTAGAGTATGATTGACAGTGATTGATGTCGGCGTTTTCATCATCATTACCATTGTGACCTTGCACCGCCGCACTTTACCACACTGCTGTCTCTATGCACCACGAGACGATGCTTTGTTCACAAACGCTTTCCATTTGTCAGACGTAATAGACCGAACTTGTAGGCCTACTACATTTTGTCACAAACAATATAACCAGTTGTCTTTGAATAAACTTGTGCGTTGAAGCAGTAACTAATAAGCTGCATGAATAATTATTCATCAAAATATGATATCCAGCGGCGAAGAGAAGTCGTTCCGAGGAAGCAACAGAGTGTATGCTGAAACGTTAACCGATTAGTGAATAAAGATTGAATTAATCTAACTTATCAATATCCCTGTTTATTTGCAATGTAGTAAAATGTATACATCTGCGTAGCGTAAATGCAGGAGACGAGGAACGAGTAGAGTCGATTGTAACGAGGTTAAAGCGAAATCAGATTGTAACGAATGCGTACATTCACTGGTACCGAGAATAGGTTAGACGCTGATGTAATGGTTACTTACCAGTTGCTATTAGTTGGTAAAATATTTCGGTGTTTAAATTTTACTTTCGTGGAATATTCCTCAAAGCAATTAAATACGGCATGCACGTTATTATAGTTGCAACGCTGCATGTGATGTGAATTAATAAGCGCGTTGACGTCGCTGCATGTGAAGGAGTGCCGGTCGACGTCGAAAACTTTGGTCGTGTAATCGGCAAACAGGAAGAAGCGGTCGGCAAGATCGTCGATTGTTTCCTCGGCATCCCGTTTGCCAAGCCACCGATTGGCAACCTGCGCTTCCGAGCGCCGGAACCGCTGGATGCGCCGTCCGACGACACGCCCAGAGAGTTTGACGCCACCCAGCGGCCAGCTTCATGCTACCAGACCGTAGACACTGCATTCGAGTCCAAGTACGTCGACCTGTGGAACCCCAACACCAACATGAGCGAAAACTGTCTCTACCTCAACGTCTGGAAGCCGCAGGGAGGAGCTGCCAAGAAAGCGGTTTTGGTACGTTTTTTGAGTTTTTTTCGCAATTACGTAGTAACTACTGTTAGGACACTGCAAGAACTAATACTTCATGATTAAGTAACTCTAACGTTGCCCACAGTCACTGTGCAGTGAACAATAAACAGTCAGCCTATTGTTTGTCTCTGATTCGCCCGCGATGTACGGCGTTACTGTAATGTGTTTTGACTTCATTGTTTATGGCTGACATTTGCACAGGCAGCTGCTGAAAACAAGCTAACATCGAAAAACGAACTTTCATAGGCTCACAAAGTGAATGCTTTGCCCCGTTTCTTTCCATTTGTGTCTGTCGAATTACATTGTACACGCAGGCACGTAGGCGCTCGTACTGTCACAGCGTCGCTGCAAAGGTGTCTCCGAATTGGGCAATGGCCGTGATTATGTGTAATATACAAACGCAGAACATTTGCAAAAAAACATTTTTGCACACAGGCATTCATGCGGCTTCAATTGACATTTTATTAGCCGGGAAGTGAAAGGGAAGCCTTAGGGTCGGAACTCTCTGTTAGATCGAATTTGAGTTGCCTGGTGTGGCCGAACTGCACAAGTACATGTACAACCTACTGCGAAGTTGCCTGTTGTGTCAAATGACTTCGGCACGTGTTACTTACTACCCGTGGAAGCGACGGCAGCTATCCGCGGGCAGTACTCAGCCTCAAGCAAGGCTTAACAATTATGCAATTATTATAAACTACTCTGAAGTGCAGTTTTTCGACATGACTGAATTTGATTTGGAGTATAGCTGGATCAAATGCTTTTAATTTGAACGTTCAGATTTTTGTTTTTTTTGCTTAATTTTGTCATTGTCTATTCTCCCCTGGACACTCAATTCAGTCTTTAATTGGTTATTTTTAAGCACATCAATCTAGCCTACTACAAACTTTAACATGCAGCGGGCGTGTAGACATTGCACTGGTTAGGCCTACTGAGCGCATTGGAACCATACTGTTTAGGTGTGGATATTTGGCGGTGGATTCACAAGCGGATCGGCGGCACTGGAACTGTACGACGGGCACGTGTTGGCTGCCAAGGGTGACGTCATCGTGGTGTCAATGCAGTACCGCCTTGGTCCGCTCGGTTTCCTGTCGCTAGGCAGCGATTCGTCGGCGCCTGGCAACGCCGGCTTGTTGGACCAGCAGCTGGCTCTGCGCTGGGTTCACGATCACATTGCTGACTTCGGCGGAGACCCTCAACACGTGGCAATCTTCGGCGAGAGTGCTGGAGCCGCAAGTGTCGGCTACCATCTGCTGTCTCGCGGCTCTGACGACCTCTTCCAGTCGGCGATCCTCCAGAGTGGCTCCCCGCTGTCGCCGTGGGCCTTCGTCGAGCCAGAAAAAGCAAAGAAGCGAGCTTACCAATTGGCAGAACTGGTACCTTGTAGGCTACGCTCAAATTGTTGTGTTCAGGATTTCTGAGTATCTGGAGCTGTAAGAGAATCTTAAGTAGCAGTTGAGCTGGAAGAGAAAGATAGCGAACGGGGTATAGTATTTTGGTCACTGGAAACTTCTGTCATTAGTTTTGTTAGCGTTGCCTTGTTGTCTGCTGAGTGCATAGTTAGGCCTAATCTCATTTTGGCTAAGACACTTTTCACGGAGAAGGTCAGTATGCTCTCATTATCAGCAGTTAAAATCCTAACAAGTTTCTCTTTTATAAATTTAAGCCTATAGTAAAAGTCAAAGCCTGAAACATCCGGAAAACCAATAACTTTTTTGCAAACAACTTAAAAAAAATTTGGATCATTAATCGATTTATTTGGAATTTTATGATAATGAATGGAAAATTGAAGTATTAATAGCTGTTCTGTCTAAACCTATTGTCTCACGCGGTGTTTTGCGGCATGTGTCAAGGTCGGTTGTTCGCGAGATAACGCAATCGAATGCATGCGAGAAAAGTCTCCGGAGCTGCTGACCGAGAAACAATGGCAACTCGAGTTTGGCCTGTCGTACAACTTTGTACCCACCGTCGATCAAAAGTTCTTAGACAAAAGCCCTCTGGAGGTAATAAGATCCGACGAGTTTCAGCGAAAGAACATCCTCGTGGGCATGAACAGTCACGAAGGCTTCTACTTCATTATTTATGACTTTCCGGATCGCTTTGATCCGCGGATAGAAAACTACAACAAAAATATAACTATCGAGGAATACCGGCAGCTGGTGAAGAAGCTGAAGCTGAAGCTGGTGGATTCTTCGTCTGATGTTGTCAGTGACACAATAGCATCAATCTACTCACTACCATGTGGATCAGAAGGCAACACGGGTGACGTGGATGTCGTCAGCTATATTCGAGCGCTTGATGGCATGTATGGTGACGTCCGGTTCAAGTGTCCAGTCATTCGTATGACCAAGGCTTATGCCAGACAGGTTGGTCGATTTCTTCCTGTGTTTGTGGTTTTCCATAATTTTAAAACATCAGCATTAATGACTAAACGGGTGTTGGATAATGTTTTATATTTGTTATTAAATTGTGCTGAGTACTGTTGACTGCAGAGAATTTTGTTACCAGGAAACAGAATACGTTTAACAATCATCATACTTGTAGCGATATTTTGACAGTGTTACATTGTAATACACAAGCTTTTCTTTGTAGTGTACTATGATTACAAACTGCCAATTAAGCCTATACCTGTTCGTGTGATTTGTCTGTTTTCATTGTCATAAAATACAACTTGACATCGACGACATTTTGAGTACGTCTGTATTATGAATATTCTGTTCAGTGTCAGTCAAGAGCAATTTCTTCAAATAAGATGCAAATTTAAATGCGATCATTTTCGTTAGTTTTATGGATTGATGATATATCGATGTTATTTCCAAAGCGACAATGCCAGCTTTAAACCATAGGCATTCGGCGTTAGAGGTAGCGTCTTCAACAATCAGTGAAATTATTTATTTGTGAAGAGAACGAAGGAAGACAGTCACAAGATATACATGTACGCATTCAACCATCGGACGTCAGACAGTCCGTGGCCAGAATGGGCTGGCGACGCCTTGCACGGCTATGAGATCGACCACGTCTTCGGAGTGCCATATCGCGATGATAAGCTTGGTACATACACGCCAGAAGAGCAAACGCTCAGCGGACGAATTATTACCTACTGGACCAACTTCGCCAAAACCGGGTATGTAATACCTCGTTTACACGATGAAGCTGGCTCGACGAGCTGGCTCTAGTTAGCTGGACGAGCCAGCTCGATGTTTGCTTGATCGTGTAAACGGGGCGTAAGAGAACCAAGCTTTCTGTATATTCGCAAACCAGCCTACTGCTAAGGTAGAATAAACTAAAGTTAAATGCATTTCTATTTTGTTCTAACGGCATAGCAACACTCCGAACATTTTAGCCATCTGTGTGAAACTGGAAACAAAGAGAAATTAATTGAGCTTTGTTGTTATTGTCGTTTTTGGCGTCTAATAGTTTTATTAGTAAGATTAGGACCACGATTTATGCAAATTTTGACTGAATGTGTCGTGTTCATTTTTTGGCTTACACAGTTTCTTAAATGTTAAAGGTGGTGCATAGCTCTTTACAGGAAGCCCATGTTAGAGCTACGGAGCGTCACCTGCCGTATGGGATCACACAGTGTTATCTGCCACCCAACACAGGTAAACGCGCCCCGCTTTACCCCCGGCCAGATAGACAAGTAGTCTACTCCATTTACCTACCCTGGAGGGATAGAAAGCTGAGTTGATGTAAACGGATAGTTACATACTGAGATGATGTACCTGCCAACAGGCAGTTACCCATCAAAGTATTAATCCAAGTACTCATCAACTCGTCCTCTACTCCAAGCACCACGCACCCGAACTGCATACGGCAGCCGTGCTTTTAGTTCAGCCGTACCAGCTATCTGGAACAATCTTCCTACTTCAGTCATTGAAGCAAACAGTTTGCCTGCATTCCGTCGTCGACTCAAGACACATCTGTTTACTGTTGCTTTTGAAAACAGTGGTTAACTGTAACGTAGCCAGCACCTCTGTTTCTTTACATACGTTTAGTTTTATGGCGCTTTATAAGTTCGTTTTTAACTTTAGCTTTAACTAACCCGGCCCGGTGTAAAGCAACTTCGTTGATTGGACACAACGTGTTGCCGCTACGCCACGCCAGCAACCAACTCGTGTGACGGTGTGTCTGATTCTTTGACTGTCAGCAGTGTCTGTTTAAGAATGTAACAGCAGATTGTCTACAATCAGCTTTATTCGTTTTTCGCGTGAGCTGTGCTCTCCGAGCGCTGATTTTCTAGTTTTGGTACGTAATCTAGCTGAATTATAGACATCTTCGTGTCGCATCGTCGGTGGTATTGCTATTGCTATTGTTTTATTGTCAGAGATCCAAACGACGACGCTAATAGCAATCTTGTACACTGGCCCGAGTACACCATGGACGACCGTCAGGTTCTTGTGCTCGACACTGGTGCATTAAAGACTCAGACGGGACTCAGAGATCGCTATTGTCAGTTTTGGTCGGAATCTGTTCCACAGCTAATTTCTGCCACCGGTATACGTTCATTGCTCACAATACGTTATTTCCAATGACGAAAACAAGACTTCATGCTACTCGATGCCAATTGATGGTGACAGTAATAACATATTTGACTGCAACTAGTTGACTACTGTCGAAATATTCAATAGTAATTTGTAGCAAAAAAGTCTTAAAATTTTTAATACTGTTTTGTCAAGTCTAAGACCAAGGCTTTATTTTTGTCTCGAAGCCTTTCGAGACAGAGACATTGTTCTCGAGGGCTACATTACTGGTTATTATTTTACGTTCGCGACTCAATATAGTCGGCTTGACAGTGACAACTTGTATATGTGGCATACGTGCACTTTTATCAAGGTATATCTTTGTAGAATACCATTTGTACTCAAAAACTGGTAAAATCATTTAGTAAATGAAATAGTGGTCATTATGTGTTATGTAACTTTTGTCTTTCAGCAAGGCTGCGAGAGCGCACGAAGCACGCCATTTTTTGACATTAATGTCTCACACAAATTTGTGCAGCAACGCGTATTGGGGCGTGGTGAAATCACTTTAATGCTACTTTTGTGGAAAATGAGCTGGTGAATTAAATTGTGAAGACCAGCCGGGATTTGATGCAAGTTTGATAAAGATGACGCCGCTTTTTGACTGAGGGTGTAGTTTAAAGCTATTGTGTTTGTTTCAGATCGAGCTTCGGTGATATCTGGTTCAATATCACTTCTACTGACGGCATTTCTTACACTGATCGCCGTTCTTGTTCTATAGAACTACGTACATTATACAACTCTTTGTACAGTGTATAAAAGCATAGGCCCCTATAGTTGTGTTGTCTGTGCGTGCTTTACAACCAGTAGATGCTGTAAATTAGCCACTTATTAGTTTATTGTACTGAAGCGATCCGTAGTCAGTATGGAATATAGAACAATTTTAGTTGCAACAGAGCGCCTTTAGTTACTGCATTTAGACGTCTGTGCATAGTGGTTAGAACGACGGTCCTGGCCGGCGTACTTTCCTTATCCTGCGCTAGACTGATAGATGGCCGTTTGACCACTTTGTGGGTTAAGCGTCCGCTATCAATCAACCAACAAGGCCAACTCAGCCTGCCATCTCTCCGGGGTCGGTTAAATGAGTAGTAACCCATTACATGGGTTACGAAAGGTGGGGACCTTAGTTGCCTAGCTGGCCGCTGCGCCAGCCTGTGTCTGCAGGCTGCACGCGGTGACCGTGCGGCAGGCGGCTCTGGTTAGTGACGAAAGCGCATTAGAGGCGTCTTCGCGACGATGCGCTATACAAATTGACGGCCTTTACCTTCACCTTTACATGTAAGTGGTAACTTAGTAGGCCTAAAACGTGCACGGTGGTAAGATATCGGGTAAACATGACAAAAACTTGCTTGAACCAGCAAGTACGTGCACTTGACTCATCATAAACAACCACGCGTGCCATTCGGACGTTTTGTCACAGCATTAAAACGAACAAAATAATGATGATGGAAGTGGGCAAAACATTTTGAGAACCCAGCTCTGATCGTTTCATCGTTCATTATAGTATCGCTGGAACTTGAAGGCAGCAGAAATGAGTAGCTATACGACCGACCAACCCTCGTGTTTAACATTTACGGTTCTGTCTGAGTCTTAAAATTGCCTGTCATTATCTGGCTTACGGGTTTGGTTACATTATACTCTAGGCCTATTCTTTGTATGCACTCGAGCGAACATTGTGCTTGTTTGTAATGGTGCTTTCTAAAGACTCGTTTAAACATCAAAAACTGTTAACTCAGGCGCTTTTTTTCTGTTTCGATAGCCGAGAATATATGCAGTTTTTTTGAAGCTGCAGAGATGCAGGGAACCGCATATTTTGTTAGCTATTTCGTTATTATCTTTGAAATGTTCTAACAGAACGGATTTCGTGTATTTGTGACATTTCATGTGCAAAACATTGTTATAGGCTACTAGCAGCCGGTTGTAATAATCGCCATCATATCCGTACAAAGGTGGTTTGGTGGACTAACAACGGTAGGGTGTGGGACATACGATCGAATGGTCGTGGGTTCGATTCCGGTCGGGACAATATCAAGTGGTAACTATTTATTTGGATGAATGACTGTCTGCGGACAGACAAACCATCTGGGTATATAACCAACACCAAGTTCAACTCAGCCTTCCATCCCTCCGGGGTAGGTAAATCGAGTACCGGCCTGTCTGGCTGAGGTTAATGGGCGGGGCGTGGTCACCTGTGTCGGGTGACAGCTAACACTGTGTGATTCCACATGGCAGGTGACGCTCCGTAGCTCTGTGAAGGGTTTCTATTAAAATAAATACACCACCTTTACCTTTACCTTTAGTGGCCTTAAGTTTAGCAAAATTTAGCAAGTGTTACGGATTTCTTTTTGTTTTAAGGATTGCTTACTGGAAACCAAAAAAAATACCAGAAGCCCAGCTAGCGCTAAGAAAAGCCGACCATACCGCCTACGTCCTACATCATCTGTTTATCTGTAGGGAACAAACACCAAGTGACCCGGACAGGACAAAATAGGATATGTCAGATCTTGAGTGATGTGCACATTGCTGTTGCCGACTCACTGATGGATGAACCTATCAAGCCAGGTTACGGATATACACTGTGTCTCAAAAAAAAGCATGTGACTACATTTTTTGCAATAACTTGAACAATGAATGTCCGATTATAATAATTTTTGGCACACTTATTAATGAGACTATATGTCATCGAATGGTGGTTTTAT
>Ga0209367_1004155_pt1 | contig 19924 bp, 10 predicted proteins | sample WorMetLIZISLAND2_FD_187412 | JGI IMG/M metagenome (GOLD analysis project Ga0209367, IMG submission 187412) | Marine gutless worms symbiont microbial communities from Max Planck institute for Marine Microbiology, Germany - Olavius geniculatus... ...
CGATCGGGGATCGCGCTTTCCCGGTTGCTGCTGCCCGTGCATGGAACAGCCTACCGTCGTTTGTTACGTCATCGTCGTCACTGTTGACTTTCAAGCGTCATTTGAAGACGTATCTCTTCGCAATATCGTATTAGTGACGCTGATTCCAACTATCTACTGGTTTTCTGTTTGCCGAACATGTTAACTATTGTAATTATGTTACGTGTCCTTGTAGTTTATTTTGGGCTAAATGCCACGCTAATCTTTTCGTTCATAATAATAATAATATAATAATAATAACCAGCGTAGAATAGAGGTTAAAAGGTTAAAAGTGGTGATATAGACCCTTATGGGAAGTCAATCTCAGAGCTATGGAGCATCACCTGCTGTATGGGATCACACAGTGTTACCTGCCACCAGACACAGGTGAACACGCCCCACCTTAACCCCAGCCAGATAGACTGGTACTCGATTTACCCAACCCGGAGAGATGAAAGGCTGAGTTGACCTAAGCGGCTGGTTACATACCGAGATGGTTTACCTGCCCGCAGGCAGTCACCCATCGCAGTACTAACCCGGCCCAGCGTAAAGTAACTTCGTTATCGGATAAACGCTACGCCACGCCACCAACCCAATAACAATGTGTAACGACAGGTTTAACGTGTGATGGGCGGTCTTTAATGATCACTAAGTAACCTTCTTTTTTAAAAAAATGCAGAAAGGACACAGCAGATGCTACTCACAAGGCCGTAGACATAGTATGCATAGTCAACGACGGTGCCGATCTGGCGTTCAGGTCCAACAGCAATGGGAGCAAGAATGTTGGCACCGGCGCTGACGAGTCGATCAATCTACAGTTAACAACTGACAGTATACTTCATCTTCACAAAAATCAGGCCTACACGTAGCAACAAACAAGTAATTCGAGCAAAGCTTACATGACGCGCCTCATGCGCGATAGCAGCGGTCCTGCCACTTTGGCAATCAGTGTAGGCCTACCGCAATAAGATATAAATGCATCTTGAAAAAGTACTTAAATTTGAGGCCTCCGTATGGAAGACTCCATGAATTTAAGACATCAAAACTGAGATTCTTAATAATGTATGTTTTATGCCAAAAATGTCATGTGGAGGTTGTCCAGGTCCACCTCCAGCCATTTCAACACAATTCACTCTTAAATTGTGTGTTGCAGCCGGAAATCGCAAAAAAATCACTAAAAACCCCTATTTTGAGAGCTCAAGGTCATTCAAGGTCATCGACGTTGACACCAATAAAAAGCTCGTCACCAGTGCTTGTTACGATAAGCAGCATGTCTGTACCTATCTGCAACCGTTTTCACACTGCACGAGATAATTGCGGTAAAATAGCTACTTTTTAGGAGGGGTAGCCGTCTTTGTCGCCCGCCTGCGCCGGGCTCCATGAACCTAGGGGATCTGGACTTAGACTGCTGAAATCTGCGTTTAATGCTGAAAATTTCATACGTAGGTTGTCTTGGTCTATCTCTAGCCATTTCGTCGCAATTTAGTGTAGAAATGTGCGCTGCATCCAAAAATTGCGAAAAATTCACTAAAAACTCCTTTTTTGGGGGTTCAAGGTAATTCAATGTCATCGACGTTGATAAATCTAAAAAGCCTGTCACCAGTGCTTGTTATGTGTGTACCTATCTGCAACCGTTTTCACACTAAAGAGCCAACAGGGTCAAAATAACGTTTTTTAGAGGTGGGAACCCTTCTTTGATGCTCTCGTTTGAAAGGATACCCTGCACTCAGGGGACACAAAATTTTGTCACAAAAAAACTAGAGACCTTGAGGCAGCCCATGGTGAACATTTTGTGATTGTAGACTGCACCGTTTTGATAAAGTGCCAGGGTGTGACGGACGGACGGACAGACGGAGAGACAGACGGACGCCTAGACGATAGCTAAGATGCGTGAAGCATTCTGCCATCGCGCGTAAAAACTTCTTATATGTCTTTGCTTAAATATTAGAACGAACGGCAAAGACAGCTAAAAACTAGCTCATAAACAATTTTTAAAAGTAAGATTGTAAGAGTTCTCTGAAAACCTGTCTACCAACATGAGCTAACTCCCAAAAATAAGTCACGCGAGAAAGTAGCTGCAAAGCCACTGTCATCTTCTTTGGTGTCACCAATTTACTACTTGTAGTAGTACATACTGAAACCATGTTAAAACTCTATTTTGTATGATTCAACCTAACTGTAAGCCTCACTGTAGCTCATTAGTTTGTTTAAGAAAATAAAGCTCTATAAAACTGTAAGCGTAAAAATTTCTGACTCCATCAAATTTTCTTCCGAAATACATTGCTACAGCCGTGCATTGCTGTCACATTATGGGACTAGATTCAAGACGGCAAAAGCTGAGCACTGACCAATGCAATGCGTGCGTCTGGACTGCGTTTAGTTTCATTCTGAGTGAAAGTTGCTACACACAACGCACTGCCGATACCGTGTGAGTGACGTAAGTTCACATCAGTGCCACTCGACAACAGAACTTCCACAGCCTACATTATGACAGGCAACAACGCTGAGCCAGTGACCACCACACCGAACATACAGAGATATACTAACACAGAAAACAAGAAAGCCCAGCTGTCGCCAGGGAAGACGCGCCCCTGTTGCAGTACTGACCTTCAAAGTCATCCGAGGTTGATGATTTCCATAACCATCTAAAAGAGCCTATGCGATTTCCTATTAGTAATCAATAGCAACCTTAGCCCTATCTCTCACCGTTTCCAGGATACGGCCACTTACAACTTGAAACCTTCCTTTGAAAACTGCGTGTCCAAACCGCTGCAGATTGAGATATGGTTACTATTGACAGCCTATATGAATTCGCCACCGCCTTATCCGAGGGTACCATCGCTGACCCCCCACGATTTACAGTTTAGCCACAATAGCGCATGATTGGTATACCATAGTGCGTTACGACTCTTCAAGGTCATCTGAAGTCAATGATTTTCATGTCCTTTGAAAGCCAAAATGCAACTTCCTATTAGTGATCAATAGCAACCTATGCCATATCTCACACCATTTAGCCATTTGGTCTGTTATATCACATAGACAAACAGAAACAGAGAGACCACAGACAGATGACGCATCGTGCCATAGACGCATAGCTGCAGCGCATCAAAAATATATATGGAAAACGGAGTACAGCTATACATGAACAGACACTGGCACTGGCAGTGTCGTCGATCATATAAACGTTAGTGCAATTCAGCACAATAACTGCACATACCACGTCACTGCCGCTCGAAATGGCCAGAGACAAAGGCGAATGTCCATTGCATAGAACCCTCATGTTTGCATGATGACTCAGCAACAGTTTGATGACTTCACATGATTGCTACATTCACAAAAGTAGCAATATAGCAAGCAAATACTGGCAATATCATGATGACCAGGCAAATTAATCCCTCATAGCTTTCAACGCAACGGTTTAATATGGAAAAGAAATTGTGCCAAAACTTTCAAAAGAAGCACAAGACCACAAGGCTACATCAGATTTTTTTCTGCGCAACTAAGACAGAAGCACAGAAATAAGAGATCACAATATATTTGATCCGTTAAAAATCTAAAACTATATACAAAACTGTGTCAGCCTATACACACAGGACTTCAAAAAGCAGAGAAAAAGTGAAAACAGTGAAATTAAAAATGCTTTAACTATCAAAACTAACGTAAGACTGCTTGCAAGATATAAACAAACGGTTAGACTGCTCAACTACAAATGTCTTGTTCTATTTACTTGTGGTATGGTCATGGTCCCAAAATGAAACTATCAAGATTAAACAGTTGATTCGGCCTCAAAAAGTGTAGCATGGTGTCAGTAAAAGCACAAATAAAAAGCAAACACGTAAACGAAATTGACAAAAACAACGAAAAATGAGTATAGAACAATTCAGACAGAATCCAAAAATACAATATACTAAACTAAGCAAAAAAAATCCGAAAAAAATTACAAAGTTACTGTAAATGCCAAATGTGTACATTATGATTGTCTTCTCTAGAGCAGGCAACATGCAGAGGCGTCCGACCACCAAGCAGTTGTAAGTTTTCAATTGTCAGTTCATCTTTTGCCCATTCTTCTTCCTGTCACATTACAACTGAAAAGTTTCTTATTTGCATGTTGATATTTGCTACACAATATTTTGTTAGAAGATAGTCAGCTCAACAGGGCTGGATTTAGCTGGTGGGAGGCCTGGGGCCCAGTGGCGTATTTGGGATTTCAGAAAGGGGGGGCAATCCCTCCCATCGAATTACGGGGTTTTAAAAATTGAGGGGTTTGGTGTGAGACCCCCTGTTGGTGGGAGGCCTAGGGCCTGGGGCCCCCTGGCCCTCCCCCCTAAATCCGGCCCTGCAGCTCAATGATAAACAAAATCAAATAAAAGCAGTTAAAGAGAAAATCCTCCAGTCAAACTTTTTACTTCCAGATCAGACTGCCACCAAATGCTAATCTATTAATCCTTTAGCTATGCTCTGGTGCAATGTTAACAAAAATCTTCATCACAATCTTTTCTCAACTTTTAAACTGAGCTTGCAGACAAACAGACAGACATGGATAGAAAAATAATTTTTTTTTGTGGCAGAAATGTTCCATTATGCACTCTCCACTCAATAACACATGGTACAGATGCACGTGCCATTAATTATCACGTCATGTGTTGCAGAACAAAATAGCAGAATGCACACATTATGAAAAGAAATGATATTGGTTATATTACGTAAACTGAAATATCTGTGCATCATTACATGTGTGGCACTGTGGACTTGTTTAATGGATAAGTCAACATATATGTAATGTAACAAAATTAGTGATTTCTGTTGAAATTGAAACCGACCAGTAAGCGGTTGATATAAGAGTCATCAGCAGTAGCACGAATGTCAGGGTCAACGCCAGCGGACAGCAGAAGTTGAGTGATGACGACGCCTGACTTATGCTTCAGACCAGCCGAGTAATGCAGTGCCGCAAAGCCACCCATCTGATCACCAGCAGCATTACAATTAGTTGTAGTAACAACAACAATTATACCACGTTTACACGATCGAGCAAACATCGAGCAGCTAGCTGGACGTTCTATGGTAATTAGCATGCTAATTAGGAGAGTGGGCGGCTTGTAATTGGAAGACCTATATAGCACGTGATCAGCTGTGGGGTAAGAGCCTAAGCCTGGCCTACATTTGAGCCAGGGGGTGGGGTCCAATAGGCCTGCTTGAGCCAGCTCGATGTTTGCTCGATGTATGCTCGATCGTGTAAACGGGGTATTAGTTTTGTCACTAACTAAAATTTTTGGCAAAATCCATGTTATGAGCAATTCACACCGACGATGCCAATGCAACTCAACTGTCGACCCAGTTTCCAATATATCTGCTGCTCAGCCAATGACGTCATCATAAGCATGCAGTGGACCGATGATTTGGAAAACAAATTTGCCGATGTATTGCAAGAACGTGAACATTTGTATCAAATAACTGCTCGTGATTATCATGACTGGCAGAAAAATGTTCCCATTGGTTGCAGAATTGGAAACAGAACCGACACGACAATGCAACAGTTGAGTCGCGTTGGCATCGTAGGTGTGAATTGAGCATTAGGTATATTTTTACGTTTTTTGCAAACCACCGGTCATTTGTGTAAAACTGAGTGGTTATTTAACTTATTTTTCAATTGACTGACCAATTAATCACCCACCGTGGTCATCCACCTTGTCGTGGTGGTGGGGGGTGCACCAACGACCCAAAAGATTTCTAAAATCTGGAGGGTAGGAGCTAACTAAGAGCTGACCAAACAATTGAGAGCAGATATGCTACACGTTGCCAGTACTTTTGTGCTGGTTTCGGCTTCACAGCCGACTACGGCTTCACAGCCGTTTATTTACGGCTTCATAGCCGTTCACGGCTGTATAGCCATTACCTGTAACCTTTAAGGACGCACATGATACGGCCCCAGTGCTGGGCAGGTGTAGCAGCCTGCCCACCCTGGAGGTAAGGTAAGGTAAGGTAAGGATCAATAAATCAATCAGTGAGTTAATCAAACAAATTGTTGTAGCCCTAATGACGTTGACTGAGTCTGAAAGCAGACAGGCTGAAGGTTGGACGTACTGATCGCGGCAGAGTGACTCCTGGCTGAGCACCTTTCTTCAGCAGCAAACGCACCATGTCCTGGTCACCAGCTCTGACTGCAAAGAACAGTACAGGCGCAGGACACGACGAAGCATTGGGGTCAGCGCCACGCCGTAACAGCAACAGCACCGTCGACTGTATCAGATACACTCTGTCAACACACAACACCCCGACATTCTCAGTATACTTATTACTAGACAATTTTAGTCACCACAATACAAGGTGGTGCCAAAAAGTGAAACATATACACTTACATATCGAGCAATCTAACACTTTTGAAAATGATTAAGGAGGATCACTGCAGTAAATTATGGACAGTCATGTCAAACATCTTAACACTGCATTCACCATGTCCACCCTGCAATGATGTCAACCCAGTACCGACATAGCCTACTATGCTGTCATCCGCCTATAGTTATCCGCATACACAGCATTTAATTAGGCCTATTTTAAATTTTTTTTAAATATATGCGCCATTTTCTGAAGATTTTGACGTCAAGTTAACTTGATCTTTGACTTTTCAGATTGATATTCTTGCCTTAAAAAACAATCACCGCAATCTCTGTTTTTCCAAGTCTCTCCATTTTCGACTTAGGAGCCTGTATGGGTCAGACAGATAGACAGACGAACGCACAAACAGCTACGACCCGTACTGTGGCCACACAAAAAAACAAACCTACCTACATGTAGTCTAGCAATAATTCACAACAAAATGGCAAAAGTCTTTGCCAGAAAAATCAATGTAAGACTAAGAATTTCTTTTTCTTAGCTACACTTAAAGCCTACAGCACTAGCTGGCTCAAAGTTCTGTTTACGTTGACAATATTATTTTACAACATATCGCTATCGTTGTTTTTACTGCTCGGACACTACAGTAAGCCTACAGCAAAATTAAAAACAAACAAAACAGGAACAGTTAGACTTTCAAGAACAAACGTAAACCTGGACTTCTCAAGAGCCAGCCGTCGCACGGTTCCCTCTGACCAGACGTCATGTTGTTGCGATCTTTCACGACCGACGACCATTTCGTTTGTACTCAGCAGCGTGGCACATTTCACAATCTGCTGATCGCTCACGTTAACAGCCACACTGTTCACCGTGCGATGTGAATCAAACCCACTGAACTTTGACGAACAATCGACCGACGACTTTGAGCCAATAGTTAATTTGTCAACATCACACTCATTAACTGTTAAATTCTCCATCACACTTTCTATTAAAATGTCACTATCTTTGCCATATATTGCTTCAGTCGTGTTACTAGTTGGACCTTTGGTGTTTTCTATCGACTGGTGGGCGTCTCTTCCTTTGGCACTTCCGTACTCGGTACGCAACTCACGTATTATTTTGGCATCCAATTTTGATGGCTCACAGAAAGACTTCTTTCCTTTTTTGCCAGTTCTAGCACTTGAACTCTGTTGCACATTTGCAGATGAGGCATCAGCTGGCTTTTGACTTCCAGCGTCGATAACATTCTCAAAAAAAGACTCTATGGGATACAGAAAAACGAAGCACGTTGACAAAACAGACTGTCCTTCATCATTTAGCTTGTTAATATCGGCACCGTTGTCAAGCAAACAGTTGATCACATCCTGCTGGCATTTAACCTGCATACAAATCACAGCTGCACCAAGTCAGTTTTTCAGCAGTGTGGCCATCCAGAATAAAAATTAGTTTATGAGACGTTTCTTCACAGTTACTGCAGTACACTTCCTGCTTGAAAAAAACAGTCTGAAGCGAACAGTGAACAGGCTAGTTAATTTGTTGCTTCGCTCGCAAACTTAAGAAAGACATAAAGTTAAACATCAGATACACTTAATAATATACAATTCAATAAGTTAGAGATTTAAGATAAAGAAAAGCTGTTTAGCCAAAGAAAACACATAGGAAGCCTAGACTAATTTTTCGTCTATGTAGTAGACTCCTGCACTAACAGGTAGTGACAGTATTTCAAAGTATAGTCACACCCCAGCAGCAAAAAGTGCAGTTTGACCGGCAGCATCAGAAACGTCGACGTTGACGTCACCGTTGTTGAGTAGGTCAGAAACAGTTTGCAGGTCGCCAGCAGCTGCAGCAAGGATGAAGCGTTCAGATGCGAGTTCAATGACTCCGCGAGCTGCCGCAGTTGGTCCTCGGTCACCATTGACGACTGAGACGACGTCGAAACCGACGCCGCTCTGCGCTGAACGATGCCGCAGAATGTTCATCTGCATAGCTACACTCGAAGCGGTGTTGTTCCATGCCTTGATGTCCTCTTCCATCTCCTCCTCCAGGTCTGGATACAACACCGGGGCAGCCAGCACACTTTTCACAAGCTGGTTGCGATTTGCATCTACGCTGTCGTCGACAGCACTCGCAGATCGTCCACCAGTCTGCTGTTCATTTGACGCATTCGTGTAGCCAAGATTAGGAGTAGAATGAAACAACGTCTTGGAACAAGTAAAAAACGCTTCGTCATAGGTATGCAGATCAGCTGCAAGGCTGCTCACAGGAAGAAGATCGCTGACCACGGCTTTTGCTATGTCCTCCGGATCCGACTCGAATCCATCGTTGTTCGTCAGTTCTGGTGACATATGTAGAGAAATTTTCCACCTGCTTGCAGATTCCAGAAGAGATCGAATGGGCGCTACCTTTGGAATTCGTTTGCGGTGTTGGTCATGGTCACAGTGGTAACCGTGTGCCAGTGGAGAGAACTCTGCTGCAGCAACTGATGTGCAGAGTTTTATCAGCCGTTCGCGATACCACAGGCCGACGTCACAAGTACCGTCCGTGTACGTTACCACACCAGGTCCAAACCGTTCACCGTCTTTGTACAATCCCTGACAAAACGCACAAGTGTATATAGTAAACTCTGTTCACCAAAATGTTTTGGTAAAGTAAGAAAGTAAGCAAAAGAATTAAAACGTAAACTTATGTAATCACCCGCTGCTTTCACTTCGTCTTTCGTACTGGGTGATTGCAAGATCTCAGCTTCATGGGTACCTTCGGCCGCGAAAGATAGGCGGTTACCCATGCTGGTAATGAGTCCGTGTTAAACGAAGGGTTGCCGACGAAAGGGTCTTCGTGAAATGACAGTGAATGGACAGAGATATAGTTATTATTGAACAGTGGATTTCGTTTGGACGAAGGGTGCTTCGTTGGTTTTCATTGCTTCGTTTGGAAAAGCGAAGGCTCAGCACCTTGTCAGTCGATGTGCTCTGTCCGAGCGCTCGATCAAACTGATCAGTTGTCATCACTGCGTTTCGCCTATTATACTGCCGGAGCCGGCCAAAAAGGCCTAGACTGCCATCACGTGACTGTCATTGTCATAACATAACGTATTTTATAGCAGTTGTTACATAACGTATTTACAGGGAGCTCCGACAGCACCTATATGTGGCTTTATACCACACTAAATGGCGACGTTTGATGACCTTTTAACGAAAGATATAAATTTAAAATATTTATTATTTATATCCGAAAAATAAATAATTTTAGGAAATAAACTTAATATATTTTAGTAAGGAAAATAAGCCCAAATTTAATTTTATTTTACCAAAAATACGAAGGTACATTACGACACAAAATACACTACACTTATACCGGGTGGCGCAAAAAAACGTCCCAAATATTTGCATGCATTATTCAGCCGAGTGGTCGAAGTGAATCAGTGCAAAAGCATACATGTAACGATCAAACATCTCCAAATATGTATAGGAATTTTCGTCTAAAACACTTCGGTATTAGCCGTGATAAAAACAAAAAAGCGTCACATGCCACAAAGCAATTTTTGCAAGCAGCTCATCATTTGCGTTGCCGCTTGTACGCAGGCTATGTCAAAACGTCATGGTAGGCCAAATCACTAGTGAAATGATCGGCAGAAAAAGTGCTGAATAGGTCCTCCATTCTCCTTTGCCATTGCTGCTAGACGCTTTTTCCACTGCAATATGGCTTTTCTGATTCTGGCTGTCTGATGTCGACGTTATGCCATGTGTCTGTGATAACATTCTGATCTTTGAGTTTCGCAAGTGGCTCATGCCTTTCTTCATAGACAAGTTCTTGCAAGATATCCCAAACTAAGTAATCTAGCGGAGTGTTAAAGAAAATTTTGAGCTGCTTTGATGCAGTGTGATGGAACGTTGTCTTTACGTAACTGGATTTTTAACATGTCTGACGTCATTAAGCGGCATTCAGTGGTGTCATTAGCAAAGTCACTGAAATTTATAACTGAGTCAGAGTACAGATTGGTCTACAAATGTGCAAACGGAAATTTATCATCATAAAGTATACGCGCCGTTACATTTACGCAAATTTTGGGACGTTTTTAGCGCCATCCGGTATAGTGCATAATGTTAAAATTAACTGATTTTCTAACCCGCTGGCAAATACACAGACGGAGAAACAAGTTCTAAACTTCATAAATTTTCAAGCAAATTACCTAAGTTACTGAAATAGGGTTAACTGGAAGAAAATACGTTTAAGACAGTCAGGTTTTCCGCTCAGTCAAAAGTCTCAAAGATCAGCAAACTAACTCAATAACTTCTTAAGTCAAACACGTGTGCAAGGTAACAGTAAAACAAAGATTAGCACAATTAGATGGTCTGAACTCACCTCAAATTTGTTACCATTTGCAAAAGCAAAAGTACCATAGCCCTCCTTTTTGTCCATATAGAATGCCCCACAAAACTGGCTTCCATTTGGCCAGGTGTAGACGCCAAATCCATGCCTGTGATCTTTATAGAAACTGCCACTGTAGGTCTATGCAGCACATAAAACATTTTCATACAGTGTAATTTTTTAGACGACTGTAGGCCTACTTAAGTAACAGCAGAGCTTATGGTATGGTTGTCGTCCATCCGTCCGTCGTCATCCGTCTGTCTATCTGTAAGTAACGCGGATGTAGGCCTAGGCCTATTGCAGCTGAGCATTAAGTCCTAAAGAATAACTTTTTACACAAATAATTAGCCATGTGTCTTAAACTTAGGCATGCAAATTTTCAGCGATCTAGTGCAAGGGGAACATTTTTGAATTCAAGGTTAAATGGAAAAATGTGCGATGTGATGGGCTGTCCAAACAATGGACGACACGAAAAAAGACAAAGAACTAGGCGAGTTGAGACACTTGGTTCACTTGGCACTTGGCCAGTGATGACCACATGTTTATCTTGCACAGTTATGGCGATTCGAAGTTATTGGGGTCATGATCTTGACTTTTTAGTGTCACGTGACGTCATCAGTCACATGACCATTGGATTCATGTATTTCGATTACTCTTCTTCAGAACCAAACCGAAAGTGGATCTGATGCTCAGTTGCTGAGACACATCCATATGAAGATGCCAAGCTCCGAACGCCATAGTGGACGCCGTAGGCACACTGCCATACTGAGCATAGTGAGCAATAATACAATAAATACACCGTGGGCCGAAAAAAAGTGGCACTTTACTTTTGTTCATATCTTCACTACTTATTGACCGATTTTCAAAATTTTTTCACTGGCACACTCTGCAGACAATTTGCAATGACGTAATTATTACATATCCCACTACACCATAAATGCGTCTCTACACTAACTTGTGAAATATTAGTGAAATATGCATACATAACGATAATAACGAACAATAATTTTAATAAAATTGAAAAAAAAACACTTTTGATCAACATTGCAGTGAATGGTCTGTATGACACTAAACTGTGTGGGTCTAATACAGTCTAGTGTCATACAGATCATTTATCGCAATGTTGGTTTGAAGTGTTTTTTCATTTACCTACATTTTTGTTATTATCGTTAGTTTTTGCTTACATTTATATTTCACTAGGTAGTGTAGAAACGCACTTATCGTGTGGTGGAATATATAGAAATCACATTATTGCAAATTGTCTGCATAGTGTACAAGTAAAAAAATTTTGAAAATCAATCAATAAATGGCGAAGATATGGACAAAAGTAAAGTGCCACATTTTTTGGTGCATCATCCTGTACAATGGCACATAGGCGTAATAATAGAGTTGATATATTTGCCTCGCCAGTATGCCAGGAATGCTGACCACAGCCATGCCGATAATCACCAACAAACTTGCCTTTGTAGCAGCTTCCATCGGGCCACACTTGAAGGCCTGGCAGTGAACAGAGAGACATTAGACAATTAAAACAAACGAAGATAATAATTAATAATTCTCGAAGTCCATAGAGATTTTATGAACCAAAGTACTCACAATGCCTGCATTATGCTATTTTATAAGATCTGTTCTATCTTTTGTTATAACTGCCCAAATTATATTTCTCTCACTTTCTGCTTTCACTTTCATCGTCTGACAAAAATTGGAACTTGGCTGGTAGAAAATAATGCTCTCTTGCTCGTTTTTACAGCAATTCCAAATTGACTTTTAATTTTAACCATTAAGGAACAAATGTGTGTTGAATTCAGACTTGTTTCTCTGCTATCATTCTGCATTACTGAAATTAATTGTACACTGTGTCTCAAAAAAACATCCCCAACATTTTCGATTGTAACTTCAAGAACAATTATCAGATTTTAATAATTTCTGGTGTAAATATTTCCGACACAGCTTGTCATCAAATAACCATTTAGTTTCCCACCTCACCTAACGTCTGCTCCTGCACTACCTGGGGAAAACAGACCAAGCAAATCATGTGTTAAAATAAATGAAAAACCTCAATAAATTCTATCTATCCAAATCTCTGGGACTCAACAGCCAGTCGATTACCAAGTTTTACTGTTATAAAGCAGTGTGTCTACCAGATGACGTTTAGGAATGATTATAAATAATTCAAAAAGCGACTGGTGAAGCCTGGATTGGTCTGAAGCAGAACATTGTCAATACTGCTGTCAACGAATGTGGAAAACGTCTCTGTGCCTGTGTTCGCACAATGTGCCCAGATTTCAAGCAATTTTGCTGTAAGCAGTTGAAAAACAAAACAATTAAATGAAATCTCAACCAAAGTGTCAAGAAAGTGAACAAAATATGTTTTTGTGCGTTATTTAGATTAAGCAATAATAATGCATTGAGTAAAAAAATTTTGTTGGTTTTGTTTTCCCCAGATAGTGCACAAACTGACTTTGGGTGACGTGGGAAATTAAACATTTATTTAATGGCAAGTTGTCTCCGAAATATTCATAACAAAAATTATTAAAATCTAATAATCCTACTTCAAGTTACAATCAAAAACGTTGGGGATGTTTTTTGAGACACAATGTATATTAGAAAGCTTTAAACTGTATTTCTGTATGATTTTATATGAACAAACAAAATGAAAGTCTAAGAATGGCTAACATGCCAATACATTTTACGCGCGAAAGCAGAATGCTTCGCGCGTCTTTGCCATCGTCTGGGCTTCTGTCCGTCCGTCCGTCCGTCCGTCTGTCTGTCACACTCGTGATCTGTATCAAAACGGTGCAAGCTAAGATCACGAAATCTTCACTGTGGATTGCCCCCAGGTCTCTAGTTTATCGTGACAAAATTTCGTGCCACTGGGTGCAGGGGTTCCCCTCGAACGAGGGCATCAAAGAGGGGTACCCCCCTAAAAAGACGTCGATTTGCCGTTATTGGCTCGAATAATGTGAAAACGGTTGCATATAGGTACATACATGCTGCTTATCATAACAAGCACTGGTGACAGGCTTTTTGGATTTATCAACATCAATGACCTTGAACGACCCTGAACCCCTCAAAAAGGGGCTTTTAGTGAATTTTTTGCACAATTTTGCGCTGCGACACGCATTTCAAGAGTGAATTGCGCCAAAATGGCTGGAGATAGACCAAGACAACCTGCATATGAAATTTTCAGCATGAAATGTAGATTTTAGCAGTCCAAGTCCGGACGCTCTAGATTCAAGCAGGCCTGCGCACGTGGGTGTCAACGAGAGGTACCCCTGTAAAAAGTGGTGATTTATACTCTGTGCTTGTCTAGCGTGTAAATGGTTGCAGATAGGCACAGCCATGCTGGTTATCATAACAATCACTGATGTGGAGCTTCTTACGAATGTCAACATCGATAATCTTGAATGACCTTGAACCCTAAAAATATTGATTTAACGTGATTTTTGGGTGATTTTTGGCTGCATAAGAGTGAATTACGACGAAATATTTGGAGATAGACTAAGATTACTGCGAACAGGAACTGCTATAGGCTTTCGCGCGTTTCATGAGCTTTGCTCAAATTTCTTGTCTTATATGTCTGAAAATGTTTTTAAACAATGGTAAACAGCAACATGATTTTTTCTCTGCCATTTGGAGAAATTAACTTGTTATGTAACTAAGTGTCACAACACAACTATATTATACACTTTTAAAGAAAATATTCATTTTCACAAAGTAAAATAAAACAGATCAAAAATGTCACAAAAACTACAATATATGCCAGATATGTCAAAATAAACCTTTTCCATGTCGCAGATTATCAACAAATTCTCCTTCATAGCGTGCTCCATTTGGCCAACAAAAATGACCATAACCTGATCGCCGATTTTCACAAATGTGACCATGATAGCAAGCACCATTTTTGTATTCAAGCTTTTTTTTCTGAAATTTCCCAGTCAATAGTTGTGGAAAAATGCAAACTGGTGATATGGCTATATCAGACTCTTTTTCAGGCGTCATCGTGAAAGCCTGTGATGCATTTGTTCACTTCATATTACCACAATAACCTAAACACAAATAAGCAATAATTGGAACACTACAGGGTGGGCCAAAAAACCGGACCTGTTTGAACGTTAATAACTCAGCGATGGTTACCCGTAGAAAGACGTGTTATATGTCAAAAGTTTTAGAATGTTGTAGATAAAAAAGACCAGACTTGCATAGCAAATCATTTAAACATTCTTTGCCTAATTTGCATAAATCTTTATTACCCCTGAAATTAGGCATTTGCCTGCAATCCCATGTGCCCGAGTTCATTGAACTCAAAAACTCACTGCCAAAAAGTCCAGATTTAAATTCTATGAATTATTCAGTGTTAGGGCATTGCAACAAATAGCATGGTCACAAGATTTCAGTAACTGACTAGCTAAAACATGTGTTAATCAGATGCTGGGCTCAGCTGATCCTGAACACACTGACTCCAGCGATCGATCAGCTGCCTACAAAAACTGATGACGGTTATGAATGCAAAAGCTGGGCAACTGCCTATGTTGAATTTCATCCAAACTCAACATAATTTATGTGTTAATGATTGTTCATATTTCACTGTATGCTGAATGAAAATCAACTGAAATTTATGTGTTAATGCCAATTTAACATGATTTTAGGAATGAGGTAAATTGGGTAAATCAGGAAAAGAATATTTAAATGCTGAAACATGCAAGTTGTACACTTTTTCTGCACACAATTTTGAATCTTTTGGCATATTATGCATCTTTCCATCAATAAACATCGCTAAGTTATAAAAGCTCAAATATCCATGTTAAACCCATGTGTTACAGTCAAATTTTGCAGAATTTCGGGAGTGACAAATATTTATGCAAATTAGGCAAAGAATATTTAAATGCTTCACTATGCAAATGTGTTGTTTATTCTTTACAGCATTCTGAAACGTTTGATGTATTACACGTCTTTCTACCACTAACCATCACTGAGTTATCAACGCTCAACACTCAAACAGGTCTGGTTTTTTGGCCCACGCTGTATAAATTACATAATTAAGACTTGTTTCAAAATTATGTGAATTATGTATAATGAATAATAAATTTCAACCAGTGTTTGAATTGTGAAAAATTAGCTAGAGGGGTTAAACTTTTTGATGGTCGGAGCCTGAACAAAAAATTCTGTAAATTCTGATGTAAATTGTATGTATATAGTATATAGCTGACTCCTCAGTACATAATATGACACTTTGTTAAAGGGCTGAGAAAACAGTTGGGGGTTGAACCCCCTAACTCCCCCAACAATTCAAACACTGATTTCAACTGCAGTTGAACTGTTAGTTATTTGGTCTGGCCATTACATATAGTAGTTTTAACATGACAGCTTGCATCACTTGTAGTGTCTGGGGCTAAAAACCATAGCCTAAGCTATGATCCCCCATTCTCCCAAATGTGGGTACTGACTGCACCTTCAAATACTTGCATTGCAGCCAAATTGCAGCCAAACAGCTTCAGCTAGTGACATTATTATTAATGATTATTACTGACAGCTTATGGGAACCCTATCAAGTTACCTATCCAATAAGAATGCCCTATCCAATACCTAGGCATAACATTGCCGACTCCTTATGGACACCTGTTTCTGCAAAATATGGGCCCCTATCCCTAAAATACACTCCATTGCCAACTCTTCAATTCCCCACCAAACACGGGTGCTGATTCCTCCCCAAATACTTGGGTTGCAATTTGAAAATTGCAGCCAAATCGTGCTGCATATAGTGACTTGGTCACTATTGATAGTGTTAGGAAAATGGCAACGCTCTATCCAAAGGTGCAATCACCAAGCCCCTACGCGTACACTCCCAAATAGCCACCAATGCATGTTGCCAGGCAGTATGGGCTGATGTTTGAAATATCAATTTTGTTAGAAGGCGTTTATTGATGTCCAAAACATTCTGCACAGATAATGCAATGACCTTATTTCGTTATGCACTCAGCACTGCCGGCATGTCCACAACCACTACTGGTCAGGAGTCTTCAACTTGTTGAAGTTTGACCATACTCCGAAGAAGAAGAAGAACAGCCACGTCTACGTCATGAACGTCTTTATGAGCCATTCAGCCGATTGCTAAACATGAAAACAATGCGCGCGAACATTTCAACAACGCAACGTGACATGACAGAACAGCACTGACACGCGCAACAGTCAACTTGTGTCAATACTAGTCTACAGATGCGCACTTGCGGCTAATCAACCATCCACATGTCAACCCCTGATGTCAACAAACTGCGTTGCTAAGCAACATCACTACAATCGGTACGTCTTAAAACCCGACTGGGCTCGAGAGCCGTGCGTGAACAGACTGTGATTCTGTGTGTGGAGCATGGTTAGAAGGTGGTGGCCCACATTCTCGTTCTCGAAACGTCTTAAGAATATCTTTGGGAGATTTATTATCTTATCTTGAATATCACATAGCATTAATTACATCAAATTAATTAAACTGATAGCGCTACATTTGCAAAGCCATGCAGTAGGCCTACATGACCACGGACCACAAAAGACCTATCCAGCCGTGGCCGAAAAATGCAGGACTTATTTCGATGCTGCATTTTGACATAACGAAATACTATTTACACTTGATATAAAATGTCTATATAGGCCTACTGGCCCTATAGGCTCCTACCGGTTATCGCACCTTTCAATTTTTGCGATTCTAAACGGTGCTTAATTCGTCTTCTGAAGTTTTGTCAATGATGTGTATAGGCTAACACTCACTATGAACCAAAAAAAAATTTTTTAAATATTTTTAAAAACTTAGGCTACAGAGATTTTTCATTCCATGGTTCTCACTTCTCATTCACAGAGAGCGAGTGGAGTGCAACATTTTCAGCGCCGAGCGGGCATAACAATTTGGCCCTTCCCTAGATACGCTACCGAGAAGATCCCCGTGGCCCATCAGACAAGGGCGGTGTCATCCATGCACAAGATGAGTAGATGACACAAAACTGTCAATCAGTTGCAACTCGGAGACGCTGGAGCGCGCCACAGCGTAATTTGCCCCAGGCAGATACGTCAGCTATAGGGCTGAGCAAAATGTCCATTTTGTTAAACATTTAAACAATACTTATAAACACAGTTAAATACTTATGGGATTGATGGACTGGTATTACAATATGAATCAATCATTTTCATTAATTACTCAATGAATTTATCGATCAATGCGTCTATTTCATTATTTTGATTAAAACCAAATTATTATATTGAACTAGGACTATTCGTTTTTTTTTGTATCAGGAGTACCATTTTATAATAAACATTAATAAATAAATTATATCATTAATAAGCGTCATTTAGTAGTAATTAATTTGTGTATCTTTATTTTGTATGTTTGTGCTGTTTGTTTACGTTTGTCTCTTTATCCGTCTCTCTTTATCCGTTTTTATGAATTTTAAACTAAAATAAAAACATCGATTAATTGGTATTAAAAAGGAGCAGCGCAGCGTCGTTGTGGGTGAAAAAAGTATGAGTGGCGGAATTTGCTATTTTCCGACAGACATTAGCAGCTGAAATTTCGGCCTCGTTAAATAAACATTTTAAATTGTAAACGTTTAAAAGTCTGCTTCGTTTAAACTCGCGCTACTCTGCACCGCTGAGCCGCTGACTGCCAGTTGGCTGCTGTGTGTACACTTGTGTACAATCAGCCTTGTTTGTTTACAACCTGTAGTTTGCGTGGTAGTTAAATGGTGGTGATTGCAGCGTGAAGTTTAACGTGCAATTGATCACCGGTTGCGGTAAACTGTAGGCTGTGCACAGAAGTGTGGTGTGGTTTGATACATCGATGTCATGTCAGCTACATCGCGCGGCGTACAGGTATGGGTACCTGACGTGTCACTGCATTTAGCTCGATGAACGATTCATTAGCATGCGGCAGATTGTTTGGCAGGACCAACGCATTTCATTCAGATGTGTGCTTATAATCGCCCTTGCAGGATTGGTGGTGACCGATTACTACTGGCGCAGTGGTTCGCATATTGCTGTTAATTGTTTGAATGTGTTAGTGTTACATGTGTGAATCTGAAAACGGTTACAGGCCTTCTTAGGACTAGCAGGTTATTATCGGAAGTTTATTCCACATTATGCACACATTTCAGCAGTCTTGTCCGATCTGCTGAAGAAAGGCATTAAGTTTCGCTGGACGTCAGAAGCTGATGCCGCTTTTCTAGACTTGAAGTCTCAATTGGCCACACGTCCCATTCTACGTCCACCAGATTACTCACTTCCGTTCTGCATGGCTGTCGACGCTTTCGAACTTGCTATCAGCGCTTCACTGTTCCAGGTGGTCGAAAACGTCGAACATCCCATTTGCTTCTACACTAAGAAGTTAGATTGCCATCAGAAGCGCTACTCCACGATTGGAAAAGAGGCTCTGGCACTGGCTCTCGCAGTATGGCTTTTCAGCAGCGTCTATGCTGGTACGCAACCAGTAAAAGTTTTCACAGACCACAGTCCTCTTCAGTTCATTCAACGAATGGCCAATCACAACCAGAAACTGCTACGTTGGAGTCTAGAACTACAACAGTACAACCTGGAAATTTGCCACAGAGTGGGTCGTGACAATCTGATGCCAGACTTGCTAAGTCGGCCACCCTCTGTTTCGTAGTCACACTTTTCGTGTCACTGCCTTCATCACATTTTGCTTATGCCTGCACACTGTTGTATAAATGTGCTTTTGCTATTAGTTTGTTATAGTATTTTCGATGTTATGCATTCGTATGATATTGCTATCATTGTTCCCAGAGAATTTGATTTTGCATTATTCTAGTATGCTATTGTATATTTAGTACTGATGTTTAACTTTGTTATCGTTATAACGTTGTACTACATAGTGCTTGGTAAATAGTAGAGCTGTCAAGGCGTTAATTTTTTTAACGCATTAACGCAGTGCGTTAATTTTTTTAATGCATTAATTAATGTGTAAATTAACGCACCCAGTCCCGTCGAGATGGAGAGTAGGAGGTAAATTACCCCGGGCCCGAGACGTTTGTGGGACCTGCCTGTAGAATACAGAAAGTTGGAAAAATGAAAAAAAAATTTTAAAAACACATAATTTTTAGTTTTTAAACGTATTTAGACTATTTACTATTTAACTATTACAGTATTTTTATTTTGTATATCATCTCTTGTCCATCATTTTGTGATGGACTCTATTGGGTTACGCTTATGC
>Ga0209367_1004156_pt1 | contig 19923 bp, 14 predicted proteins | sample WorMetLIZISLAND2_FD_187412 | JGI IMG/M metagenome (GOLD analysis project Ga0209367, IMG submission 187412) | Marine gutless worms symbiont microbial communities from Max Planck institute for Marine Microbiology, Germany - Olavius geniculatus... ...
TGTACTTCTTCTACCAGTATATCACCCTGGCTGTCAGCAAGTGGTGGCGAGATGTCTTTCAGCTCTTTGACAAGGTCATTGGATACCTTCTGGTCAAGCTGTGCCATGTAGAGTTCGCTGCAGTACAGATATACCTGTACAGTAATTACGTCTTGGGTGAGAATCAGTTCAAAATTGAGGCGGATATGAACTGAACAATAAAGACGGTGCTACTGTGCTACTTTCACGAACTGCGGACAAAGTAGGCACCGCCTAATTCTAGCAGCGTTAGTGACTAAGTGACTACGCGCACGTACGCGTCAACTAATGACCATTGAGCTCGCCCTGTTCACCCGTTGGTCAGTTCTTCAGAAACTAAACCATGTCAGTTCGGTTCAGTTACGTCGCTCTGTACACGCCTTAAGTAAGTCGCACGATCAATGACAAATATGTATTTAAGCAGCTGAGTCGTTCGTGCGCCTATTGCGTCGTGTTGGTATAAATATAGCGACGTTGTTTGTTTTGACGTATTCTGTCACACATCGGATGGCTGATTTGTGCGGTCCGCCTTCATGTGGATCGGCTTGCTTCGATCGACAACACGACGCGATGACCTCTGCAGTCTGTTTAACGTTTGCATTACCTTGTTCTCCGGTTCTCATACTTGCGACCGAAAATCATTGCGTACAATCAGGGGCGTCATTTAGGGGGATTGGAGGGGTTTACGGATCCCCAAAGGATTTGTGATTTTCATTTTTCCTGTTAATCGTACCCTTGAAACAGTGTTACTGGTGCAAGAACAATATGTTACGCAGACTGAGACCACTCCAAGAACTCCCAGTGATTACTGAGAGCCCTTAACGATTAACTGAAATGACGCCACTGTGTGCAATCTGTGAGTCGATCAAAAAATACAGTAGCCAAAGTAGTCTGACTACTGCTAGATCCACTGGTAAAGCGTTAGTCCAGGAAACAGTCAGAAAATGATTTTTTGTGTCTGTGGAGCGGTGCATTACTCTGAAACAAGATTCGGATTTATGTGTGCGATTTTCTTACATGCTATTAACTTTTTATTTATATGCTGCTAACAATGAAAATTTCGTCATACTAGAAAGTCCCCTAAACAAATTATCGTTGATTTAGGGCCGTGCTGTATGGTTGTTTAACGTTATGCGCTATATGAATTTGCGTTTCGCTTAGGCCCCCTACTTACTTACTTACTTAGTGCGTCAAGTGAAATGCAGAATTTCCGCGTGGTTTATTTGTTGTTTGCGCAGATACTTGTACAAGAATCATATTCGGTCATTGGGAGCGGAGACGTTTCGTGGTCTCACAAATCTGGAACAGTTGTAAGTGAAACTGACAAAGTTGTTGATTCTGCTCTTGTCATAATCAGTGTTCTTTCAAAGTCATTCTTCTCCTTAACAGTTTTCCATTTGAGGCAAAATTATCATTATTGGCATTAGCCTACTTTCTGTGGTGTATCGATGTGTTAGATATTTACATTTCAACGAATTGACGGACATTGAACCAGGAACATTCGACAGCTTGACGTCCCTAGAGCGATTGTAAGTACATCATTCAGGTGCTACGTTTATTTGCAGCTCAGATAATTAGAAAAGGCACGCACATAAATAGGAATGAATTGTGTACGTAATTGGTGTCCCACGGAATCCACGAAATTCCCGCGGGATTAATTTCTGGATACACTTTCCGCTGCGTCAACAGCCACCAGGCGCATTGGTCCTGCAGCATATTCCGGCACAATTTTCAGCTTAAGTTGGGGAGTGAGTGAGAATGGAAACAGTAAAAGTCATTCCTATCCTACAAGAAGCTCTTGTAATAGATTAGCACATGTGCAATGCTACTGCAATTGATACAACGAAATGCATTTTGTATTGCAGTTGCACCGCAGTTTGTGTTGCGTTTGTGCGAACTCTTTAAGTCAGTGGCTATAGTTTTATGACGAGCTTTGCTCATCGGCCCCAGCTGTATCTATCTAGATACTGACCACGGTCACTGCCGCGGGCGATCTCGTGCTCTGCTGCTTGTGATTCATTCTGCACTCATCTGCAGCGTGCAATCCGCAGCTGCTGTACCACCCACAGAGATGCGGCTCGTGCATGACCGTACCTGGTCTTCATACTAGCCAAGGAGACCTTTAATTCTAGCTATTATCGAGTAGTCCCTGTACTAGCCATGCACCGGTGACTCGGCGCGGCTCGATCTCGTCTCGGTCGCACTGTAGGCCTATTCATTTGACAGAACGACGTGTACTTTGTACACGGTAGTAAAGTACACGATAGCTTGTCCCATGCTGTTTAAGTGTAATTTTGTAACGTTATACGCGTAACTATTTTCCTATATCCGCGCATGCAGCTGTTATTGCCTTTAAAAACGAAACGCTACGCTCGTAGTGCGCACATAGACTTGCAGCAATTAATGCTCGTGATAAAGGTAAAGCTAAAGGTGCCGTGCCCCAGAGGGGCGTAGGCGGGGTGCTCATTTCTCTTTCTTAGGCCTTTGAGCCCGTAGGTGGATAAACCGCTCAAGTCCGTGACGCATGGCTAGTGCGACGCCAGACCTACGGTTACCTTCCCAGCCGCAGAGCGTCACCGCTCTTTGACCGGTACCAAATTATACTGCTTGGTGAACAGAGGCACATGTGTGTGAACAACTTGCTCAAGATTGTTACCCGACAGTGCCCCGACTCTGAGTCGATCCTGGGACTTTTCGGTCACCAGTCTCGCTCGTTACCGTTACACCACCAAGGCACACTCGTGCTCGCGATGCCGGTAACTTACTTAACCCCGGTACGCACTAGCCGTAGGTACGGCCCGTACGTACCGGGCTTTTCTTATCTCTCAAACACTTTTAGTCTAGTTACAGCTACTGGGGCAGTATCTAACAGTTGACCAATGAATGCATGTTTGTGTATTGGGTTTCGTTTACAGTGTATTCATTGTATGCTGTTGCAGATTCTTGCATAATAACCAACTGAAGCACCTGAGACAAGGCCTGCTGTCCAGTCTTACGTCACTTGCTCGTCTGTAAGTAAGCGCCGCGCGCTGCTGTCTAGACGTAGTTTGTATCTGCATCAAGTCTCTACTATGGCATCCTGCAGCTATTTACGTTGTGGTCCAGTGATCTATCGTGCTCTTGAGTAGAGGCGATTGCGATTTACTGTTGCACGTTGCCTCGCCACGAACCGACCTTCCCAACAGCTGCTGCTACTGCGTGGCGTCACGCTCTTGCTGTTACTAATTACTTTGCTGTCTGTCTGTCTGTCTGCATGGCAGCTCGTCTTTCCGTTCATCTGTAGACTTTTACGTCTTCTTTGTCGTTTACATTCAACTCTACTGCCTATAGGTCTACATCCCTCACAACGCAAACTAGTGTCGTTTTTGTGTGTAAATTATCTCGTGGGATGGGTATTGTCGTTGCTGTCTTTGCTGTTTTCGGGGTTTATTTATCTTCGTAGTGTTGTGCGAATGCGAGGAGTTCTACACGGACTCCGGGTGTAGTTTCTTTTAGCTGTTCTCCACACTTGCCTATGTATGCACTCCACGACTCTAATGCATGCTAAATGTTGTGAGGATTGCACTACTGGATTTTGGTCCAAGTGGGATTTTGTCTTAACGCCGTGACAGTATTTTCTTCCGGCGCCTTACGGCGTCAACTCTTGGTAGATTTTTTAAAAACGTTAGCGTTGTAACTTGTTTACGGTGTAACAACGGACATGTTACATACGGAAGTGTCCAGGGCACCACAGATCGCGAGTGGATATTTAATTACTCCTGCCCTTGGTCAGTGTAGATTGCCTGTACTGTAGACGTCATGATAAGCAACGTCAGTTGACTTGAGTCGACATCGTAAACTTTTATTGGCATTGCTGATACCACCGGCTGCTATGACTCGTGAATTCGCGTTACTTACTGGCGTACTGCGTATTTCATTTGGTGAATAATGTACATTACAAACTGAAACGAAACTTTGGCAAGTAAATTTGCATTGAAAAGACATAATCTCATTTCCTATCTGCCAGCTACTTTTGATCTTTCATCAGTGGCGGTTTTAGGCCCTTGCCGGGGAGGGGACACAGGCCCCCAGTTTTGCTCCAGCCCGCTGTGCCTTTCCTTCACAGATATTTCAGCTTAGAACCGCCACTGCCTTTCATGAGATTGATGTTAAGTTGACGTTGAAGACATGATTTTATTCTGAAGATCTAAATCGTTCTGATATATTTTATCTGCAGTCGTCGTCATCGATGCGTTGTTGCTGTCCAGCTCGTAATAATAAGAGAAGCCACGAATGACAACGCTTTAGATATACATGTGTCGATGGACCTGGAAAAATTTTTCAGAAGCAATAGGACGAATAGTTGAGATGGCTTTCAAAGGTCACTAAATGCTGTCGAAAATGGTAACGTTCAACAAACCATATATGATTTCCAGTTACCGTTCTATACTAGCAGTGTACTTATCTTGTATTATTTTACAGATGTCGGTCGAAAATGGTGAATTTTCAAAATACGATCACAATCACCTGTGTGTGAGAGGTAATTCCCGAACACGTAGAACGTAATGTGTGTGTCTGTTACAGTCGCTTGGACTCAAACGCGTTAGTGTGCGACTGCGGGATGATGTGGTTGGCAGACATGCTGAAGGACGGTCATTTACAGGCCGCTATCACGTGCGACCAGCCGGCCAGCATGGCGGGCAAGTCACTGTCCAGCGTCCTCGACGATATCGTCTGTCGTAAGTACTTCCACACTCGCACACCTTGATTAAGATAGAAAAATAGTGCGGTCCAGCGCCGACATATTGTGCTGCCGCCCGCCTGACCTTTGCTCATTAGAACTAAAAATTGTTCTGAGGGTTAATCCGGCCCTGGGCGACGTTCACGCCAATTTTGGCTTTACCGCGCCTTTTTGTTTTTGAATTAGGGGCCCGTACAGACGGACGGGCAAGAAGCGTATTGCAGTTTATTAGGACGGCCGCAATGCGCAGATCTTTTTTTCTTGTTCTTGTTGCCTGTGAGCTGCTGACGCTGACGTTGGTGAACGCTGCAGGTGAGCCTGAACTGACGACAAGACCGCATGATGTAGAGGTGTCATTCGGTGGCACGGCATACTTCCACTGCCGCGCTGACGGCGACCCAGCACCTCAGATCATCTGGTATCGCAACCGGTAAGCACTAAATACCGTTTTTTCCTGCGCTACGGCAGTATAATATGTAGTCTCTCGCCTCGGTTAATTTTTGTATCTGTTGTAGATACTGTTTATTCATGCACCACTGCAAATTTATAACTTTATCCAATATTAATCGTCGACCCCCTGCGACGTAGCTATACCATTCAGCCACAGTACAAAACGTCACAGACAGACGACAGATAGACAGACAGACGTACGAAAGACAAGCATCGCAGTATAGCGTGGCGAGATGATGATATTAAAAGGCCGATCGACTAAAAATGCAGCCAGCGTAATATTGAGATTATTCACGGAATTTATTTAGCAACTTGTGTGCGACGTTGCAGTGAGGAGATAAGAACAAATGAGATCGACGAAAGCAACCGGTACAACATCTTGCAGGATGGTACTCTGATGATTGAGAATGCACGAGACACTGACGAGGGCGTGTACGAGTGTGTGGCAAGGAACCAGCTTGGAGAGGTCAAGGCTGAAGCCGTTCAGCTGCGTTACATGGACGACTCCAGACCAGGTGCATGCCAGCTTCTGTTCACCTTATGCCCCGTTCATGCGATGAAACTAACTCGACGTCTACAATGTGTGTAAACTGGGTATTACTTACATTGTTAGTAAAATGTTTTTACTATTTACGGTATTAAAGATCTTATCACACCCCAAACGCTGTTTCATGATATATATAAATCAGCTTCTAAATATATCTGAGTTGCAAGGTAAGTTTACACTGTAACTTTCTGTATGGGCCTATTCAAAAGCTGATATATTTCATCATGTGCTTATTATGATTATTATTATTATACTTAACTGAAGTCTTTTTTAGCACATACTGGCGCTTTACAAGTCAGATTATTATTATTATTATATAGGCCTAGCGCCGTATGCATAGCTTCAGAGGCGCTAACAATTTGTGGGATCTTCACGTCCCTTCAAGTTTACCACTGATCAATCAGTCAATCGATCTTGGCTGGTGAAAGAATTCGTCTGACCCAGTAATGAACGTATGGAAGTATTTGTGCAGCTCGGCCGCGTATCGTGGAGAAGCCGTCGGACCAGTCGGTGCTAGAAGGCGCGTCGGCGACACTGCGCTGTCGTGCTAGCGGGGTGCCTCGTCCCAGCGTCTCGTGGCTCAAGAACGACCTGGAGCTGCCAGTAGATGCCAGGCTGAGTGTTGACGAAGGCGGCACACTGCAGCTGACTGCGCTGAAACGCACCGACTCCGGCGTCTACCGCTGCGTCGCGTCCAACAGCCTCGGCAGCGTGTCCGAGTTCGCGCGACTGCATGTCTACGGTGAGCCGTCCTTCCCGTCATGCCCCGTTCTCCACTGCAACGAAACCGTATAACCATCTCTTTGTTAGGGTTCGCGTAAAATAGCCTACAATACGACTGCGATGAAATATTTAGAAACGGTCGCCGTCGACTACAGTCCACAGTCGCACTTGTATTAAGCAGATGGTTTGGCGAGTTAGGATGCTGAACTTGTCGTCGTTACTTACGCACTTTACGCACACATTTAGTATGCCTATAACTGCATACCACGCTCCAGTTCCACTGCAGTAGACTAACATGTTATAAAACAAGCGGACAGGTCGCTACGCTTCCTGTCCGCTTGATCTTTGCCATTGTATCGGCCTGCGGCCTTCATTTTCGACCTTTCGGGCCTCATCTCGGTCTGCGGCCTCGACACACAGCGCTGCAGCGTAACCGCTAGCTATAATAATGCTCATGATGCGCCACCATGGTGACGACGTCTATATGACGTCACAGCCAATCACAATCCAAACTGAAACATCCCTATTTTAAAGATTAGATATTGACTACTGACACACTGTCCAGGTCATTTTTACGCGCGAAAGCAGCTTTCAGCGCGTCTTAGCCATCGCAATTCTGTCCGTCCGTCTGTCTGTCACACGGGTGGAACGAGGTAGGGCCTAGGTTACTATTAATCACTAATAGGAAGTCGTACACTGGCTCTCGATTGGCGCTGAATTCAATGACCTTGAATGACCTTGAACGCCAAAAAGGGGGTTTTATGGATTTTTTGGCTATTTTGGGCTGCGACACAAGTCTATATCATTCACAAGGTGGCGCCACCCTACTATCGTTATGCGATCTAGATAGAGAATTTGGTATTTGTATCTTAACTTAGCGTGAACACCCCAATTTTCAGCTTAACTACTAAACCGGAACTGCTATAGACTTTCGCGCGTCAGTGAGCATTAGCTCAAATTTCTTGTACAATAGAGGCTGATGATAAATAGGCGTCAGTCTGTGTCGTTACTTTATGACAATGCTCGTGTATAATAGGAGCGCCTCAGTTTGTGAAGCGTCCGAAGGATCAGCGAGTCGTAGAAGGCAATGCGGCGTTCTTCTCGTGCGATGTCACCAGTGAACCTCCGCTGCCGCACATCCACTGGACCAAGGACGGTCAGCACTCTCTTCTCTACCTCATTCACTGCAAGATTGTAACTGCTTATTCGTTGCATAATTATGTCGCCTTATGTCGTCGGATGTATTTAGTTATTTATGTAAAAAACTGCTCAGTTTATATAGGCTACAGTGTAAGGGTGACGTCGTGGTTGTAGATATAAAACAGCACAAATCACAATTTAATAATTCAAACTTTATCATTACACAGTCACCAAAGTTTTTCTGGCATTGTGCAATTTCAACAATTTATACAATGTCAGAAGAACTTTGCTAACTGTGTAATGGTAAAGTTTGAATTTTTAAATTGTGATTTGTGCTGTTTTATGTCTACAACCATGATGTCACCTTTACACTGTATATAAACTTAACAGTTTTTTTACATAAATTATAATTATAGATTCGCCGAACTTATCAGCACTTGTAAGCATAGATTAAAATCTGAATCGTTTGATATATTCCCTGTAGTATGCGTGAACATTTAGCTGAGTCTCTGCCATCATGTGCCTTTGATTCGTTCGCGACATGTGACGCTATAGAAATGTGTTCAGACGCGGATCGCCGGGTCCAAAATTTTGGAATAAGAGAAGGGTAAGGGGTGAGGACTGGGAAGAAGGCTGTGCCCCGCATGAAAAAAAGTTGTAAAAATTTTATTCGAAAATAATGAATTTTTGTGCAAATTTTTCTACTTGTTTTAAGATGCATTTAGTTAATAGGGGGGGGGCGGCTGCGCTCCCCGTCATTCCCCTCCTAAATCCGCCACTGAATGTGTTTTGCTTGATTGTTTTGAATGATTGACTGTGTGACTCAGGGGAGCGTCTGACGTCGGACTTGGGACGGATTACGATCAACCCGAGTGGAACAACTCTGACGATTGGTCTGGTGTACGCCAGTGATGCCGGCACGTATGAGTGTGTTGCTGAGAGCGCGGGAGGCAGACGCTCAGCTAGCGCTCAGCTAGCCGTCATCACACAAGGCAAGGCTGTCCGCCAGTTGTTTTAGTCCGTAGATTAGCTTGCTACATACGCTGTATTTAAATGTATGCTATGTAAGTGACATTTGTAGTAGTACTAATAAAACGGCGGATGCAGCTCCTGGCTACGGTTGCGCTCCAGCATGCTCGCGATGACGATGATGAATTTAATGTTATGAAAAGTTTTCAAAAATCATTGCGAACGTATTTTACGAGAAAGCCAATAAGAACGTCTGAGAGTGTTGCGAACGTGACCTCGCCTCAAGTGACTTAGCAAGTCAGAATACGGTATTTCGCATTCGTCATTTTTTTCGGATTCACGGCCGCCGACATTTACGCTAGAGCGCAGCCTAAAAACGCGTTCAGAGCGAACGAAATGAGTTCAACTGAATTGAAATCACGTGGTTCTGTTATTTTAGTTTAGTTCATTTCGTTCGCTTTGTACACCCCGTTTACCACTGCAGACATAGTGCTATAGTTAGGTGGTACCAGGAAGACGATTGCGTTGTGTGCAGTGGCGCCGGCGGTGTATCGTCCACCGCGAGACACGGAGACGCCGACAGGCAGCACTGTGTCGTTCGACTGTTTCGTGTCGGGTGAGCCGCGTCCGACCGTGCGCTGGCAGCGCGGTGGCGAGCCGGTCGTCCTGACGACCAGTAACAAGCACGCAGTCACGCATGACGGCTCCGTACTCGTCATACGTGACGTCAGCGTCAGTGACTCGGGAGACTACGAGTGCGTGGCGGAGAACATGGCGGGAACGACCCGCGCCGTTGCACGACTCACCGTCTGGGGTCTGTATTCACGCGTCATAGCACAACTGCACAGATAGCTTCAGCGGCAGCGCTTCATAGTATTTAAGAGGTGAATATTTACTTTAAAGGGTAACGCTTTTCATGGGAAACCTATTCGTCTGAAAGCTACGGAGTGTCTCCTGACATATGGGATCACACAGTGTTACCTGCCACCCGACACAGGTGACGCGCCTCGCCGCAACCCAAGCCAGATAGGCCGGTACTCGAGTTACCTACGCTCGAGGGATAGAAGGCTGAGTTGATCTTGGTGTTGGTGGATAGATATGGTTTACCAGTTCGCAGACAGTCACCCATCCAGATCAGAGTAACCACTGGATAGCGTCTCAACCGGGAGTCGAACCTATGACCTCGCGATCGCAAGTGCAGCGTGCTACAATTACACTTAAAACTTGATAATTTCGCGCAGTGCGTTATACGTTTTACCTTAGACCTTAGTTTTGCTGTCAAGAGTGTGGTCTCGGGACAATGATCTTGGTTTTGATGTTCAGATTTTGATCTGTGATCTCGATTTTGGTCTCGCATTTTTGGTCTTGGACGGAAGTAACTGATCTTGGTGTGGTAACGAAGAGTTGATGGTTAAATGCTTAAATGGTATAGCTGTTTATGAGAAACCCATCTCAGAGCTACGGAACGTCACCTGCCATATGGGATCACACAGTTACCGCTTACCCGACGCAGGTGAACGCGTCCCGCCATAACCCCAGTCAGGCAGGTTGGGGTTGTGGCGTGTTATTGAGTTTTTGGACTTTGGGTGTCTGTGTGTGTGTGTGACAGACGCACGAGTGGCTCGTCCGACGGACGGACGTATCAACGCGACTCTGACGGACACAACGCGCAGAGTGAGTGCCGCTGTGAACAGAACACGCGCGGACCTGCGCTCAGCGCGCACCGCCCAGCATCTGATGCAGTTTGTACGCTACCCGCCCTCACATGCACTCAACCTGGCCCGCTCCGCCGAGATCTACGAACAGACGCTGGAAGCACTGCTGGCGGACGTCAACGCCGGACACTCGTACAACATCAGCACCCATCCAGGTCGGTACTAACTCATAGGCAGAAATGTGTCGACCCGGTGCCAACATGAGATGTGGCCATCCGAATGTTTATATTTCAACTGAAAGTCCGCTTTTGCATTCACAGTATAATAGTAATAATAATAATAATAACACTGACAATTTTTATCGCGCCGCAACACGGAAACCAATTACAAGGGTGCGACGTGTCTAGTCTACACAAATTGTCAACACAAATTATCATCGGAACATAAATGTCTTCAAAGCAGATTTAAACGCGTTGACTGAGTCAATTGCACGAATGTCTGCCGGAAGCTGATTTCAGGTTTTGGGTCCTGCAACAGCAAACGACCGAGCACCAAAGTACGTGACAGTTGGGCTGATGACAAGGTCGCCGAGACTCTCTGCTGCCAACTGATGCCACTGGTTGTCACAGATCGGCGAGATACGTCAGCGCTTTAAATGTCAGCAGACACAACTTGAACTGGACGCGCTGCTGGACTGGACGTTAATGCATTTCTGAAGTTGGGGAGGTCGAATTGGCGCCACAGACGTCGTTCGCGCTCCGCGTAGACTGGTTCAGACGGCAGTCGTAAATTGAACCGCCACTGTACGAGATTGTGATCACTCAGGACGCCACTGAGGTTAACGACCGTGACGTCAGTAGGTTGACAGTCGTCGCCGGTAATGACGACACCAAGGATGCCGTCACGGGCGTGGGTAGACTGTTCGACGTGTTGCATGGCGCCGTACGATGCCAGCAGGTAGTTGACTTTGACGGTATTTGCGTCGTCTGGTCGGTCGAAGGGCACGTTGAGGTCACCATCGGTCACAATGATCGGCGACGCAAAAGACGCCATGTACTAAAGCAGCTTTGCCAGCTCAGTATGGAACGCTTGCGTTATGTCGTCCGACCCAGGACGATATACGATCGCGATGATGCATGACGTGCCGCACGACGTGACTCGGACACACAGCAGCTCGAACGTCTGTGGGTTGAATGTGGGCGACAACTTCGCCAGTTTAACGCGCACAGGCGCTACTATGGCCACGCCGCCGTGGTTCGTGTAGTTAACTGAGTCAGCAGCCGATGGTGACAGGAGTGGACGGGCGCACTATAAGACCTGGAAGCCGCTGCTGCGCAGCCGTCTAAGTGGCATATCATCGTAATAGGGTGTTTACACGATCGAGCAAACATCGAACAGCTAGCTTGACGTTCTATAATAATTAGCATGCTAATTAGGAGGGCGGACGGGTTGTAACTGGAAGGCCTATGTAACATGTGATCAGCTGTGGGCTAAGAGCTTAAGTCTAGGCCTACATTTGAGCCAGGGGGCGGGGTTCCAATAGGCCTGCTTGAGCCAGCTCGATGTTTGCTCGATGTTTGCTCGATCGTGTAAACAATCTATACATTACATCGTGGCCAATTCACACCTACGATGCGAACGCGACTTAACTCAGCTCAACTGTTAAGTTGCGTCGGTATCGTAGATGTTAGTTGGCCATCACGACGCAAGCAAGATATACGAGGTATGCCGTTTTCTTGAGGTTTTTGATTGTTTACCGTTGTTTAATCTCGTTTCAAAACTTGTTTTATTTTATTTATTTCACTGCTAACGTGTGAGCACTTGTTCGTGACTGCAGAGGTGACGTACAAGCAGTTGCTGTCGCCGTCGCAGTTAACTCTGATCGCCAGTTTGTCGGGATGTGAGTCTCATCGGCGAGTGGTCAACTGTGAGGACATGTGCTACCATCAGAATTATCGGACGCTGGATGGCACGTGCAACAATCTGCGCCGTCCAATGCTCGGCGCGTCGCTGTCGCCGCTACTCAGGCTGCAGCCGCCGCGATACGAGAACAACTTCAACTTACCCGTAGGTCTGTGACTCTGTGTCCTGACTCTGTTGCATTTTTTTTCATTTTATCAGAAATTTCTTGGATTACTTGGTCTTATATGTTGATATCCTCTTAGAAAATGCTATCTACTCGCCTGCGTCGACTGAATGCGTCCGCCATTGTGTTCGTTTAACAACTGTGAATAGCTATAACGTTAATATTTCGGAATATATTACAAGGGAATGACTACCGAAGGTAGGCAGGATGGGCGTTCGGTTAGTGAACATAAAACATATTTTTGGAACAGACGTATTCCAGTGCATTTTTGGCATGCATTCTGACTGGTTTGTTAAGCAAAGTTTTCAGAGACATTTACTATAAAGTATCTGTTATTACACCTGTCTGGTTGATGTAGTGATGACTGTATGATGACGGGTGAAACTGTTGCAGGCTGGGACCCGGAGCGCCTGTACAACGGTGTCCGACTGCCCAGCGCTCGGGCCGTGTCAGTCAACGTTTTGTCCACGTCACGAGTAACCCCCGATGACACATACAGTCACATGTTCATGCAGTGGGGACAGTTTATCGACCACGACATCGACCACGTGCCGACGGCGGTCGCGCACGCGCGCTTCAGTGACGGTCGCAACTGTAACGAGACCTGTGACGCTAGCGGTCCTTGCTTTCCGATACCAGTCAGTGCCGACGACCCGCGAGTGCGCCGGCGTAGGTGTATTGGATTCGTCCGATCCAGCGCCATGTGTGGCAGGTTGGTACTAGATGTACCGCACTGCTGGTGTGCATAGCCGGGTATGCAGTACGAGCTTATACCACTCCAGACAGTGCGATATTGTACTTAAACCACGCTTAGATGGCATAGGCTACACTGCCGTTTGCTTTGTGACGCACGACTGCAGCCGAAAATTGCAAAAACAGTAGGTCTACCAGTGCGAACTGAGTGTGATCGTCTTGTGTGTGTGTGTGTGTGGTCCAACACATTAGTTCTGTTATGACAGCCATAGCGACGCTTTGCCGAAATTACTCGGGTCAAATGGTAATTAACTGTGAAGGTGCATGGTATTAAACGAAAGGTCGTTTTTGAAGCAACTGTCTGGTGCTATACCTTAAGGCATCTGAAAAGAAAACACAGAAAGTTGCACATTTGTGTTCGTAGGCAGTATCAGCCAAAACAGTTAAAAGTTGTAAAACTAACAAAGTAATAAAATAACACAAAAATAAGATTGTAAAGCCACTAAATCATAATAGCACACGATATAATAGAAATCCGGTGATTTTTTATTAAAGTTTTTTCCACGTTTCTTCTCATTAACGTAGTCGAACGACCGTTGTCAGTGGAGCTGGACAGTAGAATATAACATTATTGGAGCAGGGTGATAATGCGTTTGTTCGACGCAGTGGAACGACGTCGGTGTTCTTCAACGAGGTGACTCGTCGCGAGCAGCTGAATGCGCTGACCTCGTACATCGACGCCTCCATGATCTACGGCAACGCTGACGACGATGCACGCAACCTGCGTGACTTCGCGTCAGGTCGTGGACTGATGCGAACCTCGCCGCCAGCAACTCAGTCGCAGAAACCGCTGCTGCCGCCCAACCAGGGCGAATTCATCGACTGCCAGGTGACCGACCCTACTGCATCTGGTCTCATCTGATGCTGTCGGTTTTGACCACATTAGTCCCCAGTCCGTCAGTGTTGTTTTAGACCAAAATGTATTCACGTGCTCTTAAAAAATATTTGGTTTCCTGTGCCGTGTATTTGTAAAAATAAAATTACAGGCATTTTTGTAAGAAAAAAATGATAACTTATTTTGTCTAGATTAGTGACAGGTTATAGTTGGGTTTGTAGTGTACAAGTTGAAGTGGGAGTTTGGCTAAGTTTTAACAGCATTGCGTAAACTTATTATACGTCAACCAAGTCGCTGTATGTTAAGCTGTACTCGGGATCGAAGTGTCATGTCATGTAGGCCCACACGATCACGGCTCTTCAATAACGTGTCTTATACGATTGCGTTATGAAGTAGGGTTACGCGTCCGGTTAAATTTTTAGAGCCATTCTGCAAGCAGTGTTCTTTAACTTATACCTAGTGAATGCTATTTCAGTTGGCTGTGTGGCGAGGGCGTGTTTGTATGTATGTACAGATGGATGCGAGTCAGCGGCGCGTTCCGTGCTTCCAGGCCGGTGACCCGCGCGCCAACGAACAGCTCGGTCTGCTGGCGATGCACACTCTGTGGCTGCGGGAACACAACCGGGTGGCCGGAGAACTGTTGGCCATTAACCCTCACTGGGACAGTGACACCGTCTACCACGAGGCACGCAAGGTGGTTGGCGCCGTCGTTCAACACATCACCTATCAGCACTGGCTGCCCAAGCTGCTCGGAGAATCCGCTTTCCAGCGTCTAATAGGTCAGTGATGAACAATTAACTGAAATAACTTAAATAAGTAGTAAAATTTATATAATTTTAACAGAACAAAATAAATAAACTGTTAGTTAGTAACTACTTTGGAAAATATAGCTAACTAAACTAATAGTTTTGGATTGAAAATTTTCCGCAACTAATTTGCAACTATTTTGTTGTAAATTTCTGCAACATAGCTCACATAGGCGACAAAATGCTGTTGATATTGACAGCAAGTAAGCTTCAGTTTAAGAAGAATCTAAACATTTTGAACACTTGAACAAAGATGAAGTCACTCTTAATGTATGAATCTATTTTCATTTACTCTTGCGACAGTTGCTACCCTCAGTTCACTGCAGTCAGTCCACTGACATCTTAGTCAAAATCGTACAAGTGATTTAACTGGTTTTTTAAAATTAAACCGATATAGTTGCCAACTAAATCTTAATAATTAAACTATTTTTTTCAATTAAACCATAGAACTAACTAGCATAAATTAATTAAACTGTTGCTTTTTAGTATAACTTTTGCCTATTACTGTCGTAGGTTCGTACAACGGGTACGACCCGACGATTGATCCGCGCACGTCCAACGAGTTTGCCGGAGCGGCGTTTCGGTTCGGCCATTCGCTCGTTCAGCCGGTGATCGCCCGCTTGAACGAGTCTTATCAGCCGATCCATGCCGGCAACCTCCCCCTGCACCGGGCATTCTTCGCGCCGCACCGCCTCGTCGAGGAGGGCGGAGTGGACCCCATCATCCGCGGACTGATGGGGCTAGCGGCAAAGAGAACTCGTCCGGGCCAAGTGATGAACGTGGAGTTGACGGAGCGACTGTTTGCACTGGCACACGACGTGGCACTGGACCTGGGCGCGTTCAACGTACAGCGAGGTCGCGACCACGCACTGCGCTCGTACAACGACTACCGGCGCCACTGCGGACTCGACATGGCCTACTCGTTCGATGACTTCAGAGCCGAGATTAGTGACGACCACGTGCGACGCAAACTGCACGACATCTACCGACATCCAGGTGTGTTCATTCAACTTAAACGACGCTCAGCTTGCACTGGCATTGCTATCACAACTTTTCGCTGCAGTCGCGCATCATGAAGCAAACGACAGTGCATAGTCAATGCGATCTCAGCGTGATTTAACTATGATACCACGCTGTCTGGAGTGGTGTAAGTTCGTACTGCGTACTCGCTTACCCACTCCAGCAATACGGTGTCTACTGCATATTCCATGCACGACCGCGCTCGTACTGCTTGCATTCAGCACTATGTCTGAAGTGGTATAACTGCACGGCTGCATTTGAGCGTGACCAAACGAACGACAGTGTAAGCTCGGGCTCTACGACTGACCGTTGACAACCGTGGACCAAGTGTGTTAAAACAATGTCTGAAGTCTGGAAGGTATAAGTTCGATTAATAAGTTCTCTTTAGATCCCACTGCAGACCGTGGTTTAACATATGTAAGTAAGTAAGTAAGTAAGTAAAATGTAAATTTATATAGCGCATATTGTTAAATTGACCTCTAATGCTAACAGACACTTCACACTGCTCAGCGTCTGTTTTATGTGGTACATTTTATCTGGTTTGTCACATAAAATGGTGGGTATGGACATTAGCAATCAGTGGCCAGTATACGTTGGATTAGTCGGCAGTTGGCGCTGTTTCATTATACAGTTGAACTCTCTCTCTCTGTCATCGTGGCTCTGATATGATGACAGCACCATGAACAGTGTCTTGGTTATTATCACTAGAGCTATAAAACGATTAAAACTGTTATAATAGTTAACTTTACAAAAATAACGGTTGAAGACTAATAATAACTGAGTGACATGATGTGGTATGCCTGTGTCGGTGTGCGCAGACAACGTGGATCTCTTCGTCGGCGGAATGGTCGAAGACGTCGTCGATGGCGCCAGGGTGGGACCGACCTTTATGTGTATCATCGCCGACCAGTTTCGTCGACTGCGAGACGGAGACAGGTCTGTCGATACTCGGCGTCAACGCCTCTCTCTGTGTGTGTCTGTCTCTGTGTGGTGAAAGTGTAGCGGGTTGAGCCATGGCTGGTCTTAGATACCAGTTTGCTTAAACGAGTATGTAGGATCGAGATCAATGAGGCGAATTAATCCAAAGCGAGCCACTTAGTTATACGCAATCGACGACGCTTTTTGATTGAACTTTCATATAGCTTTCATTTGGCTGTATTCTTATTGATCAGGACTGGAAGTCTTCATTATGAAAAAAATATAAAGTCAGCGAAACGGGCCGAACGAGCCGAAAAAACAAACAGTTCCAGAGCGTTCCAGCATGCAACAGAAACATAATCGTAACATGTTTACTGTTGTCATGTTTCTATCCTAATCGGCCACATTACGGGTTTTGTTTGTCCGTTTGTCCGTCCATCCTTTTTTCTTTTTGATGTTTGTATGTTCCGCACGGATTCCTGATTTGGAAACTAAAAGCATAGGTAACCAAAATTGGCGAGAACGTTCCCCAACGCAGGATTAACTAGTGTGCCAGTTTTCAGGGTGAGTGTCAGGGTTACGACTGCGCACTGCAGCACAGTGGGCGAATGCATATAACGGACGGCTGGATATTATGTCGGCAATAGGCCGACACATATACTTGTTATGGCGCACAGTGCATCACACTGTCGCTGTATTTGTCGCAGGTTCTGGTATGAGAACGCGGGTGTGTTCACTGCCAGTCAGTTGGTGGAGCTGCGCCAGGCGTCACTGACACGTGTCATCTGCGACAACTCGGACGCTATACGTCAACTACCACGAGATGTGTTCCTCTACCTGCCTTCACTGCCAGACGGACAGGTGTCTTGTGACGATGTGCCTACAGTCGATCTCAAGGTGTGGGCGCAGTGCTGCCGAGGTCTGTATATAGCCTGCTCGGCTGCTACTTTTGTCACTTCGTGCTTTAGAACCGTACGAGGCTGCAACGATTGACAGTGTTGGATAACTGTTTATATTCTACAATGCAATAACGGTCTATTTTCATAACGCGTGCCTCTTGCTAAAAATTATGTTGCAAAGTTGATTCAAAATTTTTGTTTTACACATGACAACGGCCTAAAATCGACTAATGAAGAAACCACTAGTCCTTTCCATGTCAAATGTCAAAAGTGAATTTATACAGTGTATTCTTGTAAAAACTGCTAATGTGCAGAACACACTAGTAGGCTTACTGCGAGAATAAGAATGTTTTCAAAGACTATTTATAAATATTCGTGGAACACTCCAAATCCCGCACGTTTTCGGGCAGCGTTTTATAGACATGTGACACTGGTGACGTTTACTGGTGACGTGCGACGTGCAGACTGTGCGAGATCCGGCGATTTCCGATCGATCACGCATCACTTCCGGACGCGGCGATCCGTTGATCAGACTCCCGCCGTCGACCGGTACGACTTGCAGCAGCAGCAGCAGCATCAGTCAGACGCCGCAGCCGCCGCAGAGTCGTTGCACGGTGACACGACGATGCGCGACGAGATGATGCACATGTCACAGAAAGTGATGGACGTCGTCGACGTGCGCATCGAGGGCATGGAAGACATGCTGCAGCATCTGCAGTCAACCGTCCATCAGCTCGGCGACAAAGTCAGCTCGAACTCTCTCAGTCTTCGTTGCTTACCGAATTATTGTCGGATTTCCGCATTTATACGATGTAGCAGATATTATGACGGAGCATCCAAAACTTTTTGTTGTATCTTGGTTCAATAATCATTAGTGCAGACAGAAAAATTATTGGCAGCCGTAGAAGATGCTGGAATGTATAAAGGCGACGAGAAGAAAATTTCTGTCTGAGATCATTTACCCGGTCAAAATGTTTTTAGCTGCATTTTTAGGTTTATAGAACGCTTTCGTGAGCACTTTTTGCGTTTAAGTCATAGCGTCTGGGCATGCTGGCCTTTTCCTCTTCCGAATAACTGGTAAGCCCTACACGCGGGAGCAACTGTATAAGCTAATACTGTCTACGCAAATTCGCATTGCATTGTATAAACTACGCCATTTGCGAATTTCTGCCGATCGATCGTACCAATCAACCAATCACATTCAGTCAAACTTTTTTACACATATTTTGTGAAGTTGTTGCTTGAAAAATGTTAATCGCTGTGTTCGCTCCGTCTGTCTGCCCGTTTGTCTGTCTCTCTGTGTGTGCCTGCTACCGAAATAATTATTTAGGCGAATAAAGGTTGATTATAATTAGTTAGGCCCATCATTTTAGTGTAAGTGACGAAATAGTGATGTGCTGTTTACTGCTGACAGCTCACGACGCTGGAGAGGACGATGCCGCGCGGTCGCAGGAAAACAAAGAAGCTTGCTTCTTGTCTTGACAATGAAGGTCAGGTCAAGTCTCACGGGAGCTCGTGGACGGAATATGACTGTCGACACTGTCAGTGCAAGGTATATAGGCCCTGTGTCGTCTCTTTGGCTTAGCTGTACGTCCTGTTGTTGCATATTGTTACAGCTTTTTTCTCCACTTGCTATGTCTCAGGTCTCTTCAGGTGTTGTACACTGAGGCATATGCACAGTTATCCGAGAATCCGCGTTTGATACTCCAGTCGTAGCAATTAGACTGATTAGGCAATTCGTTTATTGGTCCTAGAGTATAACGAGGAAAAAGCAAACAGAGTTCCCTTGGACTTGGTCACTGTGCTCGAATACGAGTTTTAGGGGCAAGCGTGTCGTATTTTGTCAGTCGGTCTTTCACTCGCTCAATCAGTCAGTCAGTTAATCAATCATGTTTAATTCAAAACGTGATTTACACTGTGTCCCAAAAAAAACATCCCCGACATTTTCGACTATAACGTGAAGAAGGATTATCGGATGTTAATAATTTTTTGGTACGAATATTCCTGAGACAACTTGTAGTCAAGTGACAATTTAATTTCCTATCTCACTCAACATCTGTTTCTACACTACCTGGGGAAAATAGAACAAACAAAATATCACTTTTTTTATTCAATGCGACATGATTGCTTAATTGACATAACGCGTAAAAACACATTTTGTTCACATTTCTGACACTGTGGCTGACATTTCATTCAGTTGTCCATTTTTCAACTGCCTACAGTAAAACTGCTTGAAGTGTTGGCCCACTATGACACGTGTACACTGGCCCACTTGACAGCTGCAGTATTGATAATGTTCTGCTCCTGACCAATACAGGCTCTACCAGTCACTTCTTGACGTTACAAACATTCTTAAACTTCTTCTGGTAGACACACTGCTGCAA
>Ga0209367_1004157_pt1 | contig 19920 bp, 10 predicted proteins | sample WorMetLIZISLAND2_FD_187412 | JGI IMG/M metagenome (GOLD analysis project Ga0209367, IMG submission 187412) | Marine gutless worms symbiont microbial communities from Max Planck institute for Marine Microbiology, Germany - Olavius geniculatus... ...
CCCCTGGACCTCGCTGGGGGCTTCGCCCCCAGACCCTCGTTATAGGCTCGCGCTCCACGCGCTCGCCATGGCCCCAGCCACTGCTTGCTCCCCCAACTTTCAAACACTTCCAACGCCCATGAATCAAATCATTTATTTAGTCAAGCAAATACAAATGCATTGACAAAATGAATAATGAAAGAGCTTGAACAATGGCACAAAGGACTGCAAGAGCCTCTTACATGAACCCTAAAAGAAAAAAGAAGAAAAAAACATACAAATAAGACAACACAATCATTTAGTAAACGTAAAAGCACCTGCACGCATTTAAAAGGCAATATGTTTGTCATCATATTAATGAGGAAGAAGCATAGCATCAAATGTGCTGTTATTTACTTAGGTGGACGTGTGCATGCAGTTTTGTACATGGCAGACAGAAATTAGCGTCAGATTTACTTACATTTCCATTCGTGCAGACGGAAAATAACACCAAGCGTCCGTGTCCACAACAAGAGAGAAATATTGGATCCGCGTTCCATCCGTGTCCGCACTGAATAGGCCTGCCTCTAGTCATTAATATGTAAGGTAGGCCACTATGCGACTAGGCCTATAGCAGATTACAATTTACTGATACCAGTGTTACTGTGCTACACACGTCTCAACACACACCACTTTTATCTGTTTTTAAGTTATGTTAGGAAAAAAATACACTCGTCACAAAACAGGATTTACGTCAGTCCGCACCCGCAAATTTTAGTCACAGAACGAGATTCGCATCCGTTCGCTTGTGCAAAAAATCCTGCAGATCTGGATCCGCAGACTGACGTGTTCGCAGTCCGCACATCTCTGGCTGTCACTAAATAACGATCTAGGCCGGCAATGCATTAGCATAGCTCATCTATGCTTAGGTTAGCCTTTTTAGGATTCGGTTGGGGATGTTTTTATTCATACTATAATTACTTGTAAAATTTATAATCAGTCTGCACTGGACTGACACCAGATGTTATTATCATTCCAGGTCTAGTTGCTACAGTAGGCTATTCAGGCTTACTGCACAAAGTTTTAACATGCCGGTGCAACGCTACGAACCAGCAATAGCTGTTCTCCAACCTGATTGTGGCATCTGATTTTTATGCTACCTGCAGAACTGTCTGAACACAAGTGACAAGCTAGAACGTGAAGTTGGGATGACAGCAATGAAAATGACAACGCTTCAGCTAATCGAAACAACGATACCACCTACAACAGTGCATCAGCTGGCTCTATCATCACCTGAAATTGTCGTTGCAACAATGCATTTTCTGCTGCTAGTAGTGCTGGTAGAACAGCCGAACAAGTGGTCATGCACATGCAACATATATTTGTGATTATGTCGTCAGCCATTCGAGATATTAAGTGCAGACTGTCAAAGAAGTATTCGCTTGAACTGGCTGGGTGAAGGGGAAGCCATTAAGTATCTATCTATCATATGTGATTAAGTGTCATATTATTGTTATTCAGCTGTGCAGTCTGGTTTGGACTCATAATAAACTTTGCCAACAAGCAGTGCCTGGAATGACAATATAATCTGGTGTCAGTATTCAGTCAAACCCGTACTGAATATAAAGTTTGCCACCAATCCCAGACCAGACTGAAAGTAAAATTTTCGATCTGGTGTCAGTCCAGCCCCAACTGATAATAACGTTTACTATAATTACTACAGTGTATGTGACTGATCTAAGGTAATAACTGAAGCATCAGCTTAATTATGCTGAGAAGTATTTACGTGTATATGACTCTTGTGAGATAGCTTCAACTAATCACTCAGTCACTGATTTATCAGCCTGTAATTAACAGACAATGAGCATTTACTCAAAAAACAATGGTCTGCTTTGTCACTTGATGACGACAACACATGATGTCGATGTGCTCATATCTACAAGTGCATAAATGTGACATATTACCAATGTCTTGATCTCGTGTCAAGTCTCGGAGACATGCATTTTCGGTCTTGTCTCGATCTTGGTTTGAAAGGTCTCGTGCACATTCCTGGTATTTTTGTGTGTTTTTTATTGTAGTTCAGATAGAACTATGGAAAGCACTGAGTGCTTGTTTGATGGCATGAAGGACGATATTGAAAAGACGATAAGGTATTATTATATTTTGCAATCTACTGGTTTTTAAAGTTGCTTATAATTTTTGACGAAGTAACTGTCATTTGTCTTGAACTAATCTCATTGGTTTTTGTATTGTGTAATGTAAAATGGTTACAGTCAAGTTTATGTTAATATATTTACTGGAATTCTCATCATATTTTTTGATTCACTGAGCACTTTATATGTTTGAGATGTGATTGTGGTAGCTTGATATATAGCAGTGTTGAATATGTCATTAGATGCATAATTTGTTTCTTTAAACTGTTATTTTTTTACATATTGTCATTTTTCTATGCACATTGAACTAATATTTATTTTAATTGTGTGTTTAGCTCAGATGCAATGGATGTTATCAAGACCATTTTGGTAAGCTGATTTACATTTGTTTATCTTGGTAAATTCATTTATTGTGGCTTTTTTACTGAGTGATTGTGTTGCTAGATAGTAGATAACCTGCACTCTTTTGATGGGTGTTGCTCTGTTTAGTGTGAAGGGTTCAAAAACAGGGTTGGAAAATATTGCGATATTTTTGAAAATACTGTGTAAGCTGTTGTGTCTGGCTGAGACCTAAGGAATAGAGTAGAACAGAATTAAACTGTCTTGTGGACCATTCTGGTAAGAACTATGCATTAGTAAAAGACAGCAAAAGCCTTTTTCAGTCCCAATGAAAATTACCAAAAACACCGGAAAATTTGGCATCAGAGCAAATTTCATGTCTCATGTGGACCCCATAGGAGTTGTCATATTTTGGTGATATTTTACACAGTATGTAAATTTCATAAAAGGAACACATAAATCATAGGGCTGCACTTAATTTCTACTATGTTGGCATTTGATGCACCCTAATATATATCGGATATACCGTATTTCCTCCATTAATTCGGACACTCTAGTAATTCGAACACCTAAATTTAAAAAAAAAAATAATTATTTATTTTACTTCTATTAATTCGAACACCTGGCTCTAATAATTCAATCACGTCAAGTCCAGGTGCAATAAACTGCAAGGCTTGATACCGCGAACAATAGCTGTGTGTTGTTTACTTCCCTGCACACGTGTTAGACCAATTAACACTGGGAATGATGCTGGACGTAAGGACTAAGGAGGGGGGGAGACAGCCCCAGGGCATACCTAGCAAGCAGAGATCATCTGAGCCGCCCGGCGTCCTTTCAGTTACCTGCTGCAGGAGTGCTGACGAGAGAATTTGCGGATCCCAAAATTTCGAGTCCACATCAGTCCGCGATTTTGACCAAAGATCCACGTATAGCAGATTACAGTATAATGAAACAAAATAATAGCAGTAGAGGGCTTGGTAATGCATTTTGCTAAACAAGACAGAAGTTAAACATGTTTTCCAAAGTCCGTTAGCAGTTATAAGAAAAGTAAACTCGTCAGTCGTCACAAAATCCTGTAGATCTGCGTTTGTGGACAGACGCATCCCTAGTCCGCACGTCACTAATGCTGACCGTACAACTGTCTCATTCACAAATGATGGACGCTCGCTCGTCATCCACACTAGCCCTGCTGCAGACGCCCTCATGCCCTCGTGGGGCACGGGTTGCAGTTGTATTGGCCACACACTGCTAGAGAACATTGTGGGCGTTTTCAGTAGGCTATTCTAAATAATTCGAACAGGCTTTTCAGTAATTATTTTTTTTACTTCTAATAATTCGAACACTGAGAAATTTATTTATTTTTAGCCGTGCGAAATAATGGAGAAAATACGGTATATCAGTGATATATATCATTGCGATATATATCATGACAACTTTGTTCAAAAATAGCAGCTGAATTCTTTTGTGCATGCCACTTGACTTTTTTTGTAATTATATACTAATGGTTGTGTGATTTTTTTATTGTTATTGTAGGAGAATGTAAATAAATTGTCTGACATTGGAAAGCTTCTGCTTTATTTGAAACTTCCGACTGGGTCTTTTCTTCATTCGCTGCAGACTGCGTGAGTAAATTTGGTGACAACTTTTCTTTAGTGTATTTTTTTTTGTTTCACAAACAAGAAATAGAATTTCAAGCATTACTTATTATTTGTAACTAATTTGTAACTAGTAGTATGTGTAAACTTATCGCTAGTGCTAGTAATAATGACATATTGAACCGTCAAGAACTGAGAGCTGAAACCGGAGCAGCACATTGCGCTCCGCCATTTAGGCGCTGCCATTTGGGTGCTATTGTTTGGGCGCTCACTGCTTGGGGCCAGGACATTTGGGCACTTGTGACAATTCGGTGCCGCCGTTTGGGTGCCAATCCATGACACTGCTGTTAATAGGCTTTGAAAATTATGCATGCTATTGACTAGCATATAACACGTAATTCACACGCAAATTACACGAAATTTACTCGAGCATTTACTCAGAAAACAATGGTCTGCTTTGTCACTTCACGGCGACGACAAACAACAATGGATAATGGCAACAATTACTGCTAATTCCCGTAGGAAGTATTGCAGAGCTAATAAAAATCAGATTCACAAACTTGCTTTTTTGCCAACTTACGATTTTAACTCAAACAATATGCAAATTAAGCTAATTTCAATAATGTGCCAGTCACAAAGCATGGCACCCAAACGTCCGGTGCCCAAACGTCTCAACGCCCAAATGGTGATCGCCCAAACAGCGGCACCCAAACGGCGGTGCCCAAATGTCATGTACCCTGCTGAAACATGTTTATACTGGTTTTCCAGTTGGACATGAACCATCTTTCTGACATTATGGCATCTGTTAGTTTTTTTTATTTCGCTACACATTTTTTCTTGACATGTATGTGCTGGTCGCTCATCTTGTGGTTTGAGTGGCAAACCAAACATGCAGCTGGGGACATCACACAAATCAGGCTGTTTCACAGCGTGGCCTAGTGTGCCAGTGTTACATTAGCATTTCTCTTCTCAGCCTAGCACTTGGTGATAGTTTTTAGCCGATCGTACTTAAGTAACAATCGAGCTATTGGCATGGTTGTCGTCCATCTGTCTGTAACAGATGTATTGTGACTAAGTGTTGGGTCATAGGGAAAAATTTTGTTACACAGATAATTAGCCCTGGGCCTTAAAGTCAGGCATGCAAAGTTTCAGCGATCTAGTGCAAGGGGAACATTTTCAAATTTGGATGGTGAATGGATGGGGGGTAGGAAATTCAACGGAAAACTGGCCCTGTCTTGGAAACGGTGAGAGATACAGCCAAGGTTACTATTAATCACTAATAGGAAGTGGCACACGCTCTTTCAGATGAAATGAATATCATTGACCTTTGATGACCTTGAAGATCACTGACAACAAGTACGGTCGGCTATGCTGGGATTTTTTTCTTGATATTGCAGCTGTTTATTACTGCATTATATTGTTCAGTTGTGAGTTAATGTATCTACTCGGTGTTTTATAGGCCGGTGGATAAAGACAACACCAACAACCAGGTTGTAAATAATTGGCTTAAGACTCACCTAAAAGAAAATGAAGATGCTCACTTAACAAAGCAGGAACTGTATGAGAAATACAGGTAACAATTATGTTACTGCATACTTTTTTCATAGTCGTTATTGATATTGAACCTAGCTTATGTTGGGCAGTTTTTACGCGCGAAAGCAGGTACTGCTTTCAGCGCGTCTTAGCCATCGCAATTCTGTCCGTCTGTCTGTCACACGGGTGGATCAGTCAAAAACGGTGCAAGCTAGAATCACCAATTCTTTACCATCTGCTGCCTGGAGGACTCTAGTTTCAGGAGCAATAAAGCTTTTCCTTAAATTAGAAGGGGGTCACCCCAAACAAAGGCGCGAAATGAGAGGGGGTAAGGAAAATTTGCGATTTCCAGCCGATACGGCGTTGACAGAGTGAGACAGGTCACGCCGTCTGGTGAGTACAAGTAAAACGCTATAGATAATTAACCACTGGTCGTTTGGCACCCTCTGGTGACTGATTTTGTTTTACTGGGCTTTCAAACATGCACCGCTGTTGCACATTCCCTTTGCATTAGCTGGGCTTTTCTTATTACCATTAGCAATCCATTATGTTGTAATAATGTGTTGTAGAGCATTTGCCTGTGATCATCAGTTTAGCGTCATCAGCATGTCTGATTTTGGCAAAGCTGTGAGATCGGTTTTTCCGAATGTCAGGGACAGACGCATTGGCAAGCGTGGTGGCACCAAGTATTCTTTGTCGAATTATTGTCTTAATTATGTACATTTGTGTTTGTTTGTTATCAAGTTTAGATAAAATTCGTTTGTGTGCATTGCCTATCAGAGCTAAGTTGTTATTTTGCGAATTGGTGTTTATTGCAGGTGCTTGATACATTGTGTGAGGTCAAGTTTCGCTAAGACTTTGGTCTGAGACTAGTCTTAGACTAGTCTTGACTTTGGTCATCTTGACTTTGGTCTTGACTTTCGCTTATCTACAAGCTGGGCGTGACCTTAGTCTTGACTTTCGACTTGACTTTAGACTTGATTTTCGCATCTGGTCGTCCATCTTTTTTTCGTAACGGCCGGTCAAATAACTGCATTAATACCATTAGTTAATTAATATTATATAAGTGTTTTCCAGGCTTATATTAATCGGCTGATGTATGCAGTATTAATTTTCTTACCTATATGGCCATTTTCTGCATATAAAGGGAATTCTGTGCAATATTTTCAGCAATGCAAGCCAGCGATGACGTCATGATTTACACGGGTGCTGTCTGCTGAGTTAACACCAGTAAGTAGTAAGTAACAAAACGCCTATTATTTATTAGACACCACACTTTATTTTACTACAAAAAAAGTAAATATTATGCTCAAATAATGAACTGGGACATTCATTTAATCAAGCTAAGGCTTAATTGTATTCTTTTAACATTGGAAATTGCCAGCTGATTTTGGTCTTGACTTTTATTTGACTTTGATCTTAGACCAAAGTCAAGTTAAGACTTTAGTCTTAGACTAAAGTTTTAGCGAAACTTGACCTCACCGATTGAAAATCTGTTGCTGTGACTGTGTTATGTGTCAAAATAGGTTAGCAGATATGTTTGTCCGTGACAGTGCAATTTCAATTCACGGCTCTGCAATAGTTCTGTGTAGGATATTTTCCCTATAGATGTGGCATTCTGAGTGCATAAGTGTTGCATGAGATACGCAAGGTTTTGTAAAATTGTGTACTGCTATAACAAAGTACTGTGTCATAAAACGTGTCTGTTTGTTCGTCCGTGACGCTTGGAATTGCCCTGTAGTAATTGAGTGAATTTATCAACGTGTACATAACTATGTATAAACCAATGCAGAATGTCACTGTTAATGTTCAGTCATATAACATTAAATGATCTTACAGCCGGCCAAGCAAGTTTTAATATATAATATTATTACTATGATTCTAATACAATGTCATGTGAATGCACTACAGTGTTACAGTTATTTATTGCATGTTTTCTAGCATTGCTGTGTTTTTTCTTAGCATATAAAATCAGATATGTACATCACGGCATACAGTATGCCAACGTTCCTCCCATTTATCAGATGCCAGATATACCTACTGTTATTCCATCTTCAGATGTGCTGATGGTGAGCTAAAGCAGTTTGTTTTAATTTAGATTGTCTGCACCGTGGGCCGATAAAAAATGTGCCACTTTTCTTTTGTCCATATCTTTGTTAATTATTAACCGATTTTCTAAGTTCTTTCACTGGCGCACTCTGCAGACAATTTGCAATAATGTGATTATTCGATATCCCACCACACCGTAAATGCATCTTTATACTACCTTGTGAAATATAAATGTAAGAAAAAGACAACTAACGATATTAAAACATCTAGGTAAATGAAAAAAACACTTCAGACCAACATTGCGATGAATGATCCGTATGACACTAGACTGTGTTAGACCCACACAGTTTAGTGTCATACAGACCATTCACCACAATGTTGGTCTGAAGTGTTTTTTCTCCATTTCCTTAAATGTTTGTTATTATCGTTATACATTCATATTTCGTTTGTGTTTCACAAGGTAGTGTAGAGATGCATTTAAGATGTGGTGGGATATATAATAATCACGCTATTGTTGGCCACATGTCCCCGCTGGAGTGGTGTTGAAGAAATAGCTAAACACATGGTCTTCCAGTGCCCAGCACACAACTAGGGGCTTAATTTACCAAACATTGTACGACAATCGTAAAATCTTCGCAACTTTGTTATATTTTTGTCGTACATCAACAAGTTACGATGTTGTAAGATTGTCGTAAAAACATTGTATCCGAATTTTGGAAGATGATTTGTCGTAACTCTGTCATCGCTAAAATTAGCCAGCCAATCAACCGCCATTAAGTTGACCTCAACCACGGCCTCAGCCAATCGCAATGCAGTCACTGAGCCAGGCAGCGCATGGTGCTGCACACCAATCGTCTGCTTCCGCCGTTGCCAATGGTTACCAATGTAAACAATAACAGGTGAACTGATTTTGCTGCCTGAAATTACTGCAAACGAAATTTATACATATTACGGCACTATTCGAGAGTTATATACTAATGAAAAATCTAAATAATTACTGCATGTGTGCTTGATGCTGTCGTCCGGCAGCTAATGAGCTGTCATACATTTTGTGGTAACTTTGTCGTACGATTTTTTGTAAATCGCTTTTTATCATACATTTGTCGTAAACCTTCCGCATGTCGTAATATTTTCGTATATTTGTCGTACGATATTTTGTAAATTAGGCCCCAGGCGTAGAGGGAAACATGGTCCGACCTCAGAGGAACAACTGATCTTCGACGTCTGTCGAGTTTTTTGGAACAGATTGGAGTGGATTGTTATCCACCTTCTTTCTTCTCGACCGATAATTGGAGAGAGAATACCTGTAGATTTAAATGAAAGGTTGAATTTTATTTATCAGAGAGAGAGAGTACAGGACTTTCATCTTTACATATAAATGAAATGTTGAGTTTAATGTATGCAGAGGCATTATATGGGGGAGGGTGGGAAGTCTTATGGACCCCTCAAGGATTCATGATTTTAGTTTTTTTCTGATAAATTGTACTTTTGAAACAGCGTTACTGCTGCAGGAACAATGCATTACGTAGACTGAGACCGCCCACTGATTGCTGAGAGCCCCCCCCCCGCCAATGACATACTGAAATGATGCCACTGTGATCTTGTGACAAAAACGATACAGCAAGTACAGTTGCTAGTTGTGGTTGTTGCTGAGCAGCAGCAGCAGCAGCTGGGTGATAGTGATCGAGGTAGTGACAGTGTCGATGCGGCTGGCATGGTGGTTCTTGAATGGGCTCAGAAGCTGTGTGACCAGCAGTTCGGCAGCGTCTCGCAGCTGGCGGAGTTTCTCATTCAGAAGCAATACGTCAGCAGCCGGTCGCTCCATGCCTTCTCAGTCATGACTGCTGCTGCCATCAAGTCAAACAGCACCATTTCAGGCCTCCTGCCTGCAGGTACAATTCTGTGGTTTTTCCCTGTAGTTATTTGGCCGCAACCTTATAGCATCAGGCCTTGGCCTCGATCTAGGCTTCATGGCTACTTTCCTTGGCCTTATAGAAATTGGCCTTGTGGCCTCGAGAATTTACACGGTAAACTATTGGTTGCTTACTTGAAACTATGATGTATGAAGTTGGAACTTAAGAAGTTAAGACAGTATCCTAGTCTTAATGTTCGTACACAGTGAGTTGTTCTCTAATGTGTCTGGCTTTGGCCTCGTTCATCATGGCCTCGGCCACGAAAAAATTTTCTTGCCTTGGCCTTGTCGTCACACTTTCAGACCTTGTTATTATCTGTCATCTTCATACGCTGATTGTGTTTGGATGAAATTCACTCACTGTCATAACAGCCATTTAAATGTGAATTTGGTTCATGTCTTGCATTTTCTTTTCCAGTTTGTTATTTATCTGTGCTTTTTCCTGAAAGTTGCAACATTTTTTGTCCTGTGTGACACTGTTGCAAAGTTTTTTGGACTTTTCTGCTCATAGTTCTCTTGGTAGTAAACCGACATGTTTTACTATGGACCATGCATTGGAAGTGGATCGAGGGAAAGTGTGTAAGTGACAGGTATGAACTATTGTAACGTTGTGTCATTGCTGTCATGCTGTTGCTGTCATTTGTGAAACTATGACATGCTGTGACGGTTGGTGGGTGTGTGATTTGTAGCGGACGTAAACGACTCAAGCGTGACGATGAACGACACCCACGCTCTACTGCGTAAGAATGTGCAGGAACGCAAGGCGATGGTGCTGATGAAGGACAGAATGGAGGAGGAACGGCGTTCTGTCAGACTGCAAAATGGCACTGCCACAACGTCTGGCAGTCCCGGAGCGTGTAACTGCATCTTATCGAAAGCTTTACTCAGCAAGTCGGTCGTTACGTCGGCGATCGCTACACCACCGAAGCGCATTCTGCCAAAGTCGGCTTCAGAAGATTTGGACGTATTGCAGAAGGCGGACGCAGCAAGAGTCGAATCTGTGGCTCCGCGATCGACAACCGTTCGACCGTCAGGGGGCTCCCCGAGCGCTCGCTTTATGCTGATGTCTCCGTCAAACACTTCTCAGGTTGAGCAGCCTCCGGTGATTGTTTTGCCCTCCCCCATCGTTTCTTCGAGACCAGTTGGCCCAGTTGTTGCTGCACAGGCTGTGTTACACAAGTCCCAGCCGTCCAACCGAACTATATTACTGGTGCCGACGGTCGATCAGGTCATGCGCTTTCCACAACTGAAGCCTGTTCCCGGATCGGCTACCATTCGCAATCTTTCATTTGCAGAGAATGGTGCCTCGGCAGATGTTGCATCATCTGGCAGTAATCATGCGATTGTGTCGAGTTATCAGAATGCACTAAATTCAACCTTTCATTTATATCAGAATGCAGCGGGAGTCACTGTTGCAGCTAACCATGCAGTCAGTGTTCCGGGTACTAGAATGGCAATTGCCAGCACTCTTCAGAATGTTAAAGCAATCAGTAATATTGCCGCGAAATTGCCGAACTATGTTACCAAGCCAGTTGATCAAGTGTCCCAAAGCACTGTTAGTTTGATGGCTGGTCCAGCTAGTGCCGTTGTTACGGCAAAATCATCCAGTCATATGACATCACGATCACAGCTCACACACAAGTCGACTGCGACGTCGTCAACATCGTCGTCATCTTCAAAAACTGTCATGTCGTTACTGCGTGAGAATAATGGACGTGACTTTGAGTGGAAGGCATACATGAAAGACTCTCGGCCAGTGGCATCACTGTTGAAAGAAGAACGACAGAAGCAGCAGCAGCAGTTGCAACTCGCCCTGTCTGCCCAGTTGACTCCATTTCCGATGCAAGCCGTCTACCAGCCAGTTGCACTCTGTCAGCCATTACCCACCAATGAACAACTTGCGCAGTTTCATTCATTGAACTACGATGCTGAACCGTTGAAGCTGGCTACAGTTGCCAGGAGGTCTTCGTTTGAGAGGCCGTGTTCTGTGTCCGACATGCTCAACTTGGCGGCACTCTATACAACGGCAAGTGATGTGCCGCCAACAGATGCATCAAGTTTAACTGCAGGAGCTACGCGCAAGCGACCACACACAGCATTGGATGAGTCACAAGCACTGCCTGATGAGTCAGTCCGTGCTCACAGCTTTGACCGGACGCTCAACATTGACCTCATTGAAAAGAGTGCTCTTGATGATCTCCTCAGCGATGCAGGCCTGCTGTCCACGCTGCCGAAAAGTGAACAGATGAAGGCTGATGACATCAGCGTTGAGTTTGATCTCGATATTGCAGAACCGCCACCAGCGAAGATGTCACTGGTAAACCAGTCTGCTGAGAACATGACTTTGCAGCAACTTCAGCAGGCCACGTTGTCGCGCAAATCATTACGAGAGCACTGCAAACAGTTGCAAGCCGATTCCAGCGATCCACCGCTGTTTGCAGGTCGACCGGTATCCACACTGGGCGAGCCGCTGTCCAGTTCTGAAGGCCTGCTGGCACGAGATAGTCGTCCCAACACCGTGGCTGCTTTCTGGGAGCCTGCTGTCTATCGTGGTAGCAGCTCGTCCGCCAGTAGCTGCGACAGCCAGCTGCCTGATTTTGCCACAGCAGCAAACACGTACTCGCATTTCACACCAATACAGAACTTGTCCGAAGGTGTGCCATCCGCTTCTGATGTAGTACGACCCACAGCGAAGGTTCCAGCGAGCAGATTGAATGATGTGGTTGCTGAGCCGGGCTCAGACAGTCCACAAGCTGGCACAGCTGGTTGTGATGCAATGAAACGCGAACGCGGCAAGCAGAGGAGACGATTCCGCCATAAGTCATTGAGTCGCAGCGTCACTCAGACGTGCTCAGGTGAACATCTCACCGTGTTGTCTGACTGCGGAGCTGCAAATTTCACCGTCGATCGTAGCGACTCTCCGCTTTCGGCAGAAATCACAGATATCATTGCCAATGACCAGCGCCTGCATCTTGGCCTGACAGACTTCATGGGTCATGCTTTGGAAGAGACACCGTCACCGTATAGAAGTCGTTCTGTTCCTGCTTCGGTGATGCTGGATTTCAGCTTGTCGGATGCACTGGCAGCAGAATTTACTGGTGACGGACCGTATGACATGCTGACTGGTGCTGCTGATCCTTCTTGTAACGGTTCACAGTTGGGAACCCTGCGGAGCTTGCCTGTGTCAGGCGACGTGAATTTCTGGGATCGTCCTGCACGTGGTGACCACTTCATCAGCGGTGTGTCTTTTCGGCCACTTCCACGTAATAATGGAACTGTGGTGCGAATGATGTCCGAATCTAAAGAGACGGACACAGTCGACGTAGTCACACACACGCCTCCAAGTTCCACGAATGCTTCGCCTAATCTTGAGAGTGTATTCGAGCCCTCAAGGCCAGAAACTGTAGCCATTGCAGTTGATACACCGACAAGTCTAGAGTCGGCTTCTGTTAATGACTGTTTTGTTGAGGAGTTATTGAAGGAAGTGTGTGACAACAGCACTGAGTTACTGAATTGGAGCTGTTCGTCTTAGTCGTAGTCTGGGCCATTGGTTGTGTTTAGCATTTGCAACTATAAGTAAGTAAATTTGTATTGTGCCCAATATCAGCAGGAAAATCTGTTGAAATTGAGGCACATGGGGTGGGGTGGAGACTAAGTGGGTCGAATAGCTAGGTTGTATAAAAATGTTTTGCGGTGGTGACGAAACCAACGTCTGGAAGGGGAACTGCGAATGTGTAATGGTTTCATTTTTTTCAAATTCAAGTTATTTCGCTAGATCGCAACATTTGTCATTTTTTCCATAGTGTACTTCCAGTGCAAGTTTCTTGACTAGATGCATGCTGTGCCGTTAATAATTTTAAGTATATTAGCATAATGCTACTAACAACTCAGTGGCTGAATAAAAGAAAAAGGCAAGGCATTGGATCTGTTTTTTTTTGCTGTTTGAATTTTGTTTGACTCTAAATGGTATTGAAGTTGCTGTTTTTTCTAGATTTTGAGAGGTAGTTTGGGAAGTCGGTTTTATTTGTTCACTTCTGAGCTTCTAGTCAGCAGGTTGTCGAGTCAACTTGCATACACTTGGGTTATCTTCAGCTTAATAGTACCAGCACTGCTGGTGGTATTGGTGGCTGTACAGAGGCTTCATTATGTTCATTTTAAACAGTGTATATACAGGGTGGTCCAAAAAAACGGATACCCAGTTTTATTTTTGGGATAACTTCGGTAATTTAACACCAATTTTAACCATTCTTTCACTGTTACAAGCAGAAATTTATGGCGCGTAAACGTGAAATTCTTTCACCCACTGCACCTTTATTGTGTGACCACATTACCTAGCAAAACAAACACTGTCAAAGCTGCAGTGGTCTCGGAGAACAAGCAACACATAAAGATATCAATTTCGTAGCGTGAAATAGTTAAGCTTACTTACTTATTTGCAGTAGTGCCTTGTGACGTAATTTTTACGTCATATTGTGTTTATTTACTTTGTTTATTAGTAATAATTTTTAGAATAAATCGTTTAATATGGGCAGAATAACAAAGGATGATCGCTGTTTGATCATGGGCTTACAAACTGAGAACTGTTTAACTAGGTAATGTGAAAGAATGGTTAAAATCGGTGCTGAATTACCGAAGTTATTCTAAAATAAAACTGGGTATCCGTTTTTTTTGGACCACCCTGTATACTGAGTTTTCATATCTAGGCAGTAAAGCATAAATAGAGTGCTAACTTTGAAACTTTGCCGATCAGACGTTTGCTCATTTTTTGCAGTTTATTGCATTGTAGCTCAGTACTGCTAGTCAGTGGATTGATAATTTCAGATCAGTTTAAAAACGGTTTTAATGCAGCATTGATAGTTTAGGCACAGGACTAGCACGGTACTAATAATACTGCTGGGTAATACAGTTGGTTCTTGTTCAACTGGCTACTGGCTTTTACGGAGTCACTGCAAATTAGGCTGGTGTCAAAGTGAAACAATTCGTAAGTGTTGAAGCAGTTTTCATGACACCTTTCTGTCTGAACAAGATGCCCAACTGTTGCTAGGATAGCCGACCATACTGCAGTGTTCTTGAAAGTCCTTGAATCTGTGTCTGATGGTCCTTGAAAGTGCTTGAATTTGATTTTCTAAAATGCCGTAACCGAACAAGTCTGTTCATAGTAATTGGATTCAGTGACTACTATTGATGCATTTGGTAAATTTTTCTGATAATTCCAGTTTTTGGTTAATGCTTGAAGGTGTTAAATTGTCAAATGTAAACTGAAACTGCTTTTGTATGCTTATAAAAGTGCCGGTTTGATTTAATTCAGTTCTCCTTAAATAACCTTCATATGGTCCTTGAAAGTCTTGAAAAGTCCCTGAATTTGATTTTGACAAATGGACAAGAACCATGATACTGGTTGTCAGTGACCTTCAAGGTCATCCAAGGTCAATGATTTCCATCTCGTCTGACAGGGTGTATGCCACTTTTTATTACTGATTAGTAGTAACCTTGGCCGTATCTCTCACCGTTTCTGAGATGTAGCCAGTTTTCTGTTGAAAATGCACATTTTTCCTACTCCTTCCATTCAGCCACCAATTTGAAAATGTTCCTCTTGCACTAGATGGATGAAATTTTGCGTGCCCGAGTTTAACGCACATGGCTAATTATTTGTGTAAAAAGTTTTCCCCTACGACCTAAAGCTTAGCCACAATACATCCGTTATGGATGGACGACAACCATGCCAATAGCTTGACCGTTACTTAAGTACGGTCGGCTAAAAACCAACGGTGTCAAAGCGTCTAAGAGTCTTCAAGACCAAACTGTGCTGTGAGCTTTTTACAATAGCCAGAAGTGTGGGATTTGCCAGCAGTTTTGGGGGAGGAGTTACTGTTGCTGGTTGATGTTGCAGTTGTTGATCTATGTTTAGTTTATACCCTGAAACTAACAGGTTGATTGCTGTATTGGAAATCTCATTCCATGTTTTCTGAGAGATTGAAAATTGAACGGTAAATGACGTATTTATGTTCTGTCATCTTTCCGTAGATCTGCTTTGTCGAGTAAAGTTGATAATCATTGTTACTGACAATTGCCTGGTAATTATGAGTTGAGCAAGTTTTTGTTTTCGTTTTATCTGCATTTATTATGTGAACTGATGTTGTATTTCTTAATCTATGCAGTTGTATAGTTGATAAATGTCTGTACATAGTTTTGTGGTATAGTTTGTGCATGTGGCATTTTACTTTCTGAACGTTATAATAAAGATGTTTGTTCGTCGTGATAGCAATCATACAGAAAAAATTATTATTAGATATTTACATTGGGTTGAACTGACAGATATTTGCCTGAACTTGAGCCCTGGTTCAACAGTAGTAGTAGGGGTCATCATTTGCCAGAGTGGGTGAGGAGTTTTGGGCAGACCCTTTGAGAGGGTGGGGTAGGGTGGCTACTGGGTAAGCTACTCCAGGCCCCGCGACGTTAGGGGGGCCCGCCGTCGCTCAGAAATATAAAGTACACCAAAATGCACCATTTTATAGAGTAAAATTCAAAATTTTTTCTCCCCAGAGGGGCCCCACGAGATTGTTTGGGAGCCCTGTGAGAATGTTTCCCCGGGTCCCACTGTGGCTCTCGATGGGCCTGGTTTGGGGCAGCGTCAACGAGTCCCCTCCTTGGCAGCTAGGGGTTTGGGAGGATGCTTTTGTATATCGAGAATCAGCAGAACATTGTAGTTAACATGGTCCTCAACTTATCTGTCTTTATTGCCAGTATTTGCATCCGTGTCGTTATCAACACTTACAAAATAAAACTATTATAAAAGGATGCTAATTCAAGCTATGTGAAAACTGTTGTTGCAAGCTAGGATAAAGATTAATTATAGAAGTTAACTTACTAATAATTACTACTATAAATGTCAGTTCTTCAGACTAGTGATTTGTAGCAAGAAACAGGTACCCGGATCAGGTTCTAAAATTCATTACCCGGTTCCAAATCTGGGTAATTGGTACCCGTTTATTGCACTGCTTATGGAGAAACTGATGAAAGTCTGTGGCGAAATTCAGTACTGCAAGGAAGATTAAACTTCAGCCATTTTCGTTGACAAACTACATATTTGGTATCACGGGCACATTATAGACGTGTAGGCCATTATGAAAACCTGACTTTGTGAAAAATATTGGGTAACTGACGATGATAGTTTTTATTATCTGCACATGCCACTTCACTGTCGTTTTTCCTTTAGCCTACTTGCTTTAAAGTTAAAAGTTAAATCCAGGTCCGGGTACCCAGTTAAGTGCAAGTTGCAACCTGGCACCCGGTTCTTAAAACGGATAATGCTGCAAATCACTACTTCAGACTGCTACAAATAGTTGTCCTACCCCTGTTCTTAGCCTTGCGCCTCACAGGGCTCCAGAAGAGGGGGGGGTAATTCCTGGTCAGTAGGGCCCACAGTTTTCTGTGGGCCAGTTTGCAAAATTCCGCGCGGCTCAGTGCGGCCTTCCGTTTGTGGGTAAACTGAGCTTTATTTGTTCAGAAACTTCAGTTATTGAAGACTGGCATTGCGCTGAATTATGCCAGCAACATGCAGAAATAATACCAATCATTGAATTTGAAAAATGCAATCTGTCAAGTCGCATTATGCCAATTGTGCTGCATTGTGATAGCTGTTACTGTGACACACAGTTTTATGCAGTTCACTTTGATTTTTTTCCGTGATATAGTTAGTGTTTAATTAGTAATATTTACGTCATCAAGCCAACGATCATACTAATCACTGTTCATTTCTCAAATTATGCCAAATTCCGTGAAAATATTAAAATTCCACGGAAAATGGCAAATTCTGCGGCTCGGCTCGAAATTCAGCGGCCCACGTTAAACTGTGGACCCTACTGGTCGGTGGGGAGATCGATGCTACCGACTATCCATATATCCAACACATTCTTGTTTTAGTTGTATTGGCTGTCTCACGATACGTAAAATATGAATGCACTTCAATATCAATGAAACAGCTAGACCACCACAACAGCTGATGTTCAAAAAAAAATTAAACCCCAGAGCAGCAAATTTTCAAGGTCAACAACGCCGGAAAGTACGAAACAATAAATAAACACCTCTGCCAATAGGGCAGAGCATTGGAAAAGTACAACACGGAAAGTTAAGAACTCTGGATAAAACGTCCAAGGCAAGAGAGGCATGAGACCAGCATACACTACGTACAAGTGATTGTTCTGAATGCAGTAAATGTGAAACACACCATGCGTTGCAGGTTATGACTAGCAGTTCGTAAAATAGACAACAAAATCGTTGCTATAGGCCAGTGGCAAAGACAAGAGGGGCACAGCCCCCAAATCCTCCAGACAAAACATAAGCATACGTTTAAACTGCACGAAAACTGCTCAACGCTCCCCCAGACTTCCTAGCTGGATTTTAAGGGGTCCTACTTCTAAGGGAAAGGAGGGGAGGGAAAGAAGGTAGGAAAGGGAAGGGAGAGAAGCAGTAAGATGGGGAGGAAAAGGGAGGGGAGGGACGAAAAGGGGAAGGTAAGGGAAGGGGGAGACTAGGCCCCCCAATTGAAATTTCTGGCTATGCCACTGCTGTAGGCCTAACCGGTACGGTAAGAATATCTACTACGTTGATCGTAATAAATACACTGTGATCTGTCCAATGTTTTATCAGTCTACTGAGGAAGATATTCATACCAAATTTAATCAAGCAATTAAAATACTGTTTGCACAGTTTAACCTAACCCTAACCCATTGCCCTCCCACGTAGCTTTGCATTGAATGTACAATATGAACACCAGTGTCTAGATCAACAGTGAAATGGCTTGCACACAGATTACAGCATTCTCAGATAAACTGATAAATCACCAGCAGCTGTTCGCTTGTTGAACGCTGACTAAGCAAAGAAAGCAACAAAAAAACCCAAAAATAAGCCAAGAATCTACAGGGAAGAAGCATCTTTGCAGCTATGCAGTCATAGCAACTGCATGTCAGCTAATGAAAGCAGACCGGCAAGTCGTCCAATATACACAGAGAGATAGGAAGATTCAAACCGAGAAAAACAAGAAGCCCAGCCCAGCTGTCGCTAGGATAGCCGACCGTACTGCTTGTCAGTGACCTTCAAGGTCATCCAAGGTCAGTGATTTTTATTTCATCCTAAAGGGCGTATGCCATTCCCATTAGTGATTAATAGTAACCTTGGCCGTATCTCTCGCCGTTTCCGAGATATGGCCAATTTTTCCATCGAAAAACACACATTTTTCCTTCTCCCCTCCATTCAACCCAAAATTTGAAAAAGTTCCCTTTGCACTAGGTTGCTGAAATTTTGCACGCCTAAGTTAAAAACACATGGCTAAGTATTTGAGTAAAAAGTTTTCCCCTACAACCTAACGCCTAGCCACAATGCATCTGTGGGACAAACGGACGACAGACGGATGACAACCATGCCAAAAGGTCCACCGTTACTTAAGTACAGTCGGCTAAAAAAAACTTCAGTAAGAGTAATAAAAGCAGTCATACAAACAATAATTTGACAAGACACATTATAAACATGGTAACATTAACCATAATATATTTACACTAGATTACAAGTGTTTATAGAAAACACTAGCGGGTGTTTTATCGCCATACCTTTGAGGTCAAAAATCAACAAAATAACAGAAAACAACATGCATCTGTTGCCAGACACTACAAGAAAAAGTACGCACATAACAAACTCAAACGTTCGTTGTCAACATAAGTACCAAACATAATGTCATTATATAACCCAATGTAACAGAAAATTCTTGAATACTGTTACTTGCAATGGACTTAGTAAAGGAAAACGTATGAATTAAGATGAAGCTGCCAATGCAATATTTTCACATTTGGACTGGGAATTCATATTTAGACTAAAGCTGTCAAAGCGTTAATTTTTTAATGCATTAATGCACTGCGTTAATTTTTTAACGCATTAATTAATGCGTTATTAATGCACTCAGACCAACCCCGGGCCCCGCAACATTTAGGGGCCCCACCTGTTGAATATAGAAAGTTGAAACTGCAGTTAGTTATTGCGAAACAAAAAACTTAAGATGACAATTTCAAATTTTCAATCAACAAGAACTGACATCATAGCCAGCATTAAAATCTATTAGCTTATAATCTGAATAATTATTTATTTACAGAAGTGATGTATCGGCAACTACAGTTTAGTTACTTGAATTCATTTGATTGTCAAATAACTGCAGTTTAACGGAATATTGAAACTTTTGCTTCATAGAATTTTGCAAATTAAATTATAAAAATAATAAATTTACGTATGTGCATTAATTTTTTTTCATGCATGTTAATTTATTAACGCATTAACATGTTAATTAATGCATTAATCTGACAGCTCTAATAAAGACTAACAATAAGATCACCAA
>Ga0209367_1004158_pt1 | contig 19915 bp, 14 predicted proteins | sample WorMetLIZISLAND2_FD_187412 | JGI IMG/M metagenome (GOLD analysis project Ga0209367, IMG submission 187412) | Marine gutless worms symbiont microbial communities from Max Planck institute for Marine Microbiology, Germany - Olavius geniculatus... ...
CTGTGTTAACGGCGACTTCTCTTTCTTATGGGGAATCCAAAAATTCGACCCCCCACAGAATCAAAACCCCTGACCCGATTGAGATAAAATTTGGCACGGTTGATTACGTCGGGGAGGGGACCTATCATGCAAAATTTTATGTAAATTCCTCCAAGGGGGGCTTCTCGGCAAATGGGTGAAATATACGCCAAAAAATTTTTATTTATATAGGCCTTTTTTTTCTTTGACTCACCCACAGGTCAGACCTTTTAAGGGATTTTTACGCTTAATGCGTCAAACGACGCGGCTCTGCACAAGAAAGTGCCTTTTTGGAATTAAAAAATTAAAATTTAATATTTAACGTATTTATTCGCAAAAATCAAAAAAATTACAATGGCGCCTATGGGGAAAATTAAGCAATTCTTTAAACAGTCATAACTTTGGCTGTGTATAAGATAGAGTCGTAATTTTTGATTCTAGGGTATGGTTTTCGGGGATGGCCAATCTAATGGTGTCATTTAATTTTACCCCGGACCCTCCCTGGTTGCCATGGCAACGAAATTTGGGACAAAATGAGCTATAACTCGGCTTGCGTAGGAGATTTTTGCGCCTATAGGGGGGGTTTTCAAGGATGGGCCATCGAATGCTGCCAACTGCATTTTTCCCCGACCGACCCCCGTTGCCATGGCAACGAAATTTGTGACAAAATGTGCTATAACTCGGCTTGCGTAGGAAATTTTTGCGAGATTTTTGCGCCTATAGGGGGTTTTCGGGGATGGGCCATCGAATGCTGCCAACTGCATTTTCCCCGACCGACCCCGTTGCCATGGCAACGAAATTTGGGACTGATAGGGACTGGAAGATTGGGACTGAGGTGATATTATTCAGCAGCACATTGACACGCAGTCAGTGTAATGCGGGCAATATCACCTTTTGTAATTTTTGCTGTTTTCGATGTGCAAGTCCTTGAATGTTGCCGTTAACAAGTGTATAAACTAATGTTTTGTACATTTATCTCAGTAACGGTGCGAGATAGGGCCTAGGTTACTATTAATCACTAACGGGAAGTCGTACACTGGCTCTCGATTGGCGCCCAATTCAATGACCTTGAATGACCCTGAACGCTAAAATAGGGGGTTTATGGATTTTTTTGACGACTTCGGGCTGCGAGACACATTGCAAGAGCGAATTACGCCGAAACCAATTGAGATAGATATGAACAAGCTGCATACGAAAGTTTCAGCATTGAACGTAGATTCCGACGGTTTAAGTCTCGATTTTCTAGGTTCAAGAAAACCTGCGCACAAGAGCATCAAAGAGCAGTACCCTCGTAAAAGTCGTGACAAAATGGCAGGACTGACAGGATAGACTGACAGTTTGCGAACAGGAACTGCTATAGGCTTTTGCGCGTCTCGTGAGCATTAGCTCAAATTTTTTGTACTTACCCGTAACGAGACAGAAATATGCCAGTCACTCTGCTAGTATAAAATTGGCCTATGAACTTCATTCTATCTTCATCTACAGACAAACCTTTCAGCATGTTGCAACAATGTCCGTAGTTTTTGGTGGCAAATTGCAAACTTTTGCCCCCAATGTTTTCAGTCTACGACGCCGCTGAGAAGAAGCAATGATATCCTACTGACCATTTGCCGGAGTCGACGCCGTACGTTCTTTCGCCTCTGTACGTTCGCATCAACTGATTCTTTCCGGCAAAGTCCTTCGCAAACGCTGCACGACAATTACATAACGATCAACTGATACGTTACGACAGAGCTAGAAAGAAGACAATATAGCCTAATATAACACGAGGCGGTATTGCCCAATATATTTCACTTAATTACTGTTTTATTTTCAAATACTTTGTAATGAACAAAAAAACGAACGAATTGTTTGCTTCATTTCAATTCCATTCGCAAAGTCTACAGAGCGAGTCAATGTATGAATAAAAACACTAATTAATTTCTAATTCAATTGAATATAAAAAAACTTACCAGTTTACATTACTGTGTAAGGGCGACCAAGTCACACATCCAAAACAGCAGAAATCATTTTGCTAGGACACAGAGTGATAGAATGACGAACTGGCTGTCCTTACAAACCCATGTGACGTGACCCCATTTAACCTTTTGCACTCCCGCATTATCCCGTGAGCCAATAAATCTGTGAAATTAAAATTTTGCACTGCACCTTGTATGGAGTCGGCCGCCGGCTCAGCAAAAATGAAGTCCTTTTGTCCTAACTCCTAATAATTTTCATACGACTTAACGTTACATCACAGGCGCGTGGTAGCGCAGAAATATTAATAAGTTACGTCTATTGTAAATTTGTAATAAACCCATAACCAATAGGCCCCTACATTAAGCCTAAAGGCTTTCACCATCAATACTTATCGAATGACGCGTTCTTTTTTTCAAGTAAAGTATTGAACACAGTGTCTTTGCGCACATGAGTGGCAAAAAACATTGTGGATAGATTCCATTCTTTGTCTTGAAATGTTCGTTCGTGAGTTTTGATTTTTGAGGTCGATAAGTTAAAGCTTAAATTTAAGTGATTCATGACATGCGAGGTGTGAATAAGCTGACGAAATCATGACTTCTACAATCTGCATGAATGAATGACATACAGTCCATGGTGATTAAGGTACCGTACACTTACATACCCGTATAACCAGTCTTCCAAAAGAGGTTCAGCTTTTTTTCCAATTTAGCTTTTTTTAGCTACAAATCAAAGGTACATTTAATCAGCAGAAAAATATTTGTATCACATTTGCATTGACTACGTTTATTAGCTTACGAGATACTGCTGGAGTGGAAAAAGTTAAATGGGGTCACGTCACATGTTTGTAAGGGCAGCCAGTTTGTCGTTCTATCACTCTGTGTTCTAGTAAAATGATTTCTACTGTTTTGGATGTGTGACTTGGTCGCCTTTACACAGCAGTGCAAACTGGTAAGTTTTTTTATATTTAATATTTGCTGTTTTATTAGCAAATTTAATTGTGAATTCGTGAGTTAAAAGCAATAATGTGACCCAAACCAATCACGTGACCATTCAAGTCGCAGTGGGTAACTTCCTATAGGTGGTCCATTGTGACCATGCGTCTATCTTGCACCGTTACGAAAATATGGCGCCTCAAAGATTATGGGGTCACGACCTTGACTTTTTGGGGTCACGTGACGTCATCGGTCACGTGACCATTCGACTCGCGGTGGCGACTTTCTATGGTCGGTCCATTGTGACCATGCGTCTATCTTGCACCGTTAGAGAGATATAAAGCGTCAAAGTTGCATTTGCCCATGTTAAAGGCCAAAAGTTCACTGCGCATGCGCCGTGTCACGTGACTTGTAGGCAGGGGTCCAAAATAACCGCATATTTGGAATTCCCGAGGCCACATTGCTTACTCACTATGCCACTATGGTGAGGCTACGATGACGATTAAGGGTAGTTTGTAGATGAGCATTTCCATTGTTAAGCATTTTCAGTGGTATTTTTTCAGTCCGAAAATGGGCCTAAAATTTGCGGTTTTGGGGATTATAGAGGTAAATATGAAAGATAAATGTTGAGACCCCCTAGGAAATCAATCCTCACCGAAACACGTCATCCAGTGCAAAAAATGCGGCGATACTCCCAAAAATGTGTTCTCCAGAGCTTGGAAAAAAAGGAAGAAAAAACCCATATTTGAACATTATATTTTACCCCTTTGCCCCGCCGACCTTGCTGGGCCGATTTGTGCCATTTTTGGCATGTAAGGTCAGACCGCTGACGTTATCATCTAGGTCAAATTTTAAGTCGATTGATATAGAGGTTTGGGGGCTACGGGTGCCCAAAATCTGGGGTTTCCCATTGACTTTGATAATCGACCTTACAACAGTGACTGTGAACAAGTAGCTGAGTCTAATAGTCGTTCACAGCGATTTGCTAGATATTACTAGGCTTACAGTGCAATAAGCTTACTAACTTTCTGCTTCCAGCGTTGGAGCTTCGATGCTGTAGCCGTAGGCGATGAGTGTTCGCACCGTCTCCGTAGCCGTCTGCCTATAACCACAGAGTCATACTTACACCTTCTACGCGGCGAATAAAAAACAACTTTAACGAATCGGGGAATAGGATTCGAACATATTTTTCCACTGCAAAATGTAATGAGGTAAATGCTTTATGTGACTGATTTGGGCAGTGGTATGTTTGCTATCTGCACCGCTGACACATTTTGCGCCTCACTTTCGGTGAGTTACCCCCACTTTCCTGCAGTGGACATTGTGTTCTATATTAATTTACTTACTTACTCACTTAGTTGTCGGTTAGCGTAAACAATAAACGTATAGCCATAGTTCGTCGCTATTAGCGCACGCCAATCAGCTGCCACTTGCGAGACAGTAAAGCGTTTCTGGGGTCATGAGTCTGACTTTACGTATGCAGTTAGGGGCTATCTCCATGGCCGCAACAACTACAGAGACAGCAGCTGCAAAGTAAACTATGCAAGAGTGGATGCGCCTTCGATACAGATGAATGTTGAGAAACTTGAAACAGAATGGTCCAAAAGTATGGACCAGCATCCGTGCGTTACTATGTCACGTGAAACAAACCAAAGCACAGAATAGTCTTCGCCGCTTTTACGCTTATTACTGACAAAGAGATCAGAGAAAGACGTCAGGTGGATTTCGTCGAGCAAACCTGTTAGATTTCTTGATGACTTCGTCGACTTTGCTGTACGGAACGAGATGATGCGAGCGCTTGTTCATAAAATCCTGACAACAGCAGAACGAAAATGACGACAGAAGTACGTATTAACTTAATTCTAACAAGACGTAAAACATTCCCGTGCTCCCAGCTGCCGCCCGTCCCTAAGACTTTATTGGACCCTTCAAAAATATTGGTGCGGTACCATTAAGTGTGTCAACATTTTTATAAACTGGCAAATAATAATTAACAAAATATTACGTAATAAAAGTAATTAACATACTTTCCACCGTACGTACTTTTTGTCTGACTGCAACTGTAAGTATGGAAATTTTTTTTACACCTTCAAAAATTAATTACATTAGCAATTCGTATAACAAAACAGTGAAGCAGTTGAGATGACATGAACAGTAGCCTACTCGAACCAGAGATAACCTGTAGCTGTTACTATACCGATGACACTTTTCTGAGAGAAAAAAAACACTAGGCCTACTCTGGTCATATGTGTATCAAAGTAACAAGAAATTTGAGCTAATGCTCACGAGACGCGCGAAAGCCTATAGCAGTTTTGGTTCAGTAGTTTAGCTGAAAATTGACGTGTTCACGCTAAGTTAATATACAAATACCAAATTCTCTATCTGGATCGCATAACGATAGTTCCGTACGTGGCGCCACCTTGTGAATGATATAGACTTGTGTCGCAGCCCAAAATCGCCAAAAAATCCATAAAACCCCCTATTTTGGCGTTCAAGGTCATTCAAGGTCATTGAATTCGGCGCCAATCGAGAGTCAGTGTATGATTTTCTATTAGTGATTAATAGTAACCTAGGTCTTATCTCGCACCGTTACTGAGATACAGCGACTTATTGGTCAAAAATTGCAAATTTTACCCACCCCCTCTCATTTAGCGCCCTCGTTCGGAGTGACCCCTTCGAATTTATGGAAAAGCTTTACGTTTCCTGAAACTAGAGTCTTCCAGGTAGCCGATGGTAAAGATTTGGTAATTCTAGCTTGCACCGTTTTTGACTGATCCACCCGTGTGACAAACGGACGGACAGATGGACAGACGAACAGAATTGCGATGGCTAAGACGCGCTGAAAGCAGTAGCTGCTTTCGCGCGTAATAATCAAACAGTCGACTGCGTTGAAAAAAACTGAGATTATAAGACACCACTTGAGAAAAAAGAAAATCGGGGATACCGGCCAGCGTGGCCTAAAAATAACCTTTAAAACGATGACTTTTGCTGTTAACATTCTTTACTTCCTGATTGCTTAAAAACTACTTGCACGAAGTATAAGTCAAATGCAGAAGCAGCCTATAAAGCTCTATTCTGCACCTCGGTGAGTCCGTATGTCCATCCTTGTTTGATGCGTTCTTTGGACCAAACATTGTGAGTGTTCTCAGCGAGTTGTTCCACGAGCTCTTGACATTTTTCGTTCAGAGCAATTCCACTCAGGTCCAGTGGCGCCGGCCGGTAGCCTGTCGACTGCGTGAAACTGAAATACGCCAACTATACTATGTTTACTGTGCACTTGTAGCCAATCGTAACAACAAGAAATATGTTAGATTGTGGCCAATCTAATGGATAATGTGCTCCTTGCGCATTATCCGCCGATACTAAAAACTTCAACCATAACCTATGCAGTAGCTCCATTCTATCCAATATGTCCATTTGATATTTGTAAGATAGCAACTGGTTGCCATCTTGAATCTGATATGACCAGAAGTAGCGCATTCGATCCGCCGACCACAAACCTAACCTAAGAACGAAACCAGAAGTGGATCAGATAACCGGTTGTTGAGATAATTACGGTTATTTAAAGTTTTTCCAGAAAGCCTCTTCAAGGAGCGAAAGTCGGTCGTCGGTCGGTCGTCAGTAGTCAATATTACACTGATGTCAAAGGCCTATACTCTTAATAGCTACGTTGAGAACGTAGCGTACGTACGCGGAGTTAAAATTGCTTGTAAAGCGTCGAAGTCGTGATCAATAGGTGTCGCAGATTCGATTCCTAAAAATAGCCTACGTTCGCTCTTTGGTAACAAATCTAAGCAAGTTCTTAAAACACATGCGTTTCTGTCGCCAAGTAGTATAAATGCATTACCAGCTAAAATGAAAAGACATTCTGCGGTTGAAAAAATAATCATGGGGCCTGACGAAAAGTAATGGCAGCCTACACCGTCTAGTTTATAACTAAGCTTACGTCAACTCACCTTAAAGACCGGAATCAGCTGTTCTACACCCTACCATTGTAACAGAGAATGAATGAAACTCAATATATACATCTTCATTCACCATAAAAGGTAGCATTATACAACGAATACAAAATAGAAGAAAAACTTGACTAATTATGGTTAGTCTACCACAAGATTTTAGTATTTTTCTCGGCCTAAATTCTAGTGTATTTTCTAGCGGCTCAGTGTATAAAATACAGCACACTAATGGTATTAGGTGTAAACGGACTGAACGAGTTCACTAACTGGTTGGGCAGTTTGAGCGTCTTTAGTCGATGGTTGCTTGTGTACTGCGCGTCAAACGTCAGATGATAACCCAACGCAAGCAACATTCTACACACATACAGCGCAATCCACACACCGATCAACAATAGGCCGCAACAGGTTTGATATAAATGTGTTATTTATAATGGAAAACATGCGTAAAAGTTGAGAAAAAATGGGACAAGTAATATATAGCACAAAATACATATTATGCCAAGTGCTAGGACTTCGGAATAATTAAACTAAGACACAATGATTGTATCAACACTCGAGCTTGTAACTTGCTTAAAAGAACAGCACCATTATGTTTCTCTTGAACGAAATCCCATTTTTAATTTTCAGTAAATTATATATAAATTTGCGGACTATCGCTCATCGGGTTATTGTATCGTATTGTATTTTAATATGATTATCCGTCTCTCTGTTTTAATTTTAATCCATCATTTGAGCCATGCTGATCGAACTGCGTGGCACCGTATTTAACAGGCGGGCATGGAGTTGGACCACTGCATTCGCAAACTCCAGTTATAATGTTTCCAATAAAGCAAACTTGATCGATTGATCAATCGATCTCTTGAGTGACCGGTATAGTTGGTACCTGAGCATTTCCTGCGCCAGTGAAAGGTTGTATTGTCTTTCGTGAACGGTGAGTTTGTCGAACGGAACGATGCAAGGATGAATCTTGTTTTGATCATCTCGCTCCTGCACAGACATCGGTCACCGTACAGCCCAGAAGTAAAATACACACTTAGATTGGCATAGCATAAGTCTACACCTTAGCATTACACAAAATACGTTCAATACTAAAAATTTGGGGCAAAGCCCAACGTGAGACCACCCACCGCCCTAAGTCCTATTGGGGAAGACAATTTAGAAGGCTCACATTCCTCTCGTAGCAAAGTCACGTGGCCAAAACTCCAACGCATTAAAATACGCAGAACGCGCAATGTCGAACTAGGGTAGGAAGACATTAGCCAACTAACCGTTGTCGTTAACGGACCAAAGTTCACCAAAAATTTTTTCTCAACGCGGGAGAGAAGGTAGTTGATAACGCCGTTTACCGCTTGTCGATATCTCCATCCGTTCCAGAGATATTCGCGCTCAAATTTGAAAGCTGTCCTAAATCGCGCCGAATTTTGGACATTTTTCGCTATCCCAAATCTTAAGGGGGCGGTGCAGCCCAAAATTTGTACACACGTTATCAGCCCCACTTAGCCCTAAAACACAAAATGCGATAAAATGATTGCTATACAGACGTCTCCCCAGATCCATCCATTTTCAATCTTGCTCATCGCCCAGAGCTCGTGTAGATTCTCCGCCAGCTTTTCCTTCACGTTCTCGATGTACGCCGGCAGCTGAACCTGAAACCACGCGTATAATAGCCGGATGCTAACATAAGAAAAAACATCGGCGTCGAGTGTCGACACGATATGCTGCCGTCCGTTCAATTGCCGAGAGTTTCAGGCGTTGACAGCATTAGGGCTATGGTTTGCAGTCGGCGCCTAAGTCGTTTGGCGCTTGATTTCTTGCCCACAGCCTAAGGCACAAGCACGCCAGCCATGCGTCAACTTCTTGAGTTTTTTGCCGTCTAGCGACGTTGCCTTTGAATTCGAAAAGTGGACTGGTTACTCAAGCCCTGCGCAATTTTTCACACTACCGAAATGTTAGTTTCTGTGCGACTTTTTGTTGTCAAGTTAGGTGCTCGTACGGGACAAACGGGCAGACGGACGGACGGACGAGTAAGAAACGCGCTAATGCGGCCTATGAGAATATAAATGTTTTGAATAAATTCATATGCTAAAGGGGACGGTAAAAATGCAAGACTGGAAAATGCGAGACTGGAGTTTGCGGCACAAACACGTTCAAAATGCAAGAGTGGAAAAGGCGAAACTGGAATATGAAGCACAAAAAAGGGAGAGCTAGAAAATGCATCACTGCTGACGTTTTCTTTTTAATTTATTTTCACCGCGCACTCGTGCACGGAAGAATTTCGACTGTGCTTACGTGCGAGGTGTCGACGGGTTTCGGCACGAATGCGGTGTGGTCTCGCACTTCGGCCGGGCCGCAGACGAGACCCTTGGGAATGTTTCCGAGGTGAAAGCACGGCTCAATGCGCAGACGCTCCTTGGGCATCAGCGACTCACAGACTGGAGAGTGACCCTCGGGAGGTCCGTGCTTCAGCTTGCCGTGGTCTCCACCCAGCATAAACCGAACGCTGACACCGTACAGCAACAACACGGCATTCGTCATCACGAAGACGATGATAATTATTGTGTGCTGATGACTAAAAATGAAAAACAGGAAGTAGGCCTAAATGTCTACGAAAAATAAGCTAACAGAGCAAAAACAGCGAGAACAAAAATAACCCTAATAGAATATGACAACAATGACCAAAACTGAAAATAATGACAAAACATACATAGGCCTAACCAAAAAGCAAAAGTGGACAAAACAAAATAAGAAAATGCAGAACAGAACCCGATCAAAGTCAAAATTTAAAAAAAAAACAAAAACGAGAAAATATACTGTACAGTGTTGTATGCCACGTGGAACGTGGAATTCGCAAATCCATATTCATTGTCAGTAAATAACACATACGTACATGGCAAACATTTGAAAATATTCTTGTCAGACTTACCACCGGATTGATCGGCTTTGCACCATCGCTAGTTTGTTTACGATTTTGTTCTATGCCTGCATATATGCGAGATAAAAATAACATCAGAAACGCACCTGATCTTAGCGGAAAGGCTGATGACGGGAAAGAACATTCCGTCGACGTTGAAGTCGCGGAAGAAGCCTCGAACAATGATGCCGTTGACAGTGAACGATATCTGAGGGATGCTCAAATCCAGACAGACGCCGATGATGTCTCCTTTCTGCAGCGAATGCTGAGTAGTACGCACCATCCGCGACTTTCCCGCTGTCACCAACAATAAAATAAATACAAATAGGAAACAAATATTATATAAAAATGTTTTGCAATGCATCATAGAGTCGTAACTTTCGTAGCGCTAACAGTCATAGATTATAGACGACGTCGTGTAATTCTCACGTCTGTCTGAGAAACTAATATCATTATATTAAAGCATTAAAGAAAGCATACATGCCAATAATTCTGAAACACTGGAGATTGGTAACCATTCAGCATGATTCATGCTTGGCAGGCACTATACAAGTGAGCCACAGAGACAACAGTAGACGATTACACTGTTTCCAGTAGCAAAGTCTACTTAATTAGCCATTTCTCTCGTAGATTGCAAAAATACGGATTATCTGACGATATTTTGGCTCGCCAATTTTTGTTTTGAGCGGCTAATACTAAAATTTAAAGCAATAATAGTGCTAATTGAGCGATCTACAGTTATTTAACAGAATAAACTTCCTAAAAACACACCAGTCCAGAGATTAACTCCATCGAATCCGTACGAGAAGAGATCATCTCCGACCCCATTGGAGCCCCAGTTTGAGCCTGCGCCCGGGTACGGCACGAAGCCTTCAGTGTTGGCCCAGCCAATGCGTATGTGAGGCGACAGGTGCGACACGGTCTCGACGTGGTCGACTATCGCCTCATAGTACCACTTGAGATAGATCGCCGAACCCTCGCAGCGACCCACGTAGATGTTCGGGTTCATGCTGACAACGTGTAAAGCAAGCAGCATCGCATATCAGTCACTCTGACAATACACAAGATCCACAATTTCAATGAAAACAACGTCCTACTGTCGTAGCAAACGGACCTTGCGACGTGTTTATTAATGATCGTGCTTCTGGATGACTTCACACACAATACCTATTCAAAAGCACACAAGACTCGAGGCTTCTCCAAAGAGCGAAAACCCAAAACTACTTTCAAACTAACGCTACGTGTATGTGCACAATACATCGACATCGGGCCTATGGATGGACTAAACGAACAAACAGACAGAGCGACAATACGGGTATTTTGTTATTAAAATCAGGATATTTTTGGCGGAATTGCTGTTGCAGTGCAAACGATTTCGCCTATTCCCTACACATTTCTCCGCAGCGTAGTTTGTCTGTCTGTCGTCTGTCTGTCTGTCACAGTCGTGCCCACTGCAAAAACCGTCTAAATAATTCAAATACCATTTGGCAGGTACGTGTACACTCTAATAACACACTGTGTTAGATGAGAAATCCTGACATCCAAGGAAAGAAAAAAATTGGAGGTCAAATCCCTGGCGAAAACGTGAAATTACAAACGGCAGGCGAACCGTCAGTCTGATGTTGCCACCTGACGAATACAAACGAGGAGTTGGGTGGACTTGCCACGGACATTTCGACTTTCGCCGAATTACTTTGGTTGGTCTTTGTTGATTGTCGGCAAGTTTTAATCCATATACCTGTAGACGTAGTCGACAACACTGGTCTGAAGCAGAAGGTCTCGCCCAGGCATCAGGTTGTTCATGATGAGGTTCTGATTGGATCGGACTGCGACAGCGTTACCAACACACAGCGAGCACAACACGTCCAACACCTGCCACACACACAATATTTTCAACATTACTCAACATGTGTACAAAACAGCCTCATCGTATTTATTGCACAAATGATATCAGCTACAACAATAACGCGACATTAAAAAATGCAACAGGAACAAGTCAAAAGCTAGAAATAACTCATACGGCGACTCGCCCGGGTCGCCCCTAACCAGGTATATCTGTATTAACAATACAAATTGTGCCAATAAACAACAATACGGTTAGCTTAAATACTAATTACAAAGCGACAGAAATAAACCTAAACTGAAATGAACTGTAAACTCGATTCAGTTGAGTTGCGTTGTACGGACTTGAAAAGCGAACGAAAATGGCAGCGAAGTATGCAAAGCGCGTTCAGTTCTCTTTAGTTCAGTTCACTCCTGCCGCTTTGTACACATAGGCCTACAACGTCTGTGCTGAGCTAACCTTAGGATCTCTGCCGTGTTTGTCGATGAGTGAGATGACGGTGCGGATATGTTGTTCTTTGATGACGTTCAGAGCCTCTGGACTGTCGATCAGCACACAGTGAAGAACGTCCAATACACCTGCACAAATGCCCATGCAAGCCATAGCCGCGTTACAAGCTGAAATACTCGTGAACTTACAGTGGGTGAACTTTACGAAGCTCCCTGAACATTTCCTTCTAAGTTTTCCCTAAGATATTCCTAAATCCCTCCTAAGTAACTAACATAGTTACACGTGCGCAACTGCAAGTTTTTTTGCAACTGTTCTTAAGTTTTTCATATGAGTTTTGTCACTAGCATTTTTATACGTTTATACGTTTTCCTAATCTTTTCAAAAGTTTGACGCAAAGTATGTGAACTTCTGTAAACGTTCGTAAATTGTCTTTCTAACATCTAGCTAGCAGAATCTACGCACTAAAGGCAAAAACATGACGCAGTAATAAATTATAGTGACAACAATGATACACATTAATAAAAGGAGAATAGCAGATATTTTGCATTCAAATATTGTTGATTGTTCAGTACACTGTACAATAGTGCAACAAAAACGATCGTGCCAGCCACTGCATTTTACAACTACACCTATTTCACAAAGTAGGAACAGCAAACACACAGAGACGAGAGATAACATTATGCTCGTGGATATGCCATTGGTGCAAGTTTTCATGCAAATGACGTTCGTGACGTTTTCGTATCAAACATTTTTTTTCACTGACAGTAAGCTTACGTAACGTTCAGCAGAAAAACCTCCTTGTCCTTGGACCTTGGTTCATTCCGCATCCAACTGGACACATTGGGCCACACTCCGACGCCATTCATGTCAGTCAAGACTCAAGAGCTGCCACCTCTGCTTCTTCCCAGGTGAACCCCATCTTTTGTATATCTTTGTTGACTGTGCTCCTCCAGTTCGCTCTTGGTCGACCTGGTCCTCTCTTATATCCCGATATCTGCCAGTACAGTGCTTGCTGTGGTGTACGCAGAACATGTCCAAGTCAGTATGTTGTCCATGGTTTGTTGTCCGGTTCTGATTCTGACCTCAACGTTTGTTATCCTGTCTTTCCAAGAGATGCCCAGTATACTCATCTGCCATCTGTGATGTGTTGCATCCAGTCTTTTTGTTAATGTTGCTGTCAATGGCCGTACATCAGCACCGTACAGGAGAGTTGCCAAAATTATTGCTTTATATAACCTTATCTTCACTCTCAGGCTAATGTTATTAATGTACATTCCGACTTTGTTGGTTTTTTTCGTCAAGGTAGATGTTGTCTGTTGCATGCTGTTCCATGAGTCATCAATTAGTGCGATGTCATCGACGAAATCTAAGTCACACAGTGAGTCGTCTTCAGACCACTTGATCCCTCCAGTAGTGTTGTACGCGTGGGGGTAGTATAACTTGCGACCTAGATCATTATATCAACAAATGCTGTGTCGATGTGCATTAGTTCTGGGCCAAGGCCTTAGCGTCGGTGAAGCTCGGACACTAGCTAGCTCCTGCGGGGGTGAAAAGAAAGGCAACCTTTGTGAGGTGCAAGCCCCTCCCTGCTGGCATAGCCTCTCGACACAGAAGTCCAACCTGTTACCTCCACGAAGTTCCGCCTGGTAACTGCAGTAGGGCTGTTCCCCATACTGCAGGCTAAAACAGGTTGGTCTATCCTCAACGCCTGAAGGCCAGGCTGTTCATTCCTGAAGGTCAGGTTTCGCAGTGTGCTTACATCTCACTCGAATAAAATCTTTTTGCAACAGAAACCACACAATGACAAAAGGATTTTATACTTCCCAAATCAAATAGCAAAGATCAGGCTGGCGTTGCCCCCACGACGACAGCATCGCCTGACTAGCGAGATGGTGATACTAGCATGCGGAGGGGAAAAGACACATCGGCAGCCATGTGATGCCTTACAGTGATGGGCTCCAATGAAAACCGAAAGGAAGTTGGAGGCCAGAGGAATTATGTATATTGTTACCACTGTTGTTCGCTATCGCAACATATTAGGTGCTACGGAGAAAAAACTTCGACAATATTAATAACATAATGCAGATGAAAATCAGTTTTGATGTTCAATATCAATATCGTTCAATATAGAAAACAGCGTGAGTAGATACTGCACACTGCACAGTGCACAGCATAGCCTAATTTGTAATTACGGATAAAATGCTACTTACTAAATAATGTACTCGGTTTTCACGACAAACTTAACATGCTGTAAGCTGTCATGCAGAAACAACGTTTTCATCAACATTTTATCACGATTAGGATTAACACACGCACAAGCAGGCATGCACTGCAGGGACGATAGACACATCAAGGCGCTAACAAAACGTCAGAAATAAACTGAAAAATCATAAACCAAAATGCGCTGACATAGAATTTTAAGTTCAGTTCACTTTAATTTGATTTTGTCCCATTGCTTTGCTACATGCATTCGCGCAACCAGCAAAATTTTCCAGGCAAAAAACGGACGTTTACGTGGCAACTAAAAATGTCGAGAACAGAACGTTTGGAAAGCCCGATTAATTTTTACTGCGCCGGGCATAAAAATCAGCAGTGCCGGATCAAGTTTCTTTTGTGTCCCTAGGTTGGCTGGAGTTTATGAAATCTTCTGTCTCCTCCGTTCGACCGCTTTTCTTCTTTTCTCCATTCCTTCTACTTTTCATCTTCCGTTCCCTTTCCTCCTCCCTTTTACTTCTGTAGAGCGCCACCCCCTTAACCCAGCTAAAAGAAGCCAGGGGACGGCTGTAAGCTCCTCCGCGGGTCCGGACGAAGCCCGGTCAATGAACAGTTTGTGGTGAATCTTTAGCTAAAAGCATTTCTAGTGCTAACAATTATTTTAAAGTTATACGCGAAACAAGTTGCTAATTTGTAGCATAAGATGTGCCTGCGCAATAGTTACAGAATCTCCATCAGTGAGTTAGTGCATATGTTGATCGAAAATCGCTTCCTCAATCGTGGTCCACATTCCCTTAAACAGTAATTAAACACTGAAGGCTCTACACTGCAGCGCCGTTAACTTTGTGCTTAATCCGACACAACATGACAACTAGAAAAAATGCATGCAAACTAAACACTGAAAAATGAACTCGGTAACTATGGCAACAAACAAGTGCTTTCGACGTAACAACCCTGCCAATAAACAGCACGACGGATCTAACATGTCTGCGGGAACTACTGGTAACAAATACTCGGCACTGGCAGGCTGGTCTTGTTCTACGGTAGATTAATCACGAAAACTGCGGGAAGGGACCGAAAAAGCATAAAAAACTTTCACGGTCGAGTTAGTTGGATACCTTTCGACGATTCCTGTCCCTCGAGCCTACGTACTAGCCAATCAATGTGTTTAGAGGAGGCAAACTGCGTACAGTTCCTATGATTGCCCTGAATCAGAGCCGCTGGACAAACAACAATATAGCAACACGTACGATCAGCACTAACCAACCAATCGTCTCTAGTCTACCTGACAAGCATTAAAGGGCCAAATATGGTGTGCCGATTTCCTTCGAGACTGCTGTTTTTAAAAATTACACTGAATCGTCTTTTTCAAGTTTCTGAATTTATGTTTCAAAAACAAACTGAAAAATAAACCCAAAGCTTGATAATTTGTTGGATATAAATCCAAAAACAAACAAAAATACCTTCTGATGCAAGTTTTTATTTCGGCGAATTTTTAATGACTTCGAATTTGTGGTTTATTCACTTTTTATAACTTTAAAGTTTTCTGCAAAGTTTTAGTTTAAGTATTTGTATGAGATCATTGAAATATTACTAAATGTAGATTTACGTCAAATGTGTTTCCGTTTTTACAGTTTTTAAAAAAAATTTTTTACGTTTTTTCAAAGTTACAGCTAGATTCAGCCAATGAGAAATCGGCACACGATGACGCATACGTGACGTAATCAGTCAGCTATATCTATGTTAGCAGGTAGGCGTGGCCGCCATCTCTATGGCGTATTCTGTCTGTCCAAGCCAACCTGTGGAAGAGGAATCGTCCAATCTGTTAACGAGCCAATCAAGACGTTTGGACGACGCAAACTGACTGCAGTTTGACCGGTTACCCTGAATTATTGCCGCTGAAACAACCGTTTACGATTTATCTAGAGGGTGTGGCAAAAAAGTAGCCCCCTAAGGTTTTTTCGCTCTTTTCTCAGCAACCGTTTAGAATTTTAGTTCGAAATTTTAGACGTTTATTTACTGAATTGTTCTACATCTAACCGCCGAGCAAAACTGAAAAACGACGAAGTTAAAGACTTTTTAACACGACCGCCTACCGATTTTTCAGCAATAAAGATGTTCAAGCTAAAAATGCTATTCAATTTTCAAAAACCGGTTACCACGTTACTGCTAATGACATCACAGTAACGTTTTGATAAACAGTAATTTATTTTGTTTATAAATAATCACTAAATTATCGTTCTTTTAAAGCAATTGCCGGCTGCCCACCGGGTTCATCTTCCATCTGGACGGCGCGCCAACACACAGCGCGCAGCGCACGGAACTGGCTGCGGGTCAACTGTCCAGATTTCATCACAAAAGACCAGTGGCCTCCAAATTTGCCGAACAAAACCAAATAAATTATCACGTGTGGAGTGCAATGTTGGAGGCTTACTGCAAGCTTGAAACAAAATTGAAAACAATCGTCAAATTCAAGGAAGCGCTTCGGGTTATCTGGGGCAACCTGGCACAAGGACCGATCGACAAGTCTGTGAAACACTTATCAAATTAAGCGACTTGCTTGTGTTGGACCTTAGAGCTGTCGGTGGACACTTCAAACATTCACAGTGACAATGGAATTCTGTCATCAGATTATTAGTTAACTGTGTTGTTTCAACGATGTTACTGAATTGGTGTTGTAGCTTGAACATTTTTGAATGCTAAAAAAATCGGTAGGCGGTCACGTTAAAAATTCTATAACTTCGTCGTTTTCAATAGAATCACATTTTACTCGGCAGTTAAATGTATAATGTTTTAGCTGTAAAATTTCAAATTGAAATTCGAAACGCTTGCTGAGAAAATGACGAAAAACTTCTGGGGTTGCTTTTTTGCTGCACCTTGTACAATATCCACTGACAATCGCATTAGGACTACTGTAACAGCGTTTAATATAATATCATTCTCTAAGAGCTTCAATATTATGCTTACGTAATTTATTTAATACAATAATACACTAAATGCTGAACAGGTTTCCTCTTCCTACATGGAACGGAGAGCAGAAAACATGGAAAGGATAGGAGAAACTCAGATAAGGTGCTGCAGAAAATTGTTTGACATACACCCGCTAACGAATCAAGTGAATGAAATAAATGCTCATAAAATGCCTTTCATATACCCATTTTGTTAAATGTCTGGCCTCACTACAACTGTTATTATTTTCTTATTAGTGGTAATCGTAAGTACTAGTCTCCAGAATAAAAAAAATAAACAACTGATGGAGCATGAATTATCAAGTAGAGAATAATTCTTAATTAACACACCAAAGCAAACTAAAACCTAAAACACTAAACAGTATTAATTGTGAACAATTAAATGACAAAATAATAATAAATTTGAGAACGAACTATATAGGCCTACAAGTAAATGAACGAGAAGCAACAATAGCAGCAGAAATGGTACTACAGAATAGTACCTCGTAGTGTCAGCAGTGTTACATAGACAAGACGTTGTACATTGGCGTATTGGATCTGGGTTTTGTTTTACAAATTCCGTTTTTTTCCGCGCGTGACTAGGTAGAGCACGGTGTATGTCAACATAACACTAGTTGGTAACTCAAGTCCAAATTTTATTATTTCTGTTCAAAATATGCTTAACGGCGCCTCAGATTCAGCTTGCTGACTTTGTTCACCTTACAAATTTCTATATTGTTATTACTATTATTATAAAACTGGATCGTCGATAGATTGTAAAACTGGTCTCCTCCAAGTTTTTAGTCATGGATCTGGTATCCGGTAAGCAGCTCTAATGCCATCTGGCATTGGATAGGCCTACTGTATGAGAGACGACATAAATACCGAGCAGCAAGTAGAGATAGTTGATCATGTCGTTCCATTTTCCGGCTGAGTCTTCTCCGATGAGATGAGCGAGATGTCGCATACTCTTCCACTGGCTGCACTTGTCAATCGTCTCCAGAATCAGCGCTATCATCCCCTTAGCACAACACGCACGATTCGATGTTGCTTTACACCCAAATCTTGAAACAGTTTGATACAGCGCCACTGTCAGAAATGTGAATCAAAAGTCATCCGACAGCGCTGAACCGTCCTAAGTGCAGAAGTAGGGTGAAATGAAGAATTCAGCTTTAAGCTTAGATTTCATTATATGCACTTAGATTACTTAACTATATTGCTTTCAAGTTTTACAAAACAGGTCTTAGTATATCACTACATAATTTTCACGTTTGTGCCTGTTTATTTGAGTAGGCCTAATTACTTATACATTACGCCGGTTTTGATTCCACGATAGAATGCTAACAGCGTTAATATCATTATTCAACATTACAGCACAGTCGACGAAAATAATGCAGAAGCACAATGTAAAACAGAATGAAAAATTAAGCACTTTTTGGCTAAGCTCAATTATACGACATCTTTAACTACTGTAGGCCTACATTTATCAATCCGGTAATTGCTCTGTATCATTTCAGCCACAGATCTCTGCACAGTATTTCTGCATCAGAAGAAAATATTCTATTAAATCCTGTAAATGATTAATACCCAGAAAGTTAATATACGAGTACGTGTAATCCAACTACAGTATTAGGACAAGAACTAAAATGAAACAGCTAAAAAACTTCACTTCAAATAAGAACAAAACAGAAACTGAAAATGAGAAACAATTTGCGATTTTACTTCTTCCTGGAATAGGTCTTGTCGATTCCTCAGCGCCTTTAGCCGCATCTGCTTCTCTTCGAATGCTGCAAACTCATCAACGGCATTAATTTATCATACGGCGTTCTACACATGTACGTAGGGTGTTTACACGATCCAGCAAACGTCCAGCATTACATTCGCTGTAAGTTTGCTTAACGTTTGCTGGATCGTGTAAACACCCCATTACGCGTCTCACTCGTCCGTCCGTCCGACTGCCTGTCCATCCGCGCGCTAAAGTGTCGCAAACTATAGGAATTCAAGGCTGGGATTTCCCTTAGTCTACATTAAAAACGTCTACTTCTGTTTTCTTCTATATCTCCCGGAAAAATTCTCAAATTTACACAACATTTTCAGGAAATGTTAAAAATAAGATCTAGTTCTTAGTTTTATTACAGCTGCAGGCGTGTATTGTAGAGATTCCAACGTCCTGGACAGTGAAGTTACTGGCATTTTGAACTATCCACATGGCAGTTTAGTCTCTTTTGAAATGAACAGTTTAATTCCATTGCACAATATGTCTCATTCCCCAGTAAAGTCAACCGAGAGACTCCGCTGTGTTCGCCAAGGGAAAACACTATTATTGGCGGAGGTTTGAGAGCTCTGGTCGCTTCTAGTCGAGTTTTCGCAATCAAGACGGCGCTCACCAATTTCTCCGGGTGGAGCGAAATAGTCGATGAGATCTTCAAGGGTCATAATGACCTCTGCCAGGCTGATGTCCTCCCAGAGTCGACTGTTTCTGCCGTCAGTTCGCAGAGACTCCAACGCTCTAAACAACACGCTATGTGTTTATATTAATATAAATGTACAAAACATTAGTTTATACACTTGTTAACGGCAACATTTAAGGACTTGCACATCGAAAACAGCAAAAATTACAAAAGGCGATATTGCCCGCATCACACTGACTGTGTGTCAATGTGCTGCTGAATAATATCACCTTT
>Ga0209367_1004159_pt1 | contig 19914 bp, 13 predicted proteins | sample WorMetLIZISLAND2_FD_187412 | JGI IMG/M metagenome (GOLD analysis project Ga0209367, IMG submission 187412) | Marine gutless worms symbiont microbial communities from Max Planck institute for Marine Microbiology, Germany - Olavius geniculatus... ...
TGAAATATGCAAACCACATCGCCTGAAAGCAAATTTCCTAACAAATACAGTGATGTAATTTTCATTCAAATCGATCAACATTTGAAAAAGTTATTGCAAAAATACAAAGGGGTCCCGATTTTATGAATCACTGTGTAGACTTTGGACTGGACTGCAGTGGTGAAATTTGGGGAAATTGTGCAGGACTTGCTTCCAGGCCACTCTCGGCCCCCCCTGCCCATCAGGGGGCCCATGTAACTAGTCACAAATTCTGATTGGCCTTTCACTAACACAACTGACATTCCGGTAATTAACAGCTAAATTTTTAATAAATTTTTTTTGATACCATCAGATATTGGCATTGCGTCATATTTTTCCTAAGTGCTTTGATTTACGGCTACCACAGATTAGGCTATAGTATATTCACAGACCCAAATGAGAAATTCATAAACTTAGATATCAGGGCTTTCATAAAATCAGATGCCAAGGAGCCCCACTTTGGTAAATCCAGCTACAGACTGAAAAAGTTTCATGCAACAATCAGCCTGATTCAAATGCTGCTTGCATTAGCGCACCAAATCGTTTCAGCTTAATGCCCTATGGCGTCATAAATTACAATGATGTCACTTCCACAATATGCTCACACGAATACGCCAGGTAACCTTTTACTGATATATAGATAATAAAAAATTTTTGTCCAATATACTGAGGCTCAAAACTTTTTGAATGCCCATCGTTTTTGCATGAAGTCATAATTGACTCAAATGCTGTTATTTGCGGCTAGCGCAAATGTAGGCTATTGCATATTCACATATGCAAACGAGAAATTCAAAAACGTATTTGTCACGGCTTTCACAAAATCAGATGGCACGGGGCTCCATTTTGGTAAACCTAGCTACAGACTGGAAAATTGCCATGCAACAGTGAACCTGATTCTATGCTGTTTGCGTTAGCGCTCCAAATCGTTTTGGTTTAGAGCTATATGACGTCATAAATTACAATGACATCATATCCGCAACCGACTCATTATAGTTCGTAAAGGATGTACATTACACAGATGTATAGATTGTAGAAAATATTACTGTCTAATACGTCGAGGCCGGAAACTTTTGGGATGGCCCTCGTACACGGTGTTTCATTAAAAAAGGATGCCTTTTTCTTTGTTTCATAATTCACTCAAATGATGATCAAATTTTTATCAGTTGTAGCAGAACAAATACTAATTCAAAATATTTCAACAAAATATGGCAGTTGATTAAACATTCTTTGCCAGTCGTGATATAACGCTGATGTCATATTGTGTCATGGGTACAAGTTTGCTAGACTCAACTGGTGCTGTCAGTTGCTGCCCTGTTCTGATGGTGAAAAATCTGGTTCCCTCATGAGAAATTCTTGAAGTTTTTACAGTTGCAGCCACAAAACGTGCAAAGCGATCGCATTTACGTGTCTGTGGGGACAGTTGGACATGTTCGAGCAAGACAGTGCACTAGAACACTGAGCTCACAAAATGGTTGCATTTTTGGATCGCAAGACGCCTGATTTCACGCCCCTATATTGCTTAGTGCTGACACGATAAACATTCGTCATCAGCGAACCAGATGAGGTTCACCAACGAAGCAGGGTAGCAGACAGCACCAACAAACAAACAAGCTTGCACCAGTGACAGATTATGATGTCAGCGTTACACGTCACGACAAGCAAAGAATATTTAATCAATTGCCATATTTTGTTGAAATATTTTGAATTAGTATTTCTTCACCTACAACTGGTAAAAATTTTGTGCAAATTGATCATCATTTAAGTAAATTATGAAAAAAAACAAAAAAGGTCCTTTTTATGAAACACCATGTATAGTCTCAATGGCTACATGCTCTAAAACACAGGAATAGCCTATTTTATAAAGTGAACATTTCAGAAGGTAGTACAGCAATGTACTTAATGGTGCAACTAAATCTTTAATGACTGGTTTACTGCAAGTTCCCTGTTGAATGTGCAAGTAATAAAGATAAAAGTTGTTAAATATACGACAAAGAAACAAACAAAATTGTGGTGTTCTTTAGTTTCAGATGCTGCACAAGCACAACAAGGACAAAATCAATAATAATCCCACTAAAGTACTTGTAACATTTCACACAAACTCTCGGAAACACTGGAAACACTCTACAATAACACTGCAACAACTTCTAACAACACGATTGTCACATTAACAGTCAGTTTACACATTGCACCATGACGACTGAAGTCTCTTGTCAAAAATACATGATGGGCACAAAAATAAAATATATGCTAAACTAATGCAAATGCAAATGTCAGTGAGATGTAATGAGAAGGCAGACGGATGGATGGACAGAGAATGTCATGTGAGCTCTGAATCCACGGACTGCAACAGGTTGCTGCAACAGACAACAATAAAGCCAATGAGACACAAGCTACAAACTGCTATAACTACTGCAACAACAATTATCAGACCACTGACACATGGGCCAACAAACTGCAAAAAAACAACTGTGAAAAAAATGAAGGCAATGACATGTGGCAACATTAACGTTAGTGCTCGGAAGTTACAATGCAACGGGATCTTTGATGACTACGATGAACAGAAATTCACAACTTTCAAGACCCCCAAATTCAACAAATTTCAGATGGTATTTGAGTTTTCAACTTGGGCTTTTTCAGTAATGGAAAATGAACATTTTTCAAAGACTTTCAAGGAAGTGTGGCCACCATATTATAACCAAAGTACACGGCAAATGGAAATTTAATGCAATAACGGACCATGCAAGAACTGCACTGACCGAGCCTCGTCAATCTGCGCCTGTAATCGTTCACGCATCGCGGCGGTCGTTGCTGATTTCTTCTTGTTTTCAAGTTCCGCTATTGTACTGCGGTAACCAGCCACGTTGTGAAACACAGTGACGTGTTTGTCTCCAGCTACGGCTAAGTACCTGCTGTTAATGCTGAACTCTAACGACGTTACTCCACCTGACATCAATACAATTACCAAGCTGCATTGTTTAAAATCATCTTTGATTAAGAAATGAAATTCGGTTTGTCACAATTCCCACAAATAAAAGCCTATAGCAGTTCCGGTTCAGAAGTTTAACTGAAAATTGGGGTGTTCATGCTAAGTTAATATACAAATACCAAATTCTCTATCTGGATCACATAACGATAGTAGCGCGGCGTAACCTTGTGAATGATATAAACTTGTCACAGTCCAAAATCGCCCAAAAAATCCATTAAACCCCCTATTTTGGCGTTCAAGGTTATTCAAGGTCATTGAATTCCACGCCAATCGAGAGCCAGTGTACGACTTCCTATTAGTGATTAATAGTAACCTAGGCTGTATCTCGCACCGTTACTGAGATACAGCGACTTATTGGCCAAAAATCGCAAATTTTGCCCACCTCCTCTCATTTAGCACCCTCGTTCGGGGTGACCCCCTTCGAATTTATGTTAAAGCTTTATGGTTCCTGAAACTACAGGGTAGGCCAAAAAAACTGGACCCGTTTGAACATTGATAACTCAGCTATGGTTACCTGTAGAAAGGCATGTGATATGTCAAAAGTTTTAAAATGTTGTAGACAAAAAGGGCCAAACTTGTATAGCAAATCAGTTAAATATTCTTTGCCTAATTTGCATAAATCTTCATTACCCTTGAAATTAGGCATTTGCCTGCACTCCCATGTCCCTGAATTCACTGAACTCAAAAGCTCACTGGCAAAAAGTCCAGATTTAAACTCTGTGAATTATTAGGGGGCATTGCAACAGATTTGATTACAAAATTTCAGTAACCGATCAGCTAAAACGTGTGCTAATCGAATGCTGGGCTCAGCTGATCCTGAACACATTGACTCCAGCGATCGATCAGCTGAGTAAAAAAAACTGATGACGATTATGAATGCAAAAGCTGGGCAACTGCCTATGTCAAATTTCATCTTAACTTAAGGTATGTGTTAATGATTGTTGATATTTCACTGTATGCTGAATGAAAATTAACTTAAATTCATGTGTTACTGGCAATTTAGCATGATTTAAGGGGTGAGGCAGATTTGTGCAAATCAGGCAAAAAATATTTAAATGCTAAGATTTCCAAGTTGTACACTTCTTCTGTACACAATTTCAAAACATTTGCCATATTACGCACCTTTTCATCAGTAAACATCGCTAAGTTATAAAAACTCAAATATCCGAGTCAAATTGGGCAAAATTTTGAGGGGTGACAAATATTTATGCAAACTAAGCAAAGAATATTTGAATGCTTCACTATGCAAATTTGTCGTTCATTCTTTACAGCATTCTGAAACTTCTTTCTGCCATTAACCATCGCTGAGTTATCAACACTCAAACAGGTCCGTTTTTTTTGGCCCACCCTGCAGAATCTTCTAGGCAGCCGACGGTGAAGATTTGGTGATCTTAGCTTGCACCATTTTTTGACTGATCCACCCGTGTGACAGACAGACAGACAGACAGATGGACAGAATTGCTATGGCTAAGACGCGCTGAAAGCAGCAGCTGCTTTCATGCGTAAAAAGTAACATTTTCAAAGCCAACGATTAACTAATCATTTTGTGCACAGACAACTAGTGTACTGGAAATTTTTTAATTGCCACAAGTCACACAAACTGCAACTTATCAGTTCAGTTTCAATAAGCACCTATGTAAATTTTTCACCCATAATGTACACCACAATGGCTTACTTGAGAAAACGTCTTGAAGTGTAGCGACACACTCGTCCGAAGTGACATTGTAAACGCTGACGGTTGCTGATGAGGCTAGTGCAACAGTCCGCGCATCAGGCGACAACGTGATCATTGTTGGCCCACTACAGTTGTACTGCCACGTCCGTAGCAAGTACGGGTCTTGATTCTTTGAATATTCCACTGATACACAGCACCACACACACATATACACCATGATCCATAAAAAAACGTGCCACATTTATTTGTTGAATAGCTGTGAAAAATTGGCCAATTTTAATAATTTTTGATGAGCGACATCAAGAAGAAACTTGATGCAAATGACTACAGTTGACCACCTCACCTTAATACTCTCGCTACACTACCTTGTGAAATGCAGGTTATTGAACACGCTGTTAGCAAGTAATGTCAACATCTACCACTTGCATTCATGCTGGAGGACATTTTGAGCACATGCTGTAATAAAGGTGATGTGATTGACTTTTTGAGAGACAATAACTAACAATTATGTTTGTCGCTATTCAGTTAATAATTTCTGAGATAGCGCATGTACTATCCAGTATGAATTCATTGTTGTAAACAGTCAAACTACGACTTCTGCATTTCACAAGGTAGTGTAGTGACAGTATTAAAGCGAGGTACTCAGAACTAAAGTCATCTGTGTGAAGTTTCTTCTTGATGTTGCGAGCCAAAAATTATTAAAACTGGACAATGTTTCATGGAGCCATTCAAGAAATAAAAGTGGCATGTTGTTATGGACCACAGTGCAAAATTATTACCGGTACTTGATCTACACATTCACTTATTAAAATACATCACTGATCGATGCTCGTTAATGTGACAAATGATACAACAGACGGTCCGTCCGTCCATCCATCTCTGTCTGACACACTCATTCATCCTGCTTAAGCTTGTTGACAAAATGAGATTGCAGACAATTCCATAGCCCCAAATAACACTGTATTAAACAAGATTTGAGAAAAGTTGAGTAATGATTCACAATGCCAACAGTGCACGAACATTACAAACTGTGGAATGGTTATTATAAGCTGGCTATAACAACTCAGCAACATGCAAACCAACTCCATATCATTTCTCCCCTCCCGGAAATATGTTTGCAGCCAAGCGGGACTACAGCTGATGCCAGATTGCTCCTGCCTTCGTTATTACTATTACAAAAAATAACATACCGGTAATTACAACAGTTAGTTGTGAAAAAAACAGCAACAAAATTGTCCTTTAATTGTTGTCCAAGTTCAACTGCAAAAGCAGAATAACAGGTGCTTCCTTTTACATTAACACTGTGGCACTGAAACTTAATATGCTGATTCTGGTGCCTTAGCCATTAACCAACTTACTCTGAGAGACATGCAAGGCTACAGTGCATCACACAGTGTGCCTGCTGTATGCATAGCAGTGCATATATTTATACATTCTTTGCCATAATGTGGCTAAAGTGTGTAAAATAAAATAAAAAAGAAAAAAAGATTCCAACCATTTGTGTCCCAATATCGCCATGTTCCATCTTTAGAAACAGATGCCATTCTACAAATAATATTAAATATCCATCAACTATGACTTAACAACTAATAGCACAAAGTAGTAAGAAGTAAGTACAGGGTGCAGCAAAAAAAGTAGCCCCCTAAAGTTTTTTTACTCTTTTCTCAGCAACTGTTTAGAATTTTAATTTTAAATGTCACAGCTTTATTTAGTAATACCTGTTACATTTAACTGCCAAGTAAATTGTGATTCTGTTGAAAACCAACAAAGTTAGACTTTTTAACATGACCGCCTACTGATTTTTTAGCATTAAAAATGTTCAAGCTAAAAATGCTGTTTAATTTTCAAAAACCAGTTACCACGTTATGCTGATGATGTCACAGTGACGTTTTGATAAACGAGAATTTATTTTGTTTATAAAATATCAGTAAATTTTCGTTCTTTTAAAGCAATCGCCGGATATCCACCGGGTTCATCTTTCAGCAGGACGACGTGCCGCATACACAGCACACAGCGCACAGAACTGGCTACGAGCCAGCTGTCCAGATTTCATCACAAAAGACTAGTGGCCTCCAAATTCGCCAAATATAAACCCAATGGACTATCACATGTGGGGTGCAATGTTGAAGGCTGATTGCAAACTCTAAACAAAGCCAAAAACAATCGTCAAACTCAAGGAAGCACTTCAGGTTATCTGGGGCAACCATTTCAGTTTGTCGACATACAACCATAAAACGAATGCATTTTAGTGTTAAATATGTAACAAATTTTCAATGATTTTGTGGTCTTAATGATTTTCTGAGCTGACGCATGCACTCCACAGTACAAATTCATTGTTGTAAATGGCCAAGCTGCGACTTCTGCATTTCACAAGGTAGTGTAGCAACAGTATTACGGTGTAATTACAGTGAGCAGAGCTAAAAAAAATGCTCAAAAAATAATACATTGCACTTTAGAGAATAAGCAGAAAAAAAGTAAATCCACTATGACTTCACTTATAATGTGAAAAGAAATTAAGCGATGCTGCGATGGCAACACTGACCGATGCGAGTCGGCACTGAAGGCAAACCAGTGAACACCAGCTTTGTGACCCTTCAGCTCAAACGCACGACGCACCTCCTGGAAGTTGCCGGACTTGTCAAAACACACTTCCCACACCTTAACGTCTGGCGTAAACCCTAGTCACAGTCAGATACACAGACGACTCAGTAGTCACATCGCTGTAATTACATATAAGACCATCTCTAACTAAAGGTTAAAGGTCAAATCAACAGCACTCTCTCACAGTCTGTGACCAATGCGAGTGGTGCTCATTTCCATTTCCATGGCCCGAGCCAGCAGTGAGTCCAAACACAGCTCAGTTATATAGGAGAAGGGCAATCCTCTCCCAAATACTGCCGCAACCTTCCCAGCAATTAGGCCGGTACCAAATTGTACTGTTTGGTGACAGAGGCACATGTGTGTGAAGAACTTGCCCAAGTTCGTTACTTGAAAGTGCACCAGGCTGGAGTTGAACCAGGGACCTGATGGTCACTACTTCGACACGCTACCACTACACCACCAAGCCACACTCCTACTAAGCCATATGCAAAATAACAACAGTTGTAAGACAAACTGATCCATCAAACCCCAGTGCAAAATTGTCGACATACCCATCGGTCAATCAATTAATGACTTGATGCTGTATAAATTGACTGCGAAATGAATAAAGTTTAGTTAAAATTTAAAAGTCTGCCATTTCTGTGAAAGACTGAAAATGAATTTTGCTGCACAGGATACAGTAGAATCTTCTAAACTTAATTAGTTGATTCTTCCATTCCCAATCCGAAATGTTGGCCTCTTTAGCATGCCATAGTAAATTCTGGTCTCAAATTGTACACAATCACACCAGCAAATAAACAGTCAAGTTAGATGATGTATAAAGAACGACGAGTGACAATGAACCAGACCTGAAGAAGCAACAAAACGACCGCAAGGAGACACACAGCCGTAAGTGTTGTTCATCTGACGGGTATCAACTGTCGACAACAGTTCACCTGTCAGACAAAACACACATCATCACGCCGATACCACATTAGTGTATCAGTCTAGCAAAAACAAGATGAATAAATGACTAGAATGACAACAAGAAAAGCATAGCTAATGCAAAGGGAAACGCGCGACAGCAAATGAAATCTAAGCGCACAACGATGTTTCATTTAAACTCGACGGCAAATGACGCCTAGTGCCGTATCCATTGCATGAATTCCAATATTGGCTAAAAATCGTAAAACTTCCCCACCCCCTCTCATTTAGCGCCCCTCATTCAAGGTGACCCCTTTTGAATTTATGGAAAAGCTTTACGGTTCCTGAAACTAGAGTCTTCTGGGCAGCTGAAGGTGAAAATTTGGTGATCCCAGCTTGCCCCGTTTTTGACTGACCCACCCGTGTGACAGACAGACAGACAAAAAAACCAACCAACCAAACAACCAAGCAATCTGATGATTGATTGATCAATCTATCATATATCCGTCAACCAATCAGTCGCAATAGATTCATATCAGCAGATCAGTGCCGTATGATACAACTATGGCAAAAAATATATGTATGGTATTCTGTCAAAATCTGTCAGACTAAGATAAAAAACTTTTTGCACACTTGACCATGGATTTTAAGATATTATGATAACAAATTTCACGAAATGCATGTATGCATTCAAAAATAAGAAGGAGAACACATAAAGCATCCATCAATACTATCACAAGCAGAGGTATAATGATGATCTGTTAAATATCTCAACAGTAGCCCTCAGACAAGTTGATAAGTACCTTTTAAGTCCCAGACTTTGATGGTGGTGTCGGAGTAGCAGGTCATTATGAACCTTCCAGTGCTGGCAATACCAATGTTGATGATCTCGGCCAAATGCTTCTGTCACAGCCAACACAATGCAGCAACGTTTACCCAGCAGAACACATTTTTATGCGTGAAAGCAGGTACTGCTCTAGTGCATCTTAACCACTGCAATTATGTCTGTCCGTCTGTATGTCACACGGGTGGATTAGTCAAAAATGGTGCAAGCTAGGTTCATCAAATCTTCACCATTGGCTGCCTGGAAGACTCTATGGAAATGCTTTATAGATCCTGAAACTAAACTCGAAAGGGGTCAGCCAGAATGAGGTGCTAAATGATTGGGGTTGGGAAAAATTTGCGATTTTCAGCCAATAAGTCACCATATCTCAATAACAGTGCGAGATGCGAGTTACTACTAATCACTAATAAAAAGTCGTACATACTGGCTCTCGATTGCCACCAAATTCAATGACCTTGAACACCAAAATAGAGGTTTATCTGGATTTTTTGCCAATTTCGAGCTGCGAAACACATTTCAAGAGTGAATTGCGCCGCAATCAATAGAGATAAGCAAGGACAAGCTGTGTATGAAATTTTCAGCATTGAAAGTAAATTTCAATGGTTTAAGTCTTGATTTTCTATGTTCATGGAAACCTGCGCAAGAAGGCATCAAAGAGCAATACCCCTGTAAAAGTCGTTATTTTAATGCTGTTGGCGAGTCTTTCATGAAAGCGGTTGCAGAAGCATGGGCGTGCTACCTATCACAACAAGCAGTTGTGACAAGCTTTTTAGTAGTATCAACATCGATGACTTTGAAAAACCCTAACTCCCAAAATAAAGGGCTTTATTGATTTTTTGCGATCTTTGGCTGCAGCGCACACTTCAAGAGTGAATTGTGGCGAAATGGTTGGAGATAGGCTAAGACAATTTGTGAACAGGAACTGCTATAGGCTTTCGCACATCTCGTGAGCACTGGCTCAAATTTCTTGTTAATAATAGAAACAGTGAATAAATAACTGAAAAACTGATGGTAACGTAGAAAAAGTGTACCGATGATACTTTTACTCAAACAGTTGCAGTCACATTAGTAAACATCATAAAATATGAACTTATCATGCAACATTTATTACTGCACTTGATGATGGCAGCAACATTCACAATAACTATTCATATTTTTATGCCAATACATAAAAATACCATACTAAAACAAAAGCCACTATTTGGCCAATGAAGCACACGAATCAAACATTTGATACAGCTGCAATTTATGCAAAACTTTTGCATGACGACACTGCACCACAAGCTTTGTGAGATAAAGCCTTAGTTATGAAAGAAAGACAACAACCATATATGAATCCAATTCAGTAACGCACTGCAGACAGATCACACACAGCATAAAATAAAATTCTCATTCTCAGTGAGTAAGCCGTCTTAAGTTGCAATTACACACAAAAAAAAATTACGTGTTACGCAAATTTTTTAAAGCTGTCGACTTTGTCGTGCTAAGCGTGGACGCTAAAAATGTTCATATGTAACCACCTCTAAAACATTTACACAAAATGTTTTAAATGTAATAACATATATCAAAACACGAAACATCTGCACAACATTTCTAAACACTTTTTTCTGATTTTCTTTTGACTGTGGCTGCCTTAGAGTAGGTTGTGAGGTGGCGACACCTTTGGAAAGTCGAATGCAACTTGTGCCATGTTTGAGCCACCATCTTCCTTCTTACTCAGCTTGAACACACGAAGAGTCTCCTCGGTACTGAGACTGACTATGAAAGCCCTGCATCACCATCACAACACCACATCACATCACTGCATCATCACATCATCACCACACCCCATCACCCCATAGCCACAGCCTCTACCAATCTCTATCAACAGCAAGAATTAAGATAAAACTCTGACAAAATCCACAAGTGGAAACAGTAACTACTAAGTTAATGAATCATATCAATTCAACAATTAGTCATCGATATACGAGACATTAGTTGGAACAACGTAAGTCGATGAACGCAGTCAAGGGGTCTTGTATCAACTTCCTCATAATATAATGACAAGCTGTTTGTCGCAGCGATATGCAGCAGTAAACAGAAACTGTTTTGATAAAGACACTAGTGGCTGCCAAAACGTCAACAAATTAATGAATAAAAGTTGTATTTTAGTGAAGTCAGAAAGCTTATAAAAAAGCAAAAAGCAGTAATAGGCTTTATCAGTAGCATCTACTGCACTTGGCCAATTTTCAAAATTCTTTCACTGGCACACTCTGCAGACAATTTGCAATAATGTGATTATTATAGATCCCACCACACGGTAAATGCGTTTCTACACTACCTTGTGAAATATAAATGTACGCAAAAACTAAGGATGATAACAAAAATTTAGATACATGAAAAATGCTACAGACCAACATTGCAATGAATGATTCCTATGACACTAGACTGTGTTATACCCACAGAGTCTAGTGTCATGCAGACCATTCACTGCAATGTTGGTCTAAAGTGTTTTTTTTTCAATTTTACCAAAATGTTTGTTATTATTGTTATGTATGCATATTTCATTGATATTTCACAAAATAGTGTAGAGATGCATTTATGGTGTGGTGGGATAATAAAGTTATCGCAAATTGTCTGCAGAGTGTGCCAGTGAAAGAATTTTAAAAATCTGTCAATAATTGGCGAAGATACGGACAAAAGTAAAGTACCACGTTTTTTTCTAGACCACCTTGTATGTAGGCTATGGATGCTGGTTTAGAGAGGAGAATTTTCTTAAATTATGCGGAACTTTTTGAGGCAAAATATGCCGGAAAATATGCGAAATTTGGCGAAATATGCAGCGCATGTATATGTCGCATATATGCAGCACATTTTCCCGCATATTTCCAGCATATGCGACTTCAAGTGATGGAGAATCATAATTATGATCATTAATGGGCCTACTCTGCTGTTTTGACATTTTCGACTTAATTTATTCAACGTCTAATTGTAAATACCGTTAATCGTTTGCTGCCAAAAATATTTAAGTCTAAAAACAATGCTAAACAAAAAAGGTGAAAAAATGAGATAACATATGCGGAATATGCAGCATATGAGCGAATATATGCAAATTTTTGGATATGCAGCATATGCGGCATAATTTTTGCATATGCGATTTTGAAAATGCCATTATATGCGGAAAAATATGCGATATGCGCCATGCAGGTTTTGGCAAAATATGCGATCGCATATTCACATATAACCAGCATCCCTAGTAGGCTTGCCGATAGTAATTTCCTGCCATCGGAGAATGGCATCATTAGCTTTAGCTGTGGTTTTGTAAAGGTAAGTGTTGGTTTGAACAAATAATTAAATACATGCAACAGCAATGTTGGACTAATTGTATTCTACTGGTGCTATTCGTGAGAAGCAACCTGCAGTCTGGACTGAAACGCACATGCCTCGCATGATCCAACTCTACGTTTACTCTCACTGACCTGAACATACATGCAAAAATACTAATTCAGTCTGATAAGGGAAAGCTGCCAGTTTAATCTAATACGGAAATTAAATAAAGTGAAAGTATTTTCAATGGTAATGAACTTAGAGACATGGATGACACAAGTGCGTGTGACATAGGGAACAAAAACTCAAGTAATAGTACACTGGAGCCTGACAAAAAAAAGTAGGACAGGAACACTGACGTTAACTAAAGTAAGAAAAAACTAAAACTGCCATCTGACAGCAAAACTGCAGAAATCAACAATTCCGTAACAGTTTTCTTCTATCACATTATGGGAATCAAGAAATGTTAAAAATACACACTAGATACTACAATGACTTTATATATTACTGTTAGTGTTTGTTAATGTAATTGTTACTGCTGCTACTGCAGCTAATATAAACAAGAAAAGCCCAGCTAACGCAAAGCAGAATGCACAACAATGGTGTATGTTAGAAAGCCCAGACGACCAGTGGCTAATTATCTATGGTGTTTTACTTGTACTCACCAGACGGCGTGACCTATCTCGCTCTGCCAATGCTGTGTCGGCTAGAAATCGCAAATTTTTCCTACCCCCTCTCACTTAGCGCCCTTGTTCAGGGTGACCCCTTTCGAGTTTATGGAAAAGCTTTTTATGGAAAAGCTTTACGGTTCCCGAAACTAGAGTCTTCCAGGCAGCCGACAGTGAAGATTTGGTGATCCTAGCTTGCACCATTTTTGACTGATACACCCACGTGATGAACGAACGGACAAATGGACGAACGGACGAATAGACAGACAGATAGAATTGTGATGAATAAGATGTGCTACAGCAGTAACTGCTGTTGCATGAAACAATTATAACAGATTTATATAGTGCCGTTTGTCTGTAACTTCGGATGCACTAGCATCGCAGCAGCTGGGACAAAACAGCAATCATGTATGCACAAAGTCTCAGTTAACAACTTGTGCTTAAAACAGCAAATCACAGGCTGAACGGTAGTTCAAGCCATGTGTTAACAGCAACTTCTTTCCTATGGGGAAGCCAAAAATTCGACCCCTCACAGAATCAAAACCCCTGATCCGACTGAGATAAAATTTGGCACGGTTGATTACGTTGGCGAGATGATTCCTCTTGCAAAATTTTTTTGTGTAAATCTGCACAAGGGGGGCTTCTTGGCAAATAGGTGAAATATACGCAAAAAGTTTTAAAACCATATACCTTTTTTGTTTCTTCCACACACCTACAGGTCAGACCCCTCAGCGAATTTTTGCGCGCAATGGCTCAAATGATGCGGTATCAAGCAAGGGTGTGCCTTTCTGGGGTTAAAAATTAAAATTTAATATTTAGCACATTTATTACAAAAATTCGAAAAAAATTACAATGGCACCTATGGGGAAAATTCTTTAAACGGTCATAACTTTGGCTGTGTATAAAATAGTCGTAATTTTCGGTTCTAGGGTAAGGTTTTCGGAAATGGCCAATCTAATGGTGTTATTTGATTATACCGCAGACCCTTCCTGGTTGCCATGGCAATGAAATTTGGGACAAAATGGACTATAATTCGGCTTGTATAATATCTGCTAAATTTTTGCGTCTATAGGGGTTTTTCAGGGATGTGCCATTGAATGCTGCCAATCGCATTTTCCCCCGACCAACCCCCGTTGCCATGGCAACAAAATTTGGGCAGAAATTGCTATAACTCGGCTTGTGTAAGAGATACCTGCGAGATATTTGCGTCTATAGGGGGGGTTTTCAGGGATGGGCCAGCGAATGCTGCCAATCGAATTTTACCCCGACTGACCCTCGTTGCAATGGGAACGAAATTTGTGACAAAACGGGCTATAATTTGACATAATGTACAAGATATCTCCAAGATTTTTGCATCTAACAAGGGGTTTTGAGAGTGGAGCAAATAAATAATTTTAGTAAATCTACCACCATTGACTCTCGTTGCCATGGCAACAAAATTTGTAGAATTTTTGCCAAAAATTGGCTAGAACTCTGTTAACTACAAGATGGGCTCAGACATAGTTTGACTTGACTTTATAAACGTTTGTGGTCAACCATTTCATGCAACAGTCCAATAACTGCAATAATACGATTAGTTAAATTAGCATTATTGGAGTGTTTTCCGGGCCCATATTAAGAGGGTGATGCATGCAATATCAGTTCGTTTATTTATATGGCCATTTTGTAAATATAAAAAGAATTTTGTTTAATAATGACACCAATGCAGGCCAACGATGACGTCATGCATGACGCGTGTTGTCTGCTTTGTTCGGTCACGCCATTAGGTAGTAAGTAACAGTTATAAGTGGCTTGGCTACTGTAAGAAATATCTGAAGCGCAATATCTTTGAACCGGTAACTGATCACCAGTAGGAAAACAGTATTTTAGTAATAAAACAGCAAATATAAATGTACAAAACATCAGTTTATACACTTGTTAACGGCAACATTCAAGAACTCGCACACTGAAAACAGCAAAAATCACAAAAGGTGATATTATTCAGCAGCACAATGACACACAGTCAGTGTGATGCGAGCAATATCACCTTTTGTGATTTTTGCTGTTTTCAATGTGTGAGTTCTTGAATGTTGCCGTTAACAAGTGTATAAACTGATGTTTTGTACATTTATAGGCGTAATGTTCAAACTGCTGTTGATTTTGTAAATCAGCAAACTGCATCATATAGCATGCACGTGAAAAATACCAGCATTATACTCACTTGTGGTCTTTCTTGTTAAACTCCTTCACACTCCACAAGTGAATTGTCCTGTCTGTAGCCACAAAGCAAATGCAAAGTTCACGATGTAGAAAACCGTGAACATATCTAAATCCGCAATCCAACCTTCAAGAACGTATCAACTCTGCGAGACTTGTACATACATTATATACACATTACAACAAAACACTGTACACAGCAGTGTAAGCTATACACAACAGCACACCAAACAGAAAATGCATTCTAAAACTGTCATAAGTTGCAAAACAGCTGCAGTTTTACAAAAAAAAAGAAAAATACTTTAGCTTTTTTATTATCAAATGCAAACCATACGCAATCAGAACTGCACTGGTAAAAACAGCTCAAGCACTTATTAAACTGAAGCTTTGTAAAAAATTTACCATCAAAAATAGCTATAGACAGAGACTGATGACAACACATATATTTGCCACATTCAATCAGCTGATCACAAAAAAAGATTCAAAACGTCTATGCACTCAATTATCAAAAGTAAATACCGGTAACGAGTGGCCCCCCAAAAATGTCCCGAACATTTGCATGCATTACACGATGGAGCAGTCAGAATAAATCAGCAGAAAAGCATGTATGTAATGGGCAAACATCTTCCAATATGTCTAGAAATTTTTGCTTAAAACACTTCCATATCAGCCAAGATACAGACAAAAAAAGTGTTGCACGTCACAAAGCAAATTTTGCAAGTGGCTCATCATTTGCGTTGCGGTTGCCACTCATATTCAGACAATATCAGCACGTCACAGTAGACCTAATCATCAGTCAACTGATCAGCGAAAAATGTGCTGCATAGCTCCATTATTTTGCTTTGCCATTGCTGTTAAATGCCATTTTCACTGCAGCATGACTTTTTCTGATTCCGAATATCTGATGTCGACAGCATGCCATTTACCTCCGATAACATTCTGAAGATCTTTGAAGTTTGCAAACGGTTCACGCTTTCCTTCATAGACAAGTTCTTGCAAGATATACCAAACTAAGTAATCTAGCAAAGTCAGATGTGGTGATCGCAATGCCCATTCTTATGAGCTAATAAGGTCAAGTGTGTTGTGTGGAAGAAAATTTTGAGTTGCTTAGATGCGGTGCAATGGAATGTTGTCTTTACATAATTTGATTTTTAACTCATTTTACGTCACTGAGCGGCATTCAGTGGCATCATTAATGATGTCACTAGAATTTATAAGTAAGTAAGAGTACAAACTGATCTACAAATGCACAAAAAAATATATTTTCACAAAGTATACAGTTACGCAAAGTACGAGACGCTTTTACATAGATGTAAAAAAACGTTTTTTACGTTTTTTATTCTTGCCACATTTTTTACGTTTTTCAACGTTTTTTATTTTACTCAACGTTTTTTATTTAAAAAAAAACGTGCATTGAAAATCCCATCAAAAGCTTCATGAAGCACTTATAAAACCACAGGAATGAATTAATAGATCATAGTTATGTAGTTTACTTAGTTAGTCCGAATATACTAAATAAAAAGTTTTTTTAACTAGTAAATTTAGTTAGTTATGACCACAAAGCTGAATTCAAATTAAATGAAGTTCTCTCTATCTAAACTATAATTCCAGGTATACTGCACTTACAGCATTAGGCATTAGGCAAGAAGTTGAACAAATTATGGCCAACATTTTTATTCAACGTTTTTGAACGTTTTTTATTTTTGTCACGTTTGTCACGTATTTTACGTTTTTTATTTTTCCTGGAACGATTTTTTACATCTATGGTTTTTTATGTGCCACCCAGTATGTCAAGCCTGGTTCAATATAGTGCATACAAATACCTTCAGAACATGAGGCCAGATATTTGCCGTTGGGGCTGAAGTCAAGTCCGAGTACAGAGCCGCTGTGACCTTTGAGATTACACGCCAGCCACGGATGAACAAAGTTGACTTTGCTCTCTTTCTTACGCAGTGTTGCTTTCTCTTTCTTCTTTGCTGCAGCTGCTGCAGGTGAAACTCCATTATCAACCAGTTTATCTGTCTCATCCCTGACTACAATATGCACAGATAAATACCAAATACTGTGTATGAATATGTTACAAATATGGTGTGTGTGACTGGAGAAAAGTGGTAAAGTAGACTACCAGAGGTCTAACCAATGCAACATTGTGTTTCTTTCTAAAATTACACAAAAAAGTTTCAACTAAAAATACAGAACAAAACTCAAAAAATAAAATCTGGTAAAAAAATAAGCAGCATTCAAAATAAAGCAAAAAATAAGCAGCAGGTAAACATTTATCGGTAGACATTTATCATGTAGGCCTACATGTGTAGACCAGGAGAGAGAGAGATGGACGAAAAGACGGGGAGGGAAAAAGGGCAACACGTGCATGTGCAGATGCGGTCGGCCGGTCAGCAAAGAGAGACACAGTGAAGACATTGTTTGTGGAGATTACTACCGTCCTTATGCATGTTATAGATTCATGATGTTGAGGCAAGAGGCAAGTTCATGGAACAGTGTGAATTAAATTGAAAGATAATTGCTGTGCAAAGCTATACAGTCGTATAAAGGTAGACTAATTACAGTTTGACTGTATTCAGCAAACATGGCCGTCAATCTTCCCTGTACCCACACTACTCCATTCATTCAAGCCTCGCCCTCCCCCTCTCACACGCGAGGTACAGTGCCGCCGGCGATCACAGCCGATAACAGCGAGAGAGCAGCGGGCTAGAAAAGTCACCGCGGCTGCTCGTCTCACTGCGGCGTACTATTAAGCCTAACGTTCACGACACTAGACATTAGAGCTGCGCTGTTTCGAAAACCAAAAACCGAAACTGTCAACAGAGAGCCTAAAACCACGGTTTCGAGAGGATTCAATATTGCTAACAAACCGCAGTTTCAGTGCTGATTTTGACAAGAAATTTGAGCTAATGCTCACAAGACACGCGAAAGCCTATAGCAGTTCTGGCGCAGTAGTTTAGCTGAAAATTGGGGTGTTCACGCTAAGTTATTATACAAATACCAAACTCTCTATCTGGATCGCATAACGATAGTTCCGTGGTGCCACCTTGTGAATGATATAGACTTGTGTCGCAGCCCGAAATCGCCAAAGAATCCATAAAACCCCCTATTTTGGCGTTCAAGGTCATTCAACGTCACTGAATTTGGCGCCAATCAAGAGCCAGTGTACGACTTCCTATTAGTGACTAATAGTAACCTAAGCCCTATCTCACACCGTTACTGAGATACAGCGACTTATTGGCCAAAAATCACAAATTTTCCCCACCCCCTCTCATTTAGCACCCTCATTCGGGGTGACCCCCTTCGAGTTTATGGAAAAGCTTTACGGTTCCTGAAACTAGAGTCTTTCAGGCAACCGAAGGTGAAGTTTTGTTGATTCTAGCTTGCACCGCTTTTGACTGATCCACCCATGTGACAGACAGACAGAATTGCGATGGCTAAGATGCGCTGAAAGCAGTAGCTGCTTTCGCTCGTAATAACCGTAACAACACTAACCATAAGCTAAGTTAGACCTAGCCTAGTTTTAACCTGCATCATAGACACAGCATAGATCCAGCCCGGACAGTGGCCAGCAACAGATGGGCAGTGGGTCAGAACTGATCACAACTTTTCAAATAAACATTCCAACCTGTTTATTGAAAGTGACCCAGCTGCTGATTCATCAACAGATGCTGTATGACGTCTACTAATGTCAAAAGAAACGACTGAAATAACAATGTGACACTAACTAAAATGACCGCTATCTTGCCTTGTCGTCTGCAAAGGCGGCCAGTGCTAGCCTAGTGCCTGCTAGACCCTGACACCTAATAGTGTATGACATCATTGCAGACGCCAAGTTTTTACCTAAAGAAACGTATGGCTGAGAATGCAGTAAGAATAATCACAGCTGTATCTAGTATGGCTAGGTTAGAGCCAGCCTTAGAATTCAATTGGGAAAGTTTTGCGATTGAGCCCCATCAATCTAATATCACGTCTGCAATCTCCTGACAGTCTATAATCTCCTACGCCTTCTGTCCCATCATGTTTTAGCCGTCTCATCTATTCCATCAAGCTCATTTACTGACATAGTGCATGCCAGAGATGTGCAAACTGCGGACGAGTCAGTCCGCAGACCCAGATCCGCAGGATTTTTTGTGGTTGCGGATTCTGTTTCGTGATAAAATTTGCGGACGCGGACTGTTTTAAGAGACGTTTTGATTTGATTTGGCGCGGTTTTAGTTTGTATTATGACTATAAATCTGACATCTAGTATCGGAATTCAATGTGAAAACAGTATTAGTTTAGTTTTGATTGATATTTGTGTAAAAGTTATCTACTTTGGGCGAAAATAGAGGCCCCTGGCCTGCTTCCGGATATTCATTGATGATGATGATGAAGCGCATCCTGTTACGCAAAGAGTGTATTTTTCGCAATAAAAGTTAAAAACAAAAATGTGCTGTGTCTAGTGATGTGCATAGCACGGGAACACTGAAACAGGTAAATTGTAACTTGGGCGATAGGCGTGGTGTAGTGGTAAAACGTCTGATCCGATCAGCGAAGTTACTGTACGCCGGGCCCGGTTAATACTGCGATGGGTGACTGCCTGTAGGCAGGTAAACCATCTCGGGATGTAACCAACCGCCTAGGTCAACTCAGCCTTCCATCCCTCCGGGGTAGGTAAATCGAGTACCGGCCTATCTGGCTGGGGTTAAGGCGGGGCGCGTTCACCTCTGTC
>Ga0209367_1004160_pt1 | contig 19914 bp, 10 predicted proteins | sample WorMetLIZISLAND2_FD_187412 | JGI IMG/M metagenome (GOLD analysis project Ga0209367, IMG submission 187412) | Marine gutless worms symbiont microbial communities from Max Planck institute for Marine Microbiology, Germany - Olavius geniculatus... ...
CGTCTATGGACAGCGGCTGCCCGATATATGCCGCAGTCCTATCAGGATGGTGCTGCGCCTGTTTAATTGAACTTTTGAACGATCGTTGCCAGACGTGGGTCTGTTAAGACAAACGGTACTTGTGTATGATTTTTGACTATGCATACACGTACGTTTTTTAAGCATACTGATTACGCATGCAGTGCTGCTTATGAACAGTTGTCGTTTTCTTTGTATCTACAGTGTTATTGTATCTGTATTCATTTTTTGGCATTGTTCAATTAAACGACTTTTGAATGCTTCTGCCAGTACGGCATATACTGACAGTTGCGATTGCTTTGCTAATTATATGACAAATATGAATTACAACATAAGACTTACTGTTATTTCAATAAATTGCAATATATTTATTTCTTCGTTTTCCACCCCTGCGATTTGGTGCCGGGTTTTCCAGTCTCGCGTTTTCAGTCGCCCCGTAAGACACACCGTTTAGCCACAATACATGCATTGCTGACGACGACGACGACGACGACGTCAAACGGATAGACACACGATATAGTTTTTTAACGACATTAAATATCGTTCTAGAATAAAGAACTATCAGGTAGTTGTGCTTCGTTGATATTCTGGCATTTGATTTATTGACATTTAACCAGTATTGTTGTCATTGCCTAATTTTGATAGGCTATTAAAAACGTAAACGCGACACGTTGCGATCTTACGTCTGTAGGTTAAGCACAGCGTTGAAAACGCGTCGTTAAAAATAGCCATTGACCAGGGGCGTAAATACGAAACCCACTTTGCTGATGTTGGACACTTTAATGCATGCTGTACAAGTTATTAGGCTATGGGCTTAAATGATAAATCGTAGCCTTCTGAATAAAAAGCTGAACACAGCTAGTATATCTGGGGCACACAAAATGATGCTGCAGTAATGCTGCAGTAAATACAGGATCTGGCACACTGTTGAACTAAATAAATTTGCTGTAAAGGCGTACAAAAATGTGGTTGCTAAAATGTAACAAGGTAGTGCGGCAGCATATAAGTAAGCCTGCTACTCACTATCGTGTGGCAACAAATTTAACAGCTTTTTCCGAGCGGCAGTTCATCTCAAATGCAGCAGTGAGATAATACAGAAATCGGTTCACAGATGACGAAATTATCGGGGAGAGACGGCGCGTGGATGTTTTTACGAGTCGCCGTGTAGTCTGAGTGTTTATTACAGCAATAAGCTGCAGCGCGGACGGGCGACGCTGATCGCTGATTACGGCGACGCGAGCCAGCACACTGAGCGATCGTACACGTATGCTGCTCTGTTGCATCTATAAATTACCGCCACGGGCGAGCGGGCCGGTGTCCCATTATAAGATCGACGGCCGTCCGGGCGGGACGGATTTTTACCGGCAAATTGTCGGCCGGGGAAACTTTTCTGGCGGGCAATCTTATAATAAGGAGACATTTTATGGGGCCGGCGATATTTTAATAAGGAGGAGACATATCAAGTCAATCCGTGATTATCTCTCCCGGGCAGATTTTTCATGGGGGAGACATTTTAATGTGACACCGGCGGGTGGACGACGGTCAGTCACAGTAGCGGCGTTCCCATGCTTTGTACGGCCGACCGGCGCGCGCGCGCTCGCACTCACTTCGTCGATCGCTCGCTTGTTCGCTGTGCGCTCATCTCGACTCTGTCTGTCTGTCAGTCGTTGATGTTGTCGCTCGTCGACGCATAATGGTCGTCGACGTTGTCATGATGAAAGACGTCAGGTCGTCGTTCTCGTCGCTCCGCCAATGTCGACGTCGACGACGGATTTCTGCGCATGTCATTCTCAGGCTCCTGGTCGCCAGCTGCTGCTGCTGCTGGCCGTTCACGGCTCTAGTCGCTGCTGCCTCCTCGACAACCGCCGGTAAAGCAATCTCTCGCGCTTCACGAATTCTTTTATGCGATTCTATCGACGCCAGGCTTTGCCCGCCGCCGAGTTTCTTGTGCTCTATGAAGAGGAAGGTCATCTGTTACGATGAACAAAACTCACTGTACCAGTGACCGTAAGCAGAATGACCTCCAGTTTTACGTACTGTAGGTCCTTGGACTGTGGTAAAACACACGAAAAATTAAAAGTGCCCATTAACATTTTTACAACAAGAAAACTCAGCTGTCGCTAGGGAAGACGCGCTACAGCCTATATACAGTTCCTGTTGCAGTACTGACCTTCGAGGTCATCCAAGGTCGATAATTTTTAATTTATCTTAAAGGGCGTATGTCACGTTCTGTTAGTGATTAATAGTAATCTTGGCCGTATATCTCGGCGTTTCTGAGATATGGCCCGTTTTTCGTTGAAAACGCACATATGTCCTACCCCTCCATCAACCCCAAACTTGAAAATGTTTCCCTTGCACTAAATCGCTGAAATTTTGCATGCTTATGTCCAACACACAGGGCTAATTATTCGTGGAAAAGGTTTTCCCCTATTACCTGTCTATTAACCACAATACATTTATTACAGACAGATAGACAGACAGACGACATTCGTGCCATAGACGGCTTACAGCGTAGACGTAGCGCGTGAATAAAAATGAACACATGCATAGTCGTCTATTCCAAACACTACAATGCAGTTTCGCAGCAATTTGCCTTGACTTTACAGACATCAAATTTTAAATAGGCCTAACATTGCCTAACGCTAAGAGTTTTTAAATACAGTTAAACCTAATGCCATGCAGTCGAAACCGTTTAACTGTTTAAGCCAGATGTACGAAGTGCTTCACTTCTGCGTGGATACAGTTTCTGTGGCAATTTGGCATACACGTTTTCTGCGTGTTCTTGGCGACGGGGCGCATTTTCTTGATTTAGTGCAACTTGGCAAGCTCTTGACACAATTAACGTGCGACGTCGACCACTATTGGTTTTTCGGTCTGCAAATCCAATCGTATCAATCTTGTGTACCAGACGTTTCTCAAAAGCAAAAGACCAGTTTTTTTTGGAAATTGAACCACTAATTCTTGCACCATATTTTTTAACTTCGAGCATTTTGATTAAACCTTAGGCGTAGTCTTCTTTTAACAACATTTTGTTTATCAACAGGAAGACGTCGGCCAAAAAGTCGCGCTGGAAACGCAAATCGGTGAAAACACACACGAAGCTTTATTCACCATAAAACATGGTAGACACAAATAATAAAGGCAAATAATAAAAAAACAACTTAAGTAAACTTAACTAAAAAAGAAATAAGTCCATGCATGGCGTACAGAACATAACAAACTGTCAGAGTTGCCATAACTGGTTACAAATTTATGTGTTCGCTTAGCTATTATATCAGATACTGAATCACAATTAAAATAACACTGGTACTCTTTAATTACAGCTTTCGACCTAATATTAAACATTTTGACAAAACAGCTGTTTACCACGAACTTCCGCGAAACGATATGTGACTTTTTCGTCGGACAAGTCTCAGTGCCGTAGACCTACAGCAACACAAGCAAACACTTCTTTTTAAATAATTTGAGCACAACTTCCTCACTAGCAATCTTGCCAACTCTTCTAAATATAGCATTGAAACTGCGATACACAGCTTGTTTAGAATGCTTAAAAGAACAACAATACAATACACACTTGAAGAGGTAATATAAACCCTTAAATACCTAATTTCATCACGCCATTCCAGCTTGGCGTTATCGATATTGATTTGAAAAAACGATAATCTCTTAAACGGAAAGACGGATTCTTAAAAAGTATTTTGCGTTGATGCCCCAAATATATGTTGCACTCCATGACGAAACTGCATAGATCGAATTTTTTTCACATAAAATGTAACATCTTTTTGGTTTATAAAAGCAAGATGTTAGGCCTATAGAAATCCGTTTTCCCGTTTTGTGATTGTTATTTTGAAAATTTTTTAAGGAAAGGTTAGGGTTCTTTTTGTAAACACACTGTATACGTAGGCCTATCTTAATAGGTTAGTGTGTAGTCACCAGTGTGTAATATAGTTTTTATATGACGCAGGTTTTGTAGTTAGCTTAATGCTATTTATGCATACTTTGGCATTAAATATGCGATACATTTCTGGATTTTTTTTTATCAAAAAAGCATCGAATACAGTGGTTGCAGTGGATAATAAGAAGCAGGTAGGCTATGTAATGCTTCAACGCAAACCAGTGATATATTTATCGGCGTTGTTCTTTACAACTGTAGCCTATCGTATTTCTGTATGTCTATGTAGTTGAGTGGTTTTCTAATTTCTTTTTTCTGTAGTTGTAATTTTTTTGTAGTTAAGGTGTTTTAAGGTAGTCAGACTTGATGGGCATTGCCTTTTCTGACTACCTGTCTCACGATTCTTTTCCTTTGTTTATTGTAACTGTGTGGATGCATCTAAGACAAATAAACGTTCTCTCTCTCTCATGTTTGGCAAATTTTACAGGAGAAGCAAAAAAACTGTTTCGAATAGTCTGCGCAACGAGTTGACCTACAAAATTCATATAAAAAATGCAGAACTAGAATTTGAGGCAAAGCCCAACGTGAGTCCGCCGGCGCCCTAAGTCTGATTAGGGGGGAAATTCAAAAAGAGGTAAAATCACCCGGTAGCAAAATCACGCGGCCCGAAGTCAAATGCATTAGCAGGGATGGATACGGGTCGGGTCGGGCCGGGTCGAAATTTTTTTAATGCATTATTTTTTTCTTTATCGGTGGAGTTAAATAACTTTAGCTATTGCTCCCAACATTGAGTATTGTTAACAACTAAGTAAGTAACTAACTAAATACAAGAGTAATTTTTATAGCGCATCAATACCAAGACAACCGAGGCATGACTGTCCAGTGACACGAGATCAGATAACGAGCGGCCGGTGTTTCACAGGCACGGCAGGGTTCTAGTTGCAGCAGCCAGCCACGTGCTATTGATGCTACTTCGAGGCAATCAAGGCAGCACTGACCATTGACCGCTGTCTGTTGTGTAATAAACGTTTATTCATAGAGCACTTAAAATGCATTCGCTGTACCAATCAATGCGGGAAGTGTATGGCTATCGTCTTCTTCAATTTTGATGTGTGAAAGGGGCGCACGTAGAGGTCTACTGTCAAAGTGTGTGTAACCTGCTGTGTTTACGACAGGCAGCCGAGCATACTTTGGCTATTCGCGAGCGGTACTTAGCCTTGTGCAAAGCTTGACAGTCTGGTTTAGCATATCGTTCAGTAAAACATGTATGTTATAGCTGAGGAAAATTGTCGATGAATTAGTCGGTTAATCATTAACATTAGTCATTAATTTATTTTTATTAATTAAAAACTGTATTAAAATTGTGTGACTTCAGCGTAAAATGACTGCTGATGCACGTTTGTAATTTACTTGTATTTCGCATAGGACACGTTATCCAAATTTCTATATTTACATATACTGTACAAAGTTAATTAGCACATTAACGAAATTACAGTCAAGTCATTTTAGGTAAATAATTCGGTTATTGGTTACTGCCATATTGTCTTTGGGCCGGGTCGGGTCGAGTCCAATTGGGTGCGCTAGCAAGATTTAGTCATTCTCTAGCGCGTGTATTAATTTGGGGGCGCAACATCTCTTAGGGGCCGAAATAGGGTTTTCCGAAAAATTTGATTTGGGTGGGTATGATTCCACATCGAGATCTCCGTAAGTAGTGGACCAAAGTTCACCGGACTTCCAAACACGGGATGAATCGCAGTCGATGGTGCACTTGTCCGATTTTGAATATCTTCATCCGTTCCGGAGATATTCGCCGTCGAACTTTGAAGTCGTCCGAAATGGGCCAAAGTTTGTATGTTTTCGGCTCCTAAAATTTTTTTGGGAGGGCCTTCAGAAATTTTGAACCGGCATTATAAAATTCGGCCTACTGCTGATCATCTTGCAAAATTTCACGCCGATCGGAGATTTCGCGTCCTAATAAAAATAAACTAAAAATTTCGGGCAAAGTCCAGCGTGAGTCCGCCCTAAGTCTGATTGGGGAGCAATTTAGGGAGCTCACATTCCTTTTGTAGCAAAGTCACGTGGCCTGAACTCCAACGCATCAGCATACGCAGAACGCGCATGGTCGACTTAAAGTAAGTAGACATTAGCCAACTAACCGTTGTCGTTAGTGGACCAAAGTTCACGCAATTTTTTGTTCAACGCGGGAGGGACGGTAGTGCATAACGCCGTTTACCGCTTGTCGATTTCTCCATCCGTTCCAGAGATATTCGCGCTCAAAGTTGAACGTTGTCCTAAATCGCGCCAAATTTTGGACGTGTTTTGCTATCCCAAATTTTAAGGGTGCGGTGCTCCCCCCCCCAAAAAAAGTTGTGCACACGTTATCAGCCCCACTTAGCATTATGTCACGTGGCAAAGTTTCATTAGGCTACTCCCTTTGGCTACATTATGTTCACCGGACTTTTTTGCCGAACGCGGGATGAATCGCTGTCGGTGACGCACTTATCCTATTTTGAATATGTTCATCCGTTCCGGAGATATTTGTTGTCGAACTTTGAAGTCGTCCGAAATCGGGCTAAATTTAGCATTTTTTTCGGTCCCTAAAATTTTTTCGAGAGGCCTTTCCGAAAATTTGGACCGGGATTATAAAACTGAACACACTTCCGAGCATCGCGTAAAATTTCGCGGCGATCGGCGGACGGAGCTCGGAGATCTCGAGAGGAAAACAAATAAACCACAGCAAAACATAAGCCCGCTCCGAAAGTTATATCGCTTCCGGGCGGACTAAAAATTAGGCGGATATGACTGTGACGTTTATTTTATCAAATTATTTTAATATTAGTTTAATGCACAAATATGTCGATTACAATATTGTAAACTGCAATTCTTCCACAAAATTGTCGCAGATTGACGTTTACAACTATTGCATTTTAGATACGATAATTGTAAACATCAAAATTTGCGGCACGTTTGACAAGGTTTACAAGACTATCGTAAGCGCAGATACGATTGTTGTATAGACGCATTTTTAGCTAACTGGAGTAAATTTCAGCGCTTACAACTATCGCAAACAGATACAATATAGTTGTATAGCAAATTAACTCGAATTTAAATACGATAGTTTAAAATAATTTTTGAATATATTCAACAGACTCTGAAGATATTGGCATTATCGTGTAGGTCGTAAAAACGCATCTGGTGATACAAAAATCTCAATTTCGTAAAAAAATTGAGTTGCGATAGTTGTAAAAAGCAACGTCAATATTATCTTTTCACAAATAGAATGCAATGTTGTCGTCTTATATTAATGTGTGACTGAGTGCGTTGCGTGTGCAAACGCGAGATGCTGATCTATCGAACTATCGACATGACTTTAAGACCCCTATTTCTTACGACGCGTGTAAAGGCAGGCCTAACAATATTGACTGACACTAAGCGATTGCTAAAAGCTTTTTGTAGACATGTAATTAAAAAGCACATTTACATAGCTCGTATAGGTCTACCGTTATAGAAACCTCTAGTTCGCATTGGACCTGTAGCTGTAGGCTGGCCTATTTAAATCAGTCTATAACAATCTATTGCTGAGGCCAATCACAGATGGATGGGCGCCATCGTGGCTGAGCTTTGGTCATTAATACACAACGGTGTGCCCATAAGCTCCACGTACTATTAATAATTAGTGTTTCTGAGCGTGAAGAAAAACAAGCGCCTAACGCTTTAATAATAGATGCATAGCTGGTGCTGATCGATAATTATACGAGCAATTTGCGTGCTGTCTTCTGCCCGTGTCATGTAGCAACAGTATCAAAGAAGCTCAGATATCGTAAACAAAAACTGCCAACCTGAACTGGATTTTTTTTGAATGCTCGAATATGCCATTATGTTCACATAAATACATGGTGTTTCATGTTTTTTTTCATAATTCACTCAAATGATGATCAATTTGCAACTGCCATATTTTGTTCAAATATTTCGAATTAGTATTTTTTCAGCTACAACTGGTAAAAATTTCATGTAAATTGCTCATAATTTGAGTAAATTATGAAAAAACAAAAAGGGATCCTTTTTATGAAACACCGTGTATAGACTGTCAGTCTATTAATGTCGCCAATAGATTAAAAACATGTTACTGCAAACCACTGATAGGAAGACGAGCACGTCTGTAGACGATTTTCATTGACTTTCCAAGGCGTTTAACCGATAGCATGTGCTTGTTAACTTTAACATCCAATACCTGCAGCGGCTGCTTGGGGAATTTCCTCATACGAACATTATCAGTATGAAGCAACGTGCAGTTTTGTTAGCTGTAATTGAGCTTTTCCGTGCTGTTGTGACAAGCTAAACAAACACGGACAGAAGACGGCACGCGAACAGCCCGTATGATTATCGATTAGTGCGCGGGCACATGCGCCATTCCCAAATATTAGATTGAAGAACGTTAGTACTGGCTGACGTGACTCTGCAACTGTGCCTGCATAACAGGGTGTTTACACGATCCAGCAGACTTCCAGCAAATTAAGTTCCAGCAAACGTCCAGCAAACATCCAGCTGGCCTGATGGAACCCCGACCCCTATCAGTTTATCAGCTGCCTACCCCGCCGCCTATCAGCTGTGAGCTGGCGTAAATATGATGACAATGTGCGTCCTATTGTCTCTTAATTTAATTATATAACAGCTGTGTCTGTTTTTTTATTAAACCTCGAATGAATGAATGAATAAAGCAGCTTCAGGTATGACTACTGTGCATGCGGCTGGCGTCCTGAGACAAACAGACAGACAGACAGACAGAAAAAGAGACTAGAAGAGAAAAAAATGTTGCGCTTTGTTGTTCAATAAGATTGAGCAGTAAGATCAGCATGCGTCATTAGAGCGTCGCACGTCGCAGTGTACTGAGACAGCTGATCATAAGACTGCTGCTGGTTAAAATGACGAAGACGAGACGCCGACGTCGATGATGAATAACCGAACGAATGTTTATTCCTGGCGTACGTCGAACGCGTTAACGTCTTCGGACCATTCCTTCGCGTGGAAAACGAATAACCAGGAGCCGTATAAATTGGCCTAGGTCGATCGTCGGCTGGCCGCATGGTCGCAGTCAGTCGGTGGATCGGCTGAGAACTCGTTTCAGTGCAGAGTCTGAGAGCGCCGGTAATAGCTTGTCACCCTTGACGACCGGCTCTGCAGCCGATACGCTAATGCAAACTTACTTACTTACTTATTAACAAAGCTGAACCGACCAAAGTGAATGCTAAGCCTGGCAGCGGTAGTTATGTAATAATGTAATGACCATTAATCGATGTCTTGAATCTCTTGATGCATACTGTGGTGAAAAAATAAAAAGCCGTATTGGAATAAATATACAGTTTTTGATTGGCATATGAATTATTATTATGATATTATGATAAATACTGTTTAAATAATCAAACAAAATGTCAAGTTATTTTCGGTCAAAAACGAAACACAAACGAACATAAAATTATGTCAATGTCGTTTTATGCTAGCAAAGAATACGCCATATTTTAAGTTACAAATGCCTAAAACGAAAACGAACATCTTGAGCCGGTCTATGACGATGGCGATTTAAATTGAGGCTGAATCGATGCGACTGAGCGCTATAGATTATGCCATAAATATGCTTGAATCATTCCTCAGCCTCTTGTACCGTCCCACAAGAGTATGTATAATTCTGCCGTCCAATGCATACATGCATGCTGTATGTATGCTGAGCAAGATCATCACCAACGGGCTGTGATATTTTCGCATTTTTTTTTTACAAAACTACATGTATTTCGAGTTATTTGGTGGCGTTAGTAGTTTAGCCAAAACCATTAAACATAAATAGATTAAACGGCAAAATCATGAATTGAAAAATTTATTAAATTACTAACTTCACAAAAGTTATTGTTGACGTTTCGGCAACTGCTGTCTTCTTCGGAACAACTGTACGCCAGGTGTCGCTGCGGCGGACAGTATCAGTAATCACAGATGTGCGGAAGCTGTCACGTTGGTGAATTCATCCCATCCCAATAGTTTATACCGTTCTGTTATTTTATCGATGGCCGTGCGCATATATGATGAAGTATAAATACTTTGTGTTTCATAAAAAGTGTGCCATTATAACTGCGACAAACGTGCATTGCATTCGTGCAGAAACTGCGAAAAAAGTTACGATAACAACTATTACTTATAAAACTCAAATCTGGCTGCTGTAGCAAACCTTGGAAAATTTGAATGTTTACCTGTGCAACTTTACTAATAAACTATTCACTTCTGACTGATAGGAATCGTCGGGTATTCAACCTTGATAAGAAACAGCATTTAACACGACGTTAACTCTTTACCCCAAACCGCGTTCGAAGGTCGTAAGCAGTTCATTTCTTCCAGCCTGTAGGCGGCGAAGCGGGTTAACTGATGATGGGAAAAAAAGAAACGGGCCGCAAGGGGCAAAGTTGCGTACATTTATGGTAGCTAATTAGTCTGCAGCATCAACGTGTCCCGCGGGTGCAACGATAGATCATTTACGCTCGCGTGCACCGGCAGTCGGTCGGCGGCGTCGATAGCGAGCGGAAGACGACGACGACGACGACGGGGACACTGACAGAGACGAATCTGCAACGACGAAGACTCCTGCGTTTTCGTTCGCCATCGCATCGGGCCGACAACTCATTTTTGTTCGGATCATTCACGCCAGAAATCTCTTAATCAGGCGTCAATTTCTTATCGGTGACCCTGAGCCGAGACTGGTGTGCATTATCGGCTAACGTCCCGTGGCTCGGCCAGGATGCAGTCCGGCGTTTCCTCCTTCTATACGACATAGCAGCATCGTCAGACATCCATTACCTCATTGATGTCGCCAGTATTATACGACGTCTGTTTCAGCGCGGCGTTCTAATTGTAATGCATTGCTAGCGGATGTCGAGTTTAGAAATTAATTACAAATCTGTCACTCTGCTTGGTCATTCATTGGATTTGCTCGTCAAAAAACCAAAGATAACGCGTAAAGTACGTCACCTTCGGTGATCCCGCCGTCGTCCAATTCAGCCCCGTCCAATGCAATCCAATTTTGTTTCCTGACTGCGTTTGGCAGCTATACAAGGTTGCGTGCGACGGTTCGCATGGAAGGTTACTTATGTGACGCATCATCAACGCTTAATTTAATCTGCTCAAGTCTCAGCTGTACGGAGCCCAAAGAATTTCATGGTACACAGCATTGCGGTATTCAGATCGTGCCCGATAAAATTACCCCCGGTCGCTCGTTAGTGGAGTGATTGCAGAAAAACGCATCAATGTATTATATTCGCCATTATTACTTTTTTACAATTTTGACATACGAGCTGTTTCGGTGTCTTTTTACCGTGCGTGCAAATGCCAAACTTCGCGTATCGTAAGCGTAAATTCGTTTCAATACACTGCAGCCATGGTTACTGTCCGTAATCTACTCGAGTTTCTAATCAGCCGTGATGACACAGTGTGCTGCACTCTTGGTCTTTGTTGCGAAGCAGACTTGCCACCTCAAGTTGTCTTCGTACGTGTGCTGTCTGTCCGTCGACTGTAACGTTGAAAGTGCACACCCCACATAGGTTGGGTTGCTTGAAAAGCACTTAGACGTGCAATTAACTTAATCGTTTCGCTTCTCGTAGATTGAACATCAGCCATCTATTGATAAGTGAACATATCCCAATTTCGGGTGAAATACATTGCCCACCATGGAATTGAGTTAACGTGTCAGACAATCAATCAAAACACATTTATAGCGCCTTGTGTCGCAAAAGAATAAAAAAAGAACAGTAGCAGAGTGCTGAGTACTCACGCTTATACCAAACGATTTAGTTTGCTGAGAAGTTTGGCGGATCTACAGCTATTTTATGACAGTGAGTTCTAGACAGAAGGAAGGCCAACACCGAAAGCTTTCACTGACAACACTAGCGCCATCCGAAGTACAATGAGTAGGGCCTAACAATTCGTCTGCTGATCGTATTTATCGCCAGAGCATTTTTCACCGCAGCGTACCTTTTCAGTACTGTAACACGGGGCTGTCTTGCTAGAACGGCAACCTGTTGCACTGATGCAAAGAACGCGGTAGTGTGGCGGTGATGCGGACCAAACTGCTGCCATCGGTTAGTTGCTGCTGCTGCTTCTGCAGCTGCTGCTGCTGGTATAGGGCTACCACTTTGCTCTGCAGAACGCGTCGTAGGCCGCCACCGTCTGCTGTCGCGTCTACTTACCAATAGTTTCTCGACATCGTCGCCCACGGCACGTCGAGCTCGGCCTGGCTCTGTCCGGCCCGGCCAGCCGTCGCCCGGGCCGTTCAATATTTTATGAGCATCGCCGATGTGCATGTTATATACGCACTGGGCGCAAGCGATCAGCAACGCATCGACTTCAAGATGATGCTGTACACGACTTCTTCTAGTCCATGAGAACCAGTGACAGAACCATGATCCGTGTTTATGGTACGCGGAGAAATTCACTCCACAACACTCGTGTAGGCCCTACGTTGTGCCCCTGTCACCAAGTGACAGTATACTACTGCGGTGAGAACGCTATAGCTGCAAATTTAGGACACTGTGTATCGCTTGGTTTAATTCTCACTCATGCATACGATTATACATAGCGTCCAGGTAGCTAGTGCTGTAAATTGTGTAAAAAGCAGAATCGCTAATTGACGCTACCACTTAGTGATTCATAAATCATTTTTTGAAAGTCGGAAGCAATTCCATGTTTTGGTTGTCTCGACCCCAAATATTCTCTTCCTCTGAGTGCCAAGGATCTCTATCTGAAACATTGTGTCATTGGATTTGAATCAGTACAACAAGTTTAAGCAGATGCAGTATGCGACAGACAGACAGACAGACAGACAGACCACGCTATATAGTCGTGAGCGAAATCGCTTTGCTATTGCTGCGAAAACAATTTCGCCTAAAAACTAATAGATAGCTCAACCGACTGCGTGTAGCCAAAACAGTCAAGTAAAGATAAAGGCGGAAAATTTCGAAATGTTCCAAAAGTTCACGAACGCAATCAACAGCTACAAACAATCTATTGAGGAAAGGATTACTATGCAAAAAGTGTTAAGTCTGGAGAAGCCGGATAAAGTAGTCATGGGTGATAAAAATGAACACGGCAAACGTGAACACAAATGATCAGAATGTGGCTGACGAAGACAGTGATGCATGCAGATTTAAAGTGCACATTGACGTAGCAATGATTTATCGTTTATTTATTTATTTATTTCAGTGACAGAGCATACAGTACAGTGTAATGGCTATTTTGAAATAACAGTGCCGGCAGTTGGAAAAAAACTTCACGCCTATAAAAAGAGCAGAATTAATACGAAAGAGAGAGTTTGTGAGAGAGCGGATGAAATATTTAGGTGAGCATGATAGTGGATGGTGTATGTAGCATGTCACAATAGCTGTTAATAAAGGCTCGTGCATGAAGAAATATAGATCTAACGTTTTCTTCAAGAGCTCTGTGCTAATATGGCTTTTTTGTTGCAAGTGACAAGGGTCATTACTTGCGCGGTATTATCATTTTCAGAGGACAAAGCTATTTCGTTGATATTCTAGCCAATCTGTACCTGTTTTTTTCTTACATAGCATTCGGCACCTTTATATTACTGCGTTGTGACCTGGATGTTGGAAACGAAGTCAAATACTGCGCACGAATGAGATGCATCGCGCTTAATTTGAATAAGTAGACAAAATTTGCTTTTTTCTTTTAAACAGACCGATAAAATGGACAAAGCGGGAAGCCGAACTAAAATTTTATACAGTGTGAGTCAGAAAATTTTACCCACTCTCCCTAAAGTTCTTTAAACTTTATTTTTTCAAAGACCAAAAATTTTGCAGCCATCTTATACGCACATTTGGCGTTTAACTATACGCTAAATTACAAAGTTTTATTAAAGAAATTTTAAATTTAATGAAGTTATGCCATATTATGCGCACTCACCCAGACAAATATCCATTTTCACAATGCATTTACCATAAAACACAAACTTTTTATATTTGACAACAAACAAATGGTTAAAATGCAAAAATTGCTAAGACATTGCAGTTACAAAAACAGCTAAGCATATTCAGTAAAATGTTTTGTGAAAAAGTTCACATCTGATATTCAAAATGTTTATCACCGGCCAAAGCACATGCATTAAGACGATATTGCGAAAGTCTGCGGCAAGTCAGCGCACCTTTTAGCTCCAAAATGGTCTTTGGCTTTGAGTTTGTAAAAACTCTGCAGCATTGCACGCCGCACATTAATAGTCAAGTGGTGAATTTGGCGGCCACTTATACTTTACAATGAGGTCCGTAGTGGGTTTTCGAGTAAAAATGAACAAGAAATTTGAGCTAATGCTCACGAGACGCGCGAAAGCCTATAGCAATTCCTGTTCGCAAACTGTCAGTCTATTTCCAGCCATTTCGTGGTAGTTCATTCTTGGAGTGTGCGCTGCAGCCAGCCAAAGATTGCAAAAATCAATAAAAGACCCTTATCTTGGAAGTTCAGGGTCTTTTAAAGTGATCGATGTTGATACGACTAAAAACTCGTCACTAGTGTTTGTTGTGATAGGCAGCATGCCCATGTCTATCTGCAACCGTTTTCACGAAAGACTGGCCAACAACGGTAAAATAACGACTTATACTGGGGTAGGCCTAGCGCTCTTTGATGCCGTCATGCACAGGTTTCCTTGAACCTAGAAAATCGAGACTTGGACTGTCGTAATCTACGTTCAATGCTAAAAATTTCTTATGCAGCTTGTCTTGGTTTATCTGTAGCGATTTCGGCGCAATTCGCTCTTGAAATGTGTCTCGCAGCCCAAAATCGCCAAAAAATCCATAAAAACTTCTATTTTAAAGTTTAAGGTCATTCAAAATCATTGAATTCGGGGCAATCAAAAGCCAGTGTACGAATTTCTATTAGTCATTGATAGTAAATTAGACCCTATCTCGCACCGTTACTGAAATACAGCAACTTATTGGCTAAAATCCCAAATTTTTCCTACCATTTGTCATTTTTTGCATTTGTGCATTTGTCATTCATTTAGCGCCCTCGTTCGTGGTGACCCTTTTCGAATTTATGGAAAAGCTTTACGGTTCCTGAAACCAGAGTCTTCCAGGCAGCAGCTTGCACCGTTTTTGACTGATCTACCTGTGTGATGGACGAACAGACGGACGGACGGACAGACGGACAGAATTGCAATGGCTAAGACGCGCTAAAGCAGTAGCTACTTTCGCGCGTAAAATTCTCTACGTGAGCGTGCATAATATAACTTTGTCAAATTTAAGAATAATTGAATGAAACTTTGCAATTTGGCGTAAATTTGAACGATGAACATGCGCGTAAAATATGCTTTGAAAATGTTCGATTTTTATAAAATAAAGTTTAAAAAACTTTTCGGAGGTAAAATTTTTTGACTCACATGTAGGTTTCCAGAAATTAGAAATTGGCCGTACTGATTATTGCGATTGTATGACGTCGCAAAGTTTTTTGGAAGCAAAATTCGGGGTGCAAGTACACCTGTCCGCGGCCGCCAATGTGCTGTCCTGTCAATCAAACTGATTCCATGACTGGCAAAGTGCTTGTCGTGTTTGTTGACGTTGCAGACGACGACGTTGTGCGGTCAGCGCACGCGTGTTTCAACGGCATGCTGGAGATATCGTGTGAGTCGACCGCCGGCGATGGCGCCGCTCTGTTGGCGTTCGACAGTGCTAGCTACGGGCGCAACAACTCGCGCGTGGCCGCCGATTGTGACGTGCCGTTTTCATGGAACTGCGACGTGGATGTACAGTTTCTGCTAAACCGGGCCTGCGCCGGGCGACGCCGGTGTTCAATCAACGTCGGCGTTGATCGATTCACCGACCCGTGCGGATATGCCGAGTTTCTCGTCGTCGCTTACCGATGCATCCCAGGTCTTCCTCAACGCACAGCATTTCCTTGGCTAAACGCCTAGTTGTGGCAGCTAACCTACGCTGATTTCATCTGTGAAAGTCCTGAGAAAAAACGTCGTCTTTTAGCGTTGATTTGTTTTACACAGTGATAGGCTTAGGCCTACTTTTGTTATTAAATTGGCAGTGCTAATTTAAAGTAGCAAAAATTTACTTAGCCTGAGTAGTGAGTATGTATCTCAAAATAAAAAAGCTCGAGTAGAAGTATAGGCCCTTAAAATTTTAACTACACAAGAAGTAGTTGAAATAGTAGTTTATTTTTGAAATCTAACTAGACTGAGTTAAATTTTTACGTCAGCCAATAAGCCCCATGCTTTTTATGTCTGCAGTTAAAACTTAGGCTTATAGGGTGTTTACACGATCCAGCAAACGTCCAGCAAACGTCCAGCTCTATTATAACATATGGCAGCAAACTTTTGACGTTTGCTGGATCGTGTAAACACCCCATTATGTATGAACGTTTTGTACGCCTGTAGGAGAGAAGTAAGTTATATAAATAAAACTATAAATAAAATATCGCGATAAGTGTATTTGCTGGATTAAAAAAGTAAAAACGAATTAACACAACAATTTTATTTTTGACGGTGTACGACTAGAGCCATATAAATTTTTAAATTTATCTTAAGGCTAATTTGACTCACGCAGTGTAGATTATATTAATATCGTAATAATAACATCGTAACTGTGTTTCTGGTGGAGTCTTTACACGAGTTCACCCGGTTTATTCAATGATTGCAGAACCCCGCCAAGCTGATGCCAAACCTCGGGCCAAGCCAATCAAGTTGGATTGTAAGTCCGCTAGAGGCACCAGCTATCAACTACACGCACCGTCGTCATTTATTATTACGCAGCCGGCAAGCCGATATTATTCACTTTACGGCCGGCAGATGCTCATGAATTTATTATTAATACTCGCGTAGTGACCTTTTACAGGGCTGGAAGTGACGAGTAGTTGTCCGCCATCCAACAGTCCGGTGCTCTACGATCACGGCTACATCTCCAGTCCCAACTACCCGGAGAAGTACTTCCGGGGCGCCAGCTGTCACTGGACGGTCTCCGTGCGGCGCTGGCAGACCGTCCGCGTCACTCTGTTCGACTTTGAGCTGGACGTGAAGCGCTCCGGCCGCTGTCACGACTACCTCAAGATCTCGTCGTCACAGACGTCGAAGACGTACTTCGGCGAATGCGGTGCAACCGGCAAGCAGGTCATCAACATTCAGTCCAGTGTCGCCGATCTGAACTTCGTCGCCGCCGAAACCAGTTCCACACAACGAGGATTCTTTCTCTACTACGAAGGTACTTAGCCACAAACCAACAAATGTACCGAAGTGTGCTCGATCTTCTTGCTATGATTCTGCATTTAATGCATTGACGTTTTCATGTTAGATATATCAGATAATTATTGTTTTTAGCCAACTATATGCAACTGTGTTTTGTCGAACTTTTGTTCGACAAAACACAGGCTACACTGGCTACACTGTTACCACTGGATAGCACTTTACATACAGATACAGTATTTTCACAGTTTGTTTACGTTTAGAATTTAGCTCTGTGACGGCGTGGCTTGTAGCTATTGGGCCGGGATGTCCGGATCTGCCTGACTTGAAGCACGGTTGGACTGTCTACCATGTCGATGGCAGCCAGCTGATTGCTAACGCCACGTGCGACGCTGGCTTTCAGTTCGAGGACAGCCACAAGGTCGGCGGGGCGTTTCGAACGGTCACCTGCACTGGGTACTTCTGGAACGGACCGTTGCCGCAATGCCAACGTTAGTTTACTAGTCATCTTGTCAAAATCTAAATATATCAATGTTGTCAAAATCTGGAACATTGAAAAGAGGGTTAGGTGATATGTGAGCCCTAACGTTTCTGGTTTTGACTTTTCCAATTTCAACTTTTGAGATTCTGCTGTTCCAGATTTTGGCACAGCATTAGGCCCGTCTGTCATTGTTGCCAATGTCGTCTCCGTCTTCTATGCACAAATCCACCGCATTTCTAGAATGGAAAATTATCTGATATTTAAAACTGCCAATATTTTATTTAATCATTTAGGATGATTTGGGATGCAATGGATTATTTAGTAGTTTTTTTACTGGTATTAATGCTTTTGTTCAGTGATATTGGAGCACAATGTAGTGCTTGAGACCAAGGTTTCGGTCTCGAGGCACCTCGGGAACAAAAAAATCTTAGTCTTCGTTTTGAGTAAAAAAATTTTTTTTATTTTTGGCTTTAAAATGATGTCTTGAGAATGGTCTTAAAACGGAAGTCTCGTTTATGTTGCTTAAAAGTCTTTTATGTTTCTTGCTAATTCGTTTCGATGCACGTGTGTCGTTGGAGGGATAAATGCGTTTGCTTTTCGGTAGTAACTGCTGCGTTGACTTTGTATAATATGTACTGTCGTAAGCAGCACGCAAGCATCCGACATAGCATTGTCATTCATTTCCGGGTCGTTTTTACAGCATTAGTTCATTAGTAACGAATGAGACAGATCATTATAATCGGGTTAAAAATGGAGTAAACGATAAAAATAGTTTAACGAGTAACGCGTTTTTAACGCACTCACTGAGCAAATCAAGAGACAATTTAAAGCATGTGTGCGTTATGGTCATAGACCTCTTAAAATAAGGACTGACGGCGGCCATGCTCGGGTCCGCGAACTTGGGTCCATCGGTATTTTTAGTTTTTTACTATATCTTTGTCAAACGTTATCCGTTTGCTACATAATTTTGTACATATAGTGTCACAGACAACAGAAAAAAATGGTGCAAATTTGGTTACTGTATGATTTCTAATTTTTCGTGGGTGCATATATTGTGGCTAAACCGTACGTCGGTTTTTAAAAAGTTTTTAAAACTATAACTTTGTCAAACGTGGTACAAAATTTTGTACACATAGTGTCACAGGAAACTTGCATACACGAGAAAGTAAAAATTGTACAGTAACCAAATTTGCAGCATTTGTTCACATGGTCTGCGACACTATGTGAACAAAATTTTGTAGCAAACGGACCACGTTTGACAAAGTTACAGTAAAAAACTAAAAATATTGATGGACGGACCCAAATTCGCGGACCCGAGAACAGCTGCCGTTAGTCCTTATTTTAAGAAATCTAGAGGTCTATGGTTATAGTACACATAACTTCACGGCCTTCCATCCCCCCTGAAGGATGGAGACACCCCGCCAATTAGCAGAGGCTACGAGACCGAGACGCCGTAGGCGTCGAGGGGGATGGGGAATGGGGAGGGGGTTTCCCCCTCCCCAGCCGATTAGGAGGACTTGGGGAGCGTCGTGAGCTCCCCAAGCGGGGTCCGAAAAACGAATTTCATGCATTTTAAGCTCCACACTGCACTTTTCTGGTGGATAGATAATCTGATATTTACGACTCTATGGTCAGTTAAAATTTTTTTTTAAATAAGCACAAACACATTAACTTTTGTTAAACACTGTCTGTAGCTACTAGATTTGCGTATGGCTCTCTGTAAATACAATTATTATTAATTTATTATTATTACTAAAACTAGCCGTTTCTCTACATGAATGACGTAAAATCTAAATTCATGTACAATGGAGCAAAACAGGCTCAAAACCGCTCAACATTGGGCAGGGCGGAATGTAATTTTAGCAGAGGGTTGAAATCACTGCAGTGGATCAGCTCCTAGCTGCCTCACTTTTTACCACTGCTTCCAACCAGTTCTGTAGACTGATATTACTAGGATCCGAGACCAGGGTTGCCGTCTACAGTATTTTTCAGTTTCGGAAAATTTTTCCAGTCTTGGTCCTGTTGGACAGGACAGGCTATATGTGACTAAGTGACTTTGTATATTTGAACAAAGTTGAATTTCGTTCACAGTGACAGTGTTACTACTGAATTGCCACATTGCTGAACATATTTTTCCAAAATGCATAAGTTTGACAAATATGTGTACTGCACTGTAAAACAATCTTTTTCACAGTTAAAAAGCTAGTTGACTAGTTGTCAAAGTAGTAATAAGTAACATCAACAGTGAACAGTTTACCAGCCACATTAACAACTTCATTTTGCAAGTGTTACTTTTTGTGCAAA
>Ga0209367_1004162_pt1 | contig 19913 bp, 16 predicted proteins | sample WorMetLIZISLAND2_FD_187412 | JGI IMG/M metagenome (GOLD analysis project Ga0209367, IMG submission 187412) | Marine gutless worms symbiont microbial communities from Max Planck institute for Marine Microbiology, Germany - Olavius geniculatus... ...
CGTAATGACTTTTACTTACCTGGTTGTCCTGTTTGAATGTTTGTTGCTGTCTATGATGTGATTTATTTGCGCTACTTGATTTCAAACGAATAAAGAAAGAAAGAAAGAAAGAAAGAAAGAAAGAAAGTGCTGCATTGCCTCGATGACGGACGAGGGTGTCTTTACTCATGGGTGTACGAAGAATTTTCCAAGGTTGAGAAATTGAGGCGTCGAATAGAGTGGAATATAAATAAGAAGGGATATTGCCTTTTCTAAACCTATTAGAGAATCTAATTGGAGAGCGTCAAAAATCCTTTAAGTCGAAAATGAATTTTGTGGATTTTTAGCCTCACAGAACACTTCCGGTCAAGTTCTGGTGGAACGATCACTGTTTCTCCCCTGAAGTCCTAAAAGTTGCACCACTTGAAAAAAGTAATAAGTTTTAAGCGTAGTCCTCAATGGACGTATAGACGACTCTGAACGAGGCCTACAGCAATTTGCAAAAGCCAGCAGACAATACCTGATAATAAACGAACGGACACAGTCCGGAGCAGTAGTACGCCTCGAAGCGTGTGGGCGCAAGCACCCAGTCCCAGCCGAACTCGACGAAGTCCACAGTGAGCGGGTAGCGGCAGCAACGCTGCTCCGAGGTCGTATCGTCGCAGTCGAGGTCACTCACCGCGCGACGTCGTCGACTGTCACGTGACCGACGACGTATCTGAATTTCGATGTACGGCTTCTGCAACGAACGATCGACCCGCGAACTGGATCAGGTTGAACTGCAGAAACTAGGTCAGATGAAATGTTTGCACTGAATTGATGAAATCACAATGTGACCACAAAACAGATCGAGTCAGAGCTTGGGTAGTGTCTTTAAACCTTTCGCATAATAAAAAGGTTGTCTGTAGCTTTTCATGGAAACACATCTCAGAGCTACAGAGCGTCATATGCGTTTCAGATTAGTTGTTTTATTATTATTTTAGCGGTTTATTTATATGTTGTTTACACGATCGAACGAACATCGAGCAAACTTCGAGCAAACATCGAGCAAATGTCGAGAAAACATCGAGCTGGCTCAAGCAGGCCTATTGAAACCCCGCCCTCTGGCTCAAATGTAGGCCTAGGCTTAGGCTCTTGCCCACTGCTGATCACGTGTTATATAGGCCTTCCAATTACAACCGCGCCAGCCTTCCTAATTAGCATGCTAATTACCATAGAACGTCGAGCTAGCTACTTGATGTTTGCTCGATCGTGTAAATACCCTATTACTCTGTGGCTGTTTATATTACCTGGCGAGATGACCACGTGCATGGAACAGTAGTTATTTATATCGCTTGGCGAAATGACCACGTGCGATGTCTGTTATACTAGCGTTCATTGTAGCTTTCGAGACAGCGTTCCGTAAACACAGCGTGCATGGAACTGTCTCACCTCTGACAAACCGCTTTCTCTCCGTGACTGGAAATCGGAGGCTGGGCTTCGAACGTAGGCGGTACGGTCGGCTTTTCCTAGCGATAGCTGGGCTTCTTGTATTGTAATTATTGTATTGGCATAATTATTGTATAAATGCGTATGCATTTTGTTTCCGCTACTAGATATTTTGTAATTGGCCCACTACAAGTGTTTTTGAATATGAGGTAACAAGTAAGTAAGTTTATAATATTATTACTTGTGTTTATCTAACCAGCTGTTGGTCTTCCGTTGTCCTCGGGTTGAGAACCAGTTCCGTGGTGGGCGTGGTTTGTAGCTGGAGTAGAGCGGAGACTGAGTCCAGAGACGGCGAGTGGTGGTTTCTTATTGGTGGACGCCGTAGCCAACGACGCACCAATTGCCTCACCTGAATTACGTCACCATTACGTCATCACATCATACGTCATCGTACAATATGATGGCATCGCTAGTTGACTGGTTGTTATGAGTGACAAAGACTAAAATAATAAGGCAAAAAGCAGAATCGCTTTCGAAAGTCCACCCAACATTTCCTTCACATTCGGCGGGTGGCAGCAGCTATTAGCAATTGCAGGTGTTAGCTGGGGGGGATTAAGCACCAAAATCTCCCGTTTTTAGGGACTCGCATCTAACACAGTAGTCATTAAACCCCACAAGTATAGTGGCAACTAAATCTGTCAAATGTTTCAATCAGGGTGCTCGAAAGTGACAGCAGACGACAGACGACAGACAGACCACGCTATGCATATACATAGCCAAAGTCGTTTGCAACGGCAACGATTCCGCCTAAAACGTATTAACAGCGGTATGAACAAGATCATAATCTTTGAAATAATACGACGAAAATAATAAAACTAAATCAGTCTTTTTGACGTTTCTTATTAGGTCGATTCCTAACTTACTCGTATGCAAGATTTTATCGTACTTGTACTAGCGACAGCTTGCCTCAAACATGAGCCATTGTCCCTGATAGCCGACGTTGTAGAGAGTTCTACGTCTGACCGAGTGGACCTGACGACGTGACCCTGTGACGTCGTTTACCTCTACCCAGACCGGTCCGGCCTGAACCCTGCCGCTATGGCGCTGAGACTGGGACGAGGGCACCCACTGACGTTGCGAGGGCTGCAGGCTGCGAGTAGACGACCTACGCCGGACGTAGACGCCGAGCCGAGCGGATATGACGGCATCCGCCGAGACCCCGGATGTGTTGAGCTTGAACTTGATGACGTCACTCAGACCGTAGCGTTCTTCCGCCGGAACTGCATGCGAGCGATAAAACGAGACTAAGTTTCGAATTTGAAGGCGAGACAGGGCGACGTAACTAAACTGAACTCAACTGACATAGTATAGTTTTAGACAAACTGATCTATGAGTAAGCAGTAATGCATTACAGTAGGCACCGTCTAACGGCGTTGGTGGCCTACGTGACTATGCTCAAGTAGATTTCAACCAATGACCAATAGACTGGTTCTGTTTGCTTACTGGTAAACCGTGTCAGTTAAGTTCAGACATATGTCGCTCTGCATGTACCTTACCTAAAAATTTAAATTTAACTACTGCAAAATGACCAAAGCAGTACGCGCAATACGTGCGTGTTTATAATTTATGTGATACTATAGAAAATGTATTTGCTAAGTGCAACATATTATGCAGCCGTCCACAAAAAGCTGCGCCACCCATACTGTCTGGCCTCTGGCATCTGAAGCTGAAAATTGGCATACCAGTTATACACCGTATCTCAAAAAACAGCCAAAATTGTTTTTGGTATAACTTTGTCAAATTTTTACCAACTGTGATAATTTTTGGCACAAAGATGGGTGAGGTAGAAAATGAGTGCACCTTACATAATTTCGTCGTCTTAGCCATCAACACGCCAAAAATTATCAAAGTTAGTAAAAATTTGACAAAGTTATTACAAAAAAAAACAATTTTTTTCTGAGACACGCAAATGAACTTTACGCAAATGAACTACATGTAGGCCTATATTAATTAAGTTGCTTGGCGGCCCACACATAAGTTTAGAACTTTAGACAACCTTCTTGTCTTTCAACGTTGTTAGTATCAGCGTCAAAAAGAAAAGTAAGTAACCTGTTTGTGCTAAGGCAATAATCGTCACAGCGGCCACGTGATCGTCGTCGTCGACGTCATCATATTCGTTATCGTTATGCGATCGTTTTCTATTGTTGTTCTCGTTATTGGCGCGCTCGATGAGACTGTGTAATAGCGGAATATCCGGTAAGTGTCGCAGCTGCGCCGTCGCATTAGGCGGTTTAATCATACGCAGTTTGCGCAGGATTTCCTCCTTGATGACGTCAGTCCTGTTGACGTAACGGTTCGCCGGGGATTTCCCGCCGCCGCACGGGCAACCCCCACCAGCGGCCACGGCTTCCCCTGCTGGGGATCCCCCGCCGCTGATGACGTCACGTCCGCCCGGGCAACCGGAAACGAGCGTCAGCTGGTACACCAGCGACGAGTAGTAGAAAATGGCGACGAGCAGCGTTGCGTGGACGCAACCCAAGTTCGTCATCGTCGAAAAAAAACAGCTCGTTTTGGCCGGAAATAGCTGTCGGCCACTGTTCTTACGATATAGCGATATAAGCTTATTCTTCGTCAGGTTACACCACTGGTTTTAGACTTCCTTTTTTCGCTGTTTTCGATCTGCTATTCAGACCAGTTTCAATGGCGCCACGTCGCAGCACTTAATGGTGCAGAACCATGGCCTCTGTTGTTATGTTCTAACTGTGCCCGTCTGCCTGCCTCGCAGACGCAATAGTGAAGCTTTGTTCTGTTAAAATCAACTACTCGATTAGGTTCGATTTTTTGTATCGATTCGAGTCGATTCTGACTTGACGAAAACTGCTGCACGACAAAGTCAAATAATTACTAATTAATTTTGATCATAATTATTTGTCTAGTTTTTGTACTGCAAGTATTTGTGCACAACTGCACATAAGTCCATTTTTCATAGTGTCGCACGTCCGACATGAAATCCTACACTGGTTGGATGTACCAGAGCGTGTCACGTTCAAGCTATGCTTGTCTGTTTACAAGTGTCTGCATGAAATGGGACCGCCATATCTGTCGGAGATGTTCTTGCCGATCTCGTCGTTGCCTGGCCGTCGTCATCTGCGTTCTGCTGTCCGTGGACAAGTTGCCGTTCCTCGTTACAGACTTACAACAGCTGGCAGAAGGGCATTCTTTTTCGCTGGCCCGTCAGCATGGAACAGTCTAGCTCCCGACCTACCTGAATGATCACACACTTAATCTGGACTCTTTTAAACGTTTCCTCAAATCATTTTTGTTTCAGATTTACTAATAACGCATTCAGCGCACTAGAGATTTCTTCGAAATGATAGTGCGCTATATAAACGTTCACTTATGATTATTATTATTATTATTATTATTAAATACTGCTTGTAAAGAAAATATTTCGAAAACTACATAATACGTTTGACCAAAGCAAAAAAACTTAATCGAAATTAATCGTCGGATCGATCACGCTTTGGTAGAGCTGAAAACTGAACATCACTAGAAATTATTCAAACCGTCGTCATTCTCAGCCTCCTGATGAAACTGGTAAGTACCGGTATACAGGGTGCTACAAAGTTCGCGATGATGTTGCGTAAGCATATAAAATCGCAGCCCAGAATCACGTGACACACGATAACAGCTATAACAGAGGCGTCCGTCCGTCTGTCTTTCTTGCCCCCATTCCTCTGCGATACAAAAACGACCGTTAACTTTTACGATTCATCGACTCGCTTTGGCTACAGACCCACGCCCTAGAATAGCAGCAGAGGGCGTGACTCTACGTAAGCATAAACGTTTACATAAAATATTAACTAACTTCACTCGTCCGCGCAGGAAAAATAGAAAAAAAAAATAAAATAACGCTGCAGAAATGAACGATTAATTACATTGATTAATTGTTGAATTATTAAGCGATTAATTGCTAGTTTTGAGCGGCAAAAATTTCCAACTAAAGTCACGTCGATGAAAACATTATGGAGTAGATGCAGTGACATTACGACAAGCACCAAAAAATCATCAAAAAATCTCCATCATCTGTTTTTTTGGAAAAAGTCAAAAATTTAGTTTACGAGACAGGGTATTGTTATGCATCTGAGAAAACTTACAACACAATAACTAAAAAATGTTAATCACAAAATGCACATTATTTTGTATAAACTAGAAATACGTTCTGTGAAACAAGTTATTTGTCCCATTGCCATGCTATATAGCCTAGCAGCTGCGTTTCAGCGTTTGACGCTCTTGTGAGCCTGCAACCAATAAATAAATAAATAAAATTTTTAATGTTGTAGCATGATTTATTGCTGAAAATTTGTCATACTGTGTAATAAATAGCTTAGTTTTTTGACCACCCCATGGCTCAGTAGCCATTTAACTTTAAATAGGTTAACCAACATGTCGCCAAAAAAACTTTGAGAGTGACATCCAGAAATGTCAAGTAAGCAACATTCGGTGTAATAATTAGACCTATCCGGCGACTTTAATGAAACGCCATCACATACAACATTCAAGTTACCGTTACGGTACGACTTTGGAGAAGTATACCTAGCAAGAAAATAACACGAAAGCAAGCTTGTCTGAGTAGTTGCAATGCTCAAGAAATATTATCTGCGGACAGTAATGAAATGGCACCATACTGCGAATAACGTTTCGTAAATCCAGGCCAACTGGTTCACACAAAATCGTGCATTCAAGAAACATACACAACTTATATGACGTTGAGTAATCTATAACCTTGAAATTTACGTAATAGCGTTCTTGCAGTTGTCGAGGTACCTTACCTTTCTTACCTCCGGAGTGGACAGGCTCTTACACCTGCTCACCATCAGTGAGCTGCGTAGACCAATGGTAAAAATTTAAAAAAGTTTAATTTCAAATTGTACAGCAGCATTATTATTGTCATCTTTTGCTATTATTATAACTAAACAATTAACATCGTCTGTCACGAGACTATTCGATTAGTCACCAACGGTTTACTATATGTGGTCCATTGTGACTATGCGTTTATCTTCCAAGGTTAGAGAGATATGGCACCTCAAAGATAATTGGGATCACGATTTTGACCTTTTGGGGTCACGTGAAGTCATCACGTGACCATTCGACTCGAGGTGGGCAACTTCCTATGGGTGGACCATATGAAGCCTCAGACGTTGGACGCAGTGACGCACGCAAGGACGCACGGACGCTCAGGTGATTTTATACTGTGTCCAAAGCTATGCAATGCATTGGATTTGGACAGACAATAACAAATGGAAATCTGCACGGAGTTAAAACAAATGTTACACACACAACGCAACATCCGTTCTAAACACTACAGTGTAGCTTACGAGTATATAGGCCTATAGTTTCACAGAAATCTATCTGTACCGACATGCCAATCGACAATCTCTTAAACAGAACAACGCATTCCTAAACCTATAAAATTTTATGGCTGAGACGGAAATAAATGTATGCCTAACATTGTGTGTGTAAAATTTTGCAAAATTTTTTGCAGGTCCGCGCTAATGTTATTTAAATATTCTTTTAGAAAGAACTTTTTTTCTGGACACGCCTGGTGTACAGTAAATTGGCCACAAGTTATTGAATCTAGTCTGTATCATCAACAATGCAGTGAACAATTAGGCCTAATAACTTATGTACAGAAATATAATACACAGTGACGCCTGTACACTACATCGGCTTATCCGTAGAAACGTACACCGTGAGCCATAAAAAGTGCCACTTTTATTTTTTGAATAGTTCCGTGATACATTGGCCAGTTTTAATAAATTTTGGCACACTACAATAAGAAATAACTAAACGCAAATGGCTATAGTTTTGGCCACCTTAACTTAATACTGTTTCTACACTACCTTGTAAAATGCAGAAGTAGTAGTTTAGCCGTTTACAACAATGAATTAAGTGGCACCTTTTTAATGGCCACGGTGCAGTCATAGACTTTGGACGGTTTACTGCAAAATTCTAATCATTTTGTAAAAAAATTGCTCTATACTAAAGTTGTCTTAACCAAATATGCAGAAGAACGGTAACTAACATTTCTTCTTATCATATGTTGCAATCGACTTGTCAAAGAAACAAAGTAAGTAAATAAGAAAGTACGCAAAACCTAAATTTATCTATAACCCTACGTTTTGTTAAAAACTTGTCTTAACGTGATCAATAAATTGCCACGCGACAAATTAGCACAAGAATCAAACGAATTCGAAGGTTCGAAACACGTTCACGCTAAATTACTAATCAACAGTAACGAATCAGTACGAATATTCAAGCGCATATCCGCATTTTTCATGAGTTCACGCCACTAACACAGGATCAGACGACATCATGTAAATACAGGTGTGCAAGACAGATAAATACAGCAACTAGCGACGACGGAGGGGGCAGAAAGTCGCACCTTTCTGACAAATCGCTATGAATTTCAGACAGGATAAATCATGGGTGATCAAAATTCCAATTTTGTCCCCGCATTGACGCAAAAAGTAACATTTTCAGCTCCACAATTTGTATCTTCAAAGAAAATTTTTCGACAGAAAGAAAATTGTACCGTACGGTACGATAAGCTAAAATTGAGCCCCCCTTGTCGTTGCCATGACGCCACTGAACGTAATGCCCCGTTTACACGATCCAGCAAATGTCCAGCAAATGTATTCAAAATACACGTGCTCGTCGCTACATAGTTCTTTGTCTGTCTGGACATTTGATGAATCGTGTAAACGGGGTATATAAGATAGCTGTTATGTACATTCGCGTTTTTTACACTTAGTACGCCACCCATGTTATCAATCTTATCATACATTGACACATAGGCTATCACACTGCATACTCGGCTTAGGCCGATGGCAGACGACCCAGGTTTTTTGTTCAAGATTTTGCAACTAAGTTCTGATAACAGTCTTTCGAGAAAAAAATCTTTATTTTGTCGTCTACCATCGGCCTTACGTGTAGGCCACACAACCCTGTTTATCCGTCTGCCAGTTTTTCCATTCGTGTTCTGAAACGTAGCGGCTAAATGACAATAGGCATACACTCAGTCGTATTAAAATGATTATGTTTAAGTGTAGTACAACGACACAGTCACACAATATTACAATAATAATGAATAACAACGAAATCACGACAAAATAGTTCAAAAAACGAAGACACGTCGACTTAGTGTTGAAACATTTTGCGACCATCCTTCTAAAACTGCGCAACCCTAAACTTAACCCTCATCTTTGACATTTTATAGTAAAAATTGACACATTTGCTCTGCGAGACGTCTACATCGATTTTGGTTTTTCCGTGCATTTTTTTTGTTTTTGAGTTAGCAGCCGTGGGAACAGACAAGACAAACAGACGAACAAGAATCGTAATGCGGCCTATTAGGAAGGCTGTATGATAACGTTGAATTTCTAGTACAAGTTATGAACAAAATTTGGTGTATGTACAATGTCTACATCATTATAATCGTCATCATCGTCATTATCATAATCTAACAAATGGATCAAAAAGTAACATCTTTACGGTAGACTACTTTAAGTTTTCTCCTTCGTTAAATGCATTATATTAACAATTTTTGATCAATCGCGTATTAATTTCATCAAGTAATATCGTCGCTACATAGTTCTTTGTCTGTTGAAGGAAATAAGTTTGGTTTTATGCGAAGAAATTTTAATTTTGTCACGATGGTTAAATTAACTAATGATAAACGCTGTTTGATTCACAATTTGCGTGTGGAGAAGTAATGGGGTTCCTGAAAAAATTACCAAAATGCTTCAACTGTAAATAATTAATAATTAATTGTTTACACAATATGGATACACCAGTTGCATTTTTTTTCGGGCACTTATTTGACGTACGTCGTAGTTCAATAATTTGTCACGCTTTTTGCACACGTATAATTATTTTGCCCAGTGTCTTCTTGTTCACTGTTAATAAGGTCGCTTCTCTAGAGCTCTATCATCAGAGTAATTTAATATACTCGACTATTCGACGAGTAGCTCAGCGAATATACGAGTATCCGTTTAATAAATAAATGCACACAAAAAATAATCAAGTAGGGGTTACAATGGTTACAAACGTTCGACAGCACGTTTTACACATATTTTTTCTAAAAATTAAACATTTCATAGGCTGTGCTAGTTTAATTTCTGACTAGAGTACGAAGCAAAGCCTTACCTGACTTCTTTTAATCCGCTTATGCATACCGTACTTTTTAATATCCGTCTTAGACGTAGGTAGATTTCGGATAGTTATTCGAATATGGCAGGCAAAATTTTATGTCAAACGAACTTTAGATGTCGAATCCGGTTCCGTTTTGGTGCGTGGATAATTAAGTCCCTGTTCGTTCATCTCTAGTTCTCTCGAGTGAGGTATATTATACATGGGAATTTGTTGGCCAATCTGAGACGAATGCTGGGAATTGTCGGTCAACGTCAAAGCAGTCAGCGGCACACCTGTGACCGCTCTCTAATCAGCAATAAGGCATCATGAATACACTGTGTCCGGAAAAAAGTAACCCCTGGACATAGTACAATAGGCCCATATAAATGTTGAATCTAAACAGATCTAAATAAAATTTCGTATACTCAATTTTTAATAAACTGTTGAAGCAATCACCAAATTTTGTTAAAACTAGAAATACGGTCTGTGGAACGAGGTATCTGTCCCATTGCTACGCTATATAGCCTAGCAGCTGCATATAAAGGGGAGTAGGTGCAAACAGGGCGCAATCATCTTTCACGGGGTTATCAAGTTATTAACTGTTGATTATCGGTAACAAAATATCTCCGTTACCAGCATGAAGTTACATAAGTAAATCCCTCTGTAGTGTATTTTGCGTAACTCCAACGAACACCATTTGATTTTGACAAAATTCTACGCCAACAATTCATCATTCATTGGCAATCAATATGTCTAATTGTAGTAAAATCTGCCGACAAAAACAGTAGTTACATCGGCTTTTGTAAGGTCACGTTAAAACGCGAAATGTTTAGTATTAAGCGAACGCAGGGACATGTAGGCCTAACTGTGAAACTACGCGATAATCTTTTTAGCACCATACCCTTTCTCTTGACTCAACAGTTTAATAAAAACACGATCGTTTGCAGAAAATACCATGTTGTTATTCTTTACGTTGACTGCGTCAACAAAGGTTACGAGCGTCTGCAGTGTGTAACGCCATACTAGTAACGCAGATATTTTGTTATCGATATTCAATAATTAATAACTTCGCTAATAAATAATATTTTTCAAAGCAATTTGGTGATTGCCGCAGATATGTTCAAATTTAACATTTCTATTGTACAATAGCTAGGGGTTAATTTTTTCAGACCCAGTGTAGAATTACTGACTAACTCGGTCTGTAAGGTGTGTGCTTCAGTTGAAGGTTCAGTCTCAGAGCTTCATTTCTGGCACTGTCCCGTACGACAGGCATACTGGCATCTTTTTGGAGGCGATACGTAGTACGGACAGTTATTGATGATTTTGTAAAAATGTCTAAAATATCAAATCGCTACGCACCAGATTCGTTTAGCAAGCTCGAGATGACCAAAACTCGTTTGCTGCCGGGGCTTCACCCCGGGCCCCGCTAAGAGAGCTTGCGTTATTCTCTCGGACCCTCTAGTCAGTTGGGGAGAGGGATAACCCCTTCCCATTTTCCCTTACTCGAATGCCTTCAACGTCTCGATCTCGGCGTTTATACGGTAGCGCCGCTTTTAACCGACCGTACTAAAGTAACCGTAGAGCTATTGGCATGGTTGTCCGTTGTTGTCGTCCGTTAGTCTGTCCGTCTGTAACGGATGTATTGTGGCTAAGCTTTAGGTCGTAGGGGAAAACGTTTTACATGAATAATTAGTCATGTGTGTTAAACTTGGGCATGCAAAACTTCGGTTATCTAGTGCAAGGGAAACATTTTAAAATTAGGGGTAAAATGGTGGGGGTAAAAAATGCGTTTTTAACGGAAAGATGGCCATATCTCGGAAACGGTGGAGATATGATGAAAATTATCGACCTTGGATGACCTTCAGAGTCACTAACAATCAGTACGGCCGGCTAACCTATCGACAGCTGAGCTTTTTGTTTTTACTACCAATCAAGTGTTGTGCAGTCTTAGCAGGAAAGTTTAGTGTCCTCGTGTGGACTGAGTACTTCCAGCTGTGCTGTGGTGCTGTTTTCCGGTGTCTCCTGTAGTCTCGGCGAGTCGTTTACAATCAGCGGTTGTACCTGGACTACCTGTTGTTGCTGTTGTTGTTGTTGCTGCTGTTGTTGTGTCCCCGCGCTCTGATCTCTGAATGACTCCAGTCGGATTGCAGTGGTTTTCATTGACGTCTGCGCTCTGCCGTCCGCCATCTCCTCTGACGGTTGATGTCCCGTCTTCTTCAATACACGATCGACCTCTGCGGCCGTGGCGCAGCCGAACGCTCGGGCGAACGTGCGCCGGAAATTGTCGCTCAGGAACGCGTACAGGATCGGATTAATGACATTTTTATTACTATTATTATTACCTCGATGTCAGTTAAATAATGTTAATAGTGATCGGATTAATGGCGCTGTTAGCGTAGCTGAGAATGGTGATCAGCTGAAAAAGGATCGTCAGCCAGGGCGGCATGCTGATGACGTAAAGCATAATGATCTGGAACAACCAGTAGGGCAGCCAGCAGACCGGGCGGTTGGCGTTAGAGTTAGGGTCAGGGTCGAGATTAGGGTCAGGGTTTCTAGGGTAGCCAGCAGATGACGTACACTGCGATCACGGTCAGCACCATGCGCGTCACCCTGCGTCTGGACTTCTTCTTGCCTGCACACAAATAATATGCCAAACTGCAGAGCTTCAAAAAAAAACTATAGTGAAAATACACGTTGTCCTATAGATAACACGCCATCGTCATATCTTCGACTGTAACTTATTTAAATCAACACCGATGTTTATAAAAAGCAACCACTTTTTTGTGCGTAGCGACAGAACAGTTTTGATCGTCAGCGTTTTGCTGTCCACTTGGAATTTGGTGCCCGACAGCCTCCGTCGCCCAAAATTGCCAGAACTCGTACGAATCAACAGTTTTTAAACATCAGCTAAAAACTCACATAAGTAATGTAATTTTTTGTTGTTATTTCGTTATACTAGCTTGCAATTTTGCAATCTGCTTTGTTATTAGTTTTTGTTATTCCCAATGGCGTTTGACCGTTAAAAAATAAAGGATTAGTTGCCAACTTACCTATTTTTTGGCAAACTATTGACGACTAAATGTACTGAAATTTTTCAGTAGGCGCTGTACAAATTGGGACTTTAGTAATTTACTTTAATATTATTTTACGGTAAAGGCGAAACATAACTTCACATCTCACCTGAAATTTAAAGATAATGATTATAACTACACATAAAAGTGTCACAGTCATTATCTCACCGAATCGCCTTCAAATAAACCCACCGTTCGTTCACCGGCTAACTGCGTTGCACTAGCCAAGTTATACTTTATTGCGGTGATTACGTCTCGATTGTGCGCCTACGATGACTGACAATTATTAGCTCATCTGCGCTACCGCAGAATTACCCCATCAAAGCAGCATCAAAGATATGTCGACTAACACTCCTTTTTACTGTTCTTCTATCTCACTGAATGGAGCCAATCGGCAGCTTCACAGAACTATAGAGGCTACAGTCGAGAATGATGGCGTGCAATTAGACATTATAATGTGGTAAATAAAAGTGCACATTTTAAAAATGTTTAGATATGCTTCTGTTTGCACATATGGCACGCGGTACGTTTGAGAGTAGGCTACAATAGCATTTCGACAAAAATTTAGACATATTTTTTCAATATTGCATGGCGAATGGGTAAAGGCAAGGGCCTTCTAAATGTAGGGGGCCCTAATCTACTGGGCGTACAGTAGTCATGTAGTCATAGCTTATTTAATTACTGCTTCTGTATGTAGCTTAGTTCAGTCTTTAGTAATAAAGCCAATTTTGATGTTTAAACGTTGCTTGTTTAGAAGCGTCATTGCTTTCAAATGGACAGAATTGGCTTGGCGCCTATTTTTCCATTTTACAGTTTACGGGCCTCTACGAGGTTAAAAATTTTGCCAATCAACCTTTGTACCTACATTGTGTTACAGATAAAACAAAGCCACTCTGTTTTTTCACTGCAACTTTTACAGTTTTTAAGTTATTTACAACAATTTTACTTTGCTGTAAAAGACAAAATTGCACATTAGCTAGTCCACCAAATGTGTAAAGCACGCCTTTTTTGTTGACATAAAAATGGCGTAATAATTTCTGTATAAACGCGCACACGACAAATTATAGCTGCTGCGATGATTATAGATGATCATATTGAATAAATGAGTCAATAAACACCGTACCTTTGGTCTGTTGTACTGCAGCGCTGACTCTGCCGAGACGGAGGACGACAAGGAAGTAAAAGACGGAAATGGCGACGACCGGCATTGCGAACCCGAGCAAGAACGCGTACCAGATGAACGCATCCCGTTACTACTACACGAGATACTACTACACATTACTACTACATATACTACTACTACTGTTGCTGCTGCTGCAATTAAGCAATAAATCAATTAGTGTCACAGATGAACGCCTCTTCTGCAGTGAGTATCTTGCTTTCAGGCCATTCGATCGTGCACGAGATATGACCTTGCTCTTCCACGGTCCTGCAGTCACACCAAAGCCGTAACATTCGCTCACACAGACAGTTAGAACTGTGTGACGTTTTATACACTTTACTCAAGCTGTGTCCAAACGATGACGATTAATTAGGAGGTGGTCTGGCTCAGTTGGTAACGTCGCTGGTCGCATCAACGAAGTTGATCAACGCCAGGCCCGCTTAGTACTCGGATGAGTCACACAGTAACTGTCGGCAAACGCGTAAACCATCTCGGTATGTAACCAGCCACCCAAGTCAACTCAGCCTGGCCAATCCCTTCGTGGGTAGGCGCAATGAGTACCAGCGAAAGCTGGAACGTAAACGAGCACACTGCGCGATGCACTAGCCCCGTTTGGCATGGCTGAGAGCTAATGAAACGGAGATCAGCGCAGCCCTATTTGGCTTATGGCTCCAGAAAAACTTTAGGCTTACGTTACGTTACTCTACGTGTTCCAACGTTAAATGGACGTGACGGCAGAGCATATAGACGTGGAACGTCACGTCGTGGAAGAGTCACGGTTGACGCAGACTCTGTAACTCTTAATCGCTCCGTTAATTGTCGTTCCACTACCGACATCACTACAAAGTGCCGATTGTAGCGTATACGTCGCCTGTGTAGTTTATCAGACAACAGATCCCAAAACGACTGAGCAATCACGACTTAGTTTGTAGTTAAGCGTGACACGTAACGACTACGCCTCGCCCTATGTACATGTACAGGGTGGACCAAAAAAACGTAGCACTTTACTTTTGTTCATATCTTTGCCAATTATTGATCGATTTACTATCACATTTTGCAGACAATTTACAATAACGTGATTATTACATATCCCGCCACACCATAAATGCGTCTCTACACTACTTTGTGAAATATTAATGAAATATGCATAGATAACGATAATAACAAACATTTTGATAAAATTGTTAAAAAAAAACTTTAGACTAACATTGCAGTGAATGTTCTGTATGACACTAAATTGTGTGGGTCTAACACAGTCTAGTGTCATGCAGATCATTCATCGCAATGTTAGTTTGAAGTGTTTTTTCATTTAACTAAGTTTCTGTTGTTATCGTTAGTTTTTACTTACATTTATATTTCACAAGGTAGTGTAGAAACGCATTTACAATGTGGTGAGATATATAATAATCGCATTTTTGCAAACTGTCTGCAAAATGTGCTAGTAAAAGAATTTTGATAATTGGTCATGTAGTAATCGGCGAAGATATTGACAAAAGTATAGCCCCACGTTTTTTATGGCCCACGGTGTAAACAGAGCTCTTCATTCGACAGAGACAGCGGGCTGCAGTTCTCAAGGTTATGGCTGATATCCTGTTGGCACTTGACCGTGATGACATCGTCTTTCTTATCTTTTTAGATCTTTCTTCTCCATTCGACACCGTTGACCACGCAACCTTGTTGAAGCGCATGGAGATTTCATACGGTCTTGGGGGCAACTTGCTGGGTTGGTTTCAGTCCTATCTCTCTGGTCGCAAGCAGTATGTCAAATGTAACAATGCCAGGTCGTTACGCACTCTAGTTTTGTCTGGAGTCCCTCAAGGGTCGGTCCTTGGACCAATCTTTTTTTTCTTTGCACAGCTGATTTGCTGCGACTAGTAGAGCAGTTTCATCTACATTCTCACATTTAATTTAACATTCAAGGACATCAACATCAGTAACGTCACGTCCGAATGCCATTGTTTTATCACAACAGGCACCATGGTGCGATGTGTCCATTTAATGCTTACAATCGTGCTACGGCGTGATATAAAAGGCAAACCAGGCTGTGCCCCATCAGGAGCATAGGCGGGGTGCTCATCTTCCATGCGTTGGGCGTTGAGCCCGTAGGTGGATAGACCACTTAAGTTCGTGATGCACGGCCAGTGCGACGCCTGACCTAATGTTAACTTTCCCAGCCACAGAGCATCGCCGCCCATTGACCGGTACCAAATTATACTGCTTGGTGAACAGAGGCACATGTGTGCGAACAACTTGCCCAAAGATGTCACCTAGCAGTGCCCGGCTCGGAGTCGAACCTGCAATCTCAGGGTTACAAGTTCGGCACGTTACCGTTACACCACGAAGCCAAGTGACAGGTTAAACGGTTAAGAAGCGTACAGTTCGACGTAACTGTACTGATCTTAACTGACATGGTTTCGTTTCAGGGAATAAGCAAGCAGTAGATCAAATGCATTACAGTAAGCACCGTCTAACGGCGTCGGTGGCCTACGTGACTACGTTCACGTACGCGTCAATTAATGACCAGTGGACTCGCCCTGCTTGTCTATTGCTCAGTTCGTCAGTTCAGTTTAGTTCCGTTACGTCGTTCTGTACGCGCCTTTAAAGTGTTGCAGACATGAACGGACAAACAAAACGGACAGACGGATGGCTGGACAGACCATGCTACGCTGATATCTATCGCAATACCTGCTGTGAAGATAGATCGGCGTCATAGCTAGCAGTGACGTAAGCCAGACCGCCACACAGACAAGCCGCGAATAGTGGTAGTAGTAGTAGTAGTATAAGTAGCTGAAGTTGTTGTTGTTGTTGTTGTTGTTGAAGTAATAATTGTAGTAGTAATACAGACGAGCCGTGAATAGCCAGGTGTGCGGTATCTCCTTGATTCAATGGCGTGGCACACGGCCAGGTAACGATCAGCACTCATCACCGTCAACGTAAATACCTGTATAACGCGATAAAAAATATTGCAAAGATATATCATGTATAATTTTGTGTAAATAGTTTTTCGTAAAGAACCTATCTTACAGCCACTAGAGCGTCACTTGCCATATGTGCCATCCGACACAAGTGAACGCGCCCCGCCTTAATTCCAGTCAAGCGGGCTGGAACTGGATTTGTCGACCTCTAGCTGAGACAGAACACGTAGACTGAAAATATAATGTCTTAAGGCAAGGCGTTTCCGAAACGTTATTAGGAAAATAAGTAAGTCTGTATGTAAACACGACTAAGCAACAACTGTGCGTTTTACCATTGGCGACCGCACCTTTCCAGCGACTGCTGCATCGGTCTGGAACAGTCTGCCGGAGTCAGTCCGGTCATCGCCGTCGTTGTAAGTTTTCCGCAGCAGACTGAAAACCGGACTTTTTGCCCGGTCTTACAGACATGACTAAGAACGTCTAATTGCGCTGACTACTATTACGTGACTTCACTGTTTAAGCTTATTGTTACGTGTCCTTGTAGTCTTAGAACTTAACGCCACGCTAAAGTTTATTCGTCCTTCATCATCATCACCATCATTAATAGTACCTTAACGGTGGTAAATCAAAAACGTAGATTGAAGTTCGAAAATTGAAAGCCTGCAGATGATAATTTGTTTTCTAAATAACATTCTAGTTTACTACTATACTAAGACGTAAATTTAGCTATCTGTGTTATTATGTTAGTACAATATTTATTACTAATAATGTATAAGCCTACAGTTTTTAATCGCCGTCATTTGTACTCTGACCGTTTAACGTTTATTGAAAAAAATAAATAACGCTGGACGACAAAAAACGAAAACGTATTTTTTTGGCAAAAAAGTTACAAAAAATGTTTATAAAATTACGGACCGATGTGAACCAGTTGATAGCGGTAAGAATGTAGAACAGTTTGCAGCAGACATAGCCGAAGATCCACTGTTGACGCACGGCTGTTGTGATGAGAAACGGCAGACCCACCAGAAAGCAAAAATCAGACACGGCCAAGTTGACTATGTAGCTGTTTGTCACCGACCCTCGCATCTTGGAATATCTGCGCAGTTCAATCAATCAATAATTCATTTATTCGTCACAAAAACGTATTACACTCGAGATACTTTTATTTGGCATTATACTTACAGGAATATTTAGGCATATAACTCTTACGGAAGTCCATAATAACAAACATAATAATAGCTGCAAACAGGACACCAGGAAGTAATTACGGTTGGTTTTTCACGAGTTCATTACGGCAGGTGAATATATGAAATCTGCGTGTCAGCAGCGACTCCTAACACCGCTGGTGCAACCGCAAATAGCACCACATGCCTATATTTAGCTTGCTACATTTAGAATACAACAACGTAGACCCCCTACTAGCAAAATAATTTTATCTTTTCGGTTCTGTTATAACTAGTAGGCGGAGTCGCTTTTAGAACGCAAGTGATTCTATACATTTCTGTCTGTCGTCTCTGTTAAATTCCCGCACCCTGCTTAAACTATAAATGTTAAAAACAGTAATTTGCAAATAAAAAAACATGAAAAACATGTTTTTTCACTTTTATAAAAACATGTAAGAATACATAAAACCATTAAACTACATTTGACAGAAATTAGCACAATAACATGTCAAAAACAAAAACGTACGATTTGTCAAGCGTAAAGACCGACATGTACTGAATGTTATTATGTAACGGTGATTATGGTACAGATCGAAAACAGAGCTAAACGCAATTTGCATATTTGTAATTTTGTACGTTTATGTTTTAATAAAAACAAAATCGCGACATTAAAAATAAGACAAAAACATTTCTAAAAACCTTTAAAAAACATGTTTTTAAACTTTTACAAGAACATTAAAAAGGTCTTTTTACATCTATGGCTTAAAACGTTGAACGGATTTATATGCCATTTGCTATGCACAGTTGTGCGGTTTAATGACAAGCCAAACCGTCAGTCCTATGCTGCCACCTGGCAAATGCAAACGAGAAGTTAAGTAGACTTGCCACAGCGATTTCGCTTTTTGCCAAATTAATTTTGTTTCTAGTTTATGTTATGCTTATTTGCCACCTATGGAAACACATAGGCCTACAGATACGCCATCGCAGCTGACATAATTCGGCTTACGGAAATGTTATTTTCTACACAGAGTCGCAAAAACAAAGTTCCATCGCCCGGAGTACATGCCAATAAGCGCCGTAGGTTCTACCGAGTAAACCCATCTAATATCGCCAAACGACCAGCACAAAACTATCACAATCTTGATTCAGTTTTTTTGTTCTACTAATAATGTAATAATTTTGCTACAGTTAAGTTTTTAAACCGTTTTAAACTTAGTAACAATTTTCAAATTTTTACATCTGGTACTGATCCCAAATGTTGTAAATCAATTAACCTCCGAAAAATTAACAGTGTGCTCTCTATGCAAATTAACGTACATATTTACTTGGAAACAATAGCAAACTAAAAAAATGGACGACATTAAGAGATGAACAGGGAAAAATACAGAGACAGTCAGACATACACATACATCTTTTTGTTTCTTTTATAACTCAGTCGAATGATGATCAATTTGCATGAAATTTTTAACAGGTGTAGCTGAAGAAACACAAATTCAAACTATTTTAACAAAATGTGGCCGTTAGTTAAATATTCTTTGCTAATCGTAATGTAATGCTGACGTCGTAATGTGTCGTGAGCACAAACTGGCTTGTTTCAACTGGTTATGTCAGTAGCTAGACTGCTTTGATGGTAAACTTTATCTGGTTTACTGATGAAAAATGTTCATCGTGTCAGCACTGAGCAACACGGAGGCATAGAATCAGATGTCTCGCAATCCAAAAACTCATCCATCTCGTAAGCGGAGTGTGCTGTCTTGCTGAAAGGTGTAAAAGTTAATCTATCTTCACAAGTGTGTGAAAGTGATCGTTTTAGGCATTTTTGTGGCTACATTGTTAAAACTTTAACAGTTTGTCATCAATAAACCAGATAAAGCATGCCAAGCACGCCAAGCAAGTTCGCCGTCGACTTGAACGTCAGTACCGTCGTACTGGCTCTGAAGCTGATCGACGAGCTTACCGATCTGCCTGCTTGACGGCTCGCGCCAGCATTCAGAAATCACGA
>Ga0209367_1004164_pt1 | contig 19911 bp, 16 predicted proteins | sample WorMetLIZISLAND2_FD_187412 | JGI IMG/M metagenome (GOLD analysis project Ga0209367, IMG submission 187412) | Marine gutless worms symbiont microbial communities from Max Planck institute for Marine Microbiology, Germany - Olavius geniculatus... ...
CGGCCTATCTGGCTGGGGTTAAGGCGGGGCGTGTTCACCTCTGTCGGGTGGCAGGTAACACTGTGTGATCCCATATGACAAGTGACGCTCCGTAGCTCTGAGATGGGTTCGCTCATTAGGAGCTATATGCGACCTTTAACCTTTAACCTTTTTGCTACGCACGACTGCAACCGAAAGTACCGTTTATTTGTGAAAACAGAACCCGTGTATGGTTAAAGCGCAGCCTACGTGACTGGTTCTTGCAGGAGTTGAAGCGGAACATGGTAGATGCATGCGTCGGTCCGTTGGTACCAGCGATCGTCATTCCATTCGCTGAATCAGTCATTGCTGGTGAACTACGATCCGTCGACCGCAATTCTCTCGCCGTCTTCTCTAACATGTGTGGCGTTTTCAGGTAAGTCGTAAGTTTATAACCATCACCACCGCTCTACATACACACTTCTAAAGGCTTTTATGTTCTTCATCTCTTTCGTTTGATATGTAATATTGCGAATAATTGTATAGGCCCTGCGTAATTCTGTTTGGCACTTTCTGACTATTGGCTTAAAAATTACGGACTTTTGCAAGTGCTGGTTATTTTTTCGATCTCTGTCAAGGTAAATATTTCTCCGTACGTTACTGTTTATGTGAGTTTTTGGATCATCTACTGTGTTTAAATAGAAAAGTTGTGTCATTTGGCTTCCCCGACCCGAAGAATAAACCTATAAACTGTTTTACAAAGTACAGGTAGGTGTACTTTAAATTGCTCGTGCTGTTGTAATAAACTACCACTACGTAACCAGGCTCGCCGAGGACACTCCGGCCCATCAGGCTCTGCGATGTCACGTCGACATGACCCTCGGTCGTCTCCCAGACCGTAGCTGGAGACGTCGTCCAGGCCGCCCCAGGAACAGATGGCTCGATCAACTTCGTGGTAACAACAACACTCCGCCTGCTGACCTCTGGAGACGAGCCTTGTCACGTGGATATTTGGGGTTGATGCCACGGTCCTTGCCGACTACGCGTTAACGACGACGACGACGATAATGTTATGCTATTGTAATGGTGTTGTTGGTGCGTAGAAGCTTGAGTTCGGAGGGCAGTAACGCGCGGCGCGTACTGCGCGAGTGCGATGGTCTGGTTGAAGCAGTGCTGGTCGTCGTCAGCGCAGCGGTCAGTGACGAGCAACAGCTGGTGGACGACTGCGTCGTCGAGCACTGCGTCTGTCTGCTGCGAAACATCAGCTTCGCCTGCCAGGAGGTCGTCCAGCCGCACTACCTGGACGCCAAAAGATCACGCCGCAGATCCACGCACTCTGCAAGTACGTGTGCCTCTCAGCGGCGCAGAGGGTTAAACAGCAGGCGGGGCGAGAAATTGCAATCATCTGACAGACGCTTCAAATTTCCCACAGAATTCTGACAGATATGGCTGCACATTTCCGACAAAAGATATTATGAATGCCGAAAATGTTAATTTTGCCGTTGAATTTCCCAAAAATGGGCGTTGTTTAATTTCATATTTTATATTAAAAAATAGTTTTACAAGAAAAAGATTTTCCGACGAATTTCCGACAGTCCAACATTTCGGCGCCTCTTTCTCCTGCTACCTCTCTATTCGACCATGACGCCATTGGTCGCCGTCGACCGTCTGGAAAAATGTGAAGGTCTGAGTCTACAGCACTGCTTACCTGAGTCAGACTCGTGACTAAAAGTGTTTTACAATCTCGGATTGGCATCAACTAGTAATAGCGCAGCGCATTAAGCATTCCTTCGTGTGCGCTAGCTAATACCCCGTTTACACGATCAAGCAAACATTGAGCAAACGTCGAGCAAATGTATTCAAAAAACACGTGCTAATTGTTCGACGTCTGCTCGACGTTTGCTCGATGTTTGTTCGATAATTATTCGACGTTTGCTCGACGTCTGCTCCATGTTTGCTAGCATTCATCCAGCTAGCTCGACGAGCTATGGTAATTAGCATGCTAATTAGAAAAACCGGCGGGTTGTAACTGGAAGGACTATATAACACGTGATCAGCTGTGGGCTAAGCCTAGGCCTACATTTGAGCCAGGGGCGGGGTTCCATCAGGCCTGCTTGATGCTTGCTCGATGTTTGCTCGATCGTGTAAACAGGGTATGAAGCATGGCCTACACAAAGCAAACATCAAGCAAACGTCGAGCAAACATCAAGCTGGCTCGTCCAGCTAACTAAAGCCAGCTCGTCGTGTAAACGGGGTATAACGTTGCAATGCTGGCGTGCATATTTGTGTGTGCAGTTTCGTGTTTCTGTACGAAACGCAAAAACCGCGACGACGAAGACGAGCACCTTGTAGATGCGCAGCGTGACGTCAATACTGGGTACGATTCTTCAGTATCGGCATTATCATTAACGTCATTATCATCGCTAATGGAGTTTTTTTCGTTTTTTGGTCATTTAAGTGGTAAATAAAATGGCTGTTTCCAAAAGCGCATTAATTGACCACACAACGCATTTCGAAATATTACGAAAACGCATGAAAGTCTACAAAAGCGCATAAAAGTGTACAAAAGTGTCAAAAACGCATGAGAAACGTATATAGAAACGCAAGAATAAGACTGTCTCCTTGGTCTCACTGATTTAAAACGATTGAAACATTTGTAGATCGCTGACTGTTGTTGATGTTGATAAACGTCGATCGCTGGAGGCCAAAACGGAAGCAGGTACTGTCACGTGAGCATTGCTTTGCGGCAAACCCGCCGATATATAGACTGTAATGTTGAGCACAGCAAACATGATAGGTTCACGTGTTGCAGGTGTCAGCCTCGTGGCATGGAGTTGCTATGGCAACCGGAGATAACACGAGTCTACCTGCCGTTGCTAAGCAACAGTGCCAACGTGGTGACGGTCGAGGCGGCGCTCGGTTCACTGCAGAATCTCACCGCTTGCACGTGGCAGGTATACAGATTGTTGCATGTGCTACTCTGTCTGCTCTCATACGCGTTATTTTTTGTTGTTGCAGATCTTGCATCATGATGCAGAAAAGTTCAACTGACTAGCTGTTTAGTTAATTCTATCCCATGCTCCAATCTCTCCTATCACTGTATTTATTTTGATTGTATACGTCCCGATACTCGTTCCAGTTCTCTTTTTTAGTTTCGTCTCGTAGTTCTAGCGTGCTTTCTAGTACGAACACTTCGTGTTCGTGAGTAAAGAGTGTGTGTCGGCGATGGTTGGTTGCAGCCGGCTGCTGAGATACGACGTGCCGTGCGCTCAGAGAAAGGTCTACCAGTCATCATCAACATCCTGTCGCCGTCACATCTCACGCTGGATGTCATTGCTCGCACTGCCGCCATCTGCCTCAGAAACCTCGCCGTCGATTCGAAAAACAAAGAACTCATCGGTAACGAAATTTTCTTTCTACCTATGCCGTCTGCCATTTATATGCGCTATTTCGGTAGAACTGTCGCGTTAGAAGTCTTTGCCACAATACCTGTTTTATAACTTTTGGTACGTTATAGCTTTCACAGAATGACCGACTGCCATACAAAACGGAGCAAGCGTCTTTTTGCAGAAGAACGACGTTCGTACTGGATGCTATATGCTATACGTTTCTGACACATTTCAATGGTAGTGTAGCGACTCATGTGATGCGATGTTTAACGATCGCTTTACCACAAATTTCAGCAGAGTGTCACTGAGTGTGCCGGAGAACGAATTCCGTAAATTGACTAGTATTTAGAGAAGATGCGAACAACAGCATGCTGTCTCCGTTTTTTGGCGTACTCGATGTATATTTTTGATATGTTGTGCAATAAATAGGCTTATTATATAATGCACATCTGTAACAATTCCCCTAGGTTCTGGGGCACGGCTTAACGTAAAATAACTTCCGAAAACTTGGTCGGTAAACAAAAATCGAGGCCGCGGTTGGTTGGGTGGGCACGTTAGATTTTATACTATACAACGAATGAATGAACAACGAACAACTTACGCTTATTTTTGTTTACACGCATTTATTTTTCTCGCGTGATAGGTAGGGTAGGCGGACATGCACCTTGTTAGGTAGTTCTCTAGATGATGATGACTAAAGGCGCGTAGAGAGCGACGCGACTGAACTGAACAGAAGTGACACGAAGCAGTGCGAGCTTACTGGTCATTGGTTGACGCGTACGTGAGCCTAGTCACGTAGGCCACCGATACCGTTAGACGGTGCCTACTGTAATGCATTACTGTTTGCCCAATAGTCAGTTCGTTGAAAACTATGCCATGTCAGTTCAGTTAGTTCAGTTACGTCGCTCTGTGTGTGTGTCTTAAATAGTTGACGGTTGTGCAGGTAAGTACGCGTTGAGCAACCTGGTGAGTTATCTGCCTGCAGAGTGTCCGCTGAAGGCTGATGAAGTCAGTGAGTCGTCACTGCAGTCGTCGAATGATACTCTGTGTGCCGTCATCGGTACTCTGACAGACCTTGTTACCGACAGCACGCGCACCATCAAGTAGCATATCTCGTTCTCTCGTCGTGTTTATTATACGCTGCCGTCCCGGTATTAATAATGCTAGTAGGTGTTGTTCGTCTGTCTGTTTTTATATCTTCCTTTATCTTTCAAATATAGTGCAGATTCTTTCGGAAATATCGCACTGAAAACGAAAAAGAGTAAAAAAATTAAAATCAATGTAAACGTCCGCGAACGTTACAGTAACCGGTGTGACAATTTTCAGTTTAAAAGGTCAAAGGTCAAGGTCGTCTGACGTTGAAAACTTCTAGAAAATGATGCAGCAGCGTAGAGTCTCTCGGCACACCGCGCTCAGTGCGGTGGACGGGTACACTGGTGTGCAGTGGGCAGTAGACGGACGGTCGCATACATGTCAGCACATGGGGTGGCGACATTTTAGCCTGTTGTGTTTAATGATGTTTTAAAAATGATGGTTATCATTACATGTACACTGTGTCTCAAAAAACATTCCGACATTTTCGACTGTAACTTGAAAACCAATTATCAGATTTTGATAATTTTTTAGAACGAATATTCCTGACACAACTTGCCATCAAATGGCCATTCAGTTTCCCACCTCACCCAACGTTTGTTTCGGCACTACCTGGGAAAAATACAACCAGCAAAATATCACTTTTTATCCAATGCGATATGATTGTTTAATTAACATAACTCGTAAAACATATTTTGTTTACATTTCTGACACATTGGCTGACGTTTCATTTAGTTGTTCATTTTTCAACTGCCTGTAGTGAAATTGCTTGAAGTGTTGGCCCACTATGCGAACACAGGCAAGGAGACGCTTTCTCCATTCATTGACAGCAGTATCAATAATGTTCTGCTCCAGACCAATCCAGGCTCTACCAGTCGCTTCTTGACTTCGCAAGCATTTTAAAGCTTTATCTGGTAGGTACACTGCTGCAAGACCTGCTGTTGGGGTCCACAGACTAGGATAGATAGAAATTATTGACGTTTTTTCAATTCATTTTAACACCTATTATGCTTGGTCTGCTTTCCCCAGGTAGTGCAAAAGAAGACGTTGGGCGAGGTAGAAACTAAAACACTTATTTAATAGCCAGTTGTGTCAGAAATATTTCTGCCAAAAATTGTTGAAATTTGTTAATTTTTTTTTTCAGGTTACAATTGATAATATCGGGGATGTTTTTTTCTAGGTTTTCTGTTTATTTCAACACATATTTCGTTTGATCTGCTTTCCCTACATTGGGTGAGGTGGAAAACTAAACGGTCATTTGATGGCAAGTTGTGTCAGGAATATTTCTATCAAAAATTATCAAAATCTGATAATTGGTTTTTAAGTTACAGTCAAAAATGTCGGAGATGTCCTATCAATGTTGATGATTCACGGCAGTTAACCAGCTGAAGCAAGCGATCGTCGCTGAGTGGGGCAAACTGCCGCAGCGTTTGGTTAATTGCGCCATTATTCAGTGGCGTCGCCGTCTTGGATGTGTCGTCCAGCAGCAAAGCGGAACACATTAAACATCTGATGTACAACTGTGAGACATGACTTTTTGGGGAATAACTGAGACAACAAACACGTTTATGTTGTTAATTCTTTAAAATATATTGTTGCAGAAGTCGTTCTGTTTTCAGTTGTTACTCTTAAGACATTAACATAACACAAGGTAGTGTAGCGACACACTTGAGGTGTGGTGGGATCTGTAGTGATAGTTTTAATACAAATTTCGAAAATCGGTTAATATTTGGTGAAATTATAACGTGTACAAAAATGGTGACATTTTTCTGGCCCACTTTGTATTTAGCCTCAGCGGCGTAGCCAGAAATTGTAAATTGAGGGTGGGGGCATAGACTCCCTCCTCTCCTCTTTCCCCTCCTCTCTCTTTTTCTCCTTTCCCCCGTTTCTTTCCCTTCGCTGTATTTCTTATGTCGCTAGTAAACCGGCTGTTGCACAAGGTCTGACTTGTTGCTGCTGATAACAGTTGCTAATAGCTAATACATTTATAGCATGTTGATAATATTGTGGGAAAAATGTGCACAGGCAACTATTGGACTGTGGCGGTGTACACCGGCTAATGGTCGTCGTTACGTCGAATTCCGTCGGCTACGACGCTAAAGTTTTTCACGCTGCATCTCGCGTACGTTTCCAACTTTTAAAGTAACTTATAAGTTTAATGCTAGCTACTGCAGCTCGTTATCGCCGAATACAAAAATTTGCATGTTTGTTATACCATCTAAAGTCTAAACAGTAGGCTAATACTTGCTTTATTCTAACGGAAGCGTTGTTTGGATTATGCGTCTGGATTTATTCAACCTGTTCAATGTTGTAGCTGCTTCAGTCGATTTGGAATTGTCGCGAGCTTCGTGCAGAGTTTAAAAAATATTACTGGAAGAAATCCAATTTCTTTCCACGGCAAAACAGGTTAGTTATCGAAGTTTGCTTTTGCTCACATATTATGTAACTAGAAAATGATATTTTGTATTATTTGTGAGAAGTTAGAAATGCAAGTAAGGAAAAAGTAAGTGCGAATTTACCAGAGGTGAAAAATGGAAATTACGGAAAACGCAAGTACAAATCTGTAGGGGCGAAAAATGTTTTTAGTACTTTCATTTTTCATCCGTACAAAATGTCCTGTTTTGTACATATATTTTTCATTGTTGCATTTTCTAATACTTCCGATTTCAGCGTTTTCATTATTTTGTATTATTATTACCTTAGTCAGAGAACGGCGGAGGTTATGTAATCGGGTCTATGCGTTTGTTTGGTTTTATGTAAGTTATTCAAAAGATAATAAAGTAAGTAAGTAAGTAAGTAAACGCGAATTTGTGTAGCCTATAACGTTAAAATTAACCTCTAATGCACTGAATGGATTTTGATGAAAGGTTCGTTATGGGCCTGGGAAAGAATTGACTGGATTGCGGTGGCGACGCGTACTTTTGTGGATTCTGGATCATTCGTGATTTTTTTTAGCATTAGGAGATATAGTGCGCCACGCCCACGTCTTTTCCTGACGTGTACATAATGTCCGGACACGGCTTCAATAAAGCATGTATAACGTTACGCAATCTGTGGTTGTCTGGTGACTCCAACCTGATGAGTTCTACGCATGGACGTCTACTCCGCGTGTTTCTATCTGCTCAGGTCAACTCAGCCTCCTACACTCAGCGGGATGGGAAATAAGAAGTAGCTTACGGGCTACGGCGTGAAGGCCTAATGTGGCTGATTGGGGCGGTGGAATGTTTGCTGGCTGCAAACCGCAGGTTCAATTGTTCGCTTAGGCGGGCAATAAATGGCCGGATGGTGCGCTGCGGTACATATCATGCCGATCAGCTGCTATGCACTTCCGAGATTGTAAAGCGCTTCTGGTCACGAGCTTGACTTGCGTAAGAAACGCTATAGCAAGTACCGGGCCTTTCACCTTTCGCCGTTGGGTCTGTCTGTTAACTGTCACAGGGCATCTCGTCTACGCGGTGGCGCCGCAGCTGCTGAAACCTCGGCAGTGAAACCGCGACGACGAATTGTCTTTCATCAACGCCGACCTGACAGCAGCGCTGACGACAACCACTTGTTCTGCCTACCACCCACGTCGCCGGACGACTGCCTTCCGTCGCCGACTGGCTTCGACAACCTCGGTCCAGACACAGAAGACACGCCGAACCCAGGTATACCATTGTACTTCCCACATGTAGGCCTATTAATGAAATATAAGAACAGAGGGCATTATAAGAAAACCCATTCTTCTGGCGCATGGTTATCCACATACTTTTGTACTCTGTATCATCCCTGATTCTTTTCCATCAGAAAATCTCTAAAACAAAGATTGTCTTCCTGTTATCTTTGTGTAAAACCCTGTTGTTAAAAAAATTTGCTCAGTGTCAGATTTGCCTTTGTCACATAAGCAATTTCTTTCCAAACATTTTGGTGAAGACTGCATGACTCTGCGGCGTAAGGTTGCAAAATTATGGTGGCGTAAACTTGTGCCGTTTTTTCGGAACATCTTATACACACCTTTTAATTCTTATTTTACCTTTAGCAGGTCAGTGACTTCCGTCATCTCAAACGGTACTTCGTTCAGAAACATCTGTCGTTAGTTTGTAACAAGTCCGAAGCATAGGTTAAGCTACTGCAAGGCGTTTTCATCAGTGCTGAGGTGATGCTGTACAGGCCAGTCGTCACCAGCCGTGCAGCGTCCTCCTGCGCCGCCGACAAGCAGCCAGCCAGTGTTGACTTCAGCAGGCACGAAGTCGCTATCCAGCCGAATGACATCGACGGCAGCCACCGGAAATCACGTGACGTTCTGTCTGCCGCCCGACAACGACACCAGACAACAACAACAACATGAGCGTACTACTACAACGAGCAACGCAGCAGCAGCGTCAGCGACCGACATCGAGGACGACTGCTGCGACCGATTTCTACGCAACCACCTCGCCGACGTAAGCACATCCGACGTTCAGCAACTCAGCATATAGCGTATTACAAAAGTGGCGTATTTAGGCGGGGCCGTGTTCTCTCGACGCTGAAATTTGCACAATTTTCATTCGCAAAACGTCAATTTTTTTATATTACCGGTAATTAACGAAAAGCTTCAGCTGCTGGGGGCTCTCAGCCCCCGTTTCTCAAATTATAAATACTAAGTCGTAGAACGTAGGCCCATACATATCGGCTGGCGCGTAAAACGTGGAAAGAGCGTTTTTAAGTAGATCGAGCCGTTTGGGAAACTGTCCTTTATTATTGCATGTCGAACAATGGGTTCAAGTGTTCACCACTGCACTGACTGAGGTAAATTGTTTTCACCTTAGAACTGCACTTGCCGCAGTGTTGGCATGTTAAGAACAACCAGTTTGGCGGTGATATGCTTTCTTCCTGCGGTAAACTGCATTAGGCAAAGAAATTAGACCTACTTTTCACAATTAACCTTTTTTCAACAGTAAGACGACGTTCAACCGCAGAGAGCACCAGACGAATGCATTGCACTTGAGCATTGAGTAGCCATCTTAGTTTTGTTGTTTGTCCTGCTATTTTCCAAAGAACCTCTCTCAGCTGGATTTTATATTGGACTCCAACTATAGTCATGATTGTCGACTTTTGTACTTTACAAACAGAATATATAGACCGGAAGGTGTGGTCAGGTGCGCACGTTACTGCTGCAGGTAAACCTGTCTCCGGTGTCTGCTGGTAAAGATGTACCGCTGCCGATGAAGCGACTGGTCGCTGACGGATCAGTCAGAGCGGCTCGTCATGGTCACAGCAGAACTCCTGATAAAACAAGAACACCTAATGCTGCTTCCGCTGACTCGTGGGTCTAATCACAAGCAACACCCAGCTGTTGCTGCCTTACTGGCATTATAATGACCGACCGGTGCTATCTATGTAAGCCGCTGTGGCCTGTGTATACTTATCGACACGCATCTGCCAGTATTGTGAACTGTGTTCGTGCAAAAGCTGCAGTTGTTGCTAACGTGTACCGGCGTGGTTTCAGACCAGTTTCGATGACTGTGTTCAGGAACACATTCAGAATTTAATGGCAAAAATAAATTGAGAAAAGCAATGAAAACTTCAATGTAATCTTAATTTTCTGTTCTTTTTGTTTACTTGCAAGTAGCAACAAATAGCAGTGTTTTACTTTTACGGGACCATGACAACGCAGGTCAAACGACGAGGTGGGACAGATTAATTCTTGCACATTGATCAGACTGTAATAAGATGTTTGGTTTTTTGTTGCATCTTGGAACACGGTCACCCCAGTCGTCTGGATGCGACCCTATAGTTGACTGTATTCTCTGAGCAGTTGTATGTGCATGTGTAGTGTACTTGTGAATGAACGAAAACATCTTTGCTACGTGTTGCAGCCAATTGCTGAATTAAAACATAAATACTGGACTAGAAACTGCAATTACAAAAAATTGGCAGATAAGTCTAGTAGCAGCAACCTCTCTCGCTGGGGTTCAGGCGCCTGTCTGGTGGTGTGTGATGAAGCTGCGAAGGGAGTTCATACAAATGGGCCAATGCGAGTGAATGTACAAGTGGTGCAATCAAGCACATGGCATTTCCTGATCAAGATGCATTAGCAACAAAAATGCGACTAAAATCCACCAGTGCATACCACTGACACTGCAGAACGCGATATGACTTTGAGTCCATGCATGGTCTTCGTCTCACAATCAAAACTGGCAGTCTTGTTCTTAAGATGTTGGTCTTGTTCTTGCATTTCTTTGTATCATCTACCGGGGCAATGACGTTTTTAATAGACTGTTCTGCATGCCACACAAAGTACGGCATTTTGTCATTAAAACCAGAAAGAGACGGTAAAAAATGGACGGTTTATTGACACAGTTGCCAACAAACACAAAATACACTAAACTCAGTTCTGTATTAGTTACACAGCACTTCTCTAAATGCCAAATGTCAACCATTAGTTTACTCAGGACTCCACAATGGACAGAGTCAAACTTACACCTGCCCTTTACTTCCCCTCCCATCTTTCCAAACCTTCCTTTCCATCTGTTCTTTTTCAATATACTTTCATCTTAATGCAGCCAAGAAGTCTAAAGAGTGCTGTAAGCTTCCCTAGAAGGGCCGGCTGGAGTCCAGCTGCAAAATGCATTCAAGTCAAAAACATAACACTTTTCGTGCTTTATAAGATACACACAAAACCCTATTTCACTGAAAGTGGCAAAGTGAGAAAAACGGACACAATTTTATAAGCCTCAGTGTAGAGACAGGCTGCAGTTTTTTGTTCTGGAAATAATTTTATCCTCAGTGGGGACGAACCTTCTAAATCCGATCTGCCGTGCGAGTTATCAACATGAAGTGAAATAACAAACAACAACATATAAATACTACTGTTGGTAATATGATTAATAATAATAATAATAATAATAGCTGAAAACATGACACAATAAATAACACATTAAAAGTTGCTACTGGCACCCAAGCATGACTTTTGAAAATATTGAAGAATATGAAGAAAATAAAGGAAAAGACAGCGTAGCTAATAAACATCCGTCAACACTAATTAATACAGTAGCACCATATTAACAATGTTCCACGAATCAATTGGTTTAAATGTTCTAAAAATAAATATTCTAAAAGCTAGCACTAATACACCGATTCGTCGCTAAATCACAGTGCAATGGACAAGCAGATATGCACGAGTGAATAATGTACGACTGACTGCAGATGACTTGCGTAAATATTAACAATAAATAATTACAGTTCGCCTGCAAAACAACGTGTGAACACTCAACGAAAGTCTTCGTATAAAATGACCATGCTCATATTAAGATGTACAGAAATCTCAGTAAATGATAACACCACAATCAACGACTGCGATCAGTGCACGAAATACCTGCTTAACCAATGACAGCTAAATATCACGTGTGTCACGTCTCTCTGTCTTGTGTGTCTGTCATGGAAATGACCGCAAAACAACTCTCTGCAAGTTAGTATAATAATAGCAGCATTCATGACACTGTACTGGATGCTGAAAGAGAGACTTTCACAACTGGAAATATAAATAGAAGTCAATATTATACACTGTGTTTCATAAAAAACCGGACCCTGAAACTTCTTGTTATAACTTCAAGAAAACGGCTTTAGTATCAAAAAAACGTTGGTACAAGCAATCTACACGTACAACTAAAGTTATAGTAAATGTTCAAAATGTTGTCCTTTGGCCTTAACGCAGGCTTTGAGTCATTTCCTCCACTGGTCAATGGCCTTGTCCACAATCGTCTGTTCCAAGTCAGCCCAGACCTTAACAAGTCGCTGCTCTTGTTGCCATGGAAACCGTGCAGCTGTTACTCGGCCCATACCAAACTTTTTAAGCACAATGAATCCGCAACTGAATGGCAGTGCACTGTATGAAAAATTATTTTAGGCAAACTTATTTTGATAAATTTATGCTGACCTGCCTTAGTGGTCCGGTTTTTTATGAAACACAGTGTATATTCCATTTCAGCCATTTATTGAGCAAAAAATAAGCCAGTTTGAGGTACTGGTATGTGATTCAAAGCTTCCCCACTGAGATGTGACTATAGACCAGCAGTCCATCACAGAGCACAGTGGCACTTACTAACACTTGCATCCTCTTTTGCCAATTTAAGAAGCAAAGCGCACCTTTTTGTACCAATACGCCAAAAAAGACAAAGTATTTATACGATGTTGCCAACTATTCAGCGAAAAATGATATCTAAAGCACCTTCTGCCATACAGTGTGGATATTTATTGAATATTTCCAGTCATAAAGCATCTGTTGAAGAAAATGCATTGAAGGTGGGTGGTCTGTCAGAGTGACGTGGGAGATGAGTTGGGATGATGTCGTCTCAGCTGTTCCTCCGTTGATGACAACTTCTGTCTCAGTAGTGACAGCTATAAACAACAACCTCACGCCAATGAGTGACCGAGTCAGTAGAGTTTTACAGCTCCTACGACATCACGTCAGTCAGTTCACAAGTCATTCTAGAAATGCCAGCAACACATAGAGATGACCACCTCAGCTGCCTTTACATTTGCCAGTAAACTAACGCTAATAACTACATAGTCTTCACACAAGCACCCCCATTGTATGTAGGCAATAAGCTGTATAAATTCGCCACAAATTACAACCTTTATTCACAGATTCACTGATGCTTTGATGACCACTGTTAAAGGTTAAAGGTGGTGATATAGCCCTTAATAGGACGCCCATATCAGAGCTACAAAGTGTCGCCTGCCATATTGGATCACACAGTGTTATCTGCCACCCAACACAGGTGAGTGTGCCCCGCCTTAACCCCAGCCAGATAAGCTGGTACTAAATTTACCTACCCTGGAGGGATGAAAGGCTGAGTTGGCCTAGATGGCTGGTTTCACACCGAGATGGTTTGCCTGCCCATGGGCAGTCACCCATCGCAGTACTAACCGGGCTCGGCATACAGTAACTTCGTTTTAGCCAAAACGTGTTACCACTACACCATGCCACCAACCCGCACTGTTGTCTTCTTCAAAATGATTCCTGTTCAGCAAATAAAGGTTTTAGTTTGATGAATACTTTTTGAATAGCTTATCAGTTACTGTTTTAACTTGAGCTTAGAAAACAATATTATACTGTATATCATTACATCGTTTGACTTAGATGCCATGGAGGATGCAATTTAGAACAGAAATAACACACAGCTGTTCTTTTTTTCTTAAATTCTGCGATCAATTTTGAAAATATCCATGGGGTAATTTAGGTCAGCATTGTCAAAAAGATGAAAATCTGTTTCGTTACAAGCAGAAACAAACAAAAGAAGATCAGTACGAGCAACATACAATGAATTATGAATTAGCATTAATGGTGGGTAATAACTGCTGATTGATTCAACCAAATGTTTACATAACAAATGATTCAAATGACAACTGGTAACCTGTGACTCGTGTCTTTCTGTCATTAGCTGCATCTGTGTTTCCATTTTCTTCAGTTTTACGACATATTTCTTCTTGGCTTTCTCAAACGCTGACACCAGTGCACTGCAATGCACAGTCAAGAAAACAATGTCTCTGCAGTGCGAGTCTTATACAACCAGATGTTTATAACAGATGCCTAAAATAAAAACAGAAGTTGGTCTCCAATGCTCTCTCACATCTCTTGCGATACTTGGGGCCGGTGTTTGTCTCTATTTTGCCAACCAACTTACACCCATCATTACATTCAGTAATGTGTCAACTGGTCGCCAAGAACCCCCCGTTCCAGCGTCACGCACAATCCACTACGGTCCTCGCAGCTTCGCTGTCGCAGGACCGTCCACATGGAACTCGCTGCTGGCATCTCTTCGCAACTGTCATCGGCCATCCGCTTTCTGGCGTGAACTGAAAACTGAACTGTTTGCCAGAGCATATTTTTATTAGCACACTCGTGACTGTTTTTTGCTGTAAGAGTGGGCGAAGGCTAACTTTATCGACTCACCATCATCATCATCATCTACTGCACTATAGCTGTCATTTAGCAGTCACTGCCTTCCCAAGGGTACCAAATTATAATGCTGCATAAGAGAGGCATGCAGGTGCGAAGGACTTGCTCAGAGTTTGTTACGTGAAATATGCAACCCTTAATTGCTGGTTCAATGATTACTAGAACTACTATTATGTTAATTACATATGCACGTGTATAATGGAGTTCTTACAATTTGGTTTATCGTGTTTCTGTAAAGGTTAACTTTCTGTTTATTGTAAAATTTAAACCTACCGTTTCATTATTGTGTTTGTGTGCATTCTGCCTGAAAAGGCCATCCCCAAAATTACCTATACTGTGTCGGGTGGGACGTTAAACCCTACTCACTCGATCACTCACTCAATGATTACCAAGTAGACAACATGACGACTCATGTTAGAAATACAACACAGCAACAGTATACTATACACTAAGCACATGAATCAACAGTGCAAATAACATGAACACAGAGAAAAACAACAAATATGACTGTAATTCAGTCGCAACTGTAATGTTTCTGTAACTCTGTTAACAGCCTGGTATAGAAAGTACATCACAGCACATGCAAATACCATCAAAGTGAGTGAGTGAGTAGGGCTTAACGTCCCGTCCGACAGAGTATAGTCATTTTGGGGACAGCCTTTGCAGGCAAAATTGCACATACACATAATAACGAGACAAAAAGTTTAACCTTTATGAAACACAAAACATCAAAGTTGATACCTATTGGCTTTCTTCAATTCATTGACAAAGGTGACAGACTGTTGATGGCGCATTTCCAAATTCTTCTCGTGTTCACTAAACTTTTCCAACTTCTTCGACTGCTCGCGGACCTTTTCCTTGAGTCGTCCTTCTCGCTTCAGAGCTTGCTCCAGGTCAAGTGACATGCTGGATATTGCTGAAGCTGCCACGACATCAGACTTCGGCTTAACCAATGCAAACAGTACACACAGTTCTACTACATCCATCTGAACCGAAATCAGTGCACAGTGTCTAAAATCAAGCCTTAAGAAATTGGCTGAAGACTAACTGAATAATTGACTGATTGGCACTACTAACTCAAGAACGACAGCATTAGTATCTAAATGCATGAGTACATGAGTACTCACAAAAAATGTATGACCAAAGTCAATAATAGCAGAAAAGATTCCTAGACAGGAAAATACCCAAAGCAGACTTTTTATGATTAATACTAATAACACTACTTTCTTTTTTAAGACTAATGTGCTTATAGCTCCACAGCTAATTATTCTAGGCTGGATGACAAACAAACAAAAACGTTGTACGTTATCAGAGTACTGAAACTGTATATTACAAATAATAGTAATAATTATAACAGTAATGCCAATGTTTATGGTGTTGTCATCAAGGTACTGTGCCACTGCAATAGATGACTCAGTTCATTTGATGAATGTAGCACAGTGCTGAGCAGCTGCTGACTTTCGAACTAAACCCTTCTTCCCTTCTTCGGAATACATGCCAACAGCCTTCAACACATGTGCCACATGTTGAAGGCTCCGGCATGGAACCAACTGGCTTCAGACAAAAATCCACCTATAGGCAAGTTTAGCTAGAAACAAGACTCATTTTGTCATCAAGTGGGGAGTAGAAGACTGAGTCAGCATATCAAGATAGTTTACCTACTTGCAGACAGTTGCCCATCCACGTACTAACCGGGCTTGGAGTAAAACAACTACGCTGACTGTAACAGTGTTATACTGTTGGCACCTGACCATGTGTGTCACTCCATAGATACTACCATCCTCTAAGGGCAACTATCAGAAGTTTTAACATTATATGCTAGAAAAATTCACGTTTTACTCACTTCAGTACCTTGTTGTTCTGCCACTACTGCTTACTGTCTATGTGCTCTTTTGTCTGTACTTCTTGGTGAATAAAATGACGATTACCTGGCCGCTACGTGTGTGGTCTTCCAGCTCGTCACTACTGTTGTTGCGCTGATCCTGCATGCTGGAGGACCGGAGAAGAGATTTCTCTTTCATCAGTCGGTGATTCGCTGCCTTCAGCTCCGCTCTCTCCTCCTGCCATCAACATTTTCTCGCACGAATGAACTCGCCATTCGCACTTGACATTTCCCAACCAGTTAAGATAAAAACCACTGAATCTATGGATGGGGACCGTAGAAGAGCCAGTACAAGGTCGGGAAAACAGGAAGACAGAGACACAGCCGCTGATAATGTTTCACAGCACGCTGTACATTCGCACTGGCGTTACTTTTGTCATACATTATGCCTTAGCAACTAAACTGAGGACAATACTGCAAGAAGAAGAACATATGATACACAAAAATTTCCACATGATCGGTGGCTATGCTATCAGGAGGTTGTTAAAAAGCAAATAAAAAAAGTCACATGCTGTCAAGATGCATGCTTGCACCCAGGCTCTGAAAGTAATCAGTACTACACCATAATCTGCATATTATTGAGTGACAATTGGTAACATCAAAACATTACTTTTCTCAATGTATGCTGACAACAGCTTCAAAAAAATTGTTGCATTCTTACGCCAGGCCTCAGGACTTAGGATGTATTTAAAGACTTTTTTAATATGCACGTATGTCCACATGTTCACTAACACCAAGTCTGTTTCTACCTACAGGGTGGGCCAAAAAACGTGGCACTTTACTTTTGTCCATATCTTCGCCAATTATTGACCAATTTTCAAAATTTTTGATTGGCACACTCTGCAGACAATTTGCAATAATGCAATTATTATATATCCCACCAGACAGTAAATGCGTCTCTACACTAACTTGTGAAATATCAATGAAATATGCATATATAACGATAATAAGAAACAAACATTTTGGTAAAATTGAAAAAAAAACAGACCTACATTACAGTGAATTGTCTGTATGACACTAAACTGTGGGGGTCTAGACAGTCTAGTGTTATATGGATCATTCATCACAATGTTGCTTTGAAATGTTTTTTTCATTTACCTGAATTTTTGCTATTATCGTTAGTTCTTGCTGACATTGATATTTCACAAGGTAGCGCAGAGACGTGGGATATATAATAATTACATTATTGCAAATTGTCTGCAAAGTGTGCCAGTCAAAAAATTTTGAAAATCGATCAATAATGGGCGAAGACATGGACAAAAGTAAAGTGCCATGTTTTTTATGGCCCACAGTGTAGTAGTAAAGTTCAGCAACATTATTTCACAATGTTCTGTCTCACATTTAACAAACAGAGTGAGCAAAAATTTTTTTAAATTATCACGTTACTGAAAAACAGTCTGAGCAACATCAAACTGCACACACAGTGAAAAAAACACACTTCTAGAAAAAATAGCTTACAATTGATGCTACTCCAGGCAAAATGTCATACATAATGCAGCAGTCAACTGACAAAAAGCAACAATTCACTGCAATGAATGAATACAAAGTCAAGAGCAGGTGTAAATAACCTTGATGGCCATCAGTTCCTGCATGAGCACTGCATTCTCCAGGTCCAACTTCTGTGCTTCACATGCATCGTGCCTCGGCTCAGACGTAAACGGGTCGAGGTGGACACTTTCTAGCTCAACGATGGTCAACTTGACCACTGACCGGTCATCTCTCAACTGGACAAGGTGTTGACGGAGTCTTGATTCATCAGACTTGGACCACGACACACCGTCGGCACTCACGGTGCTGCTCACAGAACTGCACACATCATAACACACAGATTGTCCTCGATAGACATAATTTACAGCATACATAGGCTAAATAGTAGTTCAAGACGTCTTAATGACTACACGTTTCTCATACGGGAAAGCCAAAAATTCGAACCCCCACAGATTCAAAACGCCTGCCCCGTTTACAAATACAGACTGACCTTGCGCGATTCTTGCTCGAGAACAAAATTTTTTATAAAAAATGAACAATGCTCGCTATTCACAATGCAATAGACCATAGGGGTGCACTTATTACCCCTGTTTGCAAGAATGGAAAATAGTAGGGGGGTCCAACTTGGTACCACAAGGTAGCAGTCAGGTAACCCTATTTGCTTGATCGGACAGCTTTTTGGTAAGATGCACCATTTAGCCACAAGACATATGTTACAGACAGACAGGCAACAGGCCGACACAACATCGTACCGTCAATGCAATCATTAGTAAGATCAACTAAAAACGCAAAAGAGTAGGCCGTACCTGGCAGTACGAGATGAAGACAAATCATCCCATGGTGAACTAGCAGGTGTGACTGCTGCACTGGGTCCACCACCGGCCAAGCCGTCGACTTGATTCAACAGTTGCCTTGCTGCTAATTCAGCAGAATGTCGAGCATCAACGGCCATCTGCAGTATTGTAGTGTCCGCAGTACGCTCTGTCATAGCAACACGTACACATGGGCACTAAAGAATGAAGCACATATCATTAAATGTTACCATCATCGTTGCCAGTTTGGGTTCAATTATTTTCGAATGTTTTACTGGCTAAGTTCGTGCATTGAGAATTGTAAAAACAGAAATATAAACCACACATCAACATATCAACAGGCACATTCAAATTTTATGTTTGGCGTATGTTTAGTTTTTCACGTCTGCATATGGCTGTATATTTTAAAATGAAATTGCTCTTGCAAGTGCACGTATTCTGCTTATTCTTCACATCTCTGTAGAATGGTCTCTGTGTCTGTCAAATTCAGATGCCATTCGGCACTTACGGTCGTGGTTCCAATGACACGCGGTGTTAGACTGAGTCCCTGACCTACTAGGGGGAGAGAGATTTGAAAGTCAAACCACCCAGCCAAAACATGCACAGCAAACTGTCGCCAAACCATCAATCCTAAGCTGACACCTGCGATTCCGCCTACTGCTAAAACACACTGGTCCTTTCTATTTTTCATATTGCACTTTATAATTTTTATTGTTATTTTAAAGATCTTTCTGTACTTTGTGCACTAACTGATATTAAACAAACAAATAAATAAGTAAAAAAATATTATCATCAGCAATTTCGGAAATTTATCAGCAAATGTAAGTAATGCATAAACAATAATAACACTAACGAACTATTCATGACATACCGTATCCACAGACACCAAGGACTTGGCATTTTGATGTAAGCAGTGCTAAGTCAGTGTCAAGCAGTCCGACGAGCAGCTGATAGGCACTCAGAGCCTGGTCTGCATAACTCATGGACAGCTGGTGAGCAGTGACACTTGACTCATACTTGCCAAGGAGTATTGTCAGATGATTACAGTGAGCCTTGCTCTCGGCAAGAGTCAAGCTCAACACATCATTCTGTGCACAGATGAAATGACAGGCTACGGTTAGCGTATTTCAGCCATTTGTGCGACGATAATAATGCCCATCTTAACTAAGGGCGCGTTGCACCAACGTCGTTCAACTTTGAACCCGGGTCAAATCTGAATTTGAACCTAGTTCAGGCGTAAATTGCATTGCACCAAAGCGGTTCAAGCGTTGATCTCCGTTCAATTCTGAACTGCCATCTGACCACCGATCAAATTTTGATCTCGGTTCAACTCGCGGTTACGCATGCGCACTAGCCAATAAATTTTTT